>JAESGW010000133.1_pt1 | contig 169769 bp, 142 predicted proteins | sample 9269791 | NCBI WGS metagenome assembly JAESGW01 (sample SAMN16773120, study PRJNA677053) | algae metagenome | isolation source: Aphanocapsa lilacina HA4352-LM1 and co-occurring heterotrophs from near cave... | place: USA: Maniniholo cave, near Haena, Kauai, HI | collected 2009-07-28
GCGCGGCGAGATCAAGCCCAGCCGCACCGTGCAGGCCACCGACCTGTGGCGCAAGATGCTCACGATGCTGTTCGAGACCGGCCATCCCTGGATCACGTTCAAGGACGCCTGCAACGTGCGCTCGCCGCAGCAGCACGCCGGCGTGGTGCACTCGTCGAACCTCTGCACCGAGATCACGCTGAACACCAGCGACACCGAAACCGCGGTCTGCAACCTCGGCTCGGTCAACCTGCTGCAGCATCTGAAGGACGGCAAGGTCGACCAGGAGAAGCTCAAGAAGACGATCTCGACCGCGATGCGCATGCTCGACAACGTGATCGACATCAACTACTACGCCGTGAAGAAGGCACGCGACTCGAACCTGCGCCACCGTCCGGTCGGCCTGGGCCTGATGGGCTTCCAGGACGCGCTGTACGACCTGCGTATTCCTTACGCCTCGCAGGAAGCCGTGCAATTCGCCGACGAATCGATGGAAGCGATCTGCTACCACGCCTACTGGGCCTCGACCGAGCTGGCGCGCGAACGCGGCAAGTACTCGAGCTACAAGGGCTCGCTGTGGGACAAGGGCATCCTGCCGATCGACTCGCTCGACCTGCTCGAGAAGGCACGCGGCGGCTACGTCGAGGTCGACCGCTCGGCCACGCTCGACTGGGACGCGCTGCGCGCCAAGATCAAGGCCGACGGCATGCGCAATTCGAACTGCGTGGCCATCGCCCCGACCGCGACCATCTCGAACATCATCGGCGTGGACGCCTCGATCGAACCGTGCTTCGGCAACCTCTCGGTCAAGTCGAACCTGTCGGGCGAATTCACCGTGATCAACCACTACCTGGTGCGCGACCTCAAGCGCCTGGGCCTGTGGGACGACGTGATGGTGATGGACCTGAAGCACTTCGACGGCTCGCTGCGTCCCATCGACCGCGTGCCGCAGGACGTGAAGGCGCTCTACGCCACCGCGTTCGAAGTCGAGACGACGTGGCTGGTGGAAGCCGCCGCGCGCCGCCAGAAGTGGATCGACCAGGCGCAGTCGCTGAACATCTACATGGCCGGCGCCTCGGGCAAGAAGCTCGACGACACCTACAAGCTCGCATGGCTGCGCGGCCTGAAGACCACCTACTACCTGCGCACGCAGAGCGCGACGCACGCCGAGAAGTCGACGGTGCAGTCGGGCCGCCTCAACGCGGTGTCCTCGGGCAGCGACGCACCGTCGGGCATGAGCGCACTCGAGGCCGCGGCCGCCGCGGCGAAGGCACAGATGAGCGCGATCCCCGCGACCGACATCGCCTTCTGCGGCGTCGACGATCCGACCTGCGAAGCCTGCCAGTGATGCACGCAGCGCACCGCGAACACAGCGCGGTGCGCTGCGCGACGAAGCGTGAGGCGCATGCGATGTCGTGCGATGACGGAGGCCGGTTGAAGGCATTGACCGACATCGCGCGATGCATGCGAGCAACATAACAACCACATAAATGGAGTGCGATGTGAACGAGCACTTTGCAACTCACATCGTTGCTCGGATAATTTGAGCATTGGATTTTTCTATGTTGACCTGGGACGAAGAAGTCAAGCCCTCCTTGCCAAAGGACATGCAACAAGGTTTGCAGCATCACGCATCGACCGGCGTCGCCGCCGGCCGTGCGGATGTGTCGGCTTCATCGATGGCACAACCTTCGCTGCAACCCGTGCAGCAGCCTGCCCGCCAGGCCGCGCCCGCATCTGTCGGCGCCAGCGCTCCGGCTGAAACGCGCCGCGTCAGGGCCGCCGACAAGCGCATCATCAACGGCGAGACCGACGTCAACCAGCTGGTCCCGTTCAAGTACAAGTGGGCGTGGGAAAAGTACCTCGCCACCTGCGCCAACCACTGGATGCCGCAGGAAGTGAACATGACGCGCGACATCGCGCTGTGGAAAGACCCGAACGGCCTGACCGAAGACGAGCGCCGCATCGTCAAGCGCAACCTCGGCTTCTTCGTCACCGCCGACTCGCTGGCCGCCAACAACATCGTGCTGGGCACCTACCGCCACATCACGGCCCCCGAATGCCGCCAGTTCCTGCTGCGCCAGGCCTTCGAGGAAGCGATCCACACGCACGCCTACCAGTACATCGTCGAGTCGCTGGGCCTGGACGAGAGCGAGATCTTCAACGCCTACAACGAGGTGCCGTCGATCCGCGAGAAGGACCAGTTCCTGATTCCGTTCATCGACGCGATCAGCGACCCGAACTTCAAGACCGGCACGCACGAGACCGACCAGACGCTGCTCAAGTCGCTGATCGTGTTCGCCTGCCTGATGGAAGGCCTCTTCTTCTACGTCGGCTTCACGCAGATCCTCGCGCTGGGCCGCCAGAACAAGATGACCGGCGCCGCCGAGCAGTACCAGTACATCCTGCGCGATGAGTCGATGCACTGCAACTTCGGCATCGACCTGATCAACCAGCTCAAGCTCGAGAACCCCGGCCTCTGGACGGCAGAGTTCAAGGCCGAGATCAAAGCGCTGTTCATGCGCGCCGTCGAGCTCGAATACAAGTACGCCGAAGACACCATGCCCCGTGGCGTGCTCGGCATGAACGCCTCCATGTTCAAGGGCTATCTGCGCTACATCGCCAACCGGCGCGCGCAGCAGATCGGCCTCGAAACGCTCTTCCCGAACGAGGAAAATCCGTTCCCGTGGATGAGCGAGATGATTGACCTGAAGAAAGAGCGCAATTTCTTCGAGACCCGCGTGATCGAATACCAATCGGGTGGTGCGCTCTCCTGGGATTGAATATTTCGATAACAATAAATGAATTCAAGAATTGCTCTTGCCACCGACCGCGCCGAAGAGCGCGGCATGGACGAGGGCTCAGGTGTTCATGGTGCTGGAGCACGGAATCCAACGCCATGAATCGCTCCAGCGCTACCAACATGCGCGGAGTGCTTCAATAGGTTGATTTTTTCAACTTGATCAAGGAGAAAACAGAAATGGCAACTGCAAAGAAAGCACCGGCTAAGAAAGCCGCAGCGAAGAAGGCTCCGGCCAAGAAGGTCGTAGCGAAGAAGGCCCCGGCCAAGAAGGTCGCCGCCAAGAAGGCTCCGGCCAAGAAGGTCGCTGCCAAGAAGGCTCCGGCCAAGAAGGTCGCTGCCAAGAAGGTAGCCGCGAAGAAGGTCGTCGCGAAGAAGGCGCCGGCGAAGAAGGCAGCTCCGGCCAAGAAGGCCGCAGCGAAGAAGGCACCGGCGAAGAAGGCCGCTGCCAAGAAGGCGCCTGCGAAGAAGGCTGCCGCCAAGAAGGCCCCTGCCAAGAAGGCTGCGGCCAAGAAAGCCGCGAAGAAGCCTGCTGCCAAGCCTGCCGCTGCTGCCAAGAAGCCTGCTGCGAAGAAGGCTGCCAAGGCGCCCGCCAAGGCTGCCGCTGCGCCCGCCCCCGCTGCGCAGACGACGCTGAATCCCCAGGCAGCCTGGCCGTTCCCCACGGCCAGCAAGCCCTGAGTTTTCTCGGCAGCCCTGAAAAGGCATCAAGCCCGGCACCGCAAGGTGTCGGGCTTTTTCATTGGGCAAGACAGATCGCGAGGCGACGCGGCGGTGGCATCCGCCGCCGCGCCGTCGCTCGTCAGGCCAGGCCGAGTGCCTGGCGATCGACCTGGTAGTTCTGTGGGCCGCGTTGCGCGATCTTGAGCGCGCCGACCTGGTTGCCAAGCGCCGCGCACTGCGCGAGCGGCCAGCCCTTTTCCAGACCGAACAACAGCGCGCCGCGCCATGCATCGCCGCAGCCCGTGGGCTCGACCACCGCGGTCGGCACCACGCCCGGCACGTGCTCGCGCTCGCCGTTCGTCCACACCTCGCAGCCCTCGGCCGCGAGCGTGACCACGAGGCCCTGCACGCGCTGCGAGATCTCCGCCAGGCTCCAGCCCGTGCGCTGCGAGAGCATCTTGCCCTCGTAGTCGTTGACCACCACCCAGCTCGCGAGCTCGACGAAATGCTTGAGCGCCTCGCCGTCGAACATCGGCAGGCCCTGGCCCGGATCGAACACGAAGGGAATGCCGGCGGCCGCGAACTGCTCGGCGTGCTGCAGCATCGCCTCGCGCCCATCGGGCGCGACGATGCCGAGCCGGATGTCCTCGCGCGCCGCGACCTTCGTGACGTGGGCCTGCTGCATCGCGCCCGGATGGAAGGCCGTGATCTGGTTGTTGTCGGCGTCGTTCATGATCATCGCCTGCGCGGTGAAGGTGTCGTCGAGCTGGCGCACGAACTCCGTGCTGATGCCCAGCGAACGCATGCGCTCGATGTAGTCGGCGCCGTCGCTGCCCAGCGTGGCCATCGGCAGCGCCGTGCCGCCGAGCGCGTTGAGGCTGTAGGCGATGTTGCCGGCGCAGCCACCGAAATCGCGGCGCAGGCCCGGCACCAGGAAGGACACGTTGAGGATGTGCAACTGGTCCGGGAGGATCTGGTCGGCGAACCGGCCCTCGAAGGTCATGATGGTGTCGAAGGCGAGGGAACCGCAAATCACTGCTGCCATGGGCTGATCCGTTGAGGTGAGAGAAAAGAAAAGAAGGCGCGGGCGCGCAACCGGCAGCTCGCCAGGCGCCTAGGGATAGAAGGCCTCGACACGATAGCCTGCGATCGGCGGCAGGGCCGCCGCCTCGGTCACCGTCAGCGTCATCGGCAGCGAGGCCACGCGTTCGCCGCGTGCCGCGAGCACCGCAGGCGCGCCATAGTCCGCCGGCGAGAGCACGCGCCGCACGACGGCCCGCTCCTGCGTATCGAGCAGCACCAGTTCGATCGACGGCATCGCGAGCGGCACCGCGGCATTGCTGCGCAGGTTGAAGCTGAAGCGGTAGTCGTTGCCGCCGCTCTTCTCGCGCGCGAAGGCGGCGCCCTCGATGACGATGTCTCCGATGCGGCGCAGCGGCGCGAGCTCGCAGCCCGTCGCCTGGCACAGCGCGGCCAGCACGGGACGCAGCGAGGGCTGGCGCGCGACGATGCCGTCGCGCTCGTGCCGCAGGACCTGCAGGACCAGCAGCAGCCCCGCGATCGCCGCGAGCGCGATCAGCCCGCGCCGCTTGCCGATGCGCTGCCAGAAGGACTTCGGTCGATCGTCTCTTTCGTCGTCGTCGATCTCGTCGGCGAAACGGTGCGCCGCGCGTTCCTCGGTCTCGTCCGCCGCGTCGAGCACGGAGGCGAAGGGCAGCAGCGCGGGGTCATCGCTCTTCGCGCGCTCCTCCGGTTCGCCGCGTTCGTCGCGCGCCTTGGCGCTGGCGGCGATCTTGGCCGACTTGGCGCGCGCCCGGCGCAGCGCCTTCTGCATCTGCAGCCGGTCCTTGTCGTCGCCTTCCTCGGGCGCATCGGCGTCGTCGCGCTCGAGCTCGGTGTCCTCGTCGCTGTCTTCGTCGGACCCGGAACGGCGCAGCGTCGCGAAGCCCGCGGGCTTTTCATTCGACGGAATCGCGGGCGCGTTGGAACGGCGCGTCCACACCGCGGGCAGTGGCGGTGCCGGCGAGGGCGGCGGCGATGGCGGTGCGGCGAGATTGAGATCGATGTCGGGAAACGGTGGCAGCGAGCTCGGCGGCGGCCGCCATTGCGGCTCGCGCACCTCGAGGTCGGACCAGGGCTCGTCGGCGACGATGCCGTGCGCGGGCGGCGCGAAGTCCGCGCTTTCGCGCGTGTCCATGGCCGGCGGCGGCGCGGGCGCAACGGGCGGCATCGGCTCGGCGCCTGGCGGCGGCGGCGCTTCCTCGCCGACCTCGTCATCGAGGAAGTCGGCCTCCTCGACGCGGGGCGGGACGGGCGAATTCGCATCGTCCGCGACACCCGATTCATCGGGCCGAGTATCCGGCGTACCAGCCGGCATCGGAGCCGGCGCCGGCGGCATCTGCTGCATCGGCGGCGGCGCGACGCCGGCCGCATCCGGCGTCTCCTGCAGGTCGAGCGTCGCATCGAACACGTGGCTGCAGCGACCGCAACGCACCCACCCGTCCGAGATCCGGAGCTGGTCGCGCACCACCTTGAAGGTGGTGGCGCAGGCGGGGCAACGCGTGACGAGGCTCATGAGGGGGCGATTGTAGGGTTGGGCCCTCGGCGCGACGCGATGCCGGCGGCGCCGTTTGCGCCGGAGAAAGCCCCCGGCGCGAGCGCGTTCAGCGGCGTGCCGTCATGAGGATCCAGCCGTCCTCGCTATCGCTGACTTCGAGCGCCACATAGGGCGCGTAGGCTTCCTTCAGCTCTTCGGCCTGGCGCTCGAGGATGCCGGCGAGCACCAGCGAGCCACCGGGCGCCACGCGCTCGCACAGCAACGGTGCGAGCACCTTGAGCGGGGTCGCGAGGATGTTCGCGAGCACCGTGCCGTACTGACCCTGCGCCGCTTCGGGCAGGCCCGCGTCGAGCGTCACGCCGTTGGCCTCGGCGTTGAGGCGCGTCGAACTCACGGCGGCCTCGTCGATGTCGACCGCGTCGATCTCGCCCGCACCGTACTTCGCGGCACCGATGGCCAGGATGCCGGAGCCGCAACCGTAGTCGAGCACGCGCTGGCCCGCGAGCGCACCGCGGGTCGCGATCCAGCGCAGGCACATGCGCGTGGTGGGATGGGTGCCGGTGCCGAAGGCCAGGCCCGGATCGAGCCGGATCACCTGCGTCGCCTGCGCGGGCGCCTCGTGCCAGCTCGGCACGATCCAGAACTCGGGCGTGATCTCGACCGGCGCGAACTGCGACTGCGTGAGCCGCACCCAGTCCTGGTCCTGCAGCTCGGCGATGCCCAGCAGCGTGCAGCCTTCGAAGAAGTCCTGCAGCGCGAGCACCGAGCCCGCGTCGCGCGCCAGTTCCTCGGTGGCGAACAGCGCGATCACGCGCGAGCGCTGCCAGCCCTCCTTGGGCGGCGGCATGCCGGGTTCGCCGAACAGCGCCTGCTCGGCGTCGGTCTGCGCGTCGGCATCCTCGACCGAGATGCTCAGTGCGTCGAGCGCATCGAGCGCGTCGCCGAGGGTCTCGATGCGTTCCTCGGGGGCCAGCAGGCGGAGTTCGAACATGGCGGGCAGGGACGGCTCAGCGCTTGTGCGCGGCCAGCCACTCTTCGAGGTAGTGGATGTTGGTGCCGCCGGCCATGAACTTGGCGTCGACCATCAGCTCGCGGTGCAGCGGGATGTTGGTCTGGATGCCTTCGATCACGGTCTCGTTGAGCGCGGTGCGCATGCGCGCCATGGCCTGCTCGCGGGTGTCGCCGAAGACGATGATCTTGCCGATCATCGAGTCGTAGTTGGGCGGCACGAAGTAGTTGGTGTACGCATGCGAATCCACGCGCACGCCCGGGCCACCCGGCGGGTGCCACATCGTGATGCGGCCCGGCGACGGCGTGAACTTCCAGGCGTCCTCGGCGTTGATGCGGCACTCGATCGCGTGGCCGTGCATCTGGATCTGGCGCTGCGTGAACGGCAGCTTCTCGCCGGCCGCCACCATGATCTGCGTCTTGACGATGTCGATACCGGTCGTGAGCTCGGTCACCGGATGCTCCACCTGCACGCGGGTGTTCATCTCGATGAAGTAGAACTCGCCGTTCTCGTAGAGGAACTCGAAGGTGCCGGCGCCGCGGTAGCCGATCTTCTTGCAGGCGGCCGCGCAGCGTTCGCCGATCTTCTCGATCAGCTTGCGCGGAATGCCCGGCGCGGGCGATTCCTCGATCACCTTCTGGTGACGGCGCTGCATCGAGCAGTCGCGCTCGCCGAGGTAGACCGCGTTGCGATGCTTGTCGGCCAGCACCTGGATCTCGACGTGGCGCGGGTTCTGGAGGAACTTCTCCATGTAGACCGAGGGATTGTTGAAGGCCGCCGCGGCCTCCGCCTTGGTCATCTGGATCGCGTTGATCAGCGCGGCCTCGGTATGGACCACGCGCATGCCGCGGCCACCGCCGCCGCCCGCGGCCTTGATGATCACCGGGTAGCCGATGGCGCGCGCGATGCGCTTGTTGGCCGTGGCGTCGTCGGAGAGCTCGCCGTCGGAACCGGGCACGCAGGGCACGCCGGCCTTGATCATGGCCTGCTTGGCCGAGACCTTGTCGCCCATGGTGCGGATGTTCTCGGGCGTCGGCCCGATGAACTGGAAGCCGCTCTGCTCGACGCGCTCGGCGAAGTTGGCGTTCTCGCTCAGGAAGCCGTAGCCGGGATGGATCGCCTCGGCATCGGTCACTTCGGCCGCCGAGATGATGGCCGGCATGTTGAGGTAGCTCTGCGCCGAGGGCGCGGGGCCGATGCAGACGGCCTCCTCGGCCAGCTTGACGTACTTGGCGTCGCGGTCGGCCTCGGAATAGACCATCACGGCCTTGATGCCGAGTTCGCTGCACGCGCGCTGGATGCGCAGCGCGATCTCGCCGCGGTTGGCGACCAGGATCTTCTTGAACATGGTCACTCGATGATGAACAGCGGCTGGCCGTATTCGACCGCCTGACCGTTTTCTCCGAGGATCTGGGTGACCGTGCCGGCCTTGTCGGCCTCGATTTCGTTGAGGATCTTCATCGCCTCGATGATGCAGAGCGTGTCGCCCTCGTTGACCTTGCTGCCGACCTCGACGAAGGACGGAGCGCCCGGGCTCGCGGCGCGGTAGAAGGTACCGACCATCGGCGACTTCACGGCATGGCCGGCCGGAGCGGCTTCGGCCACCGGGGCGGCGGCAGGCGCTGCCGCGCCGGCGGGCGCTGCGACCGGTGCCGCGGCGGGCGCCGCCGCCAGGGTCTGCACGTACTGGACGGGCGCGGCACCGCCACCCTTGACGATGCGGACCTTGCCCTCGGTTTCAGTGATTTCCAGCTCGGAAATATTCGATTCGGACACCAGATCGATCAGTGTCTTGAGTTTGCGCAGATCCATGGGACTCCAGTGCCGGGTTTTCCGGTTATTAGGATACAACTAGGCCGAACATCGTTGATTGTCGGCTTTCGGCGGTTAACGCCGACCTGTGTATCTAATTCTAACTGTGAACGAGTTCACGTCGCCAACCCTCCAGGTCGGCCTCTTCGAGCTTGCCCATTTTACGGGCCGCCACCGACCCGTCGGCGTTCAGCACCAGCGTGAACGGCAGGCCGCCGCCGGTATTGCCAAGATTCTTGACCAGTTCGGTGCCCTGCAAACCAGCCAATCCGGTCGGATAGGTGACCGGCGTGCGCTGCAGGAACTTGCGCACGGAGCTCGGCTGATCGATCGCCAAGCCCACAACTTGCCAGCCATTGGCACCATGATCGCGGAAAAAGCGATCGATCATCGGCATTTCTTCCACGCACGGCGGGCACCAGGTGGCCCAGAAGTTGAGCAGCAGCGGCTTGCCGCGCAAACTGGTCATGGCGAGTTCGCCGCCTTCGGGCCGCTCGAAACGCTGGGCCCAGAAATCGGCCCCGAGCATTTCGCCGGCCGTTCCGCTGCCACGATGGCGCCACCAGGCGCCGCCCAGGCCGGCCGCGGCAGCCGCCACCGCCACGCCGCCATACAACAGGCCGCGTCGTGTGGCCGAAGAAGTCATCCGTTGTCCTTTTCTCTTTCGATCAGCCGCCGCAGCGCCGCCAGATCGCCACGCGGCGAACGGCCCTGGGCGTCGGGCTTGAGCGCGCCGCGCAGGTCGTCGAGGTCGTAGACCAGCAGGTGCACGCCGATTTCCTCGCCGAGGGCCCGGCTCGGCGCATGCACGCTCAAAGCCTCGACCTGCTCGCCATGGAAGCCGGTCACCATGCGCGGCTCGTAGTCCACGTGATGGTCGATCAGCGCGATCTCGGCCGACTTCGAATCATCGCAAAACAATTGAATATAAATGTCTGACAGCCGGGTGGCCGTGCCGTGCCAGACGGCACCGCCGACATGGGGCCGGAACGCCGCCATGCGCTCCATCCATTCGAGGGCCAGCATCCGCAGCGCATGGAGTTCCTTGGGCTGGGTGTCGGCGCAGAACAGGGCGATGTAGTCGCGCACCTCGGCCTCGACCTCGTCGTTGTTCGGCAGCGCGGTGCGCGCCGAGAGCCCCAGGTCGCGCAGCGCCCGGCGCTTGGCCGGGCCGTATTCGAGCCCCTCCTCGACCACGAGACGGGCGGCGGAGGCAGCAATTTCGCGCTTGGACGTGTCCATCGAGGCATTTTGCCCGCAGAGCATGGTCCGTACGATGAACATCAGTACCGCGGCCAAGGCCGTGGCCTCGGGCCCGGACGATCGGCCTCCCTAGAATCGCCTCCCATGCATATTCATGTTCTGGGCATCTGCGGCACGTTCATGGGCGGTCTGGCCGCCCTGGCGCGCGAGGCAGGCCACCGGGTCACGGGCTGCGACGCCGGCGTGTACCCGCCGATGAGCGACCAGCTGCGCGCACTCGGCATCGACCTGATCGAGGGATTCGGCGCCGACCAGCTCGCGCTAGCCCCCGACGTGTTCGTGGTCGGCAACGTGGTGTCGCGCGCCCGGCTGGCCGACGGCACGCCGAAGTTTCCGCTGATGGAAGCCATCCTCGACGCCGGCAAGCCCTACACCAGCGGCCCGCAGTGGCTGGCCGAGCACGTGCTGCTGGGCCGCCACGTGATGGCGGTGGCCGGCACGCCCGGCAAGACCACCACCACCTCGATGCTGGCCTGGGTGCTCGAACGCGCGGGCAAGGCGCCGGGCTTCCTGGTCGGCGGCGTGCCGCTCGATTTCGGCGTCTCGGCCCGGCTCGGCGACGGACCGGCCTTCGTGATCGAGGCCGACGAGTACGACACCGCCTTCTTCGACAAGCGCAGCAAGTTCGTGCACTACCGCCCGCGCACGGCGATCCTCAACAACCTCGAGTTCGACCACGCCGACATCTTCGACGACCTCGCGGCCATCGAGCGGCAGTTCCATCACCTGGTGCGCACCGTGCCGTCCACCGGCCGGCTGGTGGTGAATGCCACGGAGCCCAGCCTGGAGCGCGTGCTGGCCCAGGGCTGCTGGAGCGAACTCGCGCGCTTCGGCGGCGAAGGCCCGGGCGCGCAGTGGGAGGCGCGCGGCACGCACGACGCCTTCGACGTGCTGCACGAGGGCGAGCAGGTCGGCCGCGTCGAATGGACGCTGTCGGGCCTGCACAACCAGATGAATGCGCTGGCCGCGATCGCGGCCGCCGAGCACGTGGGCGTGGCGCCGGCCGACGCGGCGCGCGCGCTCGGCAGCTTCCGCAACGTGCGCCGGCGCATGGAACTGCGCGGCACGGTGGAGCGCGCGGGCGGCGCGATCACGGTCTACGACGACTTCGCCCACCATCCCACCGCGATCCGTACCACGCTCGACGGCCTGCGCCAGAAGCTCGACGCCGCGGGTCGCCAGGGCGAGCGCATCCTCGCGGCCTTCGAGCCGCGCAGCAACACGATGAAGCTCGGCGTGATGGCGGCGCAACTGCCCTGGAGCCTCGAGTCGGCCGACCTGTCGTTCTGCCACACGGCCGGGCTCGACTGGGATGCGGCCGCGGCGCTGGCCCCGATGGGCGAGCGCGCCCGGGTGGCTGGCGACATCGGCACGCTGGTGGGCCAACTGGTCGCCGCGGCGCGGCCCGGCGACCACATCGTCTGCATGAGCAACGGCGGCTTCGGCGGCGTGCACGACAAGCTGCTGCAGGCCCTGCGCGACGGCATCGCCTGAGCGGGATCGCGCATGGCGGCCGCGGCACCCGACGACACGCTGCTCGGCCTGCTGCGCCGCGTGTACGACAGCGGCAACAGCTACTTCGATGCCGACGGCAACCACTGCCACCGCATTCCCGACACCTTCGGCGAAGCCGAGCGGCATGCGCTGGCCGACGCGGGCCTCGAGCCCAACCGCTTCGTCGCGATCCCGCACGACGAGGCGGTGAGCCGCCTGCGGCAGGCCGCGGCCGGGGTCGACCTGCGCCGCGCGGCCGATGCCTTCGTCGCCTCGATGACCTCGAGCGGCCTGGCGTGGCTCACGGTGCTGCCCGCCACCGCCCTCGGCCTCGCGATGCCGGCGCATCCGATGGACGCCATGGGCGGCGGCAGCTGCCGTGCCTGCTTCCACCGCGAGGAGCGCGCCGATCCGACGCTGCGCGCCTACTTCCGCCATCTGCAGGGCGCGGGCTGGGGCACCGGCGGACCGGTCGAAGGCCTGCTCGCGCTGGAAGCCGCGGGCCCGGCCGAAGGCTGGCCGCAACCGACGCCGCGCGACATCTGGGTCTTCCATCGCCTGCTCGACCTGCTGCGCGCCCTGCCGGCCGACACGCGCTACGGCAAGGCGCGCACTGCGCTCAAGGACGCGAAGCTGCTGCGCGTGAACAATCCCTACCGCTGCGAGACGGTGCTCGAGGCCCTGGCCACGCTCGGCGTCATGCAGACGCCCCAGCATCCGGGCCTCTTCACGCGCTGGACCACCGCCGTCGAACGCGACCAGCGCCCTTCCACCAAGGTCGAGGCACCGGCCCCGCTGGGCTGGTGGCGCGCGGCCGATGGTCTCGACGAGCAACTGGTGGAGCGGCTGTTCGGCCATCTGAAGCCTCCCGGGCAGGAACCGCCCGCCGAGGCCGCCGAGCCCATTCGGCGCAAACCCGCCGCCGGCGCGCGCGCCAAGTCGATCCCCGGGCCACCGGCAGCGGGCGACGTGCATGCCGTGCGGCTGCGCGAGGACCTGTGGACCGCCGCCTACTGCCACGAAGTGAAGGCCGACCATCGCGGCATCGTGCGCGGCCGCGTGGAATACCTGGACCTGCTCTCGCCCACGCCGCCCACCGCCGGGCAGATCGCCGGCATCGGCTTTCGCGACCGCCGCAACGGCGAGCGCTGGCAGAGTTGGGTCGCCGGGCTCGGCAAGACCACCGGCGTGACGCGGATCGCGGTCGGCGTGCCGGCTCCATCGCATGCCCAGCCCCTGCCGGAGCGCATTCCCGGCGGCCACGCCAGCGACCTGCAGCACCTGGCCGGCTGGCACTTTCCGGCCACACCCTGAACGAGGATCCGCCCATGACCCAGCGCGCCACCCAACTCATCGACACGCTGGGGCTGCAGCCGCATCCCGAGGGCGGCTGGTACCGCGAGGTGTTCCGCTCCGCGGTGCAGGTGAACCCCGCGGACGAGCGCGCGGCCCGCAGCGCGCTCACCAGCATCTACTTCCTGCTCGAAGCCGGCCAGCATTCGCGCTGGCACCGGGTGCTGTCCGACGAGGTCTGGGTGCATCTAGAAGGCGTGCCGCTCGCGCTGTGGACCTGCGATGCCGCGCTGCGCACCGCACCGGCCCATGTGCGGCTCGGGCCGGTCGACGTGCACGGCACGCGGCCCCAGCACGTGGTGCCCGCGGGCCAGTGGCAAGCCGCGCGGCCGATCGAAAGCCATTCGGCGGGCGACTTCACGCTGGTCGCCTGCATGGTCGGGCCGGGCTTCGACTTCGCCGACTTCTCGCTGATGGCGCCCGACGGCGACGAGGCCGCCGCGGTGCGCCACCACTGGCCCGAACTCGCCGCGCTGATCTGAGCGATCAGCCGCGGCGCTGCTTGACCGCCTGCGACAGCGTCTCGAGCACCTGGGTCGAATCGTCCCAGCCCAGGCAGGCGTCGGTGATGCTCTTGCCGTACTCGAGGCCCGCGATCTTGTCCTTGCCGGGCGTGAACTTCTGGGCGCCGGCCTGCAGGTGGCTCTCGACCATCACGCCGAACACGCGGCGCGAACCGCCGGCGATCTGGCCGGCGATGTCCTTCGCGACGTCGATCTGCTTCTGGTGCTGCTTCGAGCTGTTGGCATGGCTGCAGTCGACCATCAGCGTGGGCGGCAGCTTGGCCGCCTCGAGGTCCTTGCAGGCCGCCTCGACGCTGGCCGCGTCGTAGTTGGGCGCCTTGCCGCCGCGCAGGATCACGTGGCAGTCGCGGTTGCCGTTGGTCTGCACGATCGCGACCTGGCCGTTCTTGTGCACCGAGAGGAAATGGTGGCCGCGCGCCGCGGCCTGGATGGCGTCGGTGGCGATGCGGATGTTGCCGTCGGTGCCGTTCTTGAAGCCGATCGGCGCCGACAGCCCCGAGGCCAGTTCGCGGTGCACCTGGCTCTCGGTGGTGCGCGCGCCGATCGCGCCCCAGGCGATCAGGTCGCCGATGTACTGCGGCGAGATCACGTCGAGGAACTCGCTGCCCGCCGGCAGGCCCAGGCGGTTGATGTCGATCAGCAGCTGGCGCGCGATGCGCAGGCCTTCGTCGATGCGGTAGCTCTCGTCGAGGTAGGGGTCGTTGATCAGGCCCTTCCAGCCGACCGTGGTGCGCGGCTTCTCGAAGTACACGCGCATCACGATCTCCAGCGTGTCGGCGTACTTCTCGCGCTCGACCTTGAGGCGGCGCGCGTAGTCGAGCGCGGCGGCCGGATCGTGGATCGAGCAGGGACCCATCACCACCAGCAGCCGGTCGTCCTTACCGCCCATGATGTTGTGGATGCTGCGGCGCGTGCCCGTGATCAGCGTTTCGACCGGCGTGCCGCGAATCGGGAAGAAGCGGATCAGATGTTCGGGAGGGGGGAGCACGTTGATGTCCTTGATGCGTTCGTCGTCGGTCTTGCTGGTTTTTTCGACGCTCGCATACCAGCTCTCGCTGGCCGGGGCAGTGTTCGTGCTCATGAAGGTTCCTTGTTGGATTGAATATCGTCAGGGCATAAAAAAACCGCCGGGGCTGCTTGCGCCGGCGGTTTTGGGAGGGGTGCCTGTCTGCTTTACGCGCTCGCCTCTCGTCCGCCGGAAACCGGGAACCAAAAGTAGGCAAAGAAATAGGCGCGGAGAGCGGCGGACATGGGCGCGAATGTAGCACGGAAAAACAAAACCCGGCTTCGAGGCCGGGCGTTCGTTGTTTTGGCGCCGACGGGGTCGGCGCCTGGACACGGGCTCAGCGGTAGCCCGACTCGTTGGCGTTGTGGATGATCCAGATCAGGTTGCCGCTCGAGTAGTCGCCCATGCCGCCACCCGCGAAGATCAGGCGGCCCTGCCCCTTGTAGGTCATCTCGAAGCGATGGCGGTCGCTGCCGAAATAGAACGGGATGAAGGCCTTGCCGGTCACGTAGGCGCCCTGGTCGGTGGGCTGCCCCGCGAGGTCGGTGACCTGCCGCGCGCTCATGCCGATCTGCAGCCGGGCGAACTTGCTGTTGCGCGCCGGGTTGCCGGTGATCTCGCCTTCGTAGCCGTTGAGGCCCTTGACGGTGCGGCCGCTGCCGGCCTCGACCTTGGACGAATCGACGACATTGCCCTGGGCGTCCATGCCGGCCTTGGAACCGCTGCGCGCGGGGGCGGCCGGGGCCGAGGCCGCCGCGGGCGCGGCCTCGCTCTGGCTGCCCGAGCCGCCGCGCGATGCGCAGCCGGCGCTGGCCAGCGCGACCAGGGCGGTCATGGCCCAGAGGGCGGCGGGCGAGTGGATCCTGTTCCCCATTGAAATGCTCCTTGAATGCGTCGTCGCAAAAGGGCGCAGCTTAGCAACGGGAGGAAACGCTCCGCAAGTGACGAAAGTCTTAAGCCGTTCCGCCTACAGTGAGCCCGTCGATGCGCAAGGTGGGCTGGCCGACGCCCACCGGCACGCTCTGGCCCTCCTTGCCGCAAGTGCCCACGCCCGAATCGAGCGCCATGTCGTCGCCGATCATCTTCACGCGGGTCAGCGCGTCGGGGCCGTTGCCCACGATGGTCGCGCCCTTGACCGGGTACTGGATCTTGCCGTTCTCGACCCAGTAGGCCTCGCTGGCCGAGAACACGAACTTGCCGCTCGTGATGTCGACCTGGCCGCCACCGAAGTTGACGGCGTACAGGCCCTTCTTGATGCTCGCCACGATCTCCTCGGGCGCCTTGTCGCCGCCGAGCATGTAGGTGTTGGTCATGCGCGGCATCGGCACGTGGGCGTAGCTCTCGCGGCGGCCGTTGCCGGTGGGCTTGACCTTCATCAGGCGCGCATTGAGCGCGTCCTGGATGTAGCCCTTGAGGATGCCGTCCTCGATCAGCACGTTGCGCTGGCTGGCGTTGCCCTCGTCGTCGACGTTGAGCGAGCCGCGGCGGTCGGCGATGGTGCCATCGTCGAGCACGGTCACGCCCTTGGCGGCCACGCGCTCGCCGATGCGGCCCGAGAAGGCGCTCGAGCCCTTGCGGTTGAAGTCGCCCTCGAGGCCGTGGCCGATGGCCTCGTGCAGCAGGATGCCGGGCCAGCCCGGGCCGAGCACCACGGTCATCTCGCCCGCGGGCGCGGGGCGCGACTCGAGGTTGGTCAGTGCCGACTTGACGGCATGGTCGACGTACTCGGCGATCTGCTCGTCGTCGAAATAGGCCAGGCCGAAGCGTCCGCCGCCGCCGCCCGAACCCACCTCGCGGCGGCCGTTCTGCTCGGCGATGACGGTGACCGACAACCGCACCAGCGGCCGCACGTCGGCCGCCAGCGTGCCGTCGGCGCGCGCCACCAGCACCACGTCGTACTCGCTCGCGAGGCCGGCCATGACCTGCGACACGCGCGGGTCGCGCGAGCGGGCCAGCTGCTCGACCTTCTCGAGCAGCTTCACCTTGGCGGTGCTGTCGAGCGTGGCGATGGGATCGAGGCCGGCGTAGAGCGAGCGGCTCGAGGCGATCTTGCGCGGCACGGTCTTCACGCGGCCGGTGCGGCCCGCGGCGGAGATCGAGCGCACGGTGCGCGCCGCGTCGAGCAGCGAGGCCTCGGAGATGTCGTCGGAATAGGCGAAGGCCGTCTTCTCGCCGCTGACCGCGCGCACGCCGACGCCCTGGTCGATGCTGAAGCTGCCGGTCTTGACGATGCCTTCCTCGAGGCTCCAGCCCTCGCTGCGGGTGTACTGGAAGTACAGGTCGGCGTCGTCCACGCGGTGCGCGGTGATCTCGGCCAGGGCCTTGCTCAGGTGCGATTCGTCGAGGCCGAAGGGCGTGAGCAGCAGTTGTTGCGCCGTGGCGAGGCGCTCGATGGTGGGTTCGCGGGAGATCATAAGAGCCATTCTAGGCAGCCGCCCCATTCCGCGGGGACGGCGGGATGCTCGGGCCGCGCTCAGTTCTGCGCCAGCTTCCGGGCGCGCGCGATCGACATCAGGATCCCCAGCCCCAGCCCCAGCGTGACCATGGCCGTGCCGCCATAGCTGATGAAGGGCAGCGGCACCCCCACCACCGGCAGGATGCCGCTGACCATGCCCATGTTCACGAAGGCGTAGGTGAAGAAGATCATGGTCACCGCGCCCGCCAGCAGGCGCGAGAACAGCGTGGTGGCGTTGAGCGCGATCGCCAGCCCGCGGAAGATCAGCAGGATGAAGGCCGAGATCAGCGCCAGGTTGCCCACCAGGCCGAATTCCTCGGAATAGGCGGCGAAGATGAAGTCGGTGGTGCGCTCGGGAATGAACTCCAGGTGCGTCTGGGTGCCCTGCATGAAGCCCTTGCCTCCGACGCCGCCCGAGCCGATGGCGATCATCCCCTGGATGATGTGGAAGCCCTTGCCCAGCGGGTCCTTGCTCGGGTCGAGCAGCGTGCACACGCGCTGCTTCTGGTAGTCGTGCAGCACGCGCCAGTCGACGCCGTCGGTGCACAGCTGCGATTCGAAGCTCACGATCAGCGTGATCGCCACGGCGCCCAGCAGCACCGGCGGCACGATCAGCTTCCAGGGCAGCCCCGCGAAGAAGATCACCGCCAGGCCGGCCGCCAGCACCAGCAGCGAGGTACCGAGGTCGGGCTGCTTCATGATCAGGCCGACCGGCACCGCCAGCAGCACGGTCGCCACCACGAAGTCGAGCGGCCGCAGCTGCCCCTCGCGGCGCTGGAACCACCAGGCCAGCATCAGCGGCATGGCGATCTTCAGGATCTCGCTGGGCTGGATCACCATGCCCACGTTGATCCAGCGCGTGGCGCCCTTCTTGGTGATGCCGAACAGCGCCACCGCCACCAGCAGCGCCACCCCCGCCGCATAGAGCGGCACGGCGGCGAGCATGAGCTTCTGCGGCGGCACCTGCGCCACCACGAACATGATGAAGCCGGCCAGCAGCATGTTGCGGCCATGGTCGACGAAACGGGTGCCGTGGTCGTAGCCCGAGGAATACATCGTCAGCAGGCCCGCGAAGGCCAGCAGCAGCACGGCGAAGGCCAGAAAGCCGTCGAAGCCCTGGAAGATAGGCGCGACCCGGCGCGCCAGGGAGGGCTGATTGAACACGGCGGACATGGGCGCGGATTATCCGCGCCCGCCGGGCCCGCTCAGTCGAAAACCAGCTGAACGACCGTGCGGCCCGGTCGGCTTTCGAGCGCCAGCCGCGCGCCGATGGCGCCCGCCCGCTCGGCCAGCGAGCGCGGCGGCCGGGTGGCGTCGAAGCCGCGCCCGTCGTCGATCACGCGCAACGCCAGCGCCGTGCCTTCCATGCGCGCCTCCAGCCGCAGCACCCGCGCCTGCGCGTGCTGCAGCACGTTCGAGATCGCCTCGAACAACAGGAACTGCAGCTGCCGCATGCCGTGCGCGTCGAGGTGCGCCACCGGCGCGACCTCGTCCACGGCCCAGTCGAGCGCGACCTCGGCCGTGGCCAGGCGCGGCTCGAGCCGGTAGCGGAACGCCGCCAGTAGCGCGCCGACGTCGCCCGGCGGCAGGTGGATCGAGTCGATCGACAGCTTGAGCTGGTCCATCGAGTCGCGCAGCGTGCGCAGCAGCTCCTCGGAGCTGGTCTGGCCCGACTGCAGCTGGCGGATCGCCGAGCTGATGTGCGAGCCCACGCCGTCGTGCATGTCGCGCAGGATGCGCTCGCGCTCGTGGGTGCGCGCCTGGTCGCGCGCCGCCCGCTCGAGCTCGGCATAGGTCGAAGCCAGCTCGCGCTCGCGCTGCGCCACCCGCTCGGCCAGAGTGCGGACCGCGCCGCGCGCCGCGACACTGGCCGCGCGGAAACGCCGCAGCACGATCAGGAGCAGCGCGATGCCGAAGAACACCGACGAGTAGCGCACCCAGGTGGTCTCCCCGTAGGCGTCGCTCAGGCGGATCACCAGCCAGTCGCGCACGCCGAAGGCCAGCGTGAGCAGGGCCGCGGCGGCCACCAGCAGCCGCTCGGCGCTGGGACGCCGCGCGGTGGAGCCGACGAAGGCACCGACGAAGACCGCGATCACCACGATCTCGATCGCGAGCCAGCCGGTGAGCCAGATCGGCTGCTCGCGCTGCAGCGCGAGCGCGGTCGAGACCACGGTGCCCAGCACCACGGCCAGCAGCGGCCAGCGCAGCCAGCGCGTGTGGGCCGTGCGGCCCCAGTCGGCGAGGTGGTAGCAGAACATCATGGCCGAGGCGGCCCAGCCGGCATAGCAGGTCGCCATCAGCACGCCCCAGGGTACCCACGGCAGCGGCGGTTCGGCGATCACGCCGTCGGCCACCCGGATCGCCCAGCAGAACTCGGCCAGCGCCGCCCACAGGTAGATGCCGTCGCGGCGCGGCTGCCCGGTCGCGGTCGCATCGACCTGCGTGAGCCACAGCGCCAGCGCGATGGCGCCGACGATCAGGCTGAAGGCGGTCAGCAGCACCGAGGCGGTGAAGCGCCAGGCATAGGCCGGCTCGAACAGCCCGTTGCGCACCGCGTCGGCCGGGCCGATGAACACGCGCGACAGCCCGGCGCGGCGCGCGCTGTCGGCGCGGATGCGGATCTGCAGGTGGTTCTCGCCGGCCCGCAGCAGCTCGCCGGGCACCGGCACGTAGATCGGCGCCTTGGCGTAATCGGCGCCGTTGCCCCGCGAGAGGTCGCCGTAGACCTGCAGCAGCGCGCCGTTGAGCTGCACCTCGAACACGTTGCCGGTGCGTGGAATGAAGATGCCCCAGGGGCTGTCGGGGGCGGTGGGCAGCACGAAGGGCAGGTCGAAGCTCGCGAGCCCGGGCCGGCCGCGGTGCAGCCGGTCCCAGTGGTAGGACAGCTCGACCGGCTCGCTGCGCACCGCGCCGTCGACCTCGGCGGTGACCGTGCCGCGGCGCAGTTCGAGCGGACGGTCGGCGGCGCCGGCTCCCATGGCCCACCCGGTCCACAGGGCCAGCACGAGCAGCAGCAGCCACGGCGCGATCGGCATCGCGGGCAGCCGCCCGCGCAGGGTCCGGAGCACGGATGTCCCGTCTCAGCCGGAACGCGACAGCAGCCCCAGTCGCGTGGCTTCGAACACGGCTTCGCTCTTGGAATGCACCGCGAGCTTGCCGTAGAGGTTCTTGATGTGGGTCTGCACCGTGTGCACGCTCAGGCCCTTGAGGCGCGCGATCTCGGCGTACGAGAAGCCGCGCGCGATCAAGGTCAGCACCTCGTGCTCGCGCGCCGACAGCAGCGCGCGCTCGCCCGCGTCGGGCGCGGCTTCGGGTTCGGCAGTGCCCGGCACGCTGGCCGACTGCAGGCTGCGGTACTTGGCCAGCACGCGGCGCGCGATCATGGGCGAGATCGGCGAGGCGCCGGCCTTCATCTCGACGATGGTCTGGGCGATGTCCTCGGGCGCCGCGTCCTTGTGGATGTAGCCGACGGCGCCGGCCTCGATGCTCGCGAGCACGTTCTCCTCGTCGCCGAACACCGACACCACCAGCGGCTCGCAGCCCGGGAAGCGCGCGACGGCATCGCGGATCACGTCCAGGCCGGTGCCGTCGGGCATGCCGAGGTCGACCAGCAGCACGTCGGGAATGGTGGCGGTGCGCGCGAGCCAGCCCAGCGCCTCGCTCACCGTGCCGGCGCTGCCGAGCCAGAACAGCTGCGGGCTGCGCTGCACGCTGGTCTCGAAGAAGGCACGGGCGCGGCTGTCGTCCTCGACCACGAGCACGCCCCAGCGGCGGGGCGTAGCGTCATGGGGGTCCTCGGTAGTCATGGGGCCGAAGCATAAGCCGGCGCACGCTTTCGCAGGTCCGCGAATCCTCACCCTTTCATGGGATGTGCATCGGGAGGCTTGCACACACACTCGAATCGTCTTCGAACTTTGCACGATGGGAGGAACACGCGATGAATACTTTCGCGTTGTGCCCCTGCCGCGCCACGCTGGCATCGAGGACCCTCTCCCGTTCCGGGAAGCCCGCACCGCGGGGTTTTTGTCGCCTCGACGCCATCTGATGGGCACGGACCTCATGCAAAATTACCTGGACTTCGCAAGCAGCGCGCCATCGACGCGCTTTCCGTCGCCCCCCCGCATGGAACCACAAACCACCCATCTGCTGTACCTGCACGGCTTTCGTTCCTCGCCCCGCTCCACCAAGGCGCGCGCGGTGGCGGACCGGGTGGCCCAGCGGCATCCGAACCTGCACTGGTGGTGCCCGCAATTGCCGCCCTCGCCCAAGGATGCGATCGACATGGTGATGAAGGGCATCGCCGACTGGCCGCGCAAGTCGATGGCGGTGGTGGGCTCCTCGCTCGGCGGCTTCTACGCCACCTACGTCGCGGGCATGACGCGCTGCCGCGCCGTGCTGCTGAACCCGGCCGTCCATCCCGCGCGCGACCTCACGCTCTACATCGGCGACCAGAGCGCCTGGCACGATCCGGCCGAGCATTTCTATTTCCGCCCCGAGTACATCCACGAGCTGCGCGCCATGGAGGTCGGCTCGCTGACCCGCCCCGAGCGCGTGTTCGCGGTCATCGCCAAGGGCGACGAGGTGCTCGACTGGCACGAGATGTCGGCGCGCTACGCCGACAGCCGCGTCAAGCTGATCGAGGGCGGCGACCACGCCCTCTCGGATTTCAAGAAGAGCCACCTCGACGACGTGATGGCCTTCATCAACCCAGTGCAATAAAGCCCCCCGGCTTTTCACTCCCTTCGGTCGTGTAACTCCACCCCCCGAGGGGGAGGCGCGGCCGCCTTGGGGCGGCCCGGCGGCGGCCGATCTTCCCGCTTCGCTTTCCACGCGCGCCGCGGCCTGCGGCTCCCGCGCCACAGGCCCGCCCCGCCTGCATGGGAGAATCCGGCCCATGTTTGTATTGTTTGAAGAAGCCGGCAAATACCTCGGCGGGCGCGTGCTGTCGGAGGCGGAAGCCTCGGCGCAGGTCGAGCTCGAGACCGGCAAGCGCGTCAAGGTCAAGGGCGCAAACATCGTGCTGCGGTTCGAGAAGCCCTCGCCCGCCGAATTGATCGCCGAGGGACGCGCGCTCGCGGCCTCCATGGACCTCGACCTGGCCTGGGAATTCGCGGCCGAGGGCGAGTTCGGCTTCGCCGACCTGGCGGCCGACTATTTCAGCGACAAGCCCTCGCTGGCGCAGCAGGCCGCGGCGCTGTTCGCGCTGTTCGAGGCGCCGCACTACTTCCGCCGCGCGGGCAAGGGGCGCTTCAAGAAGGCGCCGGCCGAGATCGTGCAGCAGGCGCTGGCCGCGATCGAGAAGAAGAAGGCGATCCAGGCGCAGATCGTGGAATGGGCCGGCCAGCTCGCCGAGGGCGTGTGCCCCGCGCCGGTGCGCGAGCAGCTCTACCGCATCCTGTTCAAGCCCGACAAGAACGCGCCCGAATACAAGGCGGTGGTGGAAGCCTCGCGCGCCTCGCAGCGCGCGCCGCTCGAACTGCTCGAGCGCGCGGGCGCGATCGACTCGCCCTACCAGTTCCATTGGCGCCGCTTCCTGTTCGAGAACTTCCCCAAGGGCACGGGCTTCCCCGCGCTCGTGGCGCCCACCATCGTCGACGAACTGCCGCTGGCCGAGGGCGTCGAGGCCTTCTCGATCGACGACTCGCAGACCACCGAGATCGACGACGCGCTCTCGGTGCAGGGCCTGGGCAGCGGCACGGTCACGGTCGGCATCCACATCGCCGCGCCGGGCCTCGCGCTCGCGCCCGGCGGCGCCATCGACCAGGTGGCGCGCGCGCGCATGTCCACCGTCTACATGCCGGGCTACAAGATCACGATGCTGCCCGACGAGGTGGTCGACACCTACACGCTGCTCGAGGGCGCCGACCGCCCGGCCGTGTCGCTCTATGCGCGCTTCGACGAAGCCACGCTCGAACTGCAGTCGACCGAGACGAAGCTCGAGCGCGTGCCGATCGCCGCCAACCTGCGGCATGACCAGCTCGATAGCGTGGTGACGCAGCCCTGGCTCGAGGACGGCTCGATCACGCACGAGGACACGCCGGCCGCCGCCGCGCGCTTCCGTCCCCAGCTCTCGTTCCTGCACCGCCTCGCGCGCCAGCTGAAGGCCCAGCGCGAGGTCGTGCGCGGCAAGCCCGAGAACTTCAACCGGCCCGACTACAACTTCCGCCTGGTCGGCAACGACGGCGCCGAACCCACGGGTGCCGAGCAGGTGCAGATCACGACGCGCCAGCGCGGCGCGCCGCTCGACCTGATCGTGTCCGAGGCCATGATCCTGGCCAACAGCAGCTGGGGCGGCTGGCTCGGCGAACTCGGCGTGCCCGGGCTCTACCGCAGCCAGGCCAGCCTGGCGCCCGGCATCAAGGTGCGCATGGGCACGCGCGCGCTGCCGCACGCGGGCCTGGGCGTGAAGAGCTATGCCTGGAGCACCTCGCCGCTGCGCCGCTACACCGACCTGGTGAACCAGTGGCAGATCATCGCGGCCGCGCGCCACGGCAAGACCGCCGCGCTGGCCGCGCCGTTCAAGCCCAAGGACGCCGACCTGTTCTCGATCCTCTCGGGCTTCGACGCGGCCTATGCGGCCTACAACGGCTACCAGGGCGGCATGGAACGCTTCTGGACGCTCAAGTACCTCGAGCAGCAGGGCATCACCGAGCTCGAGGCCACCGTCATCAAGGACCTGCCCAACGGCGCGCTGGTGCGCGCCGATGCGCTGCCGCTGGTGTTCCCGGTGGCCGGCCAGCAGGAACGCGGCGCGCGCCTGCGCGTGAAGCTCGGCGAAATCGACGAGATCGCGCTCGACGTCAGCGGCACCGTGCTCGAGCGCCTCGATGCGCCCGCGGCCGGCGCGGTGGACGACGCCGAGGACGAGGAAGAGGTGGTCGCCGGCCCGATCGCGATCGCGGTCGACCTGGCCGATGGCGACGCCGCCCCCGACGCGGGAGCGGCCGCGGAGAACGCGCCCGCATGAACCTCAAGGATCTGAGCACCCTGCAGATTGCGCTGGGTGTGTCCGTCATCGCGCATGCCGCGCTGCTGGCGGTGCGTTTCGTCGACCCCGAGGCCTTCAACCGCGCGTTCACCGAAACGCCGCTCGAAGTGATCCTCGTCAACTCGAAGACCCACGAAGCGCCGGATCCCAAGACCCGTGTGATGGCCCAGACCTCGCTCGCCGGCGGTGGCGACCTCGAGCGCGGCCGCGCCACCAGTCCGCTGCCGCCCTCCTCCTTCAGCGCGGTCGGCGATTCCGCCGAGGAGGCGCAGCGCCAGGTCGACCTGATGCAGCAGCAGCAGATGCAGCTGCTGACCCAGCTCAAGCGCGACCTCGCGGCCATGCCGCCGCCCGATCCGCGCGTGAGCGGCGACCCCAAGGAAGCCACCGCGCGCGAGGAGAAGCGCCGCCAGATGGTCGAGCTGCTGGCCGAGATCGAGCGCCGCGTGAACGAGGAGAACGCGCGCCCCAAGAAGCGCTACCTGAGCCCGTCGACGCGCGAGGCCGCCTATGCGCTGTACGTCGATTCGCTGCGCCGGCGCATCGAGGTGCGCGGCACCGAGAATTTCCCGACCGCGGCCGGCAAGAAGCTCTACGGCGAACTCAAGATGACGATCACCATCAACCACGACGGCAGCCTGCTCGACACCGTGATCGACGAGAGCTCGGGCAACACCACGCTCGACCGCCGTGCCCAGGCCATCGTGCGCAGCATCGGCAGCTTCGGCAAGTTCACCGACGCGATGCGCCGCCAGACCGACCAGATCGTGATCCAGTCGCGCTTCCGCTTCACGCGCGACGAGACCATCGAGCTGTCGTCGCAGTAGCGGCGACGGCCCGAAGAGAAGAAGAAGCCAGGAGACCCGCGCCATGGACCTGTACTGCGTGATGGGCAACCCGGTCGAGCACAGCCGCTCGCCGTGGATCCACGCCCGCTTCGCCGAGCTCTGCAACCAGCCGATCGCCTACGAGCGCCGGCTGGTCGCGCTCGGCGCCTTCGCCGAGGGCATCGCCGCCTTCCGGCGCGAGGCCGCCGAACGCGGCGACCACGCGGGCGGCTGCAACGTCACCGTGCCCTTCAAATTCGACGCCGCCGCCATCGCGCAGCACACCAGCGAGCGCGCCACGCTCGCGGGCGCGGTCAACACGCTGCGCTTCGCGGCCGATGGCGACATCCATGCCGACAACACCGACGGCATCGGCCTGGTCAACGACATCGAGCGCAATGCGCGCGTGCCGCTGGCTGGCAGGTCGCTGCTGCTGATCGGTGCCGGCGGCGCCGCGGCCGGCGTGCTCGGGCCGCTGCTCGACGCGGGCGCGGCGCGCGTGGTGGTGGCCAATCGCACGGTCGACAAGGCGGTGGCGCTGGTGCGCCGGCATGCGGCGCTCGCGCTGGCCCACGGCGCCTCGCTCGAGGCCTGGGCGCTCGACGCGGTGCCGGACGACTTCGATGTCGTGATCAATGCGACCGCCTCCAGCCTCGCGGGCGACGCGGTGCCGGTCGGCGCGCAGGTGCTGCGCGCGGGCGCGCTGGCGGTCGACATGATGTACGGCCCCGCGGCCGCGGGCTTCCTGCAATGGGCGCAGGCCCACGGCGCCGTGGCGCGCGACGGCCTCGGCATGCTGGTCGAGCAGGCGGCCGAATCCTTCGAGATCTGGCGCGGCGTGCGACCGCCTTCGGCCCAGGTGCTCGACGAGCTGCGCGCGCGGCTCGCCGCCGCCTGAAGCACCTCATGAAGGCCGCGCTGCGCTGGATCGCCTGCCTGCTGCTGGCCGGCCTCGCGCTCGAGCTGTTCTTCGTCGTGCGCATCGCGGCCATGGCGGCGATCGACCCGCAGAGCACCGCCTTCCAGCGCTCCGAGGCCTGGCAGATCGCCACCCACAAGGGCAGCGAGGGTGCCTGGCGCCAGGAGTGGGTGCCCTATGCGCAGATCAACGACAGCCTCAAGCGCGCGGTGATCGCGAGCGAGGATGCCAGCTTCATCGACCATGACGGCGTGGAATGGGAAGCCATCGAGCGCGCGCGCCAGCGCAATGCGCGCGCCGAGGAACTGGCCGCCAAGCGCATGGCGCGCGCCGCGGCGCGCGGCAAGACGGCGCAGGCGGCACCGTTGCGCGGCGGCTCCACCATCACGCAGCAGCTCGCGAAGAACCTGCTGCTGTCGGGCGAGCGCACCATGCTGCGCAAGGGCCAGGAACTGGTGCTCGCCGTGCTGCTCGAGACGCTGCTCGACAAGCGGCGCATCCTCGAGATCTACCTCAACAGCGTCGAATGGGGCGAAGGCGTGTTCGGCGCCGAGGCGGCGGCGCAGTACTACTTCAGGAAGCCGGCCGCGCGCCTGAGCTCGTACGAGGCCGCACGCCTCGCGGTGATGCTGCCGAGCCCGAAGTTCTACGAGCGCCGGCCCAACTCGCCCTACCTCAACGGGCGGGCGTCGACGATCGTGGCGCGGATGCCTTCGGCCGACCTGCCCTGAACAGGACCTCGCCCGCCAGCACCGCCGCGAAGCCGATCGCATAGGCCAGCACGTCCCACCAGTCGGCCGTGCTGCCAAGCACGATGCGCAGCGCGCGGTTGGGAATATGCAGCTGCCAGCTGGCCGCCAGGTACTGGCCCAGCTCCACCAGCAGCCCCACGCCGAAGGCCGCGAGCGCCAGCGGCAGCACGCGCGCCTCGATGAAGGCCTTGAACACCAGGTAGACCCAGACCACGGCCAGCACGTCGCCGAGGAAGCTGCGCACCCAGCCCCAGCGCGCGCCCACGGTCGCGAGCAGTGCCAGCAGCACGAACAGGGCCAGTGCCCCGGCCAGGGGAAGAGGAGCAAGACGCCATCGCATGGCCCGTATCATCGCCTCCATGTTGGCGAAGCTCGTGGGATGGTTGCTGTTGGGCGTGGTGCGATTGCTCACCGGTGCCCAGGCGCGCTGGTACGGCTGCCCGCCGAAGGCCGAGCAGCGCATCTATTTCGCCAACCACCAGAGCCATGCCGACCTGGTGATGATCTGGGCCGCGCTGCCCGAGGAGCTGCGCAGCATCACGCGCCCGATCGCGGCGCGCGACTACTGGGCCAACACGCCGGTCAAGCGCTGGATCACGACCGAGGTGTTCAACGCGGTGTACGTCGAACGGCAGGCGGCCGCGCCCGAGCCCTCCGCCGCGGCGCCCGAGGAAGCCCGTGCCGTCGACCCGCTCGCCCCGCTGGTCGAGGCGCTGCGCAGCGGCGACTCGATCATCATCTTCCCCGAGGGCACGCGCGGCCACACCGGCGAGCCGCAGAAATTCAAGTCGGGCCTCTATGCGCTCGCCACCCAGTTCCCCGAGGTGGTGCTGGTGCCGGCCTGGATCGACAACGTGCAGCGCGTGATGCCCAAGGGCGAGATCGTGCCGGTGCCGATCCTCTGCTCCGTCACCTTCGGCGCGCCGATCCGCGTCGAGGCCGGCGAGGAGCGGCGCCCCTTCCTCGACCGCGCGCGTGCCGCAGTGATCGCCTTGCGCGACGTCTGAATGAATCAATTTCTCCGCAGCCTCAGCCCCACGCAGCAGGTCGCGGCGCTGTTCCTGATCGTCTTCGGCGTGCTCGTGGTCGTGAGCACCGCCGCCTTCTTCCTGAGCTTCAGGGAGCGGCGCAACCCGGTGCACGACGCCGCCTGGCAGGCTGAGCTCGCGCACTTCCGCAAGCTGCTGGGCACCACCTGGTTCATGGCCGTGATCTTCTGGATCGGCTGGGCGCTCGGCGAGACCGTGGCCACGGTGCTGTTCGCGCTGATCGCCTTCTTCGCGCTGCGCGAGTTCATCACCCTCTCGCCCACCCGGCGCGGCGACCACCGCAGCCTGATCCTCGCCTTCTTCGTGGTGCTGCCGGTGCAGTTCTGGCTCGTGGCCACCGCGCGCTTCGACCTGTTCACCGTGTTCATCCCGGTCTACGTGTTCCTCGCGATCCCGGTGGCCAGCGCACTGGCCGACGACCCGAGCCACTTCCTCGAGCGCAACGCCAAGCTGCAGTGGGGGATCATGGTCTGCGTCTACGGCATGAGCCACGTGCCCGCGCTGCTGCTGCTGAGCTTTCCGGGCTACGAAGGCAAGAGCGCCTTCCTGGTGTTCTTCCTGGTCTTCGTGGTCCAGACCTCGGTGCTGGTGCAGCACCTGATCTCGCGCCGCAGCCAGCGCACGCCCTTCGCGCCCAACGTGAGTCGCAGCTTCAACTGGACCAGCTGGGGCATCGGCATCGCGGTGGCCAGCCTGGTGGGCGCGCTGTTCTCCTTCATCACGCCCTTCAAGTTCGGCCAGGCGCTCGCGGTCTCGGTCATCGCCTGCATCGCGGGCTCCATGGGCCACCTCGTGATGAAGGCGCTCAAGCGCGACCGCGGCATTCCCAACTGGGGCCAGAAGGGCGTGGGCGTCACGGGTGCCAACGGCCTGCTCGACCGCGTCGATGCGCTGTGCTTCGCGGCGCCGATCTTCTTCCATTCCGTGCGCTGGTATTTCGGGGCTTAGGGAACACATGCGCATCCTGGGCATCGACCCCGGCCTCAACACCACCGGCTTCGGCATCGTCGACGTCGATGGCCATGCGCTGCGCTACGTGGCCAGCGGCACCATCAGCACGCGCAGCGTCACCAGCGGCAGCCTGCCGCAGCGGCTCAAGGTGCTGTTCGACGGCATCGCCGAGATCACCGAGCGCTACCGGCCCGATGCCTCGGCGGTCGAGATCGTGTTCGTCAACGTCAATCCGCAGTCCACCTTGCTGCTGGGCCAGGCGCGCGGTGCCTGCGTGACCGCGCTGGTCAGCAACGACCTGCCGGTGGCCGAGTACACCGCGCTGCAGATGAAGAAGGCCGTCGCGGGCCACGGCCAGGCGGCCAAGGCGCAAATCCAGGAGATGGTGAAGCGCCTGCTCGACCTGCCGGGCCTGCCCGGCAGCGACGCGGCCGACGCGCTGGGCATCGCGATCACGCATGCGCAGGTCGGGCGCACGCTGGAGCGGCTGGCGGAAGCCGCCACGCTGTCGCACTCGACGACCGGGCGCTACCGGCAGGGCCGCTCGCGCTGAGCCGCCGGCACGCTCAGAAAGCGATGACCCGCATGCCGCGGCGGTTGCGATGGCCGCGATCGGCACGTGCATGTTGCGGCGGACGCCGGACCAGCAGCGGCACCTCCACCAGGCGATACGACAATTCGGCCAGCACGGCGGTCGCCAGGCCGGCCAGCAGCACGCCCTCGCGCGGCTGCAGCACGCCGTCGAGCATGAGCCGGCGCGCGAACTCCATCACCGACAGGTGGACGACGTACATGCCGTACGAACGCTGGCTGGCCCAGCGCACCAGCGCCTCCGTGCCCCGGCCCGGCTGCCCCATCCGCGCGACGGCCGGGAAGCACAGCGCGAAGCCCGTCGAGGTCAGGCTGAAGAAGCCCGCGCGCCACGACGCGCTCTGGTAGGAGGCCGGCTCCAGGCTGCTCAGCACCGAGGCCCCGACCAGCGCGAGGCCCAGCGCCAGCATCGGCTGCGCGAGCGCATCGCAGGCCCGGCGCCGGCTGCGCATCAACCAGGCCATGGCCACGCCATAGGCGATCGCGTCGAGGCGCAGCAGCACGACCTTGCGAATCCGTGCGTCCCAGTCGGCGGCGACCGCGTCGTCGGCGATCCAGCGCGCCAGCAAGGGCAGCACGATGAAGAGCCCGCAGCAGATCGCCAGGGCCCGCGGGGCGCGCATGACGCCGGCCAGGGCGATCAGCAGGGTGGCGAACAGCAGGTAGAACCACTCCTCGACCATCAGCGACCACGAGACGTCGAACCAGGCGCTGGTCATGGGCCAGGCCAGGTTCTGCGTGAAGCTCAGGAAGAACCAGGGCCATCGCGTGGCACCGGCCCAGGTCCCGCACAGCAGCAGCACGCCGAGCCACAGGTAGTACAGCGGGATCGTGCGCATCCAGCGCCGCACCAGGAAGGTCCACAGGGCCCGCGGGCCGGCGCCCTGCTCGAGGATGTCGAGCAGCAGGCCGCCGATGAGGAAGCCGCTGAGCACGAAGAAGAGCTCCACGCCCAGGCTGCCCGAGATGCCCGCAAGTGCCGAGCCGCCGCCCCAGAACACCAGCTGCAGATGACTGACGAGCACGCCGCCGATCGCCAGTGCCCGCAGCAGATCCAGCCCGAAAACCCGTTCCCCGCCCTGTTTTTCTGCCTCCGCCCCGGCCACGCCGCCAACGCCACCCTGTTGCGATGGAGTCATCCGTCCCCTCCCCGATCAAATTTTCGGGGCGGATATTACAAAAGGAATTCTTAATGAAATCTCCTCCGGACGGAGGAGTGTGGATCGCCGCTCACCCGGCGACGGGAGACCGGCGGTGCCGGTCCGGATCAGGCCACGCGTTCGGCGATCAGCACCGCGAAGAAGCCGCAGGCCGCGAGCAGGGTCCACTTGAGCACGATCCAGCCGAAGCGCCGGTACTTGGGCTGGCCAGTGCCCGCATAGAACGCGAACGAGACGCCGGCCATCAGCAGGAGGAACAGCAGGGCCCAGCGAAAGAGGAGCATGCGTGGATCGGCGCGGCGTCGCCTACCAGGCGCGAGCGACTTCGTTGAAGCCGCGCGGCGCGCGCTTCTCGTCGGCGAAGGTCACGATCTCGTAGGCGTCGCTGTGCGAAAGCAGTTCGCGCAGCAGCTTGTTGTTGAGCGCATGGCCTGAGCGGAAGGCGGTGTAGGCCGCGAGCAGCGGCTTGCCGATGATGTAGAGGTCGCCCATCGCATCGAGGATCTTGTGCTTCACGAACTCGTCGTCGTAGCGCAGGCCGCCGGCATTGAGCACCTTGGTGTCGTCCATCACGATGGCGTTGTCGAGTCCGCCGCCGAGCGCGAGGCCCTTGCTGCGCATGTACTCCACTTCCTTCGTGAAGCCGAAGGTGCGCGCGCGCGCGATGTCGCGGCTGTACGAGCCGCTGCCGAGATCGAACTCGACGCGCTGGCCCGTGGAGTTGACGACGCGGTGATCGAAGTCGATCTCGAAGCTGAGCTTGTAGCCGTGGTACGGCTCGAGCGCCGCCCACTTCTCGTTGGCGCCGTCGCCCTCGCGCACCTCGACCTTGCGCAGCACGCGGATGAAGCGCCGCGGCGCCTTCTGGAACTCGATGCCCGCGCTTTGCAGCAGGAATACGAAGGACGAGGCCGAGCCGTCGAGGATCGGTACCTCGTCGGCCGTGATGTCGATGTAGAGGTTGTCGATGCCCAGGCCGGCGCAGGCCGACATCAGGTGCTCGACGGTCTGGACCTTGGCGCCGCCGGTGGAGACGGTCGAGGCCAGCCGGGTGTCGGTGACCGCCTCGGCGGTCATGCGGATCTCGGCGGGCTCGGGCAGGTCGACGCGGCGGAACACGATGCCCGTGTCGGCCGGGGCGGGACGCAGCGTGAGCTCCACGCGCTGCCCGCTGTGGAGCCCCACGCCCACGGCGCGGCTGATCGACTTGAGGGTTCGTTGTTGCAGCACGCCTGCGATTTTAGGCGCGCGGCGTGCGTGGCGCGCCAATCCCCCGGCTATTACACCCATAGGCATCGTTCGTATGGCATAGCCCCGAAATGGACGCAAAGGGATGAAGAAAACGCGCCTGATACAGGCGGGAAGGCTTTATCTGGGCCTCCTCCTGCGCCTCTTGCGAGTTCTTCAAACCCTCTGCGTCCGGTCGGGCCGCCGCGCGGCATCTCTTTCGAGATGCCCGCGACGGGCCCTGGTCCGGTTCTCAGTCGGCCTGGCGGCGCAGGAAGGCCGGGATCTCGAAGTCGTCCATGCCGCCCGAGGACAGCGCATCGACCTTGGCCGCGGCCATCGTGCGGTTGGTGCGCCACACGCTGGGCACGGCCATGCCTTCGTAGTTGGGCTGGTTGCCGCCACCGCCGTGGCCGGTGCCCATCGAGGGCACGTTGAACGGGATGTTGTCGGTGCCGGTGCGGATCACCTCGAGCGTCGGCGCCTGGCGGCGCGCGTCGGCGCGCGACAGGCCGGTGGCGACCACGGTCACGCGCATCTCGTCGCCGAGGGCGTCGTCGTAGGCCGCGCCGTAGATCACGTGCGCATCGGGCGAGGCGTAGGCGCGGATGGTGTTCATCGCGAGCTTCGACTCGTTGAGCTTCAGCGAATTCTTCGATGCGGTCACCAGCACCAGCACGCCCTTGGCGCCCGAGAGGTCGATGCCTTCGAGCAGCGGGCAGGCCACGGCCTGCTCGGCCGCGATGCGCGCGCGGTCGGGACCCGAGGACACGGCCGTGCCCATCATCGCCTTGCCCGGCTCGCCCATCACGGTGCGCACGTCCTCGAAGTCGACGTTCACGCCGCCGTACTCGTTGATGATCTCCGAGATCCCGCCCACGGCGTTCTTCAGCACGTCGTTGGCCTGCGCGAAGGCTTCTTCCTGGGTGATGTCCTCGCCCAGCACGTCGAGCAGCTTCTCGTTGAGCACCACGATCAGCGAGTCGACGTTGGCCTCGAGCTCGGCCAGGCCGGCTTCGGCGTTGGTCATGCGGCGGCCGCCTTCCCAGTCGAAGGGCTTGGTCACCACGCCCACGGTGAGGATGCCCATCTCCTTCGCCACGCGCGCGATCACCGGCGCGGCGCCGGTGCCGGTGCCGCCGCCCATGCCGGCGGTGATGAACAGCATGTGGGCGCCGTCGATGGCCGCGCGGATCTCGTCCACGGCGGCCTCGGCCGCTTCACGGCCCTTCTCGGGCTTGCTGCCGGCACCCAGGCCGCTCAGGCCGAGCTGGATGTTGCGCTGCGCGCTGCTGCGCTGCAGGGCCTGCGCGTCGGTGTTCGCGCAGACGAACTGCACGCCCTGCACGCCGCGTTCCATCATGTGCGCGACCGCGTTGCCGCCGCCACCGCCGACACCGATCACCTTGATCTGCGTGCCCTGGTTGAACTCTTCGACTTCGATCATTTCGATGGTCATCTTCTACTCCTTGAATCTTGCAGTTGCCGTTGTCTATGAATGAATCTTTTTGGGGGTACCCGACGAGAACGAATTCATCGTCGCGATGGTGGACCTGTTCGTCGCCATCGCTCGTTGAAATGCAAGGGAGGGCTGCCGCGCGCGAGCCAGAGTGGGGAATGGTTCATGGTCAGAAGTTCCCCACGATGAAGTCCTTGAAACGTCCGAACGCGGTTTTTACCGACCCGTTCTTCTGCGCCACCTTGAAGCCGCGCATGCGCGCGAAGCGGGCCTCCTCGAGCAGGCCCATCACGGTGGCCGCGCGCGGCTGCGCGACCATGTCCGAGAGCGCGCTCGAATACTTCGGGATGCCGCGGCGCACGGGCTTGAGGAAGATGTCCTCGCCGAGCTCGACCATGCCGGGCATCACCGCGCTGCCGCCGGTGAGCACCACGCCCGAGGAGAGCACCTCCTCGTAGCCCGACTCGCGCACCACCTGCTGCACCAGCGAGAAGATCTCCTCGATGCGCGGCTCGATCACGCCGGCCAGCGCCTGCTTGCTCAGCATGCGCGGACCGCGGTCGCCGAGGCCGGGCACCTCGACCTGCGTGTCGGGATCGGCCAGCAGCTGCTTGGCGAAGCCGTTCTCGACCTTGATGTCTTCCGCGTCCTTGGTCGGCGTGCGCAGCGCCATCGCGATGTCGCTGGTGATCAGGTCGCCCGCGATCGGGATCACCGCCGTGTGGCGGATCGCGCCGTTGGTGAAGATCGCGACGTCGGTGGTGCCCGCGCCGATGTCCACCAGCACCACGCCGAGCTCGCGCTCGTCCTCGGTCAGCACCGCCTGGCTCGAGGCCAGCGGGTTCAGCATCAGCTGGTCGACCTCGAGGCCGCAGCGGCGCACGCACTTGATGATGTTCTCGGCCGCGCTCTGCGCGCCGGTCACGATGTGCACCTTGGCCTCGAGACGCATGCCGCTCATGCCGATCGGCTCCTTCACGTCCTGGCCGTCGATCACGAACTCCTGCGGCTCCACCAGCAGCAGACGCTGGTCGCTCGAGATGTTGATGGCACGCGCGGTCTCGACCACGCGCGCCACGTCGGCCGGCGTCACTTCCTTGTCCTTCACCGCCACCATGCCGCTGGAGTTGATGCCGCGGATGTGGCTGCCGGTGATGCCGGTGTAGACGCGGCCGATCTTGCAGTCGGCCATGAGCTCCGCTTCCTTGAGCGCCTGCTGGATGCTCTGCACGGTGGCGTCGATGTTCACCACCACGCCGCGCTTGAGGCCGTTGCTGGGCGCGATGCCCAGGCCCGCGAGCTTGAGCTCGCCGCCTTGCAGCACCTCGGCCACGACCACCATCACCTTCGCGGTGCCGATGTCGAGGCCGACAACCAGGTCCTTGTATTCTTTGGGCATCGATATGTCCTCGGTATTCGTCTATTTCTTCTTGGGCGTCTTGGGGTCGGCCACCACGGTGGTGACGCCGCGCAAGCGCAACGCATAGGCGTCGTTGTGGCGCAGATCGGCGCCCTCGACGTCGTCCATGGTGCGGCGGTACTGCCCCGCGACCTGCGTCACGGTCTTCAGGAAGCGCTGCAGCCGCGCCGCCACCTCCTCGCTCTGGCCCCGGCCCAGTTCGATCGTCGCGCCGCTGTCGAGCTGCGCGCGCCAGCTGCCCCGGCTCGACAGCGTGAGCGCGTCGAGGCCGAGGTCGTAGGGCTCGAACATCGGCTGCAGCACGCGGTACATGCCCAGCACCTGCCCGGCCTGCTCGATCGGTCCATCGAGCCGCGGCAGCTTGTCGTCGACCTCCGCCACGTTGGCCTCGAACACGTCGCCGAAGCCGTTGATCAGCTTCGAGCTCGACTCGTCGCCCCAGTTGGCCACCGGCACCTGCTCGGTCAGCGTCACGCGCAGCTTGTTCGGGAACTCGCGCCGCACCACCGCGCTGCGCACCCACGGCACCGACTCGAAGGCGGTGCGCGCGCGCGCGAGGTCGACGGTGAAGAAGTTGCCCTTGAGCTGCGGCGCCACGTTGGCGCGCAGGGTGACGGCGTTGTTGTGCGTCACCTCGCCGTCGACCTTGATGCCCGCGATCGGGAAGAAGGGCTGGCGCAGCACCCACCAGGCGCCCGCGGCGAGCAGCATCAGGCCCACCGCCACGAATGCGAGGTTCGCGACGATGTTCATGAGCTTGACGTCGAAGGGCGTGGGGATGCTGTCGGCCATCTTCAGTGCGCGCCTCCCGTGGCGTCGAGCGTGGCCGTGGCCAGCACGCGCAGGCAGAGTTCCTCGTAGGCGATGCCCGCCGCGCGTGCCGACATCGGCACCAGCGAATGGCTGGTCATGCCCGGCGAGGTGTTCATCTCGAGCAGGAAGGGCTTGCGGTCGCTGGCGCGGATCATCACGTCGGCGCGGCCCCAGCCGCGACAGCCGAGCGTGCGATAGGCCGCCAGCGCGATGCGCTGGATCTCGCGCTCCTCCGCCTCGGGCAGGCCGCTCGGGCAGTGGTATTTCACGTCGTCGGTGAAGTACTTGTTCTGGTAGTCGTAGGCACCCTCGGGCGCGGCGATGCGCACCACCGGCAGCGCATGCGCGTCGAGGCCGCTGCCGAGCACGGCGCAGGTGACTTCCTCGCCCTCGATGAACTCCTCGCAGAGCACGTCGGCGTCGTACTTGACCGACAGCGTCACCGCGTCCTGCATCTGCGAGTAGCCCTCGACCTTGGTCACGCCGATCGAGGATCCCTCGCGCGGCGGCTTCACGATCAGCGGCAGGCCCAGCACGTCGGGCACGGCCATCACCTGTTCGCGGCTCTGCTGGTCGAAGGCCAGGCGCACGTACTTGGGCGTGGGCAGGCCGTCGGCCTGCCAGATGCGCTTGGTCATGACCTTGTCCATCGCCACGCTCGAGGCCATCACGCCCGAGCCGGTGTAGGGAATGCCGAGCATCTCGAGCGCGCCCTGCACCGTGCCGTCCTCGCCGTGGCGGCCGTGCAGCGCCACGAAGCAGCGCGCGAAGCCTTCGCGCCGGAGCTCGGACAGGTCGCGCTGCGACGGGTCGAAGGCATGGGCGTCGACGCCGCGCGAACGCAGCGCCTCGAGCACGCCGGTGCCCGACATCAGCGAGACCTCGCGCTCGGCCGAGCTGCCGCCGAACAGCACGGCGACCTTGCCGAAGAGTGTGGGATCCTGAAGGCTCACGACGCCTCCCCCTTGTGCGCAGCGTGCTGCGATGTCGTGGATGAAGAAGAAGCGGCCACCGCCGGCACCGCGCCGAGCTCGACCACCTTGCCCGGCACCGCGCCGATGGAGCCCGCGCCCATGCACAGCACCACGTCGCCGGCACGCGCGTTGTCGAGGATGGCCCGCGGCATCGCGGCGATGTCGTCGACGAACACCGGCTCGACCTTGCCGGCCACGCGCAGCGCGCGCGCCAGCGTGCGGCCGTCGGCCGCCACGATGGGCTGCTCGCCGGCCGCATAGACCTCGCCGAGCAGCACCGCGTCGGCGGTGCCGATGACCTTGACGAAGTCCTCGAAGCAGTCGCGCGTGCGGGTGTAGCGGTGCGGCTGGAAGGCCAGCACCAGGCGCCGGCCCGGGAAGGCGCCGCGCGCGGCCGCGAGCGTGGCGGCCATTTCCACCGGGTGGTGGCCGTAGTCGTCGATCACGGTGAAGCTGCCGTCGCCGGCCTTGGCCGCGACCTCGCCATAGCTCTGGAAGCGCCGGCCCACGCCCTTGAAGCCGGCCAGCCCGCGCTGCACCGCCTCGTCGGCGATCCCGAGTTCGACCGCCACCGCGATCACCGACAGCGCGTTGCGCACGTTGTGCTCGCCCGGCAGGTTCAGCACCACCGGCAGATCGGGCAGGGTCACGCCGTTGCGGCGCTGCGCGGTGAAGTGCATCTGGCCGCCGACGGCGCGCACGTCGACCGCGCGCACCTGGGCGTCCTCGCCGAAACCGTAGCTGGTGACCGGGCAGGTCACGTCGGCCACGATCTCGCGCACCGCCGGATCGTCGGTGCACAGGATCGCCGTGCCGTAGAAGGGCATGCGGTGCAGGAAGTCGACGAAGGCCTTCTTCAGCTTGCCGAAGTCGTGCCCGTAGGTCTCCATGTGGTCGGCGTCGATGTTCGTGACCACCGCCATCACGGGCAGCAGGTTCAGGAACGAGGCGTCGGATTCGTCGGCCTCGACCACGATGTAGTCGCCGCTGCCGAGCTGCGCATTGGCGCCCGCGCTGTTGAGCCGGCCGCCGATCACGAAGGTGGGATCGAGCCCCGCGGCCGCGAGCACGCTCGCCACCAGGCTGGTGGTGGTGGTCTTGCCGTGCGTGCCGGCGATGGCGATGCCCTGCTTCAGGCGCATCAGCTCGGCCAGCATGACGGCGCGCGGCACGACCGGGATGCGCTTCTCGCGCGCGGTCAGCACCTCGGGGTTGTCGGCCTGCACCGCGGTCGAGGTCACGACCGCGTCGGCGCCCTCCACGTTCGCGGCCGCATGGCCCACGAAGGTGCCGATGCCCAGGCCCGCGAGCCGGCGCAGCGTGGCGCTGTCGGAGAGGTCGGAGCCGGTGATGCGGTAGCCGAGGTTCAGCAGCACCTCGGCGATGCCGCTCATGCCGGAGCCGCCGATGCCCACGAAGTGGATGTGATGGATCGCGTGCTTCATCGTGCCAGCTCCTCGCAAGCGCGCACCATCGCCTCGACGGCCTCGGTCTTGCGCATCGTCCTGGCGCGTTCGGCGCGTTCGATCAATTCGGTTCGTTGTGTCTTCTGTAGCAAATCGGCCAGCAATTCAGGGGTGAGATCGGTCTGTTGCACCAGCCAGCCGCCGCCGGCATCGACGAGGAAGCGCGCGTTGGTGGTCTGGTGGTCGTCGACCGCGGAAGGAAAAGGCACGAACAGCGCCGCGGCGCCGACGGCCGCGATTTCGGTCACGGTGCTGGCACCGGCGCGCGCGACGATGAGGTCGGCCTCGGCATAGGCCAGGGCCGTGTCCTCGATGAAGGGCGTGAGCTCGCCCTCGACGCCGGCGGCCGCGTAGTTGGCGCGCAGCTCGTCGATCTGCTTGGCGCCGCTCTGGTGCAGCACCTGCGGGCGCGTGCCCGGCTCGATGCGAGCGAGCGCCTGCGGCACCACCGCGTTGAGCGCCTTGGCGCCGAGGCTGCCGCCGACCACCAGCAGCTTGAGCGGACCGCTGCGGCCCGCGAAGCGCTCGGCCGGCGCAGGCTGCGAGGTGAAGGCCGCGCGCAGCGGGTTGCCGATCCACTGCGCCTTCTTGAGCACGTCGGGGAAGGCCGTGAAGACGCGGTCGGCCACGCCCGCCAGCACCTTGTTGGCGAGGCCCGCGACCGAGTTCTGCTCGTGCAGCACCAGCGGCTTGTTGAGCAGCACGCCCATCATCCCGCCCGGAAAGGTGATGTAGCCGCCCAGGCCCACGAGCACGTCGGGCTTCACGCGGCGCACCACGCACAGGCTCTGCCAGAAGGCGCGCAGCAGGCGCAGCGGCAGCAGGAACAGCGTGAGCGGACCCTTGCCGCGCACGCCGCCGAACTGCACCGGCTCGAAGGCGAAGCCGCGCGGCGGCACCAGCTTCTCTTCCATGCCGCCGGGCGCGCCCAGCCAGTGCACGCGCCAGCCGCGCTCGCGCAGTGCCTCGGCCACGGCGAGGCCCGGGAAGATGTGGCCGCCGGTGCCGCCGGCCATCACGAGTGCGGTACGACCCGTCATACGCGGCCCCCTCTCATGAGGACACGGTTCTCATAGTCGATACGCAGCACGATCGCCAGCGCCACCATGTTCATCAGGATCGCCGAGCCGCCGAAGCTCATCAGCGGCAGCGTAAGGCCCTTGGTCGGCAGCGCGCCGAGGTTCACGCCCATGTTGATGAAGGCTTGGAAGCCGATCCACACGCCCACGCCCTGGGCCACGAGGCCCGAGAACACGCGGTCCAGCGCGATCGCCTGGCGGCCGATGTGCATCACGCGGCGCGTGAGCCAGAGGAACAGACCGATGATCAGCAGCACGCCGACCAGGCCGAACTCCTCGCCGATCACGGCCAGCAGGAAGTCGGTGTGGGCCTCGGGCAGCCAGTGCAGCTTCTCGACGCTGCCGCCGAGGCCGACGCCGAAGATCTCGCCGCGGCCGATGGCGATCAGCGAGTGCGACAGCTGGTAGCCCTTGCCGAGCGCGTGCTCCTCGCTCCACGGATCGAGGTAGGCGAAGATCCGCTCGCGCCGCCACGGGCTGGTGGCGACGATGGTGCCGAAGGCCACCACCACCAGCGCGGCGATCACGAAGAACATGCGCGCGTTCACGCCGCCCAGGAACAGGATGCCCATCGCGATCACCGCGATCACCATGAAGGCGCCCATGTCGGGCTCGGCCATCACCAGCATGCCGACCACCACCACCGCGATGCCCATCGGCAGCACGGCGCGGAAGAAGCGCTCCTTGATCTCCATCTTGCGCACCATGTAGCTGGCCGCATAGAGCACCATCGCGACCTTCGCGAGCTCGGAGGGCTGGAAGCGCATGAAGCCCATCGGCAGCCAGCGCCGCGCGCCGTTCACGCTGATGCCGATGTGCGGGATCAGCACCGCCACCAGCAGCAGCAGCGAGGCCACGAACAGCCAGGGCGCGGCGCGCTCCCAGGTCTTCATCGGGATCTGGAAGGCCAGCAGCGCGGCGATGAAGGCGAACACCACCGAGGCCGCATGGCGCGTGAGGAAGTACGAGGCGCTGTAGCCGGCGCGCGCGAAGCGCGGGTTGTCGGGCAGCGCGATCGAGGCCGAATAGACCATGATCAGGCCCCAGGTCAGCAGCGCGACCGTGACCCACACCAGCGCCTGGTCGAAGCCCAGCACGCGGATCGGCGCGGCCTTGGTCTGGGTGAAGCCGGCGCCGCCGAGGCGCACCGGCAGGTGCACCGGCAGCGCATCGATGCCGCTGCGCGCGCGCCGGAACCAGCCGCTGAAGCGGCCGGGCCGGGTGTTGGGCGTGGCGCCCGCGGCGGCGGAGTTCACGATGCCGGTCCTTCCGTCGAATCGGGTTCCCCGAAGTCGCGCGGCTCGTCCTCGAGCGCCTGCACGGCCTCGCGGAACACCGCCGCGCGGTGCGGGTAGTTCTTGAACATGTCGAAGCTCGCACAGGCCGGTGACAGCAGCACGGCATCGCCCGGATGGGCGCGGCGCGCGGCCAGCTGCACGGCCTCGTGCATCGAGCCCGCATGCATCAGCGTGACGCCGGTGGCAGCCAGCGCGGCCTCGATCAGCGGCGCGTCGCGGCCGATCAGCACCACGGCGCGCGCGTACTGGCGCACCGGCAGCGCGAGCGGCTCGAAGTCCTGGCCCTTGCCCTCGCCGCCGAGGATCACGACCACGCGGCGGTCCTCGCCGAGGCCACCGAGCGCCGCCACGGTGGCGCCCACGTTGGTGCCCTTGCTGTCGTCGAAGTACTCGACGTCGTCGATCAGCGCCACCGGCTCGACGCGGTGCGGCTCGCCGCGGTACTCGCGCAGGCCGTAGAGCATCGGGCCGAGCGGGCAGTCGGCCGCGTTCGCGAGCGCCAGCGCGGCGAGCGCGTTCATCGCGTTGTGGCGGCCGCGGATGCGCAGCGCGTCGGCCGGCATCAGGCGCTGCACGAAGATCTCCTCCTCGACCACCTGGCCGCGCTTGCGCTTCTGCGTCTCGTCGGCCTCGTGCGCGCGCACCAGCCAGCTCATGCCGTTGACGCGCTCGATGCCGTAATCGCCGGGGCGCTGCGGCATGCTCGCGCCGAAGGTGACGTGCGGGCGCACCTGCACGCGCTGCGCCTTGGGCTTGGCCGGCGCGCGGCGCGCGCCGCGGGCGTTCACCACCTCCTCGACGGGCTTGACCGGTTCCTGGCCCGCGGTGGCGAGCATCGCCATCACGGCCGGGTCGTCGCGGTTGAGCACCATCAGCGCGGTCTTGCCGAAGATGCGCGACTTGGCCTGCGCATAGGCCGGCATGTCGCCGTGCCAGTCGAGGTGGTCCTGCGTGAGGTTGAGCACCGTCGCGGCCGCGGGCTCGAAGCCCTGCACGCCGTCGAGCTGGAAGCTCGAGAGCTCGATCACCCAGGCCTCGGGCAGCGTGCCGGCGTCGAGATGCGCGCTCAGCGTGTCGAGCAGCGTCGGGCCGATGTTGCCGGCCACCGCCACGCTCTTGCCGCCACGCTCGATGAGCTGGCCGGTCAGCGCCGTGACCGTGGTCTTGCCGTTGGTGCCGGTGATCGCGAGCACCACCGGCGTGTAGCCCTTGGCGGGCTCGGGCGCGGGTTCCGGCTCGGGCTGGGCCTCGGCCTGCGGCGCCGGCTCCTCCTCGGCCACGGCCGAGGCGGGATTGGTGGCGGCGAACTCGGCGATCTTCGCGACGAAGTCGGCCGCTTCCTTCGCGGCCGTGGGAACGTAGGGCTTGCCGACCGTGAAGGCCGGCAGGTTCGACGCGGGCTTGGGGGCCGGTGCGGCGACGGGCGCGGGCTCGGCGGCCTCGGGTTGGGTGCCTTCGGCGGCATCCGGCGTTTCGGCCGCGACGGGCTCGGCGGGCTCGGCGCCTGCCTCGACGCCTTCCTGAACCACGGGCGCATCGGCGGCCGGTGCCTCGGGTTCCGGCGGCTGCAGCACGGGGACGCTCAGCGAGGGATCGCGCGGCATCGATTCGGGCAAGGCGGCGGGAGCGCGCGGTGCTTCGGAGGTTTCCTCGAGGGCTTCGGGTTCGGCGGGCTGCGCCTCGATCGCGGGCGCCACGGCTTCGACGGCTTCGGCCACTGCCGGCGTCTCGACCACGGCCTCTTCTGCCGCAACGGGCGCTTCTTCCGCCACCGGCGCCTGGACTTCGGGCAGCACGGCAGGCGCCTGCGCCTCGGGCACCGGCTCGCTCTCGGCCGGCACCGCCGCCTCCAGCGCCAGCTCGCCTTGCGCCGCGCTTTCTTCTTCAACCTCGACCACCGCCGGTGTCTCGACGATCGCGAGATCCGCCAGCGCGCGCGCGAACAGGTCGAGCTCGCCGCCGACCGGCAGTCCGACCGCGCGCGCCGCATCGGCCACCGGCGCGATGGTCTCGGGGCTCAGGCCCGGCGAGCGGTAGACGGCGCGGATGGGTGTGCCCTCGATCAGCGCGGCCGTGAACGGGCCACCGACGAACACCGCCTCGGGCCACTCGGCGCGCAGCGTGTCGAGCAGGGCCGGCGCCTCGCGCGTATCGGCCACCGTCACCTGCGCGCCATGGCGCGCGCACCAGCGCGCCATCGCCAGCCCGGACGCGCCGAGGCCGAGGATGAGAACGGGGAGGTCTTTCAGGTGCCGCATGCGTTTTCTCTCAGCGCAGCTTCAGCGTCGACAGGCCCACGAGGCACAGCAGCATCGTGATGATCCAGAAACGCACCACGACCTGCGTCTCGCGCCAGCCGCTCTTCTCGAAGTGGTGGTGCAGCGGCGCCATCTTGAGCACGCGGCGGCCCTCGCCGAAGCGCTTCTTCGTGTACTTGAAGTAGGTGACCTGGGCCATCACCGAGATCGCCTCGACCACGAAGATGCCGCCCATGATGAAGAACACGATCTCCTGGCGCACGATGACCGCGATGGTGCCCAGCGCGCCGCCGAGCGCGAGCGCGCCCACGTCGCCCATGAACACCTGCGCCGGATGGGTGTTGAACCAGAGGAAGGCCAGGCCCGCGCCGGCCATCGCCGAGCAGAACACCAGCAGCTCGCCCGAACCCGGGATGTTCGGGAACAGCAGGTACTTCGAGTAGACCGCGCTGCCGGTCACGTAGGCGAACACGCCCAGCGCCGAGCCCACCATCACCACCGGCATGATCGCCAGGCCGTCGAGGCCGTCGGTGAGATTCACCGCGTTGCTCGCGCCCACGATCACCAGGTAGGTCAGGATCACGAAGCCGATGCCGCCCAGCGGATAGCTGACTTCCTTGAAGAAGGGCACCAGCAGGTTGATCTTGGGCGGGAAGTCGAGGTCGAAGCCCGACTGCACCCAGGCGAAGAACAGCTGCAGCACGCGCCAGTTCGAGCTCTCCGAGATGCTGAACAGCAGGTAGAAGGCCGCGAGCAGGCCCACCACCGATTGCCAGAAGTACTTCTCGCGCGAGCGCATGCCCTCGGGGTCCTTGTGCACCACCTTGCGCCAGTCGTCGACCCAGCCGATCGCGCCGAAGCCCAGCGTGACCCACAGCACGATCCAGACGAAGCGGTTCGAGAGGTCGAACCACAGGATGGTGGCGAAGGCGATCGCGAACAGCACCAGCACGCCGCCCATGGTGGGCGTGCCGCTCTTGCTCAGGTGGGTCTCCATCGCGTAGCCGCGCACCGGCTGGCCGATCTTCAGCGCGGTCAGGCGCCGGATCACGTACGGACCGGCCACGAGGCCGACCACGAGCGCGGTCAGCGCCGCCATCAGCGCGCGGAAGGTCAGGTACTGGAACACCCGCAGGAACCCGAGTTCCGGCGAGAGGGTCTGCAGCCATTGGGCCAGGCTCATGAACATGAAATTGCGCACCGCCCCCGCATCAGGGACGGCCTCCTTCTTGTTGTGGTTGTGTCTGCGGGGTCGCACCCTGCGCCGCGATGGCCTGGACCACGCGTTCCATCTTCATGGAGCGCGAGCCCTTGACCAGCACGCTGCCGACCAGCGGCAGCCGCGCGAGCACCGCGGCGTTCAGGGTGTCGATGTCCTCGAAATGGCGTCCGCCGCCGACCGTGGCCGCATCGCCGCGCTGGAAGGCGGCGATGCTGTGCTCGGAGGCGCTGCCGAGCGTGTAGACGGTCTCGATGCCGCGCTGGCGCGCCCAGTCGCCGACCTCGGCATGGAATTCGTCCGAACGCTCGCCGACCTCGGCCATGTCGCCCAGCACCAGCAGGCGCGGGCCCGGCAGCGCGGCGAGCACGTCGATCGCGGCGCGCACCGAGTCGGGGTTGGCGTTGTAGCTGTCGTCGACCAGCGTGATGGCGCGGCCGCCTGCCAGCGCGAGCGCGCTGGCCTTGGAACGGCCCTTGACCGGCTCGAACGCATCGAGGCCGGCCGCGATGGTGTCGAGCGACACGCCCGCAGCCAGCGCGCAGGCGGTGGCCGCGAGCGCATTGATCACGTTGTGGCGGCCCGCGATGCGCAGCCGCGTGGCGAAGCCGCCGAGCGGCGTGCGCACGCGCACCTGCCAGGCGCCCTGCGTCCATTCGGCGTGCTCGAGGCCGATGTCGGCATCGTCGTGCTCGCCGAAGGTGAGGCAGCGGCGCGCGGCGCCGTCGCGCGCCATGTCGCTCCACAGCGTGGTGAACTCGTCGCCGTGCGGGAACACGGCCGTGCCGTCGTCGGGCAGCGCCGCGAACACGGCGGCATTCTCGACCGCCACGGCCTCGACGCTGACCATGAACTCCTGGTGCTCGCGCTGGGCGTTGTTCACCAGCGCGATGGTCGGGCGCGAGATGGCGGCCAGCCGCGCGATCTCGCCCGGGTGGTTCATGCCGAGCTCGACCACCGCGCGCTGGTGCTGCGCGCGCAGGCGCAGCAGGGTCAGCGGCACGCCGATCTCGTTGTTGAAGTTGCCGGCGGTCGCGAGCGCGCGCTCGGGCTTCGAGGCCATCAGGATGGCCGCGATCATCTGGGTGACGGTGGTCTTGCCGTTGCTGCCCGTCACGGCGATCAGCGGCAGCGAGAACTGCGCGCGCCAGTGCGCGCCGATGGCGCCGAGCGCCACCAGGGTGTCGGGCACCTCGAGGCCGGCCAGGCCCGCGGCCTCGAGGCCGCCGTGCGCGACCGCGGCCATTGCGCCGCTGGCACGCGCCTGCGGCAGGAAGTCGTTGGCATCGAAGCGCTCGCCCTTGAGCGCGACGAACAGGTCGCCCGCGGCCAGGGTGCGGGTGTCGGTGTGCACGCGCGCGATCACGGTCGCGGGATCGCCGACGAGGCGCGCGCCCGGAATCCACTGCTGCAGTTGCGCCAGCGTCAGCGCGAGGGAGGTGGTGTCGCTCATGCACCCCTCCGCTTCTCGAGCGCGTCGTGCGCATGGCTGCGATCGGAGAAGGGCAGGCGCTGGCCCGCAATCTCCTGCCAGGCCTCGTGGCCCTTGCCGGCGATCAGCACCACGTCCTCGGGCGCGGCCTGCGCGATCGTGTCGGCGATGGCGAGGGCGCGGTCGACCTGCACCTGGGCGGCGTCGGGGCGCGAGAGGCCGCGCAGCACCTGCGCGATGATCGCGTCGGGCTTCTCGCCGCGCGGGTTGTCGCTGGTCACCACGACCTGGTCGGCCTGGCGCTCGGCTACGGCGGCCATCATCGGACGCTTGATCGGATCGCGGTCGCCGCCGCAGCCGAACACGCACCACAGCTTGCCGCCGCGCTGCTGCGCGAGCGGGCGCAGGCCGGCCAGCGCTTTGTCGATGGCGTCGGGCGTGTGGGCGTAGTCGACCACCGCGAGCGGCACGCCGGCCCCGGTGCCCACGCGCTCCATGCGGCCCGGCACGCTGCTCAGGTTCGCGCACGCCGCCACGGCCTGCGCGAGCGTCAGGCCCAGCGCGCGCAGCGTGCCGAGCACGCCGAGCAGGTTGGCCACGTTGTACTGGCCGATCAGGCCGGTCGCCACGCGCTCGACGGCCGCGGTGCCGTGCTCGGCGACCGAGAACTGCAGGCCCTGGGCGTCGTAGCCGATGTCGCGCGCCATCAGGCGCGCCGGGTTGCCGTCGGCCGACACGGTCCAGACGTCGAGCGCGCCGACGCCGGCATCGATCAGGTTCGCGCACAGGCTGGCGCCATGGGTGTCGTCGATGTTGATCACCGCGGCGCGCAGGCCGGGCCAGCGGAACAGCTCGGCCTTGGCCTGCCAGTAGGCATCCATGCTGCCGTGGTAGTCGAGGTGGTCCTGCGTGAAATTGGTGAACACGGCCACCGCGATCCGGGCGCCGTCGAGCCGGCGCTCGGCGATGCCGATCGACGAGGCCTCGATGGCGCAGGCGCCGAAGCCGCGCTCGACCAGCGCGCGCAGCTCGCGCTGCATCATCACGGGGTCGGGCGTGGTGAGGCCGGTGTAGGTCAGCTCGGGCGGCACGCCGATGCCCAGCGTGCCCATCACGGCGCACGGCGAGGGCGCATCGCGCTGCACGGTGCCGTCGGGCCGCATCGGGCGCACGCCGCCGGCCGGCCGCAGGGTCGACAGCGATTCGGCCAGCCACCAGGCGGTGGAGGTCTTGCCGTTGGTGCCGGTCACGGCCAGCAGGTCGAGCCGGGCCGAGGGATGGTCGTAGAAGGCCGCGGCGATCGGGCCGGTGGCGGCCTTGAGGCCGGGATAGCTGACGATGCGCTCGTCGCCGTCGAAGCCGAAGGCCTCGACGCCCTCGTGCTCGACCAGGCAGGCCGCCGCGCCCCGCGCCAGCGCCGCCGCCACGTGCTTGCGGCCGTCGGTCGCGGCGCCGGGCCAGGCGACGAACACGTCGCCCGCGCCGACCGAGCGGCTGTCGGCATGCAGCGCGCCCTGCGGCACCCGCTCCTTGAGCCAGGCCGCGGCCAGTGGGGGGGAGGTGAAGGTCAGCATGCTCAGAAGCTCTCGTCCACGCCCTGGGTCATCACCAGGGGCTTGACCGCCAGGTCGGGCGGCACGTTCATCATGCGCAGCGTCTGCTGCACGACCTCGCTGAACACGGGCGCCGCGGCCAGGCCGCCGAAGTACTGGCCGTCGGTCGGCTCGTCGATCATCACCGCGACGATGATGCGCGGCTTCTCGATCGGCGCCATGCCGGTGAACCAGGCGCGGTACTTGTTGCTCGCGTAGCCCTTGCCGACCTGCTTGTGGGCCGTGCCCGACTTGCCGCCGACCGAGTAGCCGACCGTCTGCGCGCGCGTGCCGGTGCCGCCCGGGCCCGCGGCCATCTGCAGCATCTTGCGCACCGCGAGCGCATTCGACGGCGAGAAGACGCGCACGCCGGCCGGCGGCTCGGTGTTCTTGAGGATCGTCGCCGGAATGATCGCGCCATCGTGCGCGAACGCGGTGTACGAATGTGCCATTTGAAACAGCGAGGCCGACAGGCCGTAGCCGTAGGCCATGGTGGCCTGCTCGACCGGCTTCCAGGTCTTCCAGGGCCGCAGCCGGCCGGTGACCGCGCCGGGGAACTGGATCTGCGGCTTCTGGCCGTAGCCGAGCGCCGTGTAGGTGTCCCACATCTCGTGCGGGGTCATCTTCTGCGCGATCTTGAGCGCGCCGACGTTGCTCGACTTCTGGATCACGCCCTCGACCGTCAGCGTGCCGTAGTTGTGGGTGTCGCTGATGGTGAAGCCGCCGAGCTGGTAGCGCCCCGGCGCGGTCTCGATCGGCGTCGTGGGCTTGACCCGGCCGGCCTCCAGCGCCATCGCCACGGTGATCGGCTTCATGGTCGAGCCGGGCTCGAAGGTGTCGGTCATCGCGCGGTTGCGCAGCTGCTCGCCCGTGAGGTTCTGGCGCTTGTCGGGCACGTAGCTCGGGTAGTTGGCCAGCGCCAGCACCTCGCCGGTGACGGCGTCGAGCACCACCACGCTGCCGGCCTTGGCCTTACGCGCGGTCACGGCGTCGCGCAGCTTCTGGTAGGCGAAGAACTGCACCTTGCTGTCGACGCTGAGCTGGATGTCCTTGCCGTCGAGCGGCGGCACCTGCTCGCCCACGCCCTCGACCACGCGACCCAGGCGGTCCTTGATCACGCGGCGCGAGCCGGCCTTGCCGGCCAGGTCCTTGTCGAACGCGAGCTCGATGCCTTCCTGGCCGCTGTCCTCGACGTTGGTGAAGCCCACCACGTGCGCGGCGGCCTCGCCCTCGGGGTACTGGCGCTTGTATTCCTTGCGCTGGTAGATGCCCTTGAGGTTCATCGCGGCGATCTGCTTGGCGATCGGCTCGTCGACCTGGCGCTTGATCCAGACGAAGGTCTTGTCCTCGTCCTCGAGCTTCTTGTCGAAGTCCTTCTGCGGCATCTCGAGCAGCCTGGCCACCTGCTTGAGCTTGGCGCGCACCTCGGGATCGTCGCGCTCCACGTCCTCGGGAATGGCCCAGATGCTGGGCGCCACCACGCTCGACGCGAGGATCAGGCCGTTGCGGTCGAGGATGCGGCCGCGGTTGGCCGGCAGCTCGAGCGTGCGCGCGAAGCGCACCTCGCCCTGGCGCTGGAAGAAGCTGTTGCCGAACACCTGCACGTAGGCCGCGCGGCCCGCGAGCACGACGAAGCCCAGCGCGATGCCGCCGACGATGAACTTGCTGCGCCACACCGGCGTCTTGCTCGCCAGCAGGGGGCTGGTGGTGTAGCGCACGCTGCGGCGGCTCATCGCTGCCCCCTTGCGGCTGCGGCGGCGGCCGGCTTGTTGGCGGCCGGCTTGTTGACGGGTGGTGCGGGCGGCGGCGCGACCACGGCCGGGATCACGCTGCCGTCGGGACGCACGTACTGCGTGATGGCCGGCGAGGTGGTGCGCATCTGCAGCTGTTCCTTCGCGAGCTTCTCCACGCGCAGCGGCGTGGCCTGCGCGCGCTTCTCGACCTGCAGCCGGTCGTGGTCGAGCTCGAGCCGGCGCGTCTCCTGCATCGTGCGGTCGAGCTCGGTGTAGAGCTGGCGCGAGAGGTATTGCGTGTGCACGAGGTAGAGCGCCGTGGCGATCACGGACAGCAGCAGCAGCAGGTTCAGGCGTGCCATCTCAGCGGCCTCCCCGTTCGCCGCGCAGGGCGGCCGCAGAAGGCACGAAGCCGCCCGTGGTGCGGCGGCTGGAAATCGGGCGGCCGAGGCCGTGGACGCGGGGCCGTGTCATGGCGTCTCCGTTCGTTCGGCCACGCGCAGGATCGCGCTGCGCGAGCGCGGATTGCCGTCGACCTCGGCCTCGGAGGGCTTGATGCGCTCGAGCGCGCGCAGCCGCATCGCCTTCGGCGCCGCGAACGGCGCGCGGCGGTCGTAGACCTCCTTCGAGTGCTTCGCGATGAACTGCTTCACGATCCGGTCTTCGAGCGAATGGAAACTGATCACCGCGAGCCGGCCGCCGGGTTGCAGCACCGACAGGCTCGCCTCTAGCGCCTGTTGCAGCTCTTCAAGCTCGGCGTTGATGAAAATCCGAAGAGCCTGAAATGTGCGCGTTGCAGGGTTCTGGCCCGGCTCGCGGGTTTTGACCGTGCCAGCCACGAGCTCGGCCAGTTCGGTGGTGGTTGAAATTGCGCCCCGTTCTTGTCTGCGAGCAACAATCGCCTTTGCAATCTGAACAGCAAACCGTTCTTCGCCATAGTCACGGATCACCTCTGCAATTTGTTGGAGTTCTGCCGTTGCCAGCCACTCGGCCACGCTCTCGCCGCGCGTGGTGTCCATGCGCATGTCGAGCGGGCCGTCGAAACGAAAACTGAAACCGCGCGCCGGGTTGTCGATCTGCGGCGAGCTCACGCCCAGGTCCAGCAGCACACCCGCCACGCTCGCGCCGGGCAGCTCGCCCAGCGAACGGAATCCCTGGTGCCGGATGGAAAAACGCGCATCCGAGATGCGCGCTGCTTCGGTCACCGCTTCCGCATCCTTGTCGAAGGCAATCAACCTGCCTTCCGGCGCCAGCCGCGCGAGGATCGCGCGCGAATGCCCGCCCCGGCCGAAGGTCGCGTCCACGAAGGTGCCGGGCGCGGCCGTCCGGCCTGCGAGAAGGGCTTCGACCGCTTCGTCCAGAAGAACGGTCGTGTGGGTCCATGCGGTATTCACGATGCCCCTCAGAACGCGAAGTCCTGAAACACATCCGGCATTTCGCCCTGGGTGGCCTCGGCCTCCTTGGCCTCGTAGGTGGCCTTGTCCCAGAGTTCGAAATGGTTGCCCATGCCCAGCAGCAGGGTGTCGCGCGTGATGCCCGTGGCCGCGCGCAGCTCGGGCGACACGAGGATGCGGCCGGTGCCGTCCATCTCGACGTCCATCGCGTTGCCGAGGAACACCCGCTTCCACCACTGCGCCGACATCGGCAGCGCGGCGATCCGCTCGCGGAACTTCTCCCATTCCGGGCGCGGGAACACCATCAGGCAGCCATGGGGGTGCTTGGTGATCGTGAGCTGGCCGCCCGCCGTGGCGCTCAGGACGTCGCGATGCCGGGTCGGCACCGAAAGCCGCCCCTTGGCATCCAGACTGAGCGATGACGCGCCTTGAAACACGACCGAGAAACCCCTGTGGTGGGAAGGCCGCAGCGCCCGAAGGGCACACTACTCGCACTTTTTCCCACTTAACTGCACTTTTTTGCACTGTAGCAGGAAACACTTCCGGCGCAACCAGGCGTGCGGGGTATTTTTTGTAATGGAATCAACGACTTAGCGCCGATTCCAAGATTCTGGAATCGGCGAATTTCGTTGAGGAAGAAGGACTTAGCTCACGCAGTGAATGTGATGCGTGAAGCATTGCCCCTGTAACAGGGGCAAGGGCGGCGACTTCAGAGGATGAAGCGCGACAGGTCTTCGTCGTGACTTAGTGCCGCCAGGCGCTGGTCCACGTAGGCGGCATCGATGCGGATCGTCTGGCCCTCGAGACAGGCCGCGTCGAAGCTTACTTCATCGAGAAGACGCTCCATCACCGTCGACAGGCGGCGCGCGCCGATGTTCTCGGTGCGCTCGTTGACCTCGAAGGCGATGCTCGCGAGACGGGTCACGCCCTCGGGCGTGAAGTCGAGCGTGACGCCCTCGGTGGCCAGCAGCGCCTGGTACTGCTTCACGAGCGAGGCGCGGGTCTGCGTGAGGATGCTCTCGAAGTCCGCCACCGAGAGCGACTGCAGCTCGACGCGGATCGGGAAGCGCCCCTGCAGCTCGGGAATCAGGTCGCTGGGCTTGCTCAGGTGGAAGGCGCCGCTCGCGATGAACAGCATGTGGTCGGTGCGCACCACGCCGTACTTGGTGCTCACGGCCGTGCCCTCGACCAGCGGCAGCAGGTCGCGCTGCACGCCCTGGCGCGAGACGTCGGTACCCTGCGCCTCGCTGCGCGTGGCGACCTTGTCGATCTCGTCGATGAACACGATGCCGTTCTGCTCGGCGTTGGCGATCGCCTGGGTGCGGATCTCGTCCTCGTTCACCAGCTTGGCCGCCTCCTCGTCGATCAGGAAACGCATCGCCTCGGCGATCTTGAGCTTGCGCGTCTTGCGCTTGCCCTGGCCCATCTGGCCGAACATGCCCTTGAGCTGCTCGGCCATCTCCTCCATGCCGGCGGGGCCCATGATCTCGAGCGGCGCGCGCGTCTCGACCAGGTCGATCTCGATCTCCTTGTCGTCGAGCTGGTGCTCGCGCAGCTTCTTGCGGAAGGCCTGGCGCGTGGCGTTGCCGCTGTCGGGCGCGGTACCGTCGGCCAGCCGCGCGGGCGGCAGCAGCACGTCGAGGATGCGCTCCTCGGCCGCGTCCTCGGCGCGCGCGCGCACCTTGGCGCTCTCGGTCTCGCGGGTCTGCTTGACGGCGATCTCGGCCAGGTCGCGGATGATCGAGTCGACGTCCTTGCCGACGTAGCCCACCTCGGTGAACTTGGTGGCCTCGACCTTGATGAAGGGCGCATCGGCCAGCCGCGCGAGGCGGCGCGCGATCTCGGTCTTGCCCACGCCCGTGGGGCCGATCATGAGGATGTTCTTGGGCGTGATCTCGGCGCGCAGCTTGTCGTCGACCTGCTGGCGGCGCCAGCGGTTGCGCAGGGCGATGGCCACGGCGCGCTTGGCCTGCGGCTGGCCGACGATGTGGTTGTCGAGCTCGGAGACGATTTCCTGGGGGGTCATGGACATGGTGGCGGGCCTCAGAGCGTCTCGACGGTGTGGTTCATGTTCGTGTAAATGCAGAGTTCGCCCGCTATCTCCAGCGATTTCTTCACGATCTGCTCGGCCGTGAGCTCGGTGTTGTCGAGCAGCGCCTTGGCCGCCGACTGCGCGTAGGCACCGCCCGAACCGATGGCGATGACGCCGTTCTCGGGCTCCAGCACGTCGCCGTTGCCGGTGATAATCAGCGAGGTGGTGGCATCGGCCACCGCCAGCATGGCCTCGAGGCGGCGCAGCACGCGGTCGGTGCGCCAGTCCTTGGTCAGTTCGACCGCGGCACGCGACAGGTGGCCCTGGTGCTTCTCGAGCTTGGCCTCGAAGCGCTCGAACAGGGTGAAGGCGTCGGCCGTGGCGCCGGCGAAGCCGGCCAGCACCTTGCCGTGATAGAGCCGCCGCACCTTGCGCGCCGTGCCCTTGATGACGATGTTTCCGAGTGTGACCTGCCCGTCCCCGCCGATGGCGACCTGGTCGCCCTGGGGGGTCTTGCGGCGCACGCTCACGATGGTGGTGCCGTGAAATTGTTCCATCGCAGCCATCTGGGGCCTGGACGGGGCAATGCAAGTCCGCGCAGGGCGGCTTGGAAGCCTAGTTCTTGCGCACCGCGACCGTCGCGTGGTCGGCGATGCCCACCAGGCCGAACAGGGTCGCGATCAGCCGGTGCGCGTCGACGAACTGCACCCGCTCGCCCTTGGCGTCGCGCTCGCGCACCCAGCCCAGCAGCGCGCCGGCCGCGGCCAGGTCCATGCGCAGCAGCGCGGCGCAGGAGATCACGGGCGCGGTGCCCCCGCGCAGGTCGGCGTCGAGCCGCTGCAGGTTCGAGGGCGCCTCGCCGCGCAGGTCGCCCGCGAGCGCCGCGAAGCCGCTGCCGGCCGAGGGAAAGCTCTCGGACTCGCCGCCCACCGACAGCAGCGACCAGACCGAGCCCATGCGCGACGGCGTGGACACCGGCGCGGCCACGGCGCTGTATTCGCCGCGCGGGTCCTGCCAGGACGGCGGCGACACCTCGTAGGTGATGCAGTAGTTGAGCGCCACCAGCTCGAAGTCGTCGGGCAGGTGCATCAGGCGCAGCGCGGCCATGTGCAGCTGCCACCAGACGTCGTCGATGCCGCGCTCGTTGTTGGGCGCGGACTCGGCCAGCACCGCCAGCAACTGCGCCGCGCCGATGAAGCGCAGCTTGACCGGCGAATCGGCCCAGTGCGCGAACAGCACGCGCAGCGGCGCCGCGGCATCGGAGCCGATCGCGCCCAGCGCGCGCCAGTCGAGCGTCCAGACCGAGCCGGCCTGCGACAGCGCCCGCGTGAGCGCCACCAGGCCATCGCGCCCCAGCTTCGCCGGCGCGGCCCAGTCGGCAGCGCCTTCGGCGGGGGCGCTGTCGCCCTCCTCGCTGGCCGCCACCGCCTTCACGCTGCGCGCCAGTTCGTCGAGCGCCACCCAGTCGGGGCCCATGCGCCGCATGCGCTGGGCATAGCGCATGCGCGCGGCCGCGAACTTGGCGGCGTCGCCGGTGGCGCGGTAGAGGTCGAACAGCGCGCGCCAGCGGGCGTCGTCGCGCTCGACCGTCGCGGCATGGGTCTCGTCGGTGCCGCTCGCGCCCTCGGAGGCCAGCGCCTGCAGCAGGATCGCCTCGGCACCGACGTCATCGCCGTGCGCGAAGCGGATCACCGCCTCCTCGAGCGCGCCGTCCTGCGCGAGCCGGCTCGCCATGTGGCTGCCGCTCGGCGAGGCCGTGGCCACGGCCGCGAGCGCCACCGGCGCGGGCACCGGCCGGGAGGGCGGCTCGAGCAGCGCGTCGGTGTCGGCCGGCGCCAGCGTCTCGGCGCCCGCGTCGGGCGGCGACTTGACCAGCGTCTCGCCGTTCGGCCCGCGCCCCTTCCACCACTGCTGCGACATCTGCTCCTCGATCTCGTCGATCTTCTTGAGCGTGAGCGCGCGGCCCTCGGATTTCTCCGAGGTGCTGTTGATGTTGAACGACGACGGCGTGACCGTCGCGTCGAAGGCGTGGGCGGCGGCCTCGCGCTGGCGCAGCTTGCGCAGCATGTCGAACTCGCGCCGGCGCACGAAATCGTTGCGCTGGCGCCGCTCGATCATCTCCTTGAGCATTTCCCGGCTGTAGGCCGGGTCGGGCAGCGAGGAGTCGGAGGCGTTCGAATTCGAGGGGGGGTTGTCCAGCTCCGACCAATCCTTGAGCGGATTGCGGACGAACTTCGCCACCTTGGAGAGCAGGCGGCCCGTTTCTTCCTTTGGCATTCGCGGGCGATGGACGACGGTCGGGGCCGGGCCGGAGAACCGGCGCTCAGTCCCCGAACATCTTCTGCTTGAGCTCGCGGCGCTGCTGCGCTTCGAGCGACAGCGTGGCGGTCGGGCGGGCCAGCAGGCGGCCGACGCCGATCGGCTCGCCGGTTTCGTCGCAGTAGCCGTAGTCGCCGGCGTCGATGCGCTGGATCGACTGCTCGATCTTCTTCAGCAGCTTGCGTTCGCGGTCGCGGGTGCGCAGCTCGAGGGCATGCTCTTCCTCGATGGTGGCGCGGTCGGCCGGATCGGGCACGACCACCGTGTCTTCACGCAGGTGCTCGGTGGTTTCGCCGGCATTCTCGAGAATGCCGCGCTTGAGTTCGACGAGCTTCAGGCGGAAGAACGCCATCTGCTTTTCGTTCATGTACTCGGAATCGGGCATCGCGATGACTTCGGCATCGCTGAGTTCTTCGACGGACTTGGTCTTCCAGTTGTTGGCCAACTTCGGATCTTTCTTCACATTCACGGGGGGAGGCGGCACCAGCGCCTGCGAGGCGGTCTGGATAAAGCTGGACTTGGCGGCGGTCGATGCCACCGATTGCGGCATCGAGGGCACCGTGAGTTGCGACAGGCGGGACACCCGGCCGCCGCGGGCGGGAGCGGGCGCGGCCGTTGCCGTGGCGACTTCGGGCTCGGGGGTCGAAGGTGTCGCCGGGGCGGGGGAAGAGGCGGCAGCCGTTTTTTTCATGGGGATCGAGGGAACAGGTGAAACGGCACGCGGGCCGACGGGTTTGGTGGACGATGGACCCGCTTTGGCTGTCTTGCTCGCGCTCTTGGCCGGGACGCTTGCCGCCGGCTCGCTGGCAGGCTTGGTGGCGGGATGAACTGCTTTCTTCGCCGTTGCGCTCGCGGCCTTGGCCGTGGGCGTTGCGGTCTTCTCTGTCTTGACGCTCTTCGCTGCGGCGCCTTCCTTCTTCGCCACGGTCGCCGTCGCGGAAGATGCTTTCTTGTCCGCCGGTACAGCCGGCTTCGCGGCCGTCGCCTTGGTGGCGTCGGTCCTGGATGCTGGCGTGGCCTTGGCGGCGGGCTTCTTCACGGTGACTGGCTCCTTGGACGAACTGGAACGCGCTTTCACTGGTGTCTCCTCCCATGGGAGCCACTGCGGACCTGGTCGGCCGCGCGGGCTCCACGTTGTCGAGGGCATCCGCCGGTCGGCGAACCCCGGGGTTATACCCCCGAAAGCCCGCCGCAAACATGCGGCGCCCTCCTGTCGTCGACCCCTGCCGCCCCCTTGCGGGGGGACCTGGCGTTTTCAACAGGCGCGCGATTGTATAGAGAACTCGAATGCGCGGGCGATGCGTTTGACCCCCACGGCGCTCCGGTAGCATCGCGCCGCGCCGGCGGAGGGCCGGCGCCAGGGGTCTCATGGCCCCGGATACCCCTACAAGAAAGCCGAACTTGAGCAAGAAGACCGTCCTGGGAGTCCTGGCCGCCGCGATCGCGCTGGCCTATGCCGGCAGCACCTGGTGGGCCGGCAACAAGGTGAAATCCGTCTATGACAACGCCTTCGCGGAACTGCCGGAGCAGACCGCGCTGGTGCGCGTGGTCGAGCGCGGCTACGAGCGCGGTTTCCTCGGCGCGGTCAGCACCGTGACGCTGGAACTGGGCTGCCCGGCCGATGCCGCGCGGCCCGAAGCCTCGGAAGACGACGACGGCGAGGACGCCGCATCCGCCCCGGCCAAGCCGCTGCGCCTGAGCTTTCGCGACACCATCCGCCACGGCCCGCTGGCCGGCGGCAGCCTGGCCGCGGCCACCATCGACAGCGAACTGCGGCTCGACGTCAAGGGCCAGGCCGAGGCCAGGAAGGTGTTCGGCGACGCCCGGCCGTTCAGCGCCCGTACCCGGGTCGGCTTCGACGGCGGCTACGCCAGCGAGATCGCGCTCGCGCCCGGCCAGTTCGTCGACGAGGACAGGACCCGCGTCTCCTGGCAGGGCGCGCAGTTGCGCGTACGGGTCGACGGCGCGCGCACCGAGGCGCACTACGAACTCGCCCTGCCCGGCTTCGAGGCCGCGGACCTGCGCAACGGCGTCAACCTCAAGATGGGCAAGCTCGGCGCCCGGGCCGACCTCGACATCCGCCACGGCTGGATGCTGGCCACCGGCAAGAGCACGGGCCGGCTCGAGGCGCTGGAATTCACGGCGACCGGCAGGAAGGCCGATCCCGACGCCGCCCCCGCCAGGCCCTTCCCCGCCATCGTGCTGCAGGGCCTCGACGCCGCCAGCGACGCCACCATCGAGAACGGCCTCTACGCCGGCACCGCCACCTTCAAGGGCACGGGCTCGGTCGGCGCGACGCGCATCGACGACTTCGAGATGGCCAGCAGCATGCGCCGCATCGACGTCGGCGCCTACCGCAAGCTGGCCGAGGCCTGGACCCGCTCGGCCGCCGCCAACGGCTGCGTGCGCGGCAAGGCCTCGCAGGCCGCGCTGCGCGCGCTGGTCGACCAGCTCGCGCCCGATCTCAAGGCCATGGCCAGGCATGGCCCCGAGGTCGGTGTCGACCGCCTGCTGGTCGAGATCGACGGCCAGCGCGCCGAGTTCGGCTACTCGGTCGCCATGGCCGGCGTGACCGACGAGGACCTGCAGCTGCCCGGCAACGCGCTGCTGCTCAAACGCGGTGTGCTCAAGGCCAGCGGGCGGCTGCCGGTGAAGTGGATCGAGAAGATCGCCGAGACCGCCGGCGGCAGCCAGGCGCCGTCGCCCGAAGTGGCCGCGCTGATGATCGAACAGTTCGAGCAGCAGGGCTACCTGAAGCGCGCGGGCGACGACGTGACCAGCCAGGTCGAGTTCAGCAACGGCCAGCTCAAGCTGATCGGCAAGCCCGTCGAGCTGCCCGCCAAGTAAAAAGGCGCCGGCCTCGCGGCCGGCGCCTTTTCTTCATTCGGAAAACTCAACTCATACCAAGCACTGCTCGAGCCCCTGCTCGAGGATCTCGCGCGGCAGCTCGATGCCGATGAAGACCATGCGGCTCTGGCGCTGCTCGTCCTTGCCCCATTCGGGACCGAGGTCGCTGCCCATCAGCTGGTGCACGCCCTGGAAGATCACCTTGCGTTCGGTACCCTTCATGTTCAGCACGCCCTTGTAGCGCAGCATGCGCGGGCCGTAGATGTTGACGATCGCGCCCAGGAAGTCTTCCAGCTTGGCCGGGTCGAAGGCGCGGTCGGCCTTGTAGACGAAGCTCTTGACGTCGTCGTCCGTGTGGTGATGGTGGCCATGGCCCTCGTGCTTGTGCGAAGGATGGTCGCAGTGCTCGCCATGCGCGTGGTCATGGTCGTGATGGTCGTGGTCGTCTTCCTTCAGGAAGTCGGGGTCGATGTCGAGCTTGGCGTTCAGGTTGAAGCCGCGCAGGTCGAAGATGTCCTTGAGCGGCACGTCGCCGAAATGCGCCTTCTGCTGCGGCGCGCGCGGGTTCATGTGCTTGAGGCGATGGATCAGCGCCTCGGTCTCCTCGGCCGACACCAGCTCGCTCTTGCTGATGAAGATCTGGTCGGCGAAGCCCACCTGGCGGCGCGCCTCCTGGCGGTCGTTGAGCTGCTGCGGCGCGTGCTTGGCATCGACCAGCGTCAGGATCGAGTCGAGCAGGTAGCTCTCGGCGATCTCGTCGTCCATGAAGAAGGTCTGCGCCACCGGGCCGGGATCGGCCAGGCCCGTGGTCTCGATCACCACGCGGTCGAACTCCAGCAGGCCCTGGCGCTTCTTGGCGGCCAGCAGCTGCAGCGCCTCGCGCAGGTCTTCGCGGATGGTGCAGCAGACGCAGCCGTTGCTCATCTGCACGATCTGCTCCTTCGATTCGGTCACGAGGATGTCGCTGTCGATGTTCTCCTCGCCGAACTCGTTCTCGATGACCGCGATCTTCTGGCCGTGGGCCTCGGTCAGGATGCGCTTGAGCAAGGTCGTCTTGCCCGAGCCGAGGAAGCCGGTGAGGATGGTGGCGGGAATCAGGGCCATGGGGTGCTCCGGAAGCGGAAAACGGATGGAATGGATCGGAAAGCGGGAAACTGGCGGGCAGTGTAGCCAGTGCCACTGAGTTGCGTTGCCGCGGGGGCCAAGCCCCCTTCGGCCGGCACGGTCAAGCGGGTTTTCGCACCACCGCCAGCCCCTTGAGGTACTCGCCCTCGGGGAATTCGATGGTCATCGGATGGTCGGGCGCCGCGCCCAGGCGTTCGGCGATGTAGCCGTCCACGCCGGCATCGAGCCCGGCCGAGGCCACGATCTTGTGGAACAGGTCGGCGCCCACGCCACCCGAGCACGAGAAGGTCAGCAGCACCCCGCCCGGCTCGAGCAGCTTGAGCGCGAGCCGGTTGATGTCCTTGTAGGCGCGCGCGGCCCGCTCGGCATGCGCCACCGTCGGCGCGAACTTCGGCGGATCGAGCACGATCGCGTCGAAGCTGCGGCCCTGGTCGAGGAACTCGCGCAGCACGGTGTTCACGTTGGCGTCGAGGAACTCGGCCTCGAAGCCGTCGGCCGTCGCGTCGAAGCCGTTGAGCGCCAGGTGGCCGCGCGCGCGCTCGAGCGCCGGCAGCGAGGAATCGACCGACACCAGCGAGGCGCCCTTCACCGCGTCCGCCGCCTTCAGGCCCGCGAGCGCCGCCACCGTGAAGCCGCCCGTGTAGCAGAAGCAGTTGAGCACGCGCCGGAAGCGCCGGTGCCGCGCCATCTCGGCGAAGCGCCGGCGGCTGTCGCGCTGGTCGAGGTAGAAGCCGGTCTTGTGGCCCGTGGCGATGTCGAGCGACAGCTTCCAGTCGTGCTCGCGGATCACGATCTCGGTCGCCTCGTCCTGTCCGCGCAGCCAGCCCGTCACGGGCTTGAGCCCCTCGCGCTCGCGCCCGCTGGCGTCCGAGCGCTCGTAGAGCTTCGACAGGCCCGTCGCCTTCAGCAGCGCATCGGCCAGCACGGCCTTCCAGCGCTCCACGCCGGCCGACAGGAACTGCGCCACCAGCGTGTCGCCGTAGCGGTCCACGATCAGGCCCGGCAGGCCGTCGGCCTCGCCATGCACCAGCCGCACGCCGTCGCTCTGAAGCTCGAACAGGCCGCGCGCCGCGACCGCGCGCGCCACCACCGACGCGAGGAAGGCCGCGTCGATGCGCTGCGTCTCGACGAAGCTCCAGGCACGCGCGCGGATCTTGGAATCGGGGCTGAAGGCCGCCCAGGCGAGGAAGGCACCGTCGTGCGATTCGATGCGCACGGTCTCGCCGGCATCGGCGCCGCCGCGCGCGATGGCGGATTCGAACACCCAGGGATGGCGGCGCTGCAGCGAGCGCTCCTTGCCGGGCTTGAGTCGGAGAGTTTTCATGTTTTCTTGTCGGGAGTTTTCCTGGCGCCACGGCTGCTGCCACTGCCGCCATCGTCGTCGCGGGCCCGCGCGCGCGGATGCGCCGCATCGTAGGCGCGCGCCAGGTGCTGGAAATCGAGCCGCGTGTAGACCTGCGTGGTCGCGATGTTCGCGTGCCCCAGCAAGTCCTGCACCGCGCGCAGGTCGCTGCTCGACTGCAGCACGTGGCTCGCGAAGGAATGGCGCAGCATGTGCGGATGCACCGGCGTCGCGAGGCCGGCCTTGAGGCTGCGCCCGCGCAGCAGCTTCCACACCGCCTGCGAGGACATGCGCACGCCCTTGGCGCTGATGAAGAGCGCCGCCGCCTCGGCCGGCTCGCGCAGGGTGGCGGCCGTGAGCGCCGCGCAGTCGCCGCGCACCGCGAGCCAGGCCGCCAGGGCCTCGATGGCCTTCGAGCCCACCGGCACCATGCGGCGCTTGCTGCCCTTGCCGAGCACGCTGGCCTCGTGGGCGTCCATGTCGATCCAGCCGCGCGCGGTCTGGCTCGCGCGCGCGTCGAGCCCCGTGAGCTCGCTCACGCGCAGGCCGCAGCCGTAGAGCACCTCGACGATCGCGCGGTCGCGGGTCTCGGTCCAGGGGTCGGCCTCGGTGTCGTGCAGCTCGGCCAGCCGCACCGCGTCGTCCACGCCCAGCGCCTTGGGCAGCGGGCGGTCGGCCTTGGGGGCGTGCACGTCCTGCACCGGGTTGAAGCCGATCAGCTTCTCGTGCCCGAGCCAGCGGTAGAAGCTGCGCCAGCACGACAGCACCAGCGCGATGCCGCGCGGCTCGCGGCCCGAGCCATGCAGCTGCGCCATCCAGCGGCGCACGTGCGCGGTCTGCACGCGGTCCAGCGGCAGCTTCGCCTCGGCCGCGTTCGCCGCCAGTTCCTTCAGGTGGTAGCCGTAGAGCTCGAGCGTGCGCGCCGACAGCCGGCGCTCCACGCGCACGTACTCCAGGTATTTCTCGATCCAGCCCGAGTCGGCGGGCGGGGCCTCGGCCCCGGCCGCGCTAGAAGAGGTAGCCATGCGCGGCATTGTTCACGACCGCGAGCGGCTCGCGCAATGCGCCCTTGAAGACCATGCCCCAGCGTCGCCAGCAGCTCGAGGGCGCGGCCGCGTACTGCACGTCGAAGGCGCGGTCGAAGCCGCTGTTGCGCGCCAGCCGCTTCACGCGCCACAGGTGGTAGGGCTCCGACACCACGATCACGCTGCGCACGCCGGCCGCCTGCAGCATCGGCGTCGACAGCGCGAGGTTCAGCCGCGTCGAGCTCGACACGCGCTCCTGCCGCATCGGCCCGGCATGGCCCACGGCGCGCGCATGCTGCTCCATCACCTCGGCCTCGATGCGGCCGTCCTCGGTGTCGACGCCGCCCGAGAACAGCAGCTCGCGCGCCAGCCCGGCGCGCGCCAGGGCCACGCCCTCGTCGACGCGCCCGGTCAGGCAGGGATTGGGCTTGCCGCGCAGGTAGGCGCGATTGCCGAGCACCAGCGCGGCGTCGGCCGCGCGCTGCGGCGGGTTGGCGAGCGCCTCGCGCGCGCCCTGCCACACCACGGTCCAGGCTGCCGCATAGACGATCGCACCCAGCCCGAACAGGCTCCAGGCCGCGACCCGCAGCACGCGCGGCACCCGGCGCCACAGGCGCCCCAGCGCCGCGACGGGACGGATCAAGGCCGCAGCCGCGACAGCGCGCCCGAGGCCAGTTCGGCGATGCGCTCGAGGAAGTCGGTGCCCATCTCGGCGTTGAAGCGCTGCGCGTCGGGCGAGGCCAGCACCAGCAGGCCGAAGGCCGGGGCATTGGGCTCGGCGCGCAGCGGAATCAGCGAGATCGAGGCCGCGGCATTGGGCTCGGGCAGCCAGTTGGCCGCCTCGAAGCCCGCGTTGAGGCCGCAGTACGGCGCGGTCAGCGAGGTCGCGAGCGCCTTCACGTCGTCGCTGACCCACTGCGCATAGGCCTCGTTGAGGTATTCGGTGCCGCAGTCCCAGACCTTGATGGCCGTCTGCGGCACCAGGAACAGCGACTGCAGGTCGACCGCGATGCGGTAGGGCAGGCTGCGCGGGTCGCGCGTGGTCAGGAGGCCGGCGGTCCAGCGCTGCAGCCGGTCGGCGATCACCACGTTCTCGGTGCCGTGGCGCACCATGTCCATCACGCGGTGCTCGAGCGCCTTGATCTTCTCGCGCAGCATCTCGGCCTGGCGCTCCTGCAGGCTCACGGCGCGGTTGCCGTGCGGGCTGGTGAGCTGCACCTGCGCCAGCAGCTGGGCATGGCGCTCGAAGAAGTCGGGCGTGTTCGCCAGGTAGTTCGCGATGTCGTCTTCGGTGATCGGGTTCATGGCGTTCGCGTCTTGGTTGTTCGTGAAGGAGGTCATGGCAGGTCCGGCACCTCGATGTCGCCCTCGAACACCGTGGTGGCCGGGCCCGTCATCAGCACCGGCCGGCCCTCGCCCTGCCATTCGATCGTGAGAATGCCGCCGTGCGTCCGCACGTCGACCCGGCGGTCCAGCAGCCCGAGCCGGATGCCCGCCACCACCGCCGCGCAGGCGCCGGTGCCGCAGGCCAGGGTTTCGCCCGCGCCGCGCTCGAACACGCGCAGCTTCACGTGCGTGCGGTCGACCACCTGCAGGAAACCGGCGTTCACGCGCTGCGGAAAGCGCGGATGGTGCTCGATCTGCGGCCCCTGCTCGGCCACGGGCGCGGTATCGACGTCGTCGACGAGCTGCACCGCGTGCGGGTTGCCCATCGACAGCACCGCTACCGAAACGATAGCACTCTCGGCCTGCGTGCCCAGCGCCAGGTGCCAGGTGTGCCAGCCGCCCTCGGGCTGCGGATCGAGCCCGGCGGTGTCGAAGGGCACGCGCTCGGGTTCGAAGATCGGCGCCCCCATGTCGACCGTCACGCGGCCGTCGTCGCCCATGCGCGGCTCGATCACGCCGGCCAGGGTTTCGACGCGCACCGTGTCCTTGTCGGTCAGGCCGTGCTCGCGCACGAAGCGCATGAAGCAGCGCGCGCCGTTGCCGCACTGCTCGACCTCGCCGCCATCGGCGTTGTGGATCACGTACTGGAAGTCGGTGCCCGCGGCGCGCGCGGGCCGCACCGTGAGGATCTGGTCGGCGCCGACGCCGAAGTGGCGGTCGGCCAGGAAGCGGTACTGCGCGGCCGTGAGGCCCAGCGTGCCGCGCGTTTCGTCGAGCACGACGAAATCGTTGCCGGCCCCCTGCATCTTGGTAAAGCGGATTCGCATCGACGGATTATCGCCAGCGGCACCGGCCCTGGCGCCAGCGGGCCCAAAGGAAAAACGGCCGGGCGCCGCCGCCGCGCCCGGCCGCCCCCCGCTCAGCCCTGCACGAAGCCCAGCAGGTCCGCGTTCACACGGTCGCGGTGCGTGGTGCAGGTCGCATGCGGCGCGCCCGCGTACACCTCGAGCCGGCTGCCCGCGATCAGCTCGTGCGCCAGCTTGCCCGTGGCCTCGAAGGGAACGACCTGGTCGTCGTCGCCGTGGATCACCAGCGTGGGCACGTCGATCTTCGCCATGTCGGGGCGGAAGTCGGTCTCGGAGAACGCGGTCACGCAGTCGATCGTCGCCTTCAGCGAGGCCTGCAGCGCGATCTGCAGCGTCTGCTTGAACACGCCCTGCGACACCGCCGCGCCCGGCCGGTTGGTGCCGTAGAAGATGGTGCTGAAGTCGTCGAGGAACTGCGCCCGGTCGGCCGCGAGGCCGGCGCGGATGCCGTCGAACAGCGACTTCTCGGGACCCACCGGGTGGTCGGCCGTCTTCATGAACAGCGGCGTGACCGCGCTGATCAGCGCCAGCTTCGCCACCCGCGCCGAGCCGTGGCGCGCGATGTAGCGCGTGACGTCGCCGCCGCCCATCGAAAAGCCCGCGAGCACCACGTTCTTCAGGTCGAGCTTCTCGATCAGCTCGGCGATGTCGTCGGCGAAAGTGTCGTAGTCGAAGCCGGTCCAGGGCTGGCTCGAGCGGCCGAAGCCGCGGCGGTCGAAGGCGATGGCGCGGTAGCCGCGTTCGGCGAAGAACTGCATCTGGCTGTCCCACATGTCGGCGCTCAGGGGCCAGCCGTGGCTGAACAGGATCGGCTGGCCGCTGCCCCAGTCCTTGTAATAGAGCTCGGTGCCGTCGCGAAGGGTCAGTGTGGTCATGGTTTTTCCTTGGTGAGTGGTTGAAAGAAACGGGAGGTCGGCGGGAGAAAGGCTCAGAGCGACAGGAAGTGATGCACCTCCGGCTTGCCCGGCCCCGCATGGAAGCGCAGCGCCTCGCCCTGCAGGTCCGCATCGGCCTGCGACACGCGGTGGTGCTGGCGCAGGTGCTCGGCCCACGACTCGACGAGGAACCATTCCATGATCCGTTCCGGGTCGGCCGTGTGCTCGTGCAGGCCCCAGGCATAGGCGCCGTCGCGGCGGCGTTCGAGCGACAGGCGCTTCATCGCGGCCATGAAGGCGGGCCGGTCGTCCTTGCGGATGCGGTACTCGACCTGGATCATCACGGGCCCGCGGTCGTGCGCCACGGGCTCGGCCACCAGCGGCTCGGGCCAGTGGTTCGAGGCCTGCAGGTCGGCCTCGCCCGCGGGCAGCTTCACGCGGTGGAAGATCAACCCCGCCACCACCAGCCCCACGGCGCCCGCCACCAGCGTGAACGGCACGCCGATCTGCTGCGCCACCAGGCCCCAGCCCAGGCTGCCCGCGGCCATCGCGCCGTTGAACACCGTGAGGTAGACCGCCAGGCCGCGTCCGCGCACCCAGTTCGGCAGGATCGACTGCGCCACGCTGTTGAGCGTGGTCAGCGCCACGATCCAGCCCAGGCCCAGCACCAGCAGCAGCGCCACGGCCAGCCACTGGGGCGGCGCCAGCACCAGCGCGCCCATCACCGCCGCCGTCAGCACCGAGGCCAGCAGCAGCATGCCGTCGGCATCGAGCCGCTCGCGCATCCGCGGCATCAGCAGCGCGCCGCCGATGGCGCCCGCGCCCACCGCGCCCAGCAGCACGCCGTAGAAGCCGGCGCTGCCGCCGAGCATCTGGCGCGCCACCAGCGGCAGCAACGCCCACACCGAGCTCGCGAACAGGAAGAACACCGCCGCGCGCAGCAGCACCACGTGCAGCTCCTTGCTCGAGCGCGTGTAGCGCAGGCCGGCGCGGAAGGCACCGAGGAAGTTCTCCGACAGCCCGCTGTCGACGGCCGCCGGCCGCTTCCACCACAGGAGCGCCGCGATCACGAACACGTAGCTCAGCACGTCCACGCCGTAGGTCACGGCCGCGCCGAAGCTCGCGAGGATCAGCCCGCCCGCGGCCGGGCCGATCGAGCGCGCGATGTTGATGCCCAGCGAGTTCAGCGCCACCGCGCCCTTGAGGTCCGAACGCGGCACCAGCTCGGGCACGATCGATTGCCAGGTCGGCCCCATCAGCGCCGCGCCGATGCCGCCCACGAAGGTCAGCGCGATCAGGTACTCGACCGTCAGCGCGCCGGTGTGCGAGAGCACCAGCAGGCTGCCGCTGACCGCCGCCAGCACCAGCTGCACGAAGATCAGGAAGCGGCGCCGGTCGAGGATGTCCGACAGCACGCCGGCCGGGATCGCCAGCAGGAACACCGGCAGCGTTGCCGCGGTCTGGATCAGCGCCACCGCGGTCGGGCTGGCCGAGAGGTCGGTCACCAGCCACGAGCTCGCCACGTCGCGCATGAAGCTGCCGATGTTGCCGAGCACCGTGGCGGCCCACAGCACCGCGAACACCGGCTGGCGCAGCGGGGCGAAGGCGCCGGGCTTGGCGGTCTTGAGAGCTTCAGTCATCGCGGCGTTCCTTGAGGTCGAGCCAGGCCACGAGCACGAAGCCGCCGACCAGTCCCAGGTGTTCGAAGAAGGAGTTGGCGGCCATGAAGCGCTCGTGCCCCAGCGGCATCTCCCAGAAACGCAGCGCGACGAAGGTCGCCATCAGCGTGAAGCCCGCCAGCGCGAGCGCGCCGAGCCAGCGCCAGAAGCCCGCGAGGATCAGCGCCGCGGCGCCGAGCTCGAGCACGATCACCGCCGCGGCCAGCGGGCCGGCCGGCGACAGGCCGAAGTGGTTCATCTCGGCGATCGCCGCGTCGAAGTCCATCGCCTTGTTGAGCCCGCCCTGCAGGTAGGCCGCGCACAGCAGCAGCAAGGCGATCCAGCGCACGGCCGAAGAGGTGGTCCAGCGCATCGCCATCACACCGCCCAGCAGGCGCAGCCCAGCGCGCCCCAGAAGCTCTTGAGGTCGGCGATCGGCAGCTTGCTGCTCCAGGCCGTCGCGTGGCTGTGGCCATGCACGTTGCAGTCGTTGGCGCAGCCGCAGGATGCAGCCGCGTTGCGCATGACCTTCTGCATCGGCGCGCCTTCGGCGCCGTGCACGCCCTGGGTGTCGGCCCAGCCCGCATAGCCCCCGAAGGTGCGCGCCGGCGACCAGTCAGGCATCGCGGGCGGCGGCGCGCCCTCGTCGAGCGACGCGAAGCGCCCGGCGCCATAGACCACCTTGCCGCCCACCATCGTCAGCAGCGCGGTGATGTCGGCGATCTCCGATTCGGCGCAGCCGAAGTAGTCGCGGTCGGGCACCACCAGGTCGGCGAGCTGGCCGGCCTGGATGCGGCCCTTCTTGCCCTCCTCGTTCGAGAACCAGGTGACGTTCTCGGTCCACATGCGCAGCGCGCCCTCGCGGTCGAGGCAGTTGCGCTGCGGATAGAGCTGCATGCCGCCCACCGTCTTGCCCGTGACCAGCCACGACAGCGACACCCACGGGTTGTAAGAAGCCACGCGCGTCGCGTCGGTGCCGGCCGAGACCTTGAGGCCGCGCTCCAGCATCTTCTTGACCGGCGGCGTGGCCTCGGCCGCGCCCGCGCCGTAGCGCTCGACGAAGTACTCGCCCTGGTAGGCCATGCGGTGCTGCACCGCCACCCCGCCGCCGAGCGCGGCGATGCGGTCCATCGATTCCTCGGAGATCGTCTCGGCATGGTCGAAGAACCAGTTCAGGCCGGCCAGCGGCGTGTCCTTGTTCACCTTCTCGAACACGTCGAGCGAGCGGCTGATGGTCTCGTCGTAGGTCGCGTGCATGCGCCAGGGCCAGCGGTTCTGCGCCAGGATGCGCACCACCTCCTCGAGCTCGCCCTCCATCTCGGGGCCCATCTCGGGCCGCGGCTCGCGGAAGTCCTCGAAGTCGGCCGCCGAGAACACCAGCATCTCGCCCGCGCCGTTATGGCGGAAGTAGTCGTCGCCCTGTTTGTATCTGGAGGTCTTGGTCCAGTTCAGGAAGTCGGCCTTCTCCTCCTTGGCCTTCTGCGTGAACAGGTTGTAGGCCAGGCGGATCGTGAGCTGCCCGTCGTCGGCCAGCTTCTGGATCACGGCGTAGTCGTCGGGATAGTTCTGGAAGCCGCCGCCCGCGTCGAGCGCGCCGGTCACGCCCAGGCGGTTGAGCTCGCGCATGAAGTGGCGCGTGGAATTGAGCTGGTAGTCGAAGGGCAGCTTCGGCCCCTTGGCCAGGGTGGCGTAGAGGATCGCGGCATTGGGCTTGGCCAGCAGCAGGCCGGTCGGGTTGCCCGCGGCATCGCGCACGATCTCGCCGCCGTGCGGCGCCGGCGTGTCCTTGGTGTAGCCCACGGCGCGCAGCGCGGCGCCGTTGAGCAGCGCGCGGTCGTACAGGTGCAGGATGAACACCGGCGTGTCGGGCGCCACCGCGTTGAGTTCGGCGATGGTCGGCAGCCGCTTCTCCACGAACTGGTGCTCGGTGAAGCCGCCCACCACGCGCACCCACTGCGGCGCCGGCGTGATCGCCACCTGGCGCTTGAGCATGCCCATCGCGTCGGCCAGGCTCCTCACGCCGTCCCAGCGCAGCTCCATGTTGTAGTTGAGGCCACCGCGGATGATGTGCAGGTGGTTGTCGATCAGCCCCGGCAGCACGCGCTGGCCTTGCAGGTCGATCACGCGGGTGTTCGCGCCGGCCAGCGGCAGCACGTCTTCGGCGCGGCCCACGCGGGTGTAGCGGCCGTCCTTGATGGCCACGGCATCGGCCGTGGGGTTGGCGCGGTCCAGCGTGGTGAAGCGGCCGTTGCGCAGGATGAGGTCGGGGGTCTGGGTGTTGGCCATGGTCGGGGTGGATGCGAGGGAGGTGGCGGCGAAGGCGCCGAGGGCGCCCAGGAGCTGGCGGCGTTGGGGGTCGGGGGTGCTCATGCGTCGTTCCTGTCGGACGAGTGGGCGGCGGCGGTCTTCGCCGCTTCGGGTTGCACGCACTTCGGCAGTTCGCCGAACACATGCGGCTTGACCTGGTGATGCAGCCACGAGGTGGCCGCGGGCCGCTCGAACACCTGCCGCACCAGCGGCGGCAGTTGCTCGCCGAGCAGGATGCCGAGCAGGCCGACCAGCGCGATCACCGGCGGCGCCGGCGAGCGCACCTGGAACAGCGCGTAGATCACGCCGACCAGCAGGCCCAGCGCAAGGGAGACGACATAGGGCTTCATGGCCGGCGCTCTCAGTTCGTTGTTCCGTTCGTGGCGAAGGCTCAACCTTCGTGCGCGCCGAACATGCTCTTGGCGTAGTTGATGCCGATGCCGTAGGCGCCGCCCACCTTCTTCGCGATGCCGGTCGTGAGCTCGTAGGTGTCGCCGCGCGCCCAGTCGCGCTGCAGCTCGAGCAGGTACTGCAGCGAGGTCATCGGCCGCGCGCCGGCCTGCACCATGCGCTGCATCGCGCGCTCATGTGCCTCGGTCGACACGTCGCCGCAGGCATCGGCGATCACGTAGACCTCGAAACCCTGGTCCAGCGCCGACAGCGCCGGGCCCACGATGCACACGCTGGTCCACAGGCCCGCGAGCACGATGCGCGGCTTGCCGATCTGGTTCACGCGCTCGATCACGGCCGCGTCCTCCCAGGTGTTCATCGAGGTGCGGTCCAGCATCTTCTGCCCGGGGAAAGCGGCCGTGATCTCGTCGAACATCGGGCCCGAGAAGCTCTTCTCGGCCACGGTCGTGAGGATGGTCGACACGCCGAAGCCTGCCGCCGCCTGCGCCACCAGCGCGGCGTTGTTGCGCAGGTTCACCGCGTCGATCGAATGCGTGGCGAAGGCCATCTGCGACTGGAAGTCGATCATCACCAGCGTGTGGTCGGTGGGGGTCAGCAGGGTGGCGCCGGCGGTGGGGGTGGCTTTGATGGACATGGGAAGACTCCTGAAAAAACGAGGTTGGGAAAACAAAGAGGGGGAAAAAAGAAATCAGAGCGCCGGCAGCTCGTTCGGCCGCAGGTCGAACACCAGCACCTCGGCGTCGTCGCCGTTGGAAAAATCGAGCTGCTGCGCGAGCCGGATGCGGGCGCCGTCGCCCTCGGCCATGCGCTGGCCGTTGACTTCCACGCTGCCGCGGGCCACGTGCACATAGGCATAGCGGTCGGCGGCCAGTTGCAGCGAGGCGGTCTCGGCGCCGTCGAACAGGCCGGCGTAGACGCGGGCGTCCTGGTGCACCGCGAGCGAACCCTGGTCGCCGTCGGGCGAAATGATCAGCCGCAGCCGGCCGCGCTTTTGCTCGGCGTCGAAGTGCACCTGCTGGTAGCGCGGTGCCACGCCGCGCGCACCGGGCACGATCCAGATCTGCAGGAAATGCACCGGGTCCACGGCCGAGGCGTTGAACTCGCTGTGCCGCACGCCGGTGCCGGCGCTCATCATCTGCACGTCGCCCGGATGGATCACCGAGCCCGTGCCCATCGAGTCCTTGTGTTCGAGCGCGCCTTCGAGCACGTACGAAAAGATCTCCATGTCGCGGTGCGGATGGGTGCCGAAGCCGCGGCCCGGCGTCACGCGGTCGTCGTTGATCACCAGCAGGTCGGAGAAGCCCTGTTGCCGTGCGTCGTGGTAGTGGCCGAAGGAGAAGGTGTGGCGCGACTGGAGCCAGCCGAAATTGGCGGTTCCACGGTCGGTGGCGGCGCGAAGTTCCAACATGGTTGATGACCTTTCGATGACGTTTTTGATCGATGTGATTCACAATCGCCTTCGGGGCTCATCCCCTAGGCATGGATCAATCATCGCGGGCCGAAACCCGGTCATCGGCGAAACTTTTCAGCTTCTATGATCGAAGTTTTCGATCATCTATTTCGATCGTTCAACCTTCGTACTCATCCACAGGAAACCGCCCCGTGCTCAAGCTCAGCCTGGAAGCCATCGAGGTCGTCGACGCCATCGCGCGCCACGGCTCCTTCGCGGCCGCAGCCACGCGCCTGAACAAGGTGCCCTCGACCATCTCGTACGCCGTGGGCAAGCTCGAGGAGCAGCTCGGCATGCTGCTGTTCGAGCGCAACGGCCCGCGCGTCACCCTCACCGCCGCGGGCGAGGAAATGCTCAAGGAAGGCCGCTGGCTGCTGAGCGCCGCGGGCGACCTCGAATCGCGCATGCGCCAGATCGCCACCGGCTTCGAGTCCGAGCTGCGGCTGGTGCACGACTCGCTGATTCCCACCCAGGCGCTGATCGGCGACGTGCGCGCCTTCGAGGACCTGCGCTGCGGCACCCGGCTGCGCATCGGCTGCGAGGCGCTCACCGGCACCTGGGAAGCGCTGCGCGAGGGCCGCGCCGACATCGTCATCGCCGCTGGCGAAGGCCCGGCCGGCGGCGGCTACCAGGCCACGCAGGTCGGCAGCCTCGAGTTCGCCTTCTGCGTCGCGCCCACCCATCCGCTCACGCGCATCGGCCGCCCGCTGCAGCGCGGCGACCTGCTCGAGCACAACGCCATCGTGGTGGGTGACAGCGCGCGCACGCTGTCGGACCGCACCGTCGGCCTGCTGGCCGGGCAGCCGCGCATCACCGTGCCCTCGATGGTCGCCAAGATCGCCTGCCAGCTCGAGGGCCTGGGCCACGGCTACCTGCCGCGCGCCTGCATCGCGCTCGAGCTCGCGCGCGGCACCCTGGTCGAACTGCCCACCGAGGAGCCGCGCCCGCCCGAGGCCTTCTGGCTCGCGTGGAAGACCGGCGCGAAGGGCCAGGCGCTGCGCTGGTGGCGCGAGCGGCTCAACCGGGCGCTGGTGCCGGCGCTGCTGCCGCGCTCGATGTGGGTGCAATGAGCCGATGGCCGACATGCATGCGGCATGAGCGGCCTTCGCGCGCGAACGGTTTCAAGCGAGGATCGGCACCATGAGGACACGGATCGTGCTGCGCCGCGACAGCGGCTTCATGGATTTCACGCGCAAGTACAAGGTGCTGATCGACGGCGAGGAGGCCGGCACCATCGGCAACGGCGGCCGCTTCGAGACCGAGATCGAGGCCGGCTCGCACACCCTGCAGCTGCGCATCGACTGGTACAGCTCGAACCTGCTGGAGTTCTTCGCACCTGAGGGGAGCCAGCTCGGCCTCGAGTGCGGTTCCAACCTGCGCGGGCGCAACATCTGGAAGGCCAGCCGCCTGCTCGACGAGGCGCCCGAGGCGTGGATCTGGCTGCGGCTCGCGGCCTGAGCCCTGCCCGCCTTGCCGGGGGCCTCAGCCCGCCGCGCGCAGCTTGTCGAGCGCCCGGTCCAGAAACCCCAGCCGGTCCTGCCCCCAGAAGCGCTCGTCGCCGAGGATGAAGGTCGGCGCCCCGAACACCCCGAGCTCCACCGCCTCCGCGCTGTTGGCGCGGTACACGGCCAGCACCTCGGCCGATTGCTCCATCGCCTGCAGGGTCGCGCCGTCGTAGCCGTTCTCGTCGGCCACCGCGATGCGCACCGCCGCCGCCGAGGTGTCGCGCTCCTCGGCCCACAGCGCGCGCAGCAGCGCATGCGAGAGCGGCAGCGCGTCGAGCCCCTGCAGCTGCGCCGCGATCACCATCCAGCCCGGATACTTGTTCCAGTTGGGGTCGCTCGGCGCGCCCTTCGGATAGTGCGCCGGCTCCAGGTTCAGCGGCATGCCGAGGTAGTCGCGCCAGCGCGCCAGCTCGAGCGCGTGGTACGTGCGGCGCGGCTCGGGCCGCGTCTTCAGCGGAATGCCGCCGGTCTGCGGCACCACTGCCTGGAAGTCGTAGGGCTTGAGCGCCAGCCGCACGTGGTGGCGGCGCACGATGTCCTGCAACTGCGGGCCACCGAGGTAGGCCCAGGGCGAGGAGAGGCTGTAGAAGCAGTCGAGGGCAAGGGTCGTCATGGGGCCGGATTATCTGCAGCGCCCTGGCGCCCGGCGTCAGCGCAAGCCGACAAAAAAACCGGCGTCGCGCGGCGCCGCGTTCCACATCGCGCAGCCAACCTCGCCGTACATCGGCGAACACCGTCATACACCGCGCTACGCGCTGTCTTCCCAACGCGGCGAAACTATCGCCTCCCGCCCGCGTCACACATGCCGGCCTTTTTCTCGGGAGCCCCTTTGCCCTCATACAACACCAACGCAAGAATCGCCCGCTTCGCCTTGTCGACCTCGGCCGCCGTCATCGGCAGCCTCGCCGCCTACTGGACCCTGCTGGCCACGCGCCAGGGCCACATCCTCTTCAATGCCCGCAAGCGGCCCGTGGTGCATCTGTCGGAAGACTTCTCCACCTACTCGCACCCCGTGCCCGGCGGCATGGTGCGCGGCTATGTCTACCACCCGCAGGGCGAGGCCGCCGTGCAGGACCTCATCATCTACCTGGCCGGCCGCGGCGAGGACGTGCGCGTGACCGCCCAGGCCCTGCACTGGCTGCCCGAGGGCTTCGGCATGGCCGCCATCAACTACCGCGGCGTGGCCGATTCGCAGGGCAGCCCGTCGGAGGTCGCATCCGTGGCCGACGCCGAGCAGTTCGCGCGCCATCTGCGCCGCGCCTTCCCGCAGGCGCGCCTGCACGTCGTCGGCCGCAGCCTCGGCACCGGCGTCGCCATCCAGCTGTCGGCGCGCCAGCCCTTCGAGAGCCTGCAGCTCGTGACGCCCTACGACTCCATGCTCGAAGTCGCGAAGAAGCGCTTTCCGCTCGTGCCGCTGTCGCTGCTGCTGCGCCATCGCTTCGATTCGATCGAGCACAGCAAGGAGGTCGCCGCCAAGACCCAGGTGCTGCTGGCCGAGCGCGACGACGTGGTGCTGCACGAGCGCTCGCAGAAGCTCATCGACGCCTGGCCCACGCCCGTGAGCGTGAAGACCGTGGCGAACTCCGACCACCACAACATCATGGGGCTGGAGGAAACCTGGCTGCGGTTGATCGACTTCGCGTTGACGTCGGTGTTGCCGGAGCCTATGGCGGCTTGAGTCGGCGCCTGGCGATTGATCGATGCGTGAAGCCGCCGGTTCTGCCGGCGGCTTTTTTCATTTCATGGCGCGGCGATGGCCGCGGTCGGGGGCTGGCTCGCGTCTTCGATCGCTTCGCGCAGCGTGAGGGCCACGGCGTGGATCGTGTCGATGCGGGACATCAGGGATTGGTTGAGCAGGTGCAGCAAGGCGCTGAGCTCGGTGCGGGATGGGGTGAGGGTCTCGCAGTCCTGGAGGCTGGCGGGCTCGACCAGCTTTTCTAGCGCGGTGTAGGCGCGTAGGACTTCGTTGAGGTGGTCGGCGTCGTCGCAGGTTTGGAGTGCGAGATCGCTCAGGTGCGATGCGGAGAAACGGGCGCGAGACGGCGCCGACTCGGATGCAGTTTCAGCCATGTGTGGCCTCCCAGATCAGAACTTCGATTTGCAACAACCGACGCACCCGCTTCCAAACGAGGGCGGCAGCTCGAACGGGTTGGAAGACCGGGAAGCTCTGACGAGAACCGGCAGGGCTCGCGCCCTCCCGTTCGAGCCGCCTAAAACGGACGAACGAAAAAGCCGCAGACCTTGTGCGGTGACTGCGGCTTTCGTCGCAGAACTTCAGCGGGCTTCCAAACCCGGTCACACCTCACGTGACGAGGCGAGTATATCGAGAAAACATCTTCATTCTCTCAAATGAGAGATCTGGCTTTCGAAAAACGCCCATTTCATCACGCGTCGTCGGGCGATTCACATTCTTGGGACTGCTGAAGAAGTCCATCAAATATTTCATCAACCTCATTATCCGATTGAGGGAAAAATTTCGGCCGATCCCCAGAAGCGATTTCAACTTCATCTTCTCGCTCCTCCTCAAGTCTCGCCTCTCGCTCCCTTGCCTTAAGCATTCTTAGATTTTCGGCCAAGACATCAGATACTTGATATACCTCATCCATTAACGACTGCAATTCATCGGAAATCTCCAAAATCTCATCAGCTGCGGTCGAATCAGGAATTTCTAAGCAAATCTCTTTCGCTCGACCAACAAGCCCACCAATCAAATCATCTTCAGCATAATCCGCCGCTGTTTTTTCAATTACCCGACCACATGCTTGCCAAACATAGCGCAACCTTGTTAAATCCTCTGGCATTTGAAGCCACGCCTCGACTCCAAGTTCTTCATAGTAATTTCGATCATCATCGTCAAACGCATCCAGTATCCATTTCAAAACCTCGGGCAGCCATGTCAAATCCCTAGGATGCAACAACTTCGAAAAATCCGCAAGGCCATTGCCAAACATGGCTTTAACGACACCTTGGACAAGATCTTTTCTCTTGATTGCTTCAAGGGAGGAAAACAATGAGTACATCCTAGTAATCTGCCCCGGAGGTCGATTCCATGAGATTTTCTGTCCTGCCTGCCAATGATTTATAGCAACCGGCTCAACCTCAGATAGTAAATTTGGAGCATTAGCGGCAATAACCTCTGCCAACGGGCGAATCTCCTTTAACACATCCATATCTTCCCGCATGGGAACTACTTCGCGCCAAAAAATCAACTGATCAAAAGCCTTTGCCGACTTCAAAACAGCCTCAAGAATATCCGGCTTTCCTATCAGATCATAATGAACAAACTCTCTGGCCGATGGATTTATAAAACCGACAACGATACCCAATCCTTTAGTAACATCTATGGATTGAAATACTTGACTATGACTAAAAGATCCTTCCGCCTCCCTCAATACCTCCGTGTAGGTTCGATCATTAGCGCGCCTCAGGCTTCGGCATAAGGATCGCCAAGCCGACTCTAGCCGAGCACTTTCAGTTGATCCTTTTAGGCTAGCCAATGCGTATATCAAGAGCCTTGCCTCGAATGAAAGCTGCCCAAATGGTCTTTTCCATACCGCAACAGGATCATCTAGCGTTGCGATTGCATGGTTCGTGAAATTTGTGTGTGCCCCAGAAGAATTCTTCCATTGCTCGCAAATTTGTTCAATTACGCGAGGTAAGAAATTCCTATGCTTGATGATTGCTTGATAGCCTTTAGAGGCAACAATATCCTGAAGAACCGCAACTCCGACATCCGAGAACTGCAAATGATTTGCGAGCAGTCGTGCGCGTACAAGCCCGCCATAGTCACTCAATTGAACACTTGAGCGCCGTAACTTGCTCTCAGTTCGCCCTAAAGGCTCATAGGCCGACAGAGCTTGATCAAAGAGATAGTCTCGCGTAGTAAGAATAAATCGGGTGTTCTTACTGAATCGACAGTAATCCATCAGATCGAGCAATCGTCGATCTTCATTTTTTCCAAGCTTTTGATCAAACGTCATTTGACCAAGAAAATCGTCGTAATAGATGATCAGCTTTGAATCAGCCTCGGTGCGATTTACGATTTTCCAAGCTTCCTCAACATCACCTGACACGGACACAATTTCGAAGCCTTCTCGTAAATAGTGAGCGAGCAGAAGCCTTGCGGCGGTTGTTTTTCCTATCCCCGGTATGCCAACGATGATGCAATGATGTTCGTCATTCAACAGATCCAATGCTCGATTAAATCCATCGTGAATTACGTATTTAGATATTTCTCGACGCAATCGATCTACCTCATGCGCGGAGTAGTTAAAAATCCCGGCATGAAGCACCTGATGCAATACGACAGTTGATCCGAGCCACAACTTGAAGTGACGACGCTCGATATCTGGGCTACCTCTTATTGCAGCATTAATATCATCTGCGCCAAATATATCCGAGGTCGACAGACAGTAAGGGGAAAGTGCCTCTTTCAGTTTTCTCTTGTTGTCATCATTGAGCGAGCAGGACGTACTCAAAATATAACGAGCCGGCTTCAATCTATTTATTTTCGGCATTTCCTTATTAGAAATATCCCTCAACAATCTCGAAAAGTCTTTAGCGCCATATCGTTTGCACTGAACAATTATTGCGTTGCCATCATCTGACGCATACCGCAAATCAATTCCATTATCCCGGCCCGTTCTAAAAGATTCAAAGCGGACGCCAATTGTTTTATGCATCAAGTCGCATGTTAAGCGCTCGAAATCGTCAAATGATAAGTTTTGAAAATCGTACATTGCCATCAAATTTAATGATCAGGGCCTCTTTCCAAGAGGTTTCAAATTTTCGCAACCAAATGAAGCACCAAATTCGAACATATTAATCCTCTTTGAGGGCCGATAGATATCCGACAAATCCCTCACTCTTGATTCGTACGCAACTATCTTCTGCTCTAAGCCTTATTTATTCGCAAAGATATCCGCAGGACACTCCTCCCATCCCAGAAGGAGTGCCCCATGCCCATCGCCCTACTAGCGCTAACCCTGAGCGCCTTCGCCATCGGAACGACAGAGTTCGTCATCGTTGGCCTCATCCCCACGGTCGCCGCCGATCTAGGCATCGGCCTTCCTTCCGCCGGCCTGCTGGTCAGCCTCTATGCACTGGGCGTAGCCATCGGCGCGCCGGTGCTCACCGCGCTCACGGGCAAGCTGCCGCGCAAGGCGCTGCTGCTGGGCCTGATGGCGCTGTTCACGGTCGGCAACCTGCTGGCCTGGAAGGCGCCGAGCTACGAAACGCTGGTGGCCGCGCGCATCCTCACGGGGCTGGCGCACGGGGTGTTCTTCTCGATCGGCTCGACCATCGCCACCGGCCTGGTGCCCAAGGAAAAGGCGGCCAGCGCGATCGCGATCATGTTCACGGGCCTCACGGTGGCGCTGGTCACAGGGGTGCCGCTGGGCACCTTCATCGGGCAGCACTTCGGTTGGCGTGAAACCTTCCTCGCGGTGTCGGCGCTCGGCGTGATCGCCTTCGTGGGCAGCTGGATCTTCGTGCCCAGCGACATCCGCCACACGGCGCCGGCCTCGCTGGCGCAGCAGGCCAAGGTGCTGGCCGAGCCGCGCCTGTTGCTCGTGTATGCCAAGACGGCCATCGGCTACGGCGGCTCGTTCATTCCCTTCACCTTTCTCGCGCCGATCCTGACCGACGTGGCCGGCTTCAGCGCGGGCGCGGTGGGCTGGGTGATGCTGGTCTACGGCGTGTCGGTGGCGGTGGGCAACATCTGGGGCGGCAAGCTGGCCGACCGGCTGGGCCCGATCCCGGCGCTGAAGATCATCTTCGCGCTGCTGGCCGCGGTGCTGCTGCTGTTCAACTTCGCGGCGCCGCACAAGTGGTTCGCGGTGGTGGCGGTGCTGCTGTGGGGCGCGGTGGCGTTCGGCAACGTGCCGGGCCTGCAGGTCTACGTGGTGAAGCAGGCCGAACGCTTCACGCCGCAGGCGGTCGACGTGGCCTCGGGCCTGAACATCGCGGCCTTCAACCTCGGCATTGCCGGCGCGGCCTGGGCCGGCGGCCTGATCGTCACGCACCTCGGCCTGATGCACACGCCCTGGATCGGCGCGCTGGTGGTGCTGGTGTCGCTGGCGCTCACGCAGTGGAGCGGCGTGCTCGACCGCCGCAGCGGCATCCCGGTGCGCGCCTCGGGGCCGGTGCCGGTCGGACACTGAGGCGCGGTGCGCGCCTTCGCCGCGCGACGAGGGCGCGGCGTCTTCTCTCTTCTTTCGTCTTCATTCATCCATCCATTCACCGGTCGATCGATTCGACCCACGTACTTCTCAACCAAGGACCCAACCATGAGCAACGACAACACCCCCTCCCCCATCCCCGCCTTCGGCCTCGGCACCTTCCGCCTCAAGGGTCAGGTGGTCATCGACTCGGTGAAGACCGGCCTCGAGCTCGGCTACCGCACCATCGACACGGCCCAGATCTATGGCAACGAAGCCGAGGTGGGCCAGGCCATCGCCGAAAGCGGCGTGGCGCGCGGCGAGCTGTTCGTCACCACCAAGATCTGGACCGACAACTACGCCAAGGACAAGCTGGTGCCCAGCCTCGAGGAGAGCCTCGCGAAGCTGCGCACCGATCACGTCGACCTGACGCTGATCCACTGGCCCTCGCCCGGCAACGCGGTGCCGGTGGCCGAGTTCATGGGCGCGCTGGCCGAGGCCAAGGCGCAGGGGCTCACCAAACGCATCGGCGTGTCGAACTTCAACATCGCGCTGATGAAGGAAGCCATCGCGGCCGTGGGCGCGGCGCAGATCGCCACCAACCAGGTCGAGCTGCACCCCTACCTGCAGAACCGCAAGGTGGCCGAGTTCGCGAAGAGCCAGGGCATCCACATCACCTCGTACATGACACTGGCCTACGGCAAGGTCATCAACGACCCCGCGATCGAGGCGATTGCCAAGGTGCATGGCGCGACCACGGCGCAGGTGGTGCTGGCCTGGGCGATGCAGCTGGGCTATGCGGTGATTCCGTCTTCGACCAAGCGCGCGAACCTCGAGAGCAATCTGAAGGCCCAGCAGCTTCGGCTCAGCGACGCGGAGATGACGCAGATCGCGGCGCTCGACCGTGGCGAGCGGCTGACGGATCCGGCCGGGCTGTCGCCGGCGTGGGATTGAGGGAACGAGAAAGAGAAAGCGCGGCGGGCCGCACCATGAAGGCCGGCCCGCACGCTGGAGCTGCTGCGCCCGAGGCGCGGCATGCTGCCCGCATCAAGAACCTTCGCTGATGCCACGCGCGGCCGTCGCACGCGCCTCTGCACGCACGGCCTGGCGGTCGACGTTGCCGGCCACGACGCGGGCCACGCCATCGCCGCTCACGTCGCCATAGAGGTTGCCGGCACGCGCGGCGGCCACGGCCTGCGAGCGGGCGTCCGAACGCGCGACCTGGCTCTGGAACACCGGCGGCACGCCGGCCTGGGCGGCTTCGCTGTACGGGTCTTCGCTGTGGGCGGCGACCACGGCCTGGGCACGCACATCGGCGCGGCTCGCGGTCGACTGGAACTGCAGCACGCCCTGGTATTGCTCGGCGCTGGCGCCGAGCGAGAACACGGAAGCGAGGACGGCGACGGAGAGGAGGACGGAAGACTTCATGATGGACTTTTCTGGAAGGTTGAAGAAGAAGAAGAAGAAGAAGGAGACGGACAGTCGTCAGTGGCTGAAGGAGAGGGTTGTTGCTGCTGACGGAGTGATTGTTTTAGCGGCACGCCCCTCGCGAACGCGATTGCGTATGCCTGTGTATCCGTGGGGGCGAACGCTCACAGTAAATTGCATCGAAGGGTCAAGGCGCGGCGCGCCCTGCCCGCCGGCTTGGGCAGAATGCGGCACGCACCGGCGGCCCCATGCAGCCCCGGGCCAGAACCACTACAACACCATGCACCCTGAGGGAGTCTCCAGCCGCCAGCGCGGCGCGATGGCATCGGCCCTGCTGTTGGCCGCCGGCCTGCTCGCCGGCTGCGCGGCGCCCCCAGGCCCCGCTGTTGGGCCGCCGGCACTCGCCCCGTGTCCGCCCATGCCGGCGGCCGCGCCATGGGGCACGCAGACAGCAGCCATGCTGTGCCCCCTGATCCAGTTGCCGCCGGGAAGCACGATGCCCACCCACTCGGCCGACTTCACCGTCACGCTCTCCCCGCAGGGCACCGCGCTCGATGTGTCCATGTTCTCTTCCAGCGGCAGCCAGGACTGGGACCGCGCGGCCGCGGTGGCGCTGCGATTGCTACAGCCCTACCCCGAGCTCGACGGCCGGGTTCCTCCTCAGGCACTGGTGTTCGTGTCGCCGTGGCGGATCAACGCCATACCGAACCTCAGGAGCTCGCACGGCGAACGACAGCGCGACCGGCAAGACTTCGCCAGTCGGCTGCGCGCAACCATCGCGGCCCGGCTGGCCGGTGTGGATGTGCGCGCCATTCCCGGCAACCCCGCGGCCGAGTTCGAACTGACCGTGGCCGCCGATGGCACCGTCACCGCGGTGCAGTTGGCCAGGACCAGCGGCATCCGCGCCTGGGACGAGATCGCCCTCGGCGCGCTTCAGCGCATCGACAAGCTGCCGCTGGATGGCAACGAGAAGACATTGCCGAAACTGACGGTCACGCTGCGACCCAGATAGCGGCGAGAGATCGGCCCATGGGCCCCTCGCCGCTTCGATCCTTTCCCCCACGCCTCTCCATGACGGAACGACAACTCATCATCCCCGCCTCGATGCAGCGCCTCGCCGAACGCGCGGGCTACGCGCCCGCAGTCAAGGTCGGCGCCACGGTCTACTGCGCGGGCCAGGTCGGCCGCACGCCCGAGCTCGAAGTCATCGCCGACCCCGAGGCGCAGTTCGTCGCGGCCTGGGACAACCTGCGCACGGTGCTGGCCGAAGCCGGCTGCACTTTCGAGGACGTGGTCGAGATGACCACCTACCACGTCGACATGGCCACGCACATGCCGGTGTTTCGCGCGGTGAAGGACCGCCTCTTTCCTCGCGGCCAGTGCGCCTGGACCTGCATCGGCGTGCACTCGCTCGCGCACGCGGGGCTGCTGGTGGAGATCAAGTGCATCGCGGTGGCGCGCGACGCGGCAGCGGGCTGAATGCGCGCACCGGCGGTGCCGGTTCCTCAGTCCTTCGACGCGGCATCGCCCACGGGCTTCACCGCCGCATCGGCCTCGAGGCAAGCCGCCTTCAACGCCTCGGCCACCGCATCGGGCGCATCGCGCAGCTCGACGATGTCGCGCTCGCCCACGCAATGGCCTTCGAGCCGGATGTAAATGCGCTTGAAGTCGCCGCCCAGCGCCTTGGCCACGTCGCGCAGGCAGTCGGGCAGCGTGGCGAAACCGCTGTCGCGGTAGGAGCTCGGCGGGATCACGCCCTTGGAGCGCGGCGCGCGTACCGAGTAGCCGTAGGCGGCGCCCTGCTCCTTCAGCTCGACCACGGGCTGAAGGGTGCGCTCGACTTCCAGGGCTCGCTTCATCGCCCCAGTGTAAGAGCGATGCGCCGCGGGAAACCAGCTCAGGCGGTGGGATGCAGCCTCCGCGCGACGATGTCGGTGACAAGCGCCAGCACGATCGCCACGCCACCCACGGCAAACAGCAGCGCGTAGTCGCCGCCCGCGTGCGCGAGCAGCCACGACATTCCGTAGGCGCCACTGGCCTGCAATACCGCGAAGCCGGTGGTGGCGCGGCTCCAGGCGGGCTTCTGCATCGCGGGATGATGCGCGAGCAGCTCCTGCACGCGGCCCAGCACCAGCGGCACGATGCCCGGCGTGAAGGCGCCGACCACGGCGCTCGACACGATCAGCCCGCCATGGCCGATGAGGCCGAACGCGGGCAAGGCGAGCGCGCCGGCTTGCAGCACGAAGGCGATGCGCAACGCGGTGGCGAAACCGACGCGGTCGGCGAGCCAGCCGCCGAGCACCGGCCCCACGAGCGCGCCGAGGCCGAACACCACCCAGTACTGCGCGCCGACCGCGAGGCCTTGCCCGAGGCCGCGCGCGACGAAGTCGACGAGAAAGATCATGTGCGGCACGAGGCCCACCGCATTGAGCGAATAGGAGACGGTGAGCGCGCGCAGCGCGCCGGTGGCCGGCTTGCGCGCGACGGCGGCGTGCGCGGTGGCCACGGGTGCCGGCGCGGCGGCGGGCCAGCCGTTCCATGCGAGCGCGGTGAGCAGCAGGGCCAGCAGCGCGAGGCCGAGCCAGGTCGCGCCCAGCCCCTGGCGCAGCAGCAGCGGCACCAGCGTGCCCGAGGCCGCGATGCCCAGGCCGATGCCCGCGAACACCAGGCCGCTCGCCAGGCCGCGCTGGCGCGGCGGGATGTGCGCGAGCACGGTGGGCGCGGCCAGCACCATGAGCGCGCCGCCCGAGATGCCCGAGACGATGCGCCAGCCGAAGAACCATGCGAAGTCGAGCGGCCAGGCGCAGGCCGCGAGCGAGGCGACGGTGGCGAGCATCATCGCGCGCAGCACGCCGCGCACCGGCCAGCGCGCCGACATCGGGCCGCCCAGCAGCGCACCCGCGAGGTAGCCCACGAGGTTGGCGGCGCCGAGGTAGGTGGCCGCCGAGGCGTCGAACCAGTGCGCGTCGATGATGGCGGGCAGCAGCGGCGTGTAGGCGAAGCGCGCGAGGCCCAGGCCCACGAGCGTGGCGCAGAAGCCCGCGAGGATGGCAGGCCAGTTGGAGGCGGCGCGCGGGTGCGATGCGGTGGCAGTGCGCGCGTCCGCACTGCGAGGGGTGGCCATGATGTGCTCCGGCGAATCGATGGATTCGATGCTACGGATTGCCGGCCCGCGAATGAATCCCTATCCTCGGGCATTCAGTATTTCGCGAAGAGGAAGAATCATGGACCGCATCGACGCCATGAAGGTGTTCGTGGCGGCGCTGGCCGAAGGCAGCCTCGCCGGTGCCGGCCGCAAGCTCGGCAAGTCGCCCGCCGCCGTGAGCCGCGCGATCGCCTTCCTCGAGGCCCATGTGGGCGCCGAGCTGCTGCACCGCACGACGCGCTCGATCCGGCTCAGCGATGCGGGCGAGCGCTATGCGGTGGCCTGCCGCCGCATCCTCACCGACCTCGAGGAAGCCGACATCGCGGCGGCCGGCGAACGTTCGGCGCCGCGCGGCCGGCTCACGGTGACGGCCGCGGTCGCGGTGGGCGAGGCGCTGCTGCGGCCGATCCTCGATGCCTTCATGAACGCGCACCCGACGGTGTCGGTGCGGCTGCACCTGCTGGACCGCCCGGCCAACCTGATCGACGAGGGCATCGACGTGGCGCTGCGCATCGCGCACCTGGCCGACTCGACGCTGGTGGCGCTGCCGGTGGGCGAGGTGCGACGCGTCACGACGGCCTCGCCGCGCTATCTCGCGAAGCATTCGCGCATCGCGGTGCCGGCCGACCTCGCCGAGCACCAGGTGGTGGCGATGACGCACTTCGGCATCGACTCGTGGAGTTTTCCGCCCGCGGGCGGCAACAGCGGTGCCGGCACCCTGCCGCGCACGGTGCAGTTCGCGCCGCGCTTCGTGGTCAACAGCCTGCGCGCGGCGGTGGCCTCGGCGGCCGAGGGACGCGGCGTGCTGCGCTCCTTCTCGTACCACGTGGCCGACGAGGTGGCCGACGGGCGGCTGCGCATCATCCTCGCGCAGGACGAGCCGCCGCCGCTGCCGGTGCACCTGGTGGTGCCGCACGGCCGGCTGTCGGTGCCGAAGGTGCGGGCCTTCGTCGACTTCGCGCTGCCCAAGCTGCGCGCGGGTTTCGCGGACTGGTGCAGGGTCTGCACGCCCAAGGCCGAAACCCCACGCCCCAGGCGCCGCACCGGCTGATTCGCTCGTTCGACGGAAGAGTGAGTGCCGAATCGCGGCCATTCACTCCTCGATCGAGCGACTCCACACTTCCTTCCACGACGCCGCCGCATCTCGCACGGCGCAATACCGGAAGGACTTTCACCATGAGCACCCACCATTCCCAAGGCGGCAAGGCCCGCACCGCCGTCGTCACCGGCGCCAGCAGCGGCATCGGCTTCGCGATCGCGCGCCGCCTGCTGGCCGAAGGCTGGAACGTGGTCGGCAACGCGCGCAGCGACGCGCGGCTGGTCGAGGCCGCGCGCCAGTTCGGTGCCGGCGACCGCTTCACCGGCGTGGCCGGCGACATCGCCGATCCGCGCATCGCGACCGCGCTGGTCGAGCATGCGGTCACGCGCTTCGGCGGCGTCGATGCGCTGGTCAACAACGCGGGCATCTTCCTGACCAAGCCCTTCGTGGACTTCACGCCCGAGGAGGTCGAGCAGCAGATCGCCACCAACGTGAAGGGCACGATCTACGCCTCGCAGGCCGCGGCGCGCCACATGATCGGCCGCGGCGCGGGCGCGATCGTCAACATCACGGCCTCGGTGGCGCTGCAGCCGCGCAGCAACGTGCCGGCCTTCATGGCGGTGCTGCTCAAGGGGGGATTGAACGCGGCCACGCGCGCGCTGGCGCTCGAGCTCGCGCCGCATGGCGTGCGCGTGAACGCGGTGGCGCCCGGCATCATCGACAGCCCGATGCATGCGCCCGAGACGCACGGCTTCCTCCAGACCCTGCAGCCGGCCGGCCGCCTGGGCACCGTCGACGAGATCGCCGATGCGGTGCTCTACCTGGTGAACGCGGGCTTCACGAGCGGCGCGGTGCTGCCGGTGGATGGCGCGGGCAGCGCGGGCAATTACGTCGCCTGAAGGAAAACGCCATGCCCTACGTCAACGTACGCATCACGCGCGACGGCGTCACGCGCGCACAGAAGGCCACCGTGATCGCGGAGATCACGGACACGCTGCAGCGCGTGCTCGGCAAGGATCCGCACCTGACCCACATTGTGATCGACGAGATCGACACCGACGACTGGGGCTATGCGGGCGAGACGACGACGGTCGTGCGCGCGCGGGAGGCGGCGCAGGCGAAAGCCCGCAAGGGCTGACGGTCCTGCGACGCGGAACGCGGGTCAGCCCGCGTTCTTCAGCGACTGCTTGGCCTTCTCGGCCGAAGCCTTCGAGCGGTTCTTGTGATAGCCCGACTTCACGTTGTTCACGGCCTTGCCGACCGGGCCGCTCTTCTTGGCCTTGCTGTCGGCCTGCTTCTCGTCGATCTTGTGCTGGGCCGCATCGGTCGCCTCGGAGGCGGCCTTGCCGATCTGTGCATTGGCGGTGCCGGCGGCCAGCAGGGTCAGCGAGGTGGCGAGTGCAAGCAGGGTCTTGTTGATCATGGGAAGCGTTCCTCCAAGGATTGTCGATGAACCCATGGTGATGCCTTTGGAGCATGCAGGCTGTCGGCGGCTACCGCGCATCGTGCGGCGGACCGCCCTACAGCCGTCGTCCGTTCCCGCGCCACCAGCTTACGCGCGCGGTCGGAGCGCCAAGCACAGGCGGCGCCAATGCATAAAGGTTGATCAAACAGAGAATGCGGGTCAGCCCGCATTCTTTATGCAGCTACCAACGCGTTGTTGTTATGGCTACTTCTAACAATAAGGGATTGCCAACTTGGTGCAAAAAATCAATCATCTCACGACCTCTATCTTGAAGTCCCTTGATCTCGACGCCACCGCCCAGCCACTCTGAAATTCATTGGAAAGATTCTTGAGCGGAGTGCGCTGCTGACGAAAGATGTCCGCTTTCATAGAACCGATCGGAAGTTCGATTTTTTTATGGATTGGATCAAACACGATTTCTTGTTCCACGGTGAGTTTCTGATCAAATGGGTAGTAGATTTTTCCAGCGTAGATAGCCATGCGATGGGCGTCACGTATGACCCCTGTCCGAGGTGCCCGAGGATTGACCCTCACCGTGAGCGTTTCACCCGCCCGATAAGTGCGAGGAAACTCTATGATCTCGAGTTCCGGCAAAGCAAAACTATGCTCAATCACCTTCCCAGGTGTGCGCGCAAACTCGAAGGTCAGCAAACCACGGGATATGGGAATGTTTCCTATATATGAGACCAACTCTTTTGGGTCGCGCTGTAGCTCAACGCCGTTAACCTTAATGGACGCGCCAGGTAGTATTTCCACGTCTTTCTTGGCGTCGTAGAAGTAAAAGTCGGCCCGAACAAAAGTGTAGGGCTCGCTCTCATTGTGGGTCATCACATAGACGGGCGTTATCTCGGAAACTCCGTCATCGACAACCTTCCTAGATTGCGTTTGGGTATTTGTTTCCGTCATGGCCTTGGAGCCAGTCAACCCGCCTGCGAGTAGCAGCAGGCTGTCGCGTCGATTGATGGAATACATCTGTTCACCTTCCTGGCGCCGTAGGCGTGCCGTATAGACGTATATTGTTGTACAACGTCAGTCCGGAGACTTGACCTCCTAACGGACTCTTGGTTGAGAAGAATAAGCCTGAATTGCCTGGCACGTACTGATAACCAGGACCCATCCCGTGAAAGTTAAGAAGATAGCCAGCGGCATCGTGCGCAATTCCGTGGCTCGTCACCACCTCGATTCCACCCGCAGGACCGATTGCCTTATTGGATACCCGCACATTGCCTGCGCCGGGAATTCCACCAGTCGGGCTGAGCAGCGCACCGAATACAGGATCCAATCCACCCAGTGAATCTCCCACCATTTTCCCAAAGCGCAATTGTTCAATAGAGCCCATGTGCGCACTGTTGTCTGGCAAGCCGTTGGTGGCGCTCATCGATAGTAAAGGAACGCGATTTTCTTTAGAGCTCAGTTCGTCGAAGGGGCGTAGCTTTTGACCGCTAGAGTAAATTCTTTCTTCGCGATCAGCAACAATTTTCAAGAATCGTCCGTAATCTTCACCAATTTTTTCAGCGCCGACTTCCCTTACTCGCGCAACGGTCGCCAATACGTCATCAGACTTGTCTTGTTCATATGGAATCCATTCCCCCGTAGCCTTGTCACGAGCCCCTTGCAACTTGGTCATGGCCGAGGCCAAATCAGGATCACCCGCACCTTGGATTTTCCAAGTGGGCATGGCGACCAAGTTGTCAAGCGTAAACACCTGCTTGACGCCATCGATCACCACAGGATTTTTGGGCGCATCGCTCGCTCGATCCATTTCGTTGCGATAGTTTTTGCTCTTCGAATCTCGATCGTCATCAATATCCATGTCGAATTGACTCTTGTCCGCGACAGGCATCGCATTCCACTCGGCCCCGAAACCTTGCCGACGCATGCTGCGAGTTATTAATTCGGCATATGTTGCTGACTCATTAATTGGGCCTTGGTCGCCACCGCTTTGGAGCGAATAGCCGCCTACCGTCCCGTCAAGCTCTGCGACGTAGCCCGGAGGGCGATTTGCATGACGCTGCTCCCATGCACTTTGGTTATGTCCGATGAAATCACCCATCGGGTCAGCATTTGCGGCTGCACGTTCCGTCTCCTGATTGTTCGCCACCGCGATTGAATCCCCCAACGCATTGCCAATCGTCGACCCCAGCGCATCACCAATAATTCCTGGCAAGGCACGACCAACGCTGCCACCACGAACCGCCGTGCTCGCCAAGCCTCCAGCCATCCCGCTAGCAAGCCTCTGTCCCATCCGGTCCCACCCAATACCGCTGGCCCACTCACCCGCCCATGCCGAAACATAGCCCGATGCCGCGCTGGCGGCCACTCCTCGCCAATCGAAGCCTTTCTGCAACCCTGTCGCGATACTCAGCCCCTGGGTTGCAATATTGGTGACAGCCATTCTCCCGGCGGTTTGCCATGTTCCCGAACCGGCGAGCGCGCCACCGAGGCCGCCACCGTTGAGCCACCCGCCAATGCCCGCCGCCGCGCCGGCACCCAGGGCTCCCAGGGCCACACCCTTCCAATCGAATCCATCCTGGATGCCAAGACCGATGCCGACCGCCTGGCCGGCGATGGAGCCCACCGCGCCTCCCACCACGGCCGCCGCCAGCCCGGTCGCGCCGAACCCGCCTCCCAGCGTGGCCAATCCCGTCCCCATGGTCACGCTGAAGCCACCCGAGATGCCAACCGCAGTCGTCCCGACCGACGTGCCTGCAACCCCTGTCCCGAGCGCACTCCAGGCCCCCGAAAGCGCGCCCGCGGTCCAGATGGTCGCCACGACGGCCACCACCGCCGTGATGATCTTGCCGAATCCGCCGCACTTCTCCTTGGCACCAGGCGCCGGCAGTGGATCCGGTAGCGTCGGGCTCGTTTCGCCCATCGCCCTGCCCGGCTCGTAGGGCCTGAAGGTGTCGCTCGTGTTGTGGACGTTCGTCACCCGGTTCGGCACCGCAAGGACCGTGTTCGCCACCAGTGCGGCCGAAGGCTGTCCATCCAAGCCGTTCGCGTCGGCCAGCAGGTACCACAGCGTTGCGTCGCCCCACAGCGCACGTGCGACGCTCTCGAGCGTGTCCCCGGTGCGCACCGTATAGCTTCCCGGCGCGGAGCCCGGAAAATCCGCGTTGACCGGCTGATAGTTCTCGTCGAAGTCGGCGGAATTCGTGGGCCTGAACTTGCGGTACTTGTCGTCCGAGTTGCTGGTGTTCGCCGTGCGCGCAAGCTGCTGCGCATAGTCCTCGCGCTCGACACCGTCGTTCCCCACGTTGCCCACGCGCCGGCCATCGAAGTAGAAGTAGCGATGGTCGCGACTCTTGCTGGCGCCACTCACGCTGCGATCGGGATTGACCGTTCCCCCGATGAGTTCCTGCCGTTGCAGCACCCGGCCTTCGGCATCGGTCCAGTACGAGAAGGTGCGCGGCGTCGTCGCATTGATGTCCGTTGCCGTCTTCAGGTGACCGTTGACGTCATAGCTGAACAGCGAGTAACCGGGCGGCTGCGGTCTCTTGGGGTCGAAGGCCGTGCTCGTGGGAGCCAGCACGATGCTCGCCTGCTTGGCGCTGTCCCACCACTCGTAGGCATAGTTCATGACCGTACGCGTGATGTTGAAGCCGCCGTTGGGCTCCTTGTTCGGATCCGCCTCCTTGATCTCGGTAGGCCGATTGTCGAAGGTATTGGTCAGCGTATCCGCTGTCGACAGCGTGCCGTCCTTGAGCAAGGTGTAGTCCGTCGTCGTCGTGGAACCCTTCTTGCCTTGCGTTCCCTCGACCACCCGGGCCTCCACCTCCCGGGTGAGCTGGTTGTCCTTGTTCCAGCTGCGGTCCTTCTGCACCATCAGCGTCTGGTCCTTGAACCACTCCTCGTAGCGCGTCACCCGGCCGGCCAGGTCATTGGTACGGCGGCTGCGCAGCACACCGTCGATCTTCATGGTCGTCATGTTGCCGGCGCCGTCGTACGCGTAATCCTCCCGGTGACCGTCGTTGGCATAGGTGGCGGCCGTTCGCTCGCCCGCGTTGTTGTACTCGACAACCACGCCGTCGCCCGACGAGCCGCGAACGATCTGTCCATTGACCAGTTGGCCCATCGTCACCGTGAAGCGGTTCATCGCGTCGTAGGCGTACCAGTATTCCTGAACGTCCCTGTTTCCGTTGACGACGTTGATGTAGCTGCTGCGTACGCGCCTGCGGTTGCCGTTCGCGTCGTAGTCGTACTCGATCACGTAGCGCGCGTCGTCGATCTTCTTGACGCGATTGAAGGCGTCGTACTCGACCCGCGACTGCTGGAACACCATCGCCGCCCCACCCTCGGTCGACTTGAAGCCCTCGAAGACGCGGTTGCCGTTGTTGTCGTACTCGTAGCTGCTCTCGGTTTTCGTTCCCTGGTCGATGACCTTGCGCAGGTAACCGTTGTCGTAGTAGCTGTAGCTGATGTTCTGACCCGACGTGCCGGTCTGCGTGGCGATGAGGCCCGACCAGTTGTAGCCATAGGTGAACTGGTGACCGCCGAAGTCCTGCTTCCACATCAGCCGGTCGAAGACGTCGTTCTTGAGCGTCTGCACCTTGCCTGTCGCATCGGTCGTGGTGTTCACCCAGCCGCCGGTATTCACGCCGCCGGCCGATCCGATCGTCTTGTCATAGACGTAGTCGTAGCGCAGCGTGGCGTTCTCCGCGGAGACGTACTTGGTGACACGGCCCATGCTGTCGTAGTAGGTACGCTCCTTGAAGCTCATCGCGTTGGTGCGCGAAATGCGCTGGCCCAGCACGTCGTACTGATAGCTGTCGGAGGAACGCGAGCCGTCCAGGTTGGCGGGCCGCTCGACCTTCGTGAGCCGGTTGTTGAAGTCGTAGCTGTTCTTCGTGAGTCGCCGCAGCTCGTCCGAGATCGTGAGCAGGTTGCCGAAGACGTCGTAGGTCTTCCGCACGTCGATCGAGCTTCCGGCCGCCGTGCCCGGGTGCCACTCCGCGGTCGCCTGGCCTGCCGCGTTGAGAACCACGGTGCTCAGGCCACCGTTGGCGTCGCGCTTGCCCACGAGCTGGCCGTTGAGGTCGTAGCCGTAGTGCTCGGTCGGGCGCACCGTCTGCTTCTGCCCGCTGGCGGAGGTGATCTCCACTGTCGGACCGATCTTGTCGACGAGCAGGCCCAGGGTGTTGTAGCGCAGGTCGGTGACCTTCTCGTTGCCGTCCTTTTCCATGACGACATGGTCGAAGGCATCGTAGTCCTGGCGGCGCTGGATCACCCAGTCGGTGTTGATGATCTGTTCGCTTGGCAGATTCGGAATCGCCCAGCGCACGTCGACGTTGCCCGCGTCGCTGTCCGGGCGGAAGTAGCCTTCGCCATTAGCGATCACCGAACCGGCCGCGTTGTACACGTCGTAGACGAATTCGTACTCGATGGCGGGATCGAGGTTCTTGGCGGTGGCATCCCACTTGAAGACGGTGCGGACTTTTCCGTTCTCGGTGACGGTGCCTCGCGTGGCCGTGGCCTCGACGAAGTCCTGTTCGATCTTTCCCTTGGGGCGGTAGCGCAACATGAGCTTCTGCCCCTCGGGAACGCCTGGATCGAAGGTCAGGACCTTGTGCTTGACATTGCCCTCCAGGCGCGCGCTGGTCCCCGCCTTGATGGCACCGATCGTGGCGCTACCGGTCGCGTCCGTCAGCACGAAGCCATCGGCATCCAGGGCCACGAAACTCAGCTTGTAGCTGTAGAGGTTGCGCTGATCGGGAATGAGGCTGCTCGCGTCCCACACCCACTCGACGATGCTGCCAGCTTCACTGCGGGGAATGGAAATCGTGGCCTTGGGCCTGCCCCCCGCCGACAGCGGCTCGTAGGTGATCTGCAGAGTCTTGGCATCCGCCGGAATGCCTCGAAAGGTGATGCTCGAGGGCTTGGTGCCCACCGACGCCATGTCGTAGCGCGAGACGCGCGGATCTATCACCCCCGAGAGGCGATCGACCACGACGCCGCGATTCGTGTCCAGCACTTCGATGAGTACATCGCTGGCTCCAGGGGGAAAGCGAACGTCGAAACGCGCGTTGTCGACACCCTGTTGTCCCGGCCTCGGCGTGAAGAAGAGCGGAGGCAGCTCGGTGTACTTGTCCTGGCTCCCCTGCGCTCGATAGCTGACCCGGATGGCCGTGCCGTTGATCTTCATCCCCGTGAAATGCGCGACGTTGTCAGCCGTGAACACCGGCTTGGCCGGCGCCGTGGAGGACGTGGCCTGCCGTGTCGAAGGATTCCATTGGATCGAGTCGCGCCGCACAACCTTGCCATCGGCCTGCGTCACCACCAGCAACAGTTCGGTCGGACTGCCCAGGCTGCTGAGGTCTGTCAGATACCAGCCATCGACCGAGACGCCGTTGAGGCTCGATCCGCCCTGGCCCGCCTTGAACTTGGGCAACGACTCGGAGAACGGGCCCGAGGATCCCGCGGGACGGTGATACAGCTGGATCGTGTCGCTGTCGCGCACCTCACCCGTGGTCAACCGCATGAAATTGCCGCTGAGCTTCCGATCGATCGTGGGCAATGGCGCGGCGCGAACAGCACCGGTTGCGACGATGATGTCCTGCTTGTTGGCCGTCGTGGCGATCACGCGGATGGGAAAAACACCAAGCGCTGCCGCTTTCTTGTCGAAGAAGACGCTGACCGGTGGAAATCCCGGCAGGTCGTACCTCGGTTGCACGCTCACCGGCCAGCTCGTGATCCTGCCGAGGTGGCTGACTGCCTCACCCACCTCGACACGCCATGTCACTTGACCATAGAGATTCTCGATCCCGGCGGTCCAATCGGTCCCCGCCGAGCCTAGGACGAGGTTGGTCATCCCCACGACGGAGGAACTCACCTCGCGCGGGCTACCCGGGGCAAGAATCTCTCCATTCGTGATCGGCCGGATATTGCCGCCGCTGATTGGCATGCCCAGCGTGCCGACCTGCCCGTTGACCAAGCTCGAAGCCGGCCCCAGGATCGATGTCGAATTGGCTTCGGCCAACGCAGGCGCCACGTCGATGTCGAGGCCGCCATACTGGCCCGAGTCCACGTGGATGGGCGCGGCGTACATCTTCAGGTTCGGCCGCTGCGCATCCATCTTGGGCTGCTTCACGCTCACGGTCCGGTTGCGCGCGTCATATTCGGTGATGGTGATGAGAATGTCGGGATTGATACGCCCGCCATCGGCGGCCATCTGGTCCCAGGTCATCGCGCGCAGGTTCACGCGCTGCGACTCGAGTTGCAGCGTGGCGTTGCCTGCGAGGTCGTACATCCAGGCCTTGCTCACTCCGTTCTGCGAATTGGTTCGCCACAGGCGGCCCGCCTTGTCGTAGTCGTAGTACTCCTGCGCGGCGCCAGCGGCGTTGCCACTGCCCGTGCGCTTGCTGGCGATCTCGCCCCAGGCGTTGTAACCCAACGTCACGGTCCTGCTGACGTCGTAGCTGGGCGCGTTGGCCGCGTCGCGCGTGCCCGTGAAGCGCGTGGTCTCGCGGTTGGCCGCGTCGTAGGCGATGCTCACGATGTCCTTGGACACTAGGCCATCGGCGTCCACCCGATCCACCATCTGCGCGGTCGTGTTGCCGTTGGCATCGTGCCCGTAGCGGATGACTTCCTTCATGCCCGTGCTCATCGAGGTGCGCACGCCGGTCGCGTCGTAGCCGTAGCTCACGATCTCGTCGTCGGTTTCCACGGCGTCGTTGGCCCCGCGCCGAATCTCGCGGCGCAGGTTGTTCAAGCCGTCGTACTCGTACTCGGTGGTCAGGCGCCAGGACGTCGAGGCATTGCCGGTCCCGGCGCTGTCTACCAGCGCGGTGGGCTTGCGCTCGCTCAGCAGCCGGCCCAGGCGGTCGTAGGCCAGATCCGTGCGCTGGTTCAGCGCATCGGTCACCGAGGTGCGGTTGCCCATGGCGTCATAGCCATAGCGCTTGGTCGCGGCGGCCGTGTTTTCAGCGAGCGCGCCGGTCGTGGCGTTCACAATGCCATAGGCCACGCCCAGGCGCGACTCGCTGAGCATGCGATTGCCACGGTCGTAGGTGTAGTCGGTGATCTGGTCGTCGGGGCTGGACTTGAAAAGAGCCAGAACGGTGGCCATCGGGGTGCCTTCGCTCGTGCTGCCTAGCGTGATCCCCTTGGCGAAGCGGGTCTCGCGGAACACGGCACCATTGGCGTCGCGCTCCCAACGCACGCCATAGCCCATCGCGTCGACCTGCAGCACCTTTTGTCCGAGCTTGTCGTACCAGCTCATGGCGACCGCTCCTTCGCCGTTGACCTCGCGCACCACGTTGCCATTGGCGTCGTAGAAGCTTCGCCTGATCAGGTCGCTCGTTGCCGCCATGTTGTACGAATTGCTCTTCGAGTCGTACTTGCCGTACTCGACATTGGCGATCGTGCTGCTGGTCACCCGGTTGTTGGCATCGACCTGGTAGGTGGTGGTGCGCACGTTGGCGGCGTTGAGCGGCACGGGCAGCGCGTCACCGACCGGCAGCGCCAGCACATCGCCATAGACGTTCTGCGCCATCACGTTGCCCGCCGCGTCATACACCCAGGTGCTCAGCGTGCCGGTGGCGCTCACCTCGGCCACCTTGCGGTTGCCGGCATCGAACCAGCTGCGCGTGCGCCCACCGTTGGCATCCACCGCCACGATCAGGTTGCCGCTCGCGTCATAGCTGCTGGTGCGCGTGGGCGCGGCCGTGGTCCAGCCGCTCGCGGCGGTGTAGATGCTCACCGAGGCCAGGCGCACCGAGACCTGGCGGTTCAGGCCGTCGTAGCCGTAGGTCGTCAGCCGCTGCTCGGGCAGCCCCGCCGCCTCGGTGGTCGTGAGCTTGTTGCCGAAGGCGTCGTAGGTGGTCTGGTTGACCACCGCCACGAACTGGCCACTCGCGTTCTTGCTTGTGATCGGCAAGATCTCGCTGACCACGCGCCCGGCCCGGTCGTAGGCATAAGTGGTCACGCCCCCGAGCTTGTTGGTCAGCGTCTCGCGCTGGCCCAGCGCGTTGTAGGTGTAGCGCTCGGTGTTCGACTCGGCATCGATCGTGCGCGACAGGCGCCCCGCGGCGTCGTACTCGAAGCGCGTGAGCGCATCGCTGGCGTTCGTGCCCGGCAAGGCCGGCGCCTGGATGGCGCTGTAGCTGCCCGTGACCCGGCCGAAGTAGCGCTTGATGCTCAGCGTCTGGCCTAACATGTCGTAGCTGGTCGCGGTGGCATAGCCCTCGGGGTCCACGCTGAGCGTGACGCGCCCGGCCGCATCGAAGTAGTAGAAGGCCACGTTGCCGCGCGGATCGGTGATCTTGACGACGTTGCCGTTGGCGTCGTAGTCCGAGCGCGTGATGCCGCCGAGCCCATCGGTCACGCTGATCTTGTGGCCGGCCGCGTCGTAGTCGTTGACGGTGGTGTATAGCGCCGCGAGCGCATCGCGCTGGGCCGGCGTCAGATCGACCGCCTTGAGCGCGCCGCCCGCGGCATTGGTGTACTTCAGCAGCTTGCGCTGCTGCAGCGCCCAGGCACTGTCGCTGAGCGACAGCTCGCTGCCGCGCGGGTCGATCGTGCGCGTGAGCCGCCCGACGCCGTCGTAGACGTAGCGCGTGACGGCCGCCTCGGGCTGGCCGAAGGCCGCGGTCTCGCTGATGCGCTGCCCGGCCGCGTCGTAGCCGTAGACCGTGATCTGCAGCGCCCGCCCGGAGGTGGAGGCGAGCTTGATGGCCGCGTCGAGCTGCGCCTGCTGGGTCACGGCAGTGACCGCGGGGATGGCCACCGGGTAGCGCACGATGGCGGAGAGCCGGCCCTGCGCGTCGTACTGGCGCTGCACGACATAGCCCAGCGCGTCGACCGTGAGCGATTCGCGCCCGGTGGGGTCGTAGAAGCTGCGCGTGCGCTGGTCGAGCGTGTCGGAGGCCGTCGGCGCGGGCACGGTGCCCGGCACCCAGCTGGCCATGTTCACGGGGTTGTAGAAGGCGCGCTTCTCGCTCACGCTGCCATTGCCGTCGAGCGTGTACTTGACGGTGTTGCCCAGCGCATCGACGCTGGCGACCAGGCGCCCGGCCTTGTCGTACACGCTGTGCTGCAACTGGTCCTTGGCCGCGGTCGAGGCGGTGGTGGTCGCCACGTAGGTGCTCGCTGCCGCGGCCTGCTCGAGCTGGAAGCCCGAGACACGGAAGGGCCGCGCATCGTTGGCCGTGTACTTGACGACCCCGAAGTTCAGTCCCGGCGCCGCAGGGGCGACCGCCGTGGTAGAGATGCGGTAGCGCCCGTTGCCCAGGCTCTGCACCACATACTTGTTGGTGGCGACGCCGGCGCCGAACATCACGATTCCGAACGAATTCCCTGCTGCGTTGATGCTCGGGTTGCCGAAGACTGGTGCCTGGCCGTCCTCCATCTCGACAATCATCGACAGCGTGTAGGTCGTGCCCGGGGTGGTCGAGAGCGACTTGTAGACCAGGGAGTAGGGGCCGTTCGGGTCGGGCGCGATGCGCAGCGCGCCGCCCAGGCCGGTCATCGTCGCCACCGAGATCACGCCGTTGCGCACGGGTGCATCGGCCAGGCCGTTGGCGAACTCGCTCTGGGTGAAGAGGTTGGTGTTCGCCTGTACCAGTGCGTCCAGTTGCGCGAGGGTGGGGGCAGCACCCAGGCTGGTGGTGTTGATCGCCTTGGCGTAGCGCGTGACGAGGGTCACGCGCCCGGCCGCGTCATAGCTGTTCTTCTCGAGCTGGCCCAGCGGACCGAGGGTGTAGACGAGGCGGCCGGCGCTGTCGTAGGCCAGGCGCGTCACCTGGCTCCTGGCGTCGGCCGCGGCGGTAATGGCCGTGGTGGTGGTCGGCGTGAGGTTGCCCGCGGCGCTGGCCTGCTCGAGCTGGTAGCCGGTTACGCGGAAGGCGCGCGCGTCGTTGCCTGCGTACTTGACCACCCCGAAGTTCGCCCCCGGCGAGGCGGGTGCCACGCCGGTGGCCGAGACGCGGTAACGTCCACCCCCGAGGTTCTGGACCGTGTAGGCCGTCGGATTGGCCGCGTTGGCGAACATCACCAGCGCGAAGGAGTTCGCGGCGTTGGTGACCGTCGCGTTGCCGAAGGACGGCGGTTGACCATCCTCCATCTCCACGATCACCGACAGGGTGTAGGTCGTGCCGGCCGTGGTCGCTAGCGTCTTGTAGGCATACGAGCCTGCCGGATCACTCGCGAGCCTGAGCGCGCCCCTGAAGCCAGCGATTGACGCCGCCGTTACTGCCCCGCCCTTGGCCGGTGCGTCCCCCACCCCATTGGCGAACTCGCTCTGCGTGAGCAGGTTCGTGCCCGCCTGCTGCGCACTCCAGAACGAGCGGTTGGTCACGTTGCCGTTCTTATCGAAGCTCTGCGTGGTGACGGTGCCCACCCCGTCGGTGTGCGAGGTCTGGCGGTTGGCCCGGTCGTAGACGTAGATGTCACGCTCGGTGCGCGCGGCGGTGGCACTGGCCATGGCTGTCGCCACCGCGCTGTCGATCGCCGCAGCCGTCAGGACCGTCGTCAGCGGGATCCGGGCCCCGTACGCGAAGCGATCGGTGACGTTGCCGTTGGCATCGTAGACCTGCTTGACCACGGCACCGGTGCCGTCCACCGTGTAGGTCTTGCGCCCCAGGTTGTCGTAGACGTTGCGCGTGCGCTGGTCATGACTGTCGTCGGCCACCACCACCGGGTCCTTGGTCGGGTCCCAGGCCGTCAGGTCGATGGGCTTGGCGTAGCCCCGCGTCTCCACGAGGTTGTTGCCCGCGTCGTACTTGTACTCGACCACGCCGCCCGCGCCATCGACCGTGAAGCGCAGCCGACCGTCGCGGTCGTAGCGCCGGCGCTGGATCGCCGCCGCACCCAAGGTCGGCAGCAACGCTCGCATGGCATCCAGGCTCGGCGTCACGCCCTGCAGGTTCGCCAGCGACATGGCCGCCGCGTAGCTGGTCTCGGCGCTCACGCGACCCTCGTCGTCGTAGCTCGTCTGGCGCACACCGCCCATCGCGTCGATGGTGAAGACCTTGCGATTGGCCTTGTCGTAGACGTACAACGTGGCGTTGCCGTTGCCATCGGTGGCCTTGACGATGTTGCCCTCGCCGTCGTAGTCGTAGCCGCGCGTGAGGTTCAGGCCCAGCGGATCGATCTGCTCCTTGATGCGCCGCCCGGCCCCGTCGTAGGTGTAGCGCGTGAGCCGCCCGTCAGGCCCCAGCACGCTGAGCGTGGTGCCATCCACGTCGTAGGTGTAGGTGGTCTGCAGGTTCAGCCCGACATAGGCGCCGTTGGACGGGTCCACCGTCTCCTGCAGCAGCTGGCCGTCGAGGTCGTACTTGTAGCTGGTGACGGTGCCACCGGGGTCGGTGACGCTGATCTTCTGGCCCGAGGTGTCGTACTTGTAGGTGGTCACCAGCGCCAGACCGGCGGCATCGACGGTGCGCGTGAGCAGGCGGTCGGCCGCGTCGTAGGCGTAGCTGGTGACGGTGCCCCGCGCATCCGTGGAGGTGAGCTTCAGGCCGGTCTTGTCGTAGGTGGTGCTGCTGCCCACGCTCTCGGGGGCCTGGGTCTGCAGCAGGTTGCCGCTCTTGTCGTAGACGTAGCTGGTGGTGTTGCCGCGACCGTCCTTCACGCTCAGGGTCTGGCCGTGGCGGTTGTGCACGGTGGTCACGCCGACGCCCTCGGGCGTGGTCACGGTGACGCTGCGGTTGGCCAGGTCGTAGGCGTAGGTCGTGGTGTTGTTCAGCGCGTCGCGCTGGGTGAGCACGCGGTCGAAGGCGTCGTAGGTGGTGACGCGCTTGGCGCCGGTGGCATCGGTGGTGGTGACCACCCGTCCGAGGCGGTCGTAGGCGATGCTCGTGGCGTTGCCGTTGCCGTCCACGCGCGTGGTGGCGCGGCCGAAGGCGTCGTAGCCGATGCTGCGGCTCACGCGGCCTGCCGCGACGCCCGTGGCGTCCGCCGTGCTCGAGGTCTTCAGGCCGCGGCGGTCGTAGCCGACGGTATTGGTGACGACCTGGCCGTTTGCCCGGGTCTGGCTGCTCGCGGTGACCTCACGGAAGGCGTTGTACGAGTAGCTGGTGAGGTTGTTGGTGGTTCCCGAGGTGGCAACGCTGCTGCTGGCCAGGGTGCCGGTGGCGTTGTAGCGGTTGACGGTGTGCCGGTCCTTGGCGGTGTCGTCCACCGCGTCGACCAGGCCCTTGAGGATGTCGGTGTTCAGCCCCCCTGGGGTGGTGGCCCCAAGGGTCGTCACGTTCACGGGAGTGCCGTAGACGATGAGATCGCTCAGTTGGCCCAGCGCGTCGTAGCGGTTCTCGGTGACCTCGCCCAGCGCGTTGACGCTGTAGGCCAGCCGACCCAGGGCGTCGTAGAAGAACAGGGTGCGGTGGCCGTTGGCGTCGGTGGTGCTGGTGCGCCGGCCGGCCGCGTCGTAGGCGTGGGTGGTGCCGTTGGCGCTCCAGGCGCTCAGCGGATCGGCCAGGGCCACGGCCGCGCTGCCGCGCCCGTCGAGCTCGCCGATCAGGCGGCCCTGGATGTCGTAGCGCTGGCGGCTGATGCGCTCGTCCGTGGTGCCCGCGGCGGTGGAGGTCTGCACGAGCCGGCCGGCCGCGTCGTAGCTGAAGCTGGTGACGGTGCCCTCGACGTTGGTACGGCTGACCAGCTGGTTCGCCGCGCTCCAGGTCTGGCTGACGACCTGGTCCAGCGGGTCGGTGTCGGGACGCACGGTCGCGAGCGTCGCCCCTGCGGCCGCCGGGCTCTTGGCCGGCTTCAGGTAGCGCTTGGTCTGGGTGACATTGCCGCGCAGATCGTACGTCGTCTCGGTGAAGTAGCCCTCGCCGTCGACCTGGCCCACGAGCTGGCCGCGGGCGTTGTAGAAGCTGTAGGTGCGGATGTCCTCGGGGCTGTTGGTGTTCGCCGGCCGCAGGCCCGTGAGGTCCCCGCTTGCGCGCGCGATCGCCACGGCCATCAGGCGCGCCGACACGCTCGAGAAGTTCGCCGCGCGGCTCGCGTAGCGGATGGTCTGCACCTGCTCGCCCGCGGCGTTGTACTTGTACTCGGTGAGGTAGCCCTCCGCGTCCAGCGTACCTTGCAGCTGGCCGTTGCGGTTGTACAGCTGGGTGGTGGTGCGGTCTTGCCCTGCGTCGAGGTCCACCAGCACGGTGGGCGTGGATGTGCCCGTGACCGTCTGGGTGAAGGTGATCGCGCCGTCGGCGTTGAGGGCGTCGCCCGAGTACGCGGCGCTGAAGGTGTGCGTGCCCGCGGGGATCGGCACGCCGCGCAGCGTGGCCGTTCCATCCTCGCGCACCGCGACCGTGCCCAGCAGCGTCGTGCCGCTGTAGAAGCTCACCAGGCCCGTGGGGGTCTGGCCCGTCACTCGTACCGACAGACCTCCGTCTTGTGCGATCGTGGGGGTCGTCAGGTTGGTCAGGAGGGCAGGTGGATTGCCAACCGCCACTGTGATGATCTGCGAGGTCGATGCGCTGTTATTGGCATCGCCTGAATACACGGCCTTGATGACGTGCAGTCCCGTCTTCAACCCGCTGACGCTCAGCGAGGCTTGACCTTTGACCAAAGTGGTCTTGCCAAGCAAAGTTTCCCCCTCGTAGAAGCTAACTGAACCACCTTCGGGGTTATTGATGCCCGCAGAAGTTGCGATAAGGACAATCGGTTGGTTGTAGAGGTACTTTGTTGCAGAGGACTCCAGCGTCACTGCACTGACGATAGGGGTTGTACCAACTTGCAATGCGAGGCTTGCTTCTGGGTAACTCGCCGAGTAGTAACCGTCTCCCGAATAGCGAATTGAGATCGTGTTTGTTCCTTTTGGCAGCGTGCTGAGTGTCAGTGTCGCCACGCCATTGACCAGCGTCGCTGTACCTAGAGATGTGACAGCACCTGTTTCTTTGTTGCGACTGGAAAATGTCACCGTACCGCTCACCACTGGCGACATTCCTTGCCTAGGGTAGATCTCGTTGTCGTGTGCCAATGTGGCAGTCAATGTCACCGGTGTTCCGGCCACAGGCTGCGGCCGATTTGCCGTCAGAGACACGCCGGGTCGCTCAGGCTCCGCACTCGCTATCACATGCTGAATGGTGCGCACAGCGCTGGTGTAGCGTGGCAACGACGAGCCTTCAAGAACACCTGAATACACCAAAGTCAGGTCATGCTCACCCTCGCGCAGAAGAAGCGATACAGCGCCCGCGTTGTACCATTGAGAAACCGTAAAGCTTCCCAATACCGCTTGCCCACTGAAGACGCTGACGGTACCTTTGGGCCACGGGCCATTTCCCAATCCGAAGTCTGAGGGACTTCCAGATCCAAAGAACTGCAAATCCGTCAGGATTAGCTGTCCTGCGGGAAAGCTCTCATCGCGCCCGTGATAGGAGAGGTTTACTCCTCTTCCCTCGCCGTTGTCGGGATACTCGAAAGTCGGGACGGCTGGTGGTTGAGTCCCCGGATTCGAGCTAGCCGCGACTTGGATGCGGGGACCTTGTGTGGCTACAAGGGGGGTTGGCTGCACATCATCCACGCTCGCAAAGGTTGCGCTCAGCGCTACGTTGGAACCTACGGGCAAATAGTTGACCGTCAGAGTTGCAATACCGGCGTTGACCTCAGTCGCCCCCAAAAAAGTCGTTCCGGCGAAGAAAGTGACAAACCCCTTGGTCGAGGCCCCATAGCGGTCCAGTTGCGCAGTCAAGGTTACGGAATCGCCTTGCTTGACACTGGTTGACGAAGCGCTCAGCGTCAATTGCCGAGGTGACGGTGGGTTCTCTTGCAATATGTGTTGAACACTCGTTCCGACATGCCATTCGTCTCCGCTGTAGACCGCACGAATGCTCGACATCCCCGCGGGCCAACTGTTCAATATCAGTTGGGTACGACCGTCAATGACCTTCGACTCACCCAGAACGTCGTTGCCGTTGTAAAAGATTACCTTGCCTGTCGCCGGCGGCAGCCATGACGGTTGCGATGTCAGCGTCATCGACAGCGTCAGCGGAGCGACGATAGGGGTATTGAGATCGAATGAGCCGTAGTCACGATAGGACGGGCTTATATGGGTCAGCACTGCGGTCGTGATAGCCGGTGCGATGACCTTCCGAATTGCCTTCGATACGGTGGCTGGGCGCCACGTGTCACCCGAATACGCCACTCTGAAGCTGTGGGTTCCCACCGGCAGCATGTTCATCACCAGTACGGCCTTGTTGTCATTTACCGCTGCACTACCGATGACTTTCTCGCCATCGAAGAAGGTCACCATGCCTCTGGGCGCCGCGCCTTCGATAATGGCCGTCAGTACAGACGTTCCTCCGACGGCCTCAGGCTCCGCGTTGTCCAGGCTCAGCGCAATCCCCCCCAGCGTCGTCGGATCCACCCCCAGGTTCACATCCGCCCCGTTGAGCAGCGGCGTCACATCGATCGCATTGGCCAACCGCGACACGCTCAGCACCCGCGACGCCCCGTCATACGTCGTCTGCGTCACATATCCCAGCGCATCCACCTGCCACGCCAGGCGCCCCGCGTTGTCGTAGAAGCGCCAGACCTTCTGGTCCTGCCCCGCCGCCTGCGCGGGCCTCAGCGCCGTGAGACTGGTCGTCGTGTTCGTCGCACTCCACGCCGTGGTCGGCAGATTCGCCCCATCCACCAGCGATGCCAGCTTCGCGCTCGTGAGCTTCGTCGCATAGGCCACCGTCTGGCGCAGCTGCCCATTGGCGTTGTAGACGTACTCCACCAACGCCCCCGTCGCGTCGATGTCCGCGATCTTGCGGCCCGCCGCGTCGTACAGCATCCACTGGCGCACCCCCGTCGGGTCCTGCGTCATCAGCAGGTTGCCGTCCTTGTCGTAGGCGTACTTGGTGGCACCCAGCACGCCCGAGCCGGCGCTCTGCTGCGTCACGCTCACCAGCCGGCCCGCCTTGTCGTAGGCCGACACGCTCACCAACCCACCAGCCACGGTCACCGTGGTCTTGCCGCCCGCATCGTCGTAGCTCGTGACCGTGGTGTTGGCCGTGGTCCCGCCATCCAGCGAAGGCGCGCTGATCGACAGCACCCGGCCCAGACCGTCATAGACATAGGTCGTGGTGCCCGCGCTCGGATCGATGCTCTTGAGCAGCCAACCGTGCTGGTCGTAGACGTACTGGGTCTTGGCCGCCGTCGCAGCGACGCCGGCTCCGGTCGCATCCACATCGCCATAGGTGGTGGAGCTGCTCAGCGCGCCACGCGCGTCATAGACCCGGTCGGTACGCTCGGTGCGGCGCAGGTCTTGGGTGCTGCTGCCAGCCCAGGTGATCATCTGCGCTTCCGTGGGCACGGCGCCGGCCGCCAGCGCGGCGACGTTGTAGCCGCCGCCCGTGTAGCGGATGGTCGCCACCGCCTGGCCGTAGCTGTCGTAGCGGTGCTCGGTGACGTCTCCCTGCGGGCTCAGCACGAAGCGCAGCAGCCGGGGGTTGCCCTGCGCGTAGACGTAGCGCGTGATCTCCGGCAGCGAGGCCGGCTGGCTGAAGGCGCCGCGGCTGACGGCCGCGTCCGCGTAGAAGGTCTCGGTCAGCAGCTGGTTCGCTGCGTTGTAGCTGCAGGTATGGAGGTTCCCCGCGGAATCCGTCTCCTTCAGCAGGTTGCCGTTGCCGTCGTACTCGTAGGCGACCTCGCGGCCTTCCCCGTCCGTCATGCCGGTGACGTTGCCCGCGGCGTCGTAGCGGTAGCTGATCTGCGACAGGCCCGAGGGGTTGGCTGCGGTGACGCCCTGGCGCATCTGCAGCAGTTGGCCCTGGGCGTCGTAGAGGTAGGTGCTCTGCGCGCCCAGCGGGTCGGTGACGGTGGTGGTGCCCGTGACAGTGTCGTAAGCGAAGCGGATGACTTGGCCAAGGGCGTCGGTGACCGTGGCGACCTTGTAGCTGCCACCGGCCAGCACGTAGGTGAAGGCCAGGCTGGTGCCGTCGCTCTGCGTGACCGAGGCCACGCGCTTGCTCGTGCCGTCGTAGCCATAAGTGGTGACGTAGGTCTTGCCGTCGGCCACGGCGTTGTCTTCGGGGCTGAGGTCGACGGTGACCGTGCTCAAGCGCCGGGCGCTGTCGTAGGCGTAGCGCACCCGGGTGGTGGTCGCGCCGCCGGTGGCCACCGTGCGGATCTGCGTGAGGTTGTTGCTGGCGTCGTAGTCGAAGTACGTGGTCTCGCCGTTGGCGTCCACCATGCTCTGCAGCAGGCCGCTGGTGCTGTTGTAGCCGTAAGTGATGGTGTTACCGGCCAGATCGACCACCGTCATCAGCCGGCCCTGGCCGGTGCTCTCATAACGTTCGATCAGGCCAGTCGCGCCGTCGGTCCAGACGTAGCGGGATGTGGCCGCGTCGTAGCCGATGGTGTCGAAGGCACCGGAACCCGCGGAGCTGACATACAGGCTGCGGCTGGCGTTCCAGGTGTAGGTGGCGCTCGCGCCGTCTCGATCAGTGCGCACCAGCGTGCTGCCGGCGGTCCCCACCGTGCCCGTGAGCACCATCCGCTGGCCGAAGGCGCCCATCAGCCAGTTGTCGGCGTTCGGGTCGAGCGTGCTGTCGTTCAGCAGTCCCTGGCTGTTGTAGGTGCGCACCACACCGATGTCCGCGCCGCGGCCCACCAGCTTGTCGTCGAGGTCCTGCAGCACCAGGTTGCCGTTCGCAACGTTGACGTATGCCAGTTCCCCGTTGCGCCCCTGCCCCGCCGTCCCCGACGTCCCGCGCTGCCCCAGCACACCCAGCGACGTCAGACTCAGTCCCAGGCTATTGCCACTGACGATTGCAACCATCTCGCACACCTCGACGATTCTTCCGAACCGCCGGTATGGCAGCCAGTGCACCGATACACCTTCTCTAGAGAGGCTTATCCGGTGCCCGTCGCAGGACTCCTCCCTGCTGGCTGTGCCGGCCCTCTTTTGGGCCGATTCACGATTCTGTCAAATACATCCACGGCTTGCGGCAACCGTTTAGCGCGGGTGCTTAGATGTTGACAAGAGACATGGGATATTGCTACCCAACACATTGCCTCCAGCGTCTATCGAAGCACAGCTCACCAACGCCTTGCAGCGCGTGCTCGACAAACCGAACGACCGCTCAGCAGCCATCCGCGTCCTTCCCGTCTTCGCTACCAGCGCATGCGCACACCCAGCGACCCGTTGATGCCGCTTAGCGTGCGCACCGCGCCGCCCGAAGCCCAGAGCTTGCCGAGCTCGCCGTAGAGGCTGGTGGTCTGGCTCAGCGCCAGCGTGAAGCCGGCCGCGAGCTCGGTGCTCGTGCCGCCGGTGGGCGTGGCGATGCCCGCGCCGACGCTCGGCGTGAGGTAGCGCGCGACATCGCTGCCGTCGAGGGCCTTGTAGACATTCAGCCGGCCATAGGGCTGCAGGCTGCCCGCGCCGGTGGCCACCGTGCCGCTGACGCGCACGCCGGTGCGCACGATCCAGCCGCTGTCGGGGCGCTGCTGCACCAGCGCGCCGGCGATGTTCGCGTCGTCGAGGCTCTGGCGCTGGTGGATCAGCTGCAGCTGCGGCTCGATCTTCCAGCCGCCCTCGCCGAGGGCCACCGACTGGCCGATCTCGAGCGAAGCCAGCAGGCTGCGGCCCTTGCCAGCGACGCCGGCGTTCAGCAGCGGCTGCAGCGTGTAGCGGTGACGGCCGGCCTGCAGCGCGGCATCGGCATAGAAGCCGCTCTCTGCGCTGTAGGTGCCGTAGAGGCCGAAGTACTGGCTGCGCAGGTCGTTGGAGCCGGCGCCCAGTCCTGCGACGCCGCTCGCGAAACCGCGCACCGCGACGTTGCCCTCGAGCTGGCCCACGTAGAGGCCGGCGCGCCAGTTCGGCGTGGCCAGCAGGTCGGTGCCGGCCTGGAAGCCGTTGAGGCGCCCTTCGCTCTCGGGCGAGACCGGACCGCGCTGCCGGATGTCGAGGTCGGTCGAGATCACGCGGCCCCAGGCGCGCCGATCGCCACCGGATGGCGCTGCATCGCCCGTGGCGCGCAGGTCGTCGCCGACACGCAGGCGCATGTTGCCGAGCATCGCGAGGTTGCCCTGGCGCAACTGCGCGGGCAGCGCCGCGAACAGCGGTGCCTCGACGCGGTAGGTCGTGAGGCCGAGCGGCGTGGACGAACTCAGGTAGCTGCCGCTGGTGTCGTTGTGGAGCCGGTACTGGAAGGCGCCCGCATCGACATGCTCGCCGGCCAGCACGAAGGCATTGCCCTGCACGCTGGCTCCGCCTTCGGTGCCCACCAGCGTCACGCCCTTGCCCAGGGTCGGTGCGCCCAGGCCCGCCACGCTGGCGATCCGCACCGTGGTGAGGCCGCTGGCGATGGCGGTGGAACCGCTGAGCAGCAGCCGGTCGGCACCGGCCGTGCCGAGGCCGAGCACGCCGTTCTGGCCCACCCACGGACCGGCCACGGTGAGCGTGGTGCCGGGCACGCCCCCCTGCAGCGACACGAGGCCCGCATTGGTCATGCCCGCGATGCGCTGGCCGTGGCCCGCGAGGTCCAGCACCGCGCCGGACTGCACGCGCATCGCGCTCGCGGCGCTGAACGCGTTGGCGGCACCCGCGCGCAGCGCACCCGCCGCGACCACGGTATCGCCGCTGTAGCTGTTGGTGCCCGCGAGTTCGAACGCGCCCGCGCCGGTCTTCACCAGCCCGCCGCTGCCGCCGATGCGCCCCGCATAGGCGCTCGACGTGCCGTCGCCGCCCGTGGTGAGCGTGCCCGTGCCGAGCGCGACCTCGCCCGCGCCCGCGAGCGAACCGATGGTCTGGTCGAAGCCGGCCAGCTCGAGCCGGCCCGCGCTCGCCAGGTAGAAGGCGCTGCGCGGCGAGAAGCTGCCCGCGGCGCCGGCACGCAGGCCGCCTTCGACCACGCCGGTGGGCCCGGAGTAGCTGCTGCGGCCCGACAGCGTGAGCGTGCCCGTGCCGAGCTTGGCGAGGCCGCCCGGGCTGGCCCCGTCGGCGATGTCGCCCGCCAAGGTGAGGCCGAAGGCCTGGGTGTCGATGTTGCCGATGCCGGACACCGTGATGGCATTGGCCAGCGCCAGCCCGTCGGCCGCGGCCTGCAGGGTGGTGGCATCGGCCATGGCGAGCGTGCCGGTGCCCAGCGCGGTCGAACTGCCGACGCCGAGCGTGCCGCCCTGCAGCTGCGTGCCGCCGGTGTAGCTGTTGTCGCCCGTGAGGATCAGCGTGCCGGCGCCGGCCTTCACGAGGCGGCCCACGTAGTCGGCATCGGTCTTGGTCTGCAGCGCGGCGATGCGCGCGCCGCGGATCTCGATCTCGCTGCGGGCCGCCGCGTTGGCGGCCAGGATCGCGTCGCGCTGCGCGTTCACGCTGGCCGTCGCGAGCTCGGTGTCGCTGCGGCCCGCAATGAAGTTGGCGTAGTCGGTCGCGGTGCTGTAGGGACCCGTCCAGTTGGGATGGGCCGCCTCGTACATGCCGAGCAGCACGGCACCGTAGGGGTCGGAGCGCGCGGCCGCGAGCGCGGCGTCGAGCCGCGCGGCGGTGTAGAACTCGCGCGTGTTCGACTTGATCGCCTCCTGCAGCAGCGCGCGGCCGCGGGCCATGCCGGCGATCAGGTCGGGCGTGGGCGCGCCGGCTTCCGGCACGGCCTGCACCCTGGCCTGCAGCGCGGCCTTGTCGCCGGCCCAGGCGGCGATCTCGGCCGCCTCCTCGGTCTTGCGCTGGCGCCATGCGGCGTCGGAGATGCCGTTGCGCCAGGTGTCGGCGCTGCCGGCCGACAGCTTCGCCGTGAAGGTGCCGAGCAACTGGCCCGGGCCGTCCATGCCCTTCTGCAGGTCGGGGATGCCCCAGCCGAAGTCGGTGTCGGGCTGGTCCGCCGGACCGCTGCCCAGGTGCTTCGAGGTGGTCAGCAGGATGGTGCGGATCTCCTCGTTGCCGAGGTAGGGATAGCGCTCCATCAGCACGCCGACCGCGCCCGTGACGTGCGGCGCGGCCATCGAGGTGCCCGAGGACTTGGTGTATTTGTCGTCGCCGGCCACCGAGGCGCTGTTGATGTCCACGCCCGGCGCGGACACGCACCAGTACTTGGCGATGCCGCAGCGGTTGCTGAAGCTCGCGAGCGTGAGGTTCTGGTTCAGCGCCGCGGCCGTGACCCAGCTCTTCTCGAGCTCGGGCTGGAAGTAGGGCAGCGCGGAGCGAATGTTGACGTTGGCCTTGCCGGCATTGCCGGCCGCGAACACCTGCATCACGCCGGACTGCCGCGTCACGTCGGCGGCCGCTTCCAGCCAGGACTTCTTGCCCGCGCCGTTGATGCGCGCATAGGCCTGCACCAGGCCGGCCACGCTGCCGTAGTCGTCGGCGCCCGGCGGCGAACCCCAGCTGCTGTTGATGACGCGCACGCCGGCCGCGGCCAGGTTGCCGTAGGCGGCGTGGAAGTAGTTGTAGTCCATGTTCGATCCGTAGATCGAACCGTCGGTGCCGTTGGAATTGCTGATGTAGTACTGGCTTGCGAAAGCCACGCCCATCATGCCCAGGCCGTTCTTCGCGGCGGCGATGGTGCCCGAGACGTGGTTGCCGTGGTTGTCGTTCACGCCGGGGATGTAGCTGCCCGGCACCGGGTTGCGCAGGAAGGGATCGCCGGCCTTCCAGGTGTCGCCGCCGCTCTCGAGCTGCCGGCCGTCGTTGGCATAGGTGCCCGACACCACCACGCCCGTGATGCCGCGGCTCGCGAACTCCTGGTGCGTGGGCAGGTAGCCGGAATCCACCGCGCCGGTCTTCACGCCCGCGCCGCTGAAGCCCAGCGCATAGGCGAACTGCGCGTTCAGGGCGCCAAGGCCCCAGTCGGACTTGAACTCCGCGGCATTGGCCCAGGTGGCGGCGGCCGCGCCGAGGTCGCCGCTCCTGGAACCGTCGTAGTTCAGATAGCTCTGCGCGCCGGCCTGCAGGGACAGGGCCGGACCGAACGCGAGCACCACGGCGGCATGGATGCTGTGCTTTTTAAAACTGGAGTGCGCATCCCGTCGACCGTTTTTGCATTTATGCATTACATATCTCCCAAAAGTGAACTGCCTGGAGGCAGGAAATCGCCACCGTGTTGCGTTGGCGGCTCTCACTGTCGGGCGCAATACATGTGCCAGGAATCGAGGCTTACCTGGAGTTCCCATGCGGATGCGGCATGGCCGTTTGCATCGGGCGCATCCTGTCGTGCCGCTCTTGTCCGGCGGCTGGTACTTTCTTCGCCGTCGGCCGGCGCGGCGCTATCGCCGCGTCGCGGCCCACGCGGCCAGGATTCGCACCGCCTCCCCCTCCATCCGCTGCTCGGCCGGCAGCCTGCGCTGCGCGAGCGTCGCGCCCGACTCGATGCGCAGCGCCTCCACGTCGATCGGATGGCGCGCGGCCACGGTCACGCCGTCGAAGGCCTCGCCCGACTGCGCGAGCGAGGCCGCGTAGTAGAGCTGCGCGATGCCCGCGATGTGCATCGCCGCCACGCACATGGCGCAGGGCTCGCACGAGGTGTAGAGCTCGCAGCCCGAGAGGTCGACGCTGCCGAGCCTGCGGCAGGCGTCGCGGATGGCCTCGACCTCTCCGTGCGAGGTGGGGTCGTGGTGCGCGACCGAGTGGTTGAAGCCCTCGCCGACGATGGCGCCGTTCTTCACGACCACGGCGCCGAAGGGCTCGGTGCCGGGTTCGTGCAGCGCCTGCGCGGACAGGGCGAGCGCGCGTTGCATGAAGCGTTCCTGGTACATGGTGTTCAGACCTTTCGAGTGGCTGCGCCCTCGGGCGCGAGGGAGGAGGATGGCATGGCGCGCGGCGCGAACAGCTCCGCGGTGGCGGCGCCATAGCGGCGCGGATCGAAGCGCAGCAGCAGCGGCAACAGCACGAGCACCACGGCGCCGAGGTAGGCCCAGGCGAGCGCGAAGCCGCCCGTGTGCTCGCGCACCCAGCCGGTGACGAAGGGCGCGAGCGCCGCGATCATGAAGCCCAGGCCCTGCATGAAGCCCGCGAGCGCGCCGGCCTGCGCGGGGTCGGGCAGGTGGTCGAGCGCGAGCACCATGCACAGCGAGAACGCGCCGCCGAGGCCGAAGCCCAGCGCGAGCGCGATGGCCGGCACCGGCACGGGCGCATGCAGTGCGAGCGCGCAGAAGCCAGCGAGTTGCGCGGCCAGCGTGAGCGCGAGCCAGGGCCGCATATCGCGCCCGCGGCTGCGCGCGATGGCGGGCATGGCGAGCGCGCCCACCACCTGCGCGAGCGTCATCAACGCGAGCACCGAGCCGCCCTGCTGCGCGCTCCAGCCCTGCTGGGCATAGAAGTGCGGCAGCCAGGCCACGAGACTGGTGTAGCCGCCGTTGACGAGGCCGAAGCAGATCGCCAGCAGCCAGGCGCGCGGGCTCGCGAAGCAGCGCAGCCACGAGAGGCCGCGGCGCGGCGCATCGGCCGTGAACTCCATGCGCCGCATGTTGAGCCAATACAGCAGCGCGAAGACCGCGGGCAGCGCCCAGATCGCGAGGCCCGCGTGCCAGTCGGGATGCGGGCCGCCGAGCGCCTGCGCGACCCAGGGGCTGGCGATCGCGCCGAAGCCGCCGCCGCCCATGATCGCGGCCGAATAGAGCCCGGTCATCACGCCGATGCGCGCCGGATAGGCCTGCTTGACCACGCCCGGCATCAGCGCCTGCACCAGCCCGACGCCCGCGCCCGCGAGCGCCGCGCTGGCGAGCAACCGCGCCGCGCCGTTCGCGCCATAACGGCTCGCACAGGCGAGCGCGATGGCCGCGAGGCCCAGCGCGACACCGGCGCGCGCGCCGATGCGCTGACCCACGGCCGCGCCGCACAGCGAGGTGGCGCCCATCGCGAACATCGGCAGCACCGTGAACAGCGCCACGGCATGGAAGCCGATGCCGGTGTCGAGGCGAATGGCCCCGAGCAGCGGGCTGCTCGAGGTGAGGAAGGCGCGCAGGTTCAGCGCCACCAGAACGATCACGGCCGCGAAGGCGGTGCCGGCATCGCGGCGGACCTCCGCCTTCACAAGGCGGCCACGTCGTCCTGCAGCACGCCGTCGCGCGCCACGATGCGGCCGCCGGCCACCACGAGCCGGCGCACGGGGCGCTCCACCACGGCATGCGCCACGGTCTGCGCATCGACCAGCACCAGGTCGGCACGATCGCCGACGCCAAGGCCATAGGCCTCGAAGCCGCAGCCGCGCGCACCCGAATGCGTCACGGTGTCGAGCGCGATCTCGATCTCGTCGTCGCGGCGCAGGTTGTAGCGCAGGCCGATGATCATCGCGCGCTCGAGCATGTCGGGCCGGCCATAGGGCGACCAGGTGTCGCGGATGCCGTCGTTGCCGCCCAGAACGGTCACGCCGGCCTGGCGGCAGGCCAGCAGCGGCGGCACGTTGCGCGAGGGCGGCGCGCTGGTGATCAGCACCACGCCGAGCTTCGCCATGCGCGCGAGCAGGGCATCGCGCTCGCGCTCGCTCACGTCGCCGAGGCAGAAGCCATGGCTGATCGCCACCCGGCCCTGCATGCCCAGCGCCTCGGTGCGCTGCAGGATCAGGTCGAGCGAGAAGGCGCCCATGGCGCCGGGCTCGTGCAGGTGGATGTCGATAGCGCGCTGGTGCCGGTGGGCGATGTCGAACAGCACATCGAGCGACTTCACGGGATCGCCGTCGATGGCGCAGGGGTCGAGCCCGCCGAGCACGTCGGCGCCCGCGGCCAGCGACCGGTCGAGCAGCTCGGCCGTGCCGGGCCGCGCGAGCAGGCCCGACTGCGGGAAGGCGACGATCTGGATCTGCTGCAGCTCGCGCAGCGTCTCGCGCGTGCGCAGCGTGCCCTCGAGGTGGCGCAGGCCGGCCTGCGTGTCGACGTCGACGTGCGTGCGCAGCCGCGTGGTGCCGAGCGCGAGGAAGGCCTTGGCCAGCACCAGCGACTGAGCGGCCGCGTCGTGGCCGCTGGCATGGCGGAAGGCGCGCTCGTTCTCGATCTTGTCGATCAGGTTCGTGCCGACCTCGTTGCGGTACCAGTCCAGGCCCCACATCGTCTTGTCGAGGTGGGTGTGGCCCTCGACGAGGCCGGGCAGCAGCAGCGCGCCGCGGCCGTCCTCGACGGCGGCATCGGCCGGCGCGGCGAGCGCGGCGCCGAGCTCGGCGATGCGGCCGTCCTGCACCCGCACGTCGACCGGCGCGGCACCCAGCGGGCGAACGTTGCGGATCAGGAGCGATGGCATGGGGATTCCTTTGTTCCTTGTCGTATGAAGCATCAGGCGGGCTGTGCCGCGGCCGCGCGCGGCGCCGGGCCCGGCGTGACCAGCGCCACGATCACGAACACCAGCGCATTGGTCGCGAGCGCCACCAGCCCGGTGTTGAGCGACTTGAAGGCCAGCGGCGCCGTGGGAAACAGCGTAGCGAGGTTCGCGCCGGTGGTCATCAGGAAGCCGAGCACCGCGCCGCCCGCGACGATGCCCGCGAAGGCCGCGTGCTTGTTGCCGAAGGGCTTCTTCAGGAGGCTGAACAGCAGCGAGGGCAGCAGCTGCGTGAGCAGGCTGGAGGCGAAGATCGCCACCGCGACGATGGTGGTGCCGCCGCGCAGCACGAAGTACACCGCCACCAGCGCGAACAGCGGCAGCACGCCGCGCGCCACGCGCGACACCTGGCGGTCGGTGGCATGCGGCGCGAAGCCTTCCTTGTAGACGTTCTTGCCGATCACGGTGGAGGCCGTGAGCAGGATCATCGAGCCCGGCACCAGCGCCGTGAGCACGCCGGTACCGCCGATCACGCCGACGAACCAGGGGTCGAAGCTGTGCTTGACGAGGCCGAACAGGGCCAGGTCGACGTCGGAGCCCTTGAGCCCCGGCACCTGCAGAATGGCCGCGAAGCCGACCAGGAACAGGAAGGCGATCACCACCTGGTACAGCGGCATCAGGATGGTGTTGCGGCGCACCGCGCTCGCGCTCTTTGCCGCGTACACCGAGGTGAGGTTGAACGGGTAGAGGTAGTAGCCCAGCGCCGTCAGCAGGATGGTCGAGTTGTACCAGCTGAGGTTGAGGCCCTCCTTCGGTAACTCGAAGAAGCCCGGGTTGGCCGCGTGGATGGCCGTGAACATCGGCGCCACGCCGCCGTAGTAGTGCCAGGGCAGGTAGAGGCCGAGGAACACGGCGAGCGCGAGGATGAGCACGTCCTTCACGATGGCGATGCTGGCCGAGCCGTGGATGCCCGAGAACAGGATGTAGCTGACCATCACCAGCGTGCCGATCCAGATCGCCACCGGCGGCGCGATCGAGCCGTACGAGGCCTCCGAGACGATGATGCCGAGCCCGCGCAGCTGGATGGTCAGCAGCGCGACCATGCCGCCGAGCGCGACCACCGACACCAGCACGCCGAGCGGGCGGCTGTCGTACTTGTGGGCGAAGAAGTCGGAGAACGACACCAGCTTGTGCGCGCTGGCGTAGCGCCACACGGCCGGCAGCATCCAGAAGGCCATGAGGTAGGCCAGCCCGCCATAGGCCAGGATGTAGAAGGCCGGCGAGCCCTTGCTGTACGACCAGCCGCTGGCGCCCAGGAAGGTGAAGGTGGAGAACGATTCGCCCGCCATCAGCAGGAACACCATGATCGCGCCGAGCCCGCGCCCGCCGAGCGCCCATTGCTCCAGGCTCATGGTGCGGCCGCGCCGCGCCAGCACCGCGAGGGCCAGCGCGCCGACCACGAACAGCGCGATCACGCCGAGCGCGGCGTTCATCGCGCGTCTCCCTGCGTTGCCGGCGCGTCGAGGTCGCCTTCGGCGCGGTCGATGACCACCATGATCAGCGAGGTCAGCACCAGCCAGAGGACGTTCCACACCATCAGGAAGGGCATGCCGAGCACGAAGGTGGGCGCGACGGAGGACAGCCAGCCCCCGCTGAAGAAGGCGGCGACCGGCAGCGCGGCCAGCCATTTGGCGGATTTCATGTGTGTCTCCGTTGTCGTGTGTGGTTGTGGATACCTGATATTTTGGTCAACCATATCATTTTATTTTGGTTAACCAAATTTCCGCGAATGGTACGAAGCGGACGGGGCCGCGTCAATCCGGGGGCTTTCCCCGGGGTGGCGCGACGCAGGCAAAATCCGCCTGCCTATGCCCGCCACCCGCAAGACTTCCGCGCCCGCACCCTCCCCCGAGCCCACCGACGCCGACGGCGCCAACGTGGACGAACGCGTCTATGCCGCCGTCTCCAAGGCGCTGCTCAGCGGCAAGCTGCGGCCCGGCACGCCGCTGCGCGAGCGCGCGCTGGCCGAGGCGCTGGGCTGCACGCGCGGCGCGGTGCGCAAGGTGCTGGCGCGGCTGGGTTCCGAGAAGCGGCTGGTGCTCGAGCACAACCGCGGCGCCTTCGTGCCCAACCCCTCGATCGAGGACATGCGCGGCACCTACCGTGCGCGCCGCATCGTCGAGGCCGGGCTCGTGACCACGCTGTTCGGCCAGCTCGCGCGCGAGCAGGTGGCCACCCTGCGCAAGCACGTGCAGGCCGAGCAGAAGGCCTTCAAGGAAGGCCGGCGCGAAGACGCCGTGCGCCTGGCCGGCGACTTCCACCTGCTGCTGGCGCAGATGGCGGGCAGCGAGGAACTGCTGTCCTACATCGGGCGGCTGATCGCGAACACCGAGCTCTACAAGGCGCTCTACGACTCGGCCGAGGCCGCGAGCTGCGCGCCGCGCGAACACGAGCAGATCATCGATGCGCTGACCGCCGGCAAGTCGCTCGACAAGGCGCTGGCCGTGGCGCTCGAGCACCTCGACGAGCTCGAGCGGCGCGTGATCGCGGGCGCAGCGGCCGAGCAGGAGACCGACCTCGCGACGCTGCTCAACGGCGGCGCGGAAGACCCGCACCACGGGCACGGCCACTGAGGCAGGCACGTTTCGGCCGCGGCCGAAGTGTCCGCGCGCGGCCTTCGCGATGATCGGCGCGCCATGCCGACCGCCACCACCCTCGCCGCTTCAGCCAAACCCCAGGCCCCCGCCCTCGAATGGGCGCTGCTCGTGCTGCTCGCCACCTGCTGGGGCGCTTCCTATACCTTCATCAAGATCGGCGTCGCGACCCTTCCGCCGGTCACGCTGATCGCCGCGCGCACGCTGGTCGCGGGCCTGCTGCTGCTGGCCGTGCTGCGGCTGCGCGGCCTGCGACTGCCGCGCGACACGGCCAGCTGGCGCCGCTTCGCGCTGCAGGCCGGCCTCAACAGCGTGCTGCCCTTCACCTTGATCGCCTGGGCCGAACGCAGCGTCGACGCCGGCCTCGCGACCATCCTCAACTCGACCTCGCCGATCTTCATCTTCCTGCTGAGCCTGGGCCTGGCCGGCGCCGAGCGGCCCACGCTGCGGCGGCTGTTCGGCGTGGCGGCCGGGCTGATCGGCATCTGCCTGATCGTCGGTGTGGAGGCGCTCGGCGGCCTCGGCCGGTCGCTGTGGTCCCAGCTCGCGCTGGTCGCGGCCGCGGTCTGCTACGGCTGCGCCGCGATGTTCGGCCGCGTGTTCAAGGGCCTGGACCCGATGCTGCCGGCCGCGGGCTCGCTCGTGAGCGGCGCCGCGCTGCTGCTGCCCGCGAGCCTGCTGATCGACCGCCCCTGGACCCTCGCGCCCTCGGCCGCGTCGCTGGCCGCCGTGCTCGCGCTCGCCGTGGTCTCGACCGCGCTGGCCTTCACGATCTACTTCCGGCTGATCCGCACCCTGGGCCCGATGTCGACCTCCGCCCAGGCCTACCTGCGCGTGCCGATCGGCGTGACCATCGGCGTGCTGTTCCTCGGCGAGCGGCTCGCGCCCACCGCGTGGGCCGGGCTTGCGTGCATCATGGCCGGCGTGATCGCGATGACGCTGCCCGCGCGCGGTGCCATCCCCCTACCCTTTCTCCGGAGATGAACCCATGCTCGAACTCAGGCCCAACTGCGAATACTGCGACAAGGACCTGCCGCCGAACGCCACCGACGCGCGCATCTGCAGCTACGAATGCACCTACTGCGCCGACTGCGCGCAGCACGTGCTGCACGACGTCTGCCCCAACTGCGGCGGCGGCTTCGCGCCGCGGCCGATCCGGCCGGCGACCGAAAGACGGCCGGGGGTGTTCCTGGGCAAGCAGCCGGCGTCGGTGCAGCGCAAGCATCTGAAGTGGGAGCGCGGGGCGGAGCTGGAGGCCTTCATCGAGAAGGTGCGGCAGGTGCCGCCGGCGCAGCGCTGAGCTGTCGCCTCCGGCCGGACCGTCCACCATGTTTCGCATCGCTTTTCTCGAACAGCGCGGCAACGGCCTCGAGGTGGAAGAGCGGCTGGTTCGCGAGGTGTTCGAATCGCGCGGCATACCCGTCGAGCTCTACACGCGCAAGCGGATCGAGCGGCGCAACCTGGCCCTGGACGAACACGCCTTCATCATGGGCACGACGCCTTCGATGCACGGCGCGATGAAGCAGCTCGGCATCGAGATACCCGCACCCAACGACTATCCGCAAGCCCTGCGCCATCTGCTGCACCGCCGCGTCTGGTCCGCCACGTTGGGAGACATGGAAAGAGCGCTGTACGAAGGACGTCAGGGGCCCGTCTTCGTCAAGCCGGCGGACCGGCTCAAGACCTTCACCGGACGCGTCTTCGAGAGTCCGGCGGACCTGTACTTCCTCGGCCGTGCCGCGAGGCAACAGCAGGTCTGGTGCTCCGAAGTCGTCCAGTGGCGCTCCGAGTTCCGTGCCTACGTGGCCGGCGAGAAGGTGCTCGCCCTCGATCACTATCAAGGGGATCCGGAGGCACGCCCCCGCATGCAGGTCATCGAGGAGGCCGTCGCCGCGTACCGACGCAGCGGCGAGGCGCCTTCGGCCTACGGCATCGACTTCGGCGTGCTCGCCAGCGGGGAGACAGCCCTGGTCGAAGCCAATGACGGGTATTCCCTGGGGGCTTACCAGGTCGCCGCACCGCTCTATGCCGAGGTGCTGCTGACGCGGTGGGCCGAGTTGCTGGCCACGCGCAAGGCCTCGAAAGACCTTCGCGACTAGGTCAGCGTGCGGCGCACGAAGCGCTCGACCTCGCAAGCGATTGCGGCAGGCTCACCCTCGCTGATGAAGCGCTCGCACCGCAGCGCCATGAAGACCGGATGCCGCTCCCGGATGCGCCGCGTTTCGCTGGCCCTATCACCGCGGAGATAGGGCCTGCACAGCTGGCGCTCGACCACGAGTTCGACGCAGCGTTCGAACTCGAAGGATGGCAGCAGCAGCGCGGTGAGCGGACCGGCCTCGATCGCATCGCGCAAGACCGGGTAGCGCTCGTTCACGCCGGCCGGATAGGTCGTGAAACCCGAGGACATCGCGAGCACGGTCGGCGCGGTCGCCGCGGCACGAAGCTGTTCGTAGGTTTCGATGTTGCGCGCCGCATAGCCCGCGTACCCATGGCGCGCCATGAAGGCCGCGACATCACCCTGTTGCGCGATGAAGACCTGGTCGAGATCGACGAAGCGCCAGGCCAGCCGTTGCGCGAGCAGCGGGCCGACGGTGGTCTTGCCGGCGCCGCCGGGGCCGATGAGATGAACGAAGGGGATCAATGCGAAGGAACGAGAAGCGCCTGGGGCGCTGCGGCATTCTGAGGCATCGCGCTACTCGGCCCTGATGTTCCCCTTCGCGACGATCGCGCCGAACTTCGCGTCCTCGCCCTGCAGGAAGGCGGCGAACTCCTTCGGCCCCGCGCCCAGCGGCGTGACGCCGCCCTCCTCGAAGTTCCTGCGCACGCCCGGGTTCGCGAGCACCTGCGCCAGCGCGGCATGCAGCTGCGCGACGATCTGCGGCGGTGTTCCCTTGGGCGCGAAGATGCCCTGCCAGACCGACACGTCGGCACCGCGCCATGCGGGCACGCTGGCCAGCGGCGGCGCTTCGGGCATGGCGGCCGAGGCGCTTTCCGCCATCACGCCGTACACGCGCAGCTTGCCCGCGCGCGCCTGCTGGATGACCATCGACAGCGGCAGCACGGCGAGGTCGAGCTGGTTGCCGCTGAGGTCGCTCACGATCTGCACGCCGGTGCGGTACGGCACATGGACCATGTCGACGCCGCCGCGCTGCTTGAGCAACTCGCCGCCCAGATGCAGCGAGGTACCGACGCCCGAGCTCACATAGCTGTACTTGCCGGGCGCGGCCTTGAGGTCGGCATACAGCGCCTCGCTGGTCTTCGGCTGCAGCGCGGGCTTGCCGACCAGCGCCAGCGGCTGGGCGCCGAGCAGCGTGACGGGCACGAGGTCGGCGAGGCCGTCGTAGCGCACGGTGGAAGGCGTCACCATCTTGGCGATGACGACTGTGCTCTCGACCGACAGCAGCAGGGTGTAGCCATCGGGCCTGGCGCGCACGGCCTTCTCGGTGCCGATGACGCCGCCGGCACCCGACACGTTCTCGATCACCACCGGCTGCCCGAGCCGCGTGGCGAGCTCGGGCGCGATCCAGCGCGCCATGACGTCGACGTTGCCGCCGGCACCGTAGGGCACGATCAGGGTGATCGGGCGCGCGGGCCAGGCGGGCTCGGCGAGGGCCGTGGTGGCGCAGGCGGCGAAGGCCAGGGCGGCGAGCAGTGCGCGGCGGCGTGCGGTGTCGATGTGCATCGTGGGGTCCTTCAGTCGCGGTTCGTTTCCAGGGGAGCAGCCTGCTCGCGCTCGAGCGCGGCGATCTCGCGTTCGAAGTCGGCGCGCAGGTCGCGCTTCGCGTCGTCGTCGAGCCAGCAGGCGTCGACGCCCGCGAGGCTGAAGGCGCGCGCCTGCTCCCAACCCCAGCCGCCGCCCTCGAGCACGGTGGCGTAGGTGTGGCTGAGGTCGGTGTGGAACATCGCGGGGTCGTCGGTGTTGAGGCTGACCGGCAGGCCCGCGTCGACCATGCGCTTCACGCTGTCGAGCCGCCGCCGCTGGTTGCGCACCACGCTCGTGATGCCGCAGACGCAGAAATGCACGCCGCGGTCGCGCGCGCGCCGCAGGCCGTCGTCGCTGGCGAGCAGGTTGTAGCCATGGTCGAGCCGGTCGCAGCCCAGCAGGTGGATGCAGTCGTCGACGTTGGAAGGCGGCGCCTCCTCGAGCGTCTGGTTGTCCTCGCAGACATGGGCGGTGCGCTTCAGGCCGGCACGGCCCGCGCGCTCGAACAGGGCCGCGAAGCTGGCGGGCGGGCCCGCGCGCTCGGGGCCGTCGAGGCCCACGCCGACGACGAGGTCGGAGCGCAGGCCGAGGATGTCGTCCATCGCGCGCTCGGCGCTGTCGAGCGGCAGGCCGCGGTCGAAGGAGGCGATCAGCAGGCCCGAGCAGCCGAAGTCCTGCCGCGCGGCGCGCAGGCCGGCCACCAGCCCCTCGACCTGCACGCGGTAGGGCACGCCCGTGGGCATGAAGTACTGCGGGTTGAACGACAGCTCGACATGGCGCGCGTTGCTGCTGCGCGCGGCGTCCTCCACGGCCTCGTAGGCCACGCGCTCGAAATCGGCGCTGCTGCGCACCGCCTGCGCCGCGATGCGCAGCACGTCGATGAAGTCGTAGAAGTCGCGGTAGCTGTAGAGCGTGTCGACCGGGCGCGGCAGCGGCAGTTCGTACTGGCGCGCGAGCGCGACCAGCGTGGCCGGGCGCAGGGTGCCGGCCATGTGGAAATGCAGGTCGGTCTTGGGCAGCCGGGCGAGCAGGTCCGGACGGACCGGCGCGGGGGAGGAAGGGGTGGACATGGACGGCGACGATAGCCACGCCCACCGCCCGCGCCCAGCACAGCGCTGTGCAGCAGGTTATGACAGCGCCGTCATGACCTGGGCCGGTGCGCCAGCTCGCGCGCGGCCGCCGTCAGCTCGCCGCGCAGCCAGCGCATGGCCTGGTTCTTGTGCGTGCGCTCGTGCCACACGAGGCGGTAGCGGTGCGGCTTGATCTTCGCGGGAAAGGGCACGATCGCGAGCGGGTACTGGCGCGCGAAGTCCTCGGCCAGCAGGCGGCCGGTGGTGAACACGAGGTCGGTGCGCGCGAGGATGGCCGGCGCCATGCCGAGGAACTGGGTGTGCATCGCCGTGTGAACCGACACGCCGAGCTCGGCCAGCTGCGCATCGATGATGGTGCCCTGCCCCGGCACGTGCTCGAGCGAGGACAGGTGGCGCGCGCGCCGGTAGTCGTCGAGCGTCATCGGCGCCCTGGCCAGCGGATGGCCCTCGCGCACCAGGCAGACCATGGGCTCGGTCAGCAGGCTGGCGGCGCGCAGGTGGCCGGGCAGCTCGGGCCAGATGGTGATGACCATGTCGACCTCGCCGTCGGCGAGCTGGCGGTAGTGCTCGAAGCGCGAGCCCAGGCCGCGGATCACCACGTCGCACTCGGGCGCCTGGCGCGCCACGCGCTCGGCGATGTCGGCGAAGAACTGGCGCGGCAGGAAGTCGTAGGTCGCGATGCGGAAGCTCTGGCGCAGCTCGCGCGGCTCGACGGGGCCGGCCTCGGCGGTCAGCAGCGACATGTCGGCCAGGATGCGCCGCGTGGGCGCGGCCAGCGCCTGCGCGCGCTCGGTCAGCACCATGCGGTTGCCCACGCGCACCAGCAGCTCGTCGCCGGTGAGCTGGCGCAGCACCTTGAGGTGGCGGCTCAGCGCGGACTGCGCCACGCCGAGCTTGGCCGCGGCCTGCGACACGCTGGCCTCGCTCAGCAGCACGTGGAGCGAGCGCAGCAGCGATTCGTCCAGTCGGCGGTCATGCTCGCCGGTGTCGGGCAGGGACATGGTGTTCGGGTCGAAGAGGGAGGCGGTAGGTCCGCGGGCAAGGGATTCTGCCCGTGCGCCGCATGCGCAATTTTTGCGCCGCGGCCCGAAGTCTTTACACGGCTTTGATACGCCCCCTCCTACGCTGTCGCTCTTCCTTCATCCCCGAGCTCTCTCGATGCAAAGATCGATCCGCGCCGCCTCCTCGGCACTCGCCCTCCCCACCCTGATCGCCGCCGCCTTCGCGCTGCCCGGCGCGGCCTTCGCGCAAGCGGCCGGCGATGCGCCGGCACCGGCCGCCTCGCCGGTCACGGCCAACATCGCGCTGACCACGAACTACAAGTTCCGCGGCCAGGACCAGGACATGCTCGGCAGGAACGACTACGCCAAGACCCGTGGCGCCAAGCCCGCCATCCAGGGCGGCTTCGACTACGCCTTCGGCGACAGCGGCTTCTACGTCGGCAACTGGAACTCCAGCGTCAACTGGCTCAAGGGCAACAGCGTCGAGGTCGACCTGTACGGCGGCTACAAGTTCAAGGCCGGCCCGCTGGACATGGACGTCGGTGCGCTGACCTACATCTATCCGGGCAACTCGGTCGGCAACACCACCGAGCTCTATGGCGCGGCCACCTATGCCGACGAGAGCCTCGGTTCCTTCACCCTGAAGTACTCGCACACGGTGTCGAAGGACTACTTCGGCTTTGCCGGCAACAAGCTGGGCTCGGGCCTCGAGGGCCGCAACACCGGCTACCTGAACCTGAGCTACAGCAAGGAGATCCTGCCCAAGGTGACGCTCAAGGCCGCGGTGGGCTACACGGCCCTGTCGAGCGACATCCGCAGGAACACGCCCTACAAGAGCTATGTCGACTACAACGTGGGCGCCAGCTACGACTTCGGCGGCGGTCTCACGCTCGCCGGCTCGGTGCAGGGCGCGAACCAGAAGAACGCCTTCAACGCCGCGGCCGGCCCGCTGTACGACTTCGGCTTCTACACCGTGCAGCAGTTCTACTCGCCGAACAAGCCGCGCTTCATCCTCACGCTGGCCAAGACGCTCTGACGAAGACGCCGGCCGCCCTCGGCATCAATCGATGCTGATGTTCGCCGTCTTCGCGACCTCCGCCCACTTCACGCGGTTGTCGTGCACCGTCTTCCTGAACTGCGCGGGCGTCTCGATGCGGATGGTGTTGCCCTGGCTCTCGAACTTCTCGCGGATCTCGGGCTGCTCGAGCACCGTCTTCACGGCGGCGTTGAGCTTCTCGACGATGCGCGCGTCGGTGCCCTTGGGCGCGAAGATGCCGAACCAGATCGAGCTGTCGAAGCCCTGGGTGCCCGGCAGGCCGCTCGATGCGATGGTGGGCACTTCCTTCACCGCGGCCACCGGCGTGGCGGTGGTCACGCCGAGCAGCCGCACCTTGCCGGCCTTGTAGTGCGGCAGGATGGTCTGGACCTGATTCATGATGCAGCAGGTCTCGCCGCGCACCACCGAGGTGATGGCCTCGGGGCCGCCCTTGTAGGGCACGTGGACCATGTCGAGCCCGAGCCGCGCGTTGAACTCGGCGAAGGCCATGTGGGTGCCGGCGCCGTTGCCGGTGGAGGCGTAGTTGTACTTGCCGGGGTTGGCCTTGACGAGCGCGACGAACTCCTTGAGCGTCTTCACGTTGATCACGTCGGGATTGATCGTGAGCACGTTCGACACGTCGAGCACCGGCGCCACCGGCACGAAGTCGGCCTCGACGTCGAAAGGCAGCTTCTTGTAGAGCGCGGCATTGCTGCCGTGGGTGGCGGCGGTGCCGAACGAGAGCGTGTAGCCGTCGGGCTTCGCATGGGCCACGTACTCGCTCGCGATGTTGCCGGCCGCGCCGGAGCGGTAGTCGATGATCACGGGCTTGCCGAGCTGGCGCGTCAGCGGGTCCTGGATGGTGCGGGCCACCACGTCGACACCGGAGCCGGCGGGAAAACCCATGATCAGCGTTACGGGCTGTTGCGGCCAATCGGCCTGCGCATGCGCCGCGGGCGCGATCGACGCGCACAATGCAGCGGCCGTCAGCAGCGCGCGCAGGTGCCGGCTCGGGAAGTGGAAAGGGGGCATGGCGGTGGTCCTCGGTTCGGGCGGTGCAGGCCCGGATTCTGGCGCGATGCTCATACCCGCTTCGGCATGTGCTTATGCGCGACACACCTCCGGCGCGCCGCCTCTCCATAATCGCCCCATGGTTCGTCCCACACAACTCATCCATCCCCAGCGCGAACCGGTGGCGGTGCGCGCCGCGGCCACCGTGCTGCTTCTGCGCGATACCGCGTCCGGCATCGAGGTGCTGATGACGCGCCGCTCGGCCAAGGCCAGCTTCGCGCCCGGCGCCTACGTCTTTCCCGGCGGCCACATCGACGCGGCCGACGAGGTCGCCGCGCGCACGGCCGCGCGCCGCCCCACGCAGAGCCCGCTGCAGGCCACGCAGGCGGTGGCCGCGATCCGCGAATGCTTCGAGGAGCTCGGCGTGCTGCTCGCGCACCATGCCGACGGCCGCCCGGCCGGCGCCGAGGACATCGCCGCGATGGACCGCGACGGCCATGCGGCCGTGCCCTTCGCCGAGCAGTGCGCGGCGCGCGGGCTGGTGCTCGAGGCCGACCGCGTGTTCACCTTCGCGCACTGGATCACCGACCGCGACCTGCCCAAGCGCTTCGACGTGCCCTTCCTGGTGGCGCGCATGCCCGAGGGGCAGGAGCCCTCGGCCGACGAGAGCGAGCAGTTCGAGCCGAGCTGGGTGCGCCCGGCCGATGCACTCGCGCGCCACGCGGCCGGCAGCTTCTTCATGATCTTCCCGACCGTGCGCACGCTGCAGCGCATGGCCTCGTACGCGAGCGTCGATGCGGTGCTGGCGGCCTGCGCGAGCGAGCAGCCGCTGTGGACCAGTTGCCCGCGCGGCGGCTTCGTCAACGGCCGCGACGAGCGCTACATGGAGAACGACCCGCCCTTCGGCGAGCTCGCGCTGGTCTGCCCCGACGGCCAGATGCTGCACTCGCTCGACTGGAAGAGCGATGCACCGGTGGCGCTGCTGAAGAACGTGCAGCGCCTGACCGCGCCCAACCCGGGCGCGATGACCGGCCCGGGCACCAACAGCTACATCGTGGGCGACGCGGCCACCGGCCACATCGTGATCGATCCGGGCCCGAACGACCCCGCCCACATCGAGCGGCTGTGGCAGGCCGCCAGGGGCGACATCCGCATGATCGTCTGCACGCATTCGCATGCCGACCATTCGCCGGGCGCGGCGCCGCTGCAGGCGCTGGCCGGCGCCGCGAAGCCGCCGATCCTGGGGCTGTCGTCGGCGCCCACGGCGCGCTCGAGCGCGCGCTTCTCGGCCGAGCGCGAGCTGGCCGACGGCGAGCGGCTGGTGCTCGCGGGCACCGATGCCGAGGGCCAGCCGCTCACGCACACGCTGCGCGTGATCCACACGCCGGGCCACGCGGCCAATCACCTGTGCCTGGTGCTCGAGGAGGACGGTCTGCTGTTCTCGGGCGACCACATCCTCAACGGCAGCACCACGGTGGTCGATCCGCCCGACGGCGACATGACGGCCTACCTCGATTCGCTCGACAAGCTCGACGCGAACTGCGAGGCCGGCGGCGTCGAATTCATCCTGCCCGCGCACGGCCACGTGATCGGCTTCGCGCGCACGGCCATCGCCTACCTGAAGGCGCACCGCCTCAAGCGCGAGGCCAAGATCGCGGCCGCCATGCAGAAGCTGCCCGAGGGCACGCCCGAGCAGTGGCTGCCGCTGGCCTACGACGACGTGCCCGAGCGGCTGTGGCCGGTGGCCGCGCGCTCGCTGGCGGCGCACGTGGCGCGCATCCGGCAGCAGGCGGCCGTCGGTTCATGAGCGCTCCAGAAAGGCAGGACGCCGAGGGCATCCGTCTGGCCAAGCGCGTGGCCGCGCTCGCGGGCTGTTCGCGGCGCGAGGCCGAGCTGCTGATCGAGAACGGCGCGGTGCGCGTCGACGGCCAGCCGGCGCTGCTGCCGCAGTCGCGCGTGCAGCCGCACCAGCAGGTGGAGATCGAGGCGGGCGCGCGGCCCGAGCCGGTGCTGCCGGTGACGCTGCTGCTGCACAAGCCGGCCGGCCTGCGCATCGAGCAGGCGCACACGCTGCTGGTGGCCGCCAACCTCGCGCCCGCGCACGGAACGCCGCGCTTCCTGCCCGCGCATGCGCGCGGCCAGCACTGCATGACGCCGCTGGAGACCGGCGCCAGCGGCCTGGTGGCGTTCACGCAGGAATTCCGCATCGAGCGCAAGCTGCACGAGGACGCCGCCGTCATCGAGCACGAGATCATGGTCGACGTGGCCGGTGCCGTGTCGCCCGAACAGCTCGCGCGCTTCGAGCGCACGCCCGCGCGCGTGAGCATCGGCCGCCAGACGCCCGAGCAGACCGGGCTGCGCTTCGCGCTCAAGGGCGCGCAGCCGGGCCAGGTCGCGCACCTGTGCGACCGCATGGAGCTGCGCATCCTCGCGATGCGCCGCATCCGCATCGGACGCGTGCCACTGGCCGGCCTCGCGCCCGGCCAGTGGCGCTACCTCGCGCCGCAGGAACGCTTTTGACGCCCCCGAAGAAGAAGAAAGAAGAACGGGAAGCCGGCGCGCTTCCACCCTCGCACCGCATGTTCGCGGCCTGCTTTTTCAGCCAGCGGCTTCGCGCCGCCGACAGGAGACCCCAAGCCATGAAGTCCGGATCGATTCCCGCCACCGAGGCCGCGCCCTTCCCGCGCCGCCTGCCCGCCACGGTGGCGGCCCTCGCCCTCGCCTCGCTCGGCGGCTGCTCGGTGTTCGAGCCGCTGATGCCCGCGCCCCCGCCGCCGCCGGCTCCCGCGCCGCCGCCCATCGTGTCGAGGGACGGCCTGGCGCCGATCACCGAGGACCAGGTCGAGCGCATCCGCGAGCAGATCGCCGCCAAGCCGCCGACGCCGGCCGTGGGCCGCGTGGTGCGCAGCGCCTCCCCGACCATCGAGTCCTTCCTGCGCACCGAGGGTTGCATCACCGCGCGCAACGGCGCGGTGCTCAATCCCTTCGCGGCGCCGGGCCGGCTGTTCGACGCCCAGGGCTTCCAGGGCGGGCCGATGGCGCAGATGCAGTACCACGACAAGACCGCCTGCGTGACCGTCAAGCGGATCCAGAACTGGAAGATGGTGTCGCCGAAGCTGCTGCGCTTCGACGTGGTCTACGTGGGCGACGACGGGGAGGAGCGTTCGGTGAAGCGGCACGAGCTGGTGCGGCAGCCGAAGGGCGGGTGGTTGTTCGCGAAGTGAGCCCGTCACCGTTCAGGCTGAGCCTGTCGAAGCCTTGCGCGAGGCTTCGACAGGCTCAGCCCGAACGGGTGGGGATGGCTCAGCCCGAATGAGCTGAAACGGGCACCACCTTGCGCTGCGCACGCAGCGCCACCGCGAACGACAGCTGCGCCACGATCCCCGCCCCCGCGAGCACCAGCGCCGAGGCCAGCGCGGGATTGCGGTGCCCCATGCCCGCGAGCGCGGTGCACAGCGCGCCCACGGCCATCTGCGTGAAGCCGTAGAGGCCCGAGGCCGAGCCGATGATCTGCGGGTTGACGCCGATGGCCTGCGTGAGCGCGGCCGGCGAGGCCATGCCGACGCCGACGGTGAACAGGAACATGCTGGCCACGATCAGCGGCACCGACAGCCGGTCGGTGAGCGCGGCGCCCAGCAGCACGAAGGCCGCGAGCACGCTGAGCGCGTTGGAGCGGATCATCAGCCGGTCGACGCGCACGCGCGCGATCAGGTGGCTGGTGAGGAAGCTGCCGAGCCACACGCCCGAGACCAGGATGGCGAGGTAGATGCCGGCCTCGTGCGCGGGCCGGTGCAGCTGGTCGACGAAGATGAACGGCGCCGAGGCGACGAAGGCATACATCGAGGTGGTGGCGCAGCCGCCGCCGACGGAGAAGCCGAGGAAGGCCGGCGAGCGCAGCAGGCGCGCGTAGTTGCGCGCGAGCGCGGGCGCGCTGACGGCGGCGCCGGGCCGGCCGGTCTCGGGCAGCAGGCGCCAGGTGAACAGCAGGCCGACGATGCCGAGCGCGAACAGGCCGTAGAAGATCGAGCGCCAGCCCAGGGCGGTGGCGAGCGCGCCGCCGACCAGCGGCGCGATGCTCGGGCCCACGGTCACCATCAGGTTCATCAGCGCGAGGCGGCGCGTGGCCTCCTGCGGCTCGGCGGTGTCGCGCACGATGCTGCGCCCGAGCACCAGGCCCGCGCAGCCGCCCATGGCCTGGAACAGCCGCGCCGTGATCAGCGCATGCACCTCGGGCGCGAGCGCGGCGGCCAGGCCGGCGGCGGTGTAGAGGGAGAGGCCCGCGAGCAGCACCGGCCGGCGGCCGAAGCGGTCGGCCAGCGGGCCGTACACCAGCTGCCCGACGGCCAGGCCGAAGATGTAGAGGCTCACCGTCATCTGCATCTCGCCGATGCCGGCACCGAGGCTGCGCGCGGCGATCGGCAACGCGGGCACGAAGATGTGCATGGCCAGGGTGCCGCTGAAGGTGACGAGCGCGAGCAGCCACAGCGGCGCGTGCGCGGCGCGCGGCACGGGAATGGCGTTCGTGCTCACTGCTTGCGTGCCTCGCTGCCGGTGGCGGCGAGCCGGTCGCCGTCGTCCGTCTCCCAGCCGCCGCCGAGCGCCATGAACAGCACGATCTGGTCGTCCGACAGCTGCGCCTCGCTGGCCGCCAGCGCGGCATCGCTCGCGGCCAGCGCACGCTCGGCATCGAGCGCGTCGAGGTAGGCGGTGCGGCCGTTGCGGTAGAGCTGGCGTGCCTGCGCGGCGACGGTGGCGCTCTCGTCGCGCGCGGCCTGCAGCGCGGCGCGGCGGTCGAGCTCGCGCGCGTAGTTGCCGAGCGCCGACTCGGTCTCGCGCAGCGCGGTGAGCACGGTGCCGTCGAACTTCGCGAGCGCCGCGCGCGTGCCGGCCTCGGCCTGCGCGATGCGGGCCTGCGCGATGCCGGTGTTGGGCACGGTCCACGAGATCAGCGGCCCGAGGCTCCAGCCGAAGGTGCCCTTGCGGCCGAAGTCCTCGGCCGGGCCGGCCGACGAGGCCGACAGGCCCAGCGTGATCTTCGGATAGAGGTCGGCCGTGGCGACGCCGATGCGCGCGGTGGCCTGGGCCAGGCTGCGCTCGGCCTGGCGGATGTCGGGCCGGCGGCGCAGCAGCGCGGCGCCGTCGCCCACCGGCACGGTGCCGGCCACGCGCGGCGGCACGGCACAGTCGGCGAGCTCGCGCGGGAAGTCCTGCGGCAGTTCGCCCGTGAGCGTGGCGAGGCGGTAGAGCGCGTTCTGGCGCTCGGCCACGAGCGGCGGCAGCGCGGCCGTGAGCTGCTGCAGCTGCGCGCGGGCACGGCCGGTGTCGAGCGCGCCGGCACGGCCGGCCTCGTGCAGCTTCGCGGTGACGTCGACCGCCTCCTGCTGCAGCCGCACCGATTTCTGCGCGATCGACAAGCGCAGGCCGGTGGAGCAGGCCTCGGCATAGGCACGCGCGGTGCCGGCCGCGACGTTCACGCGCACCAGGTCGAGCGCGGCGGCGGCCGACGCGGTGCCGGCCTCGGCGGCCTCGGCGGCGCGGCGGATCTGGCCGAACAGGTCGACCTGGTAGGACAGCGACAGGCCGCTGCTGTAGTTGAAGCGGTCCGGCGGTTCGTAGTCCTTCTGCAGCAATTGCAGGCCCGAGACATGGCCGAATGAGGGCCCGCCGTTCACGCCGATGACGGGGCGCTTGCCGCCGGCCACCTCGGCCTCGATGGCGCGCTCGCGCTCGAGGTTGGCGACCGCCTGGCGCAGGTCGGTGTTGTGCGCGAGCGCCTGCTCCACCAGCCGGTCGAGCCGCGGGTCGCGGTACAGCCGCCACCAGTGCGGCGGCAGCGGCACGGCCTGCAGGCCGGCGGCGGGATCGGCTTCGGCGAAGGGCCGGCCGGCCGCGGGCTGGCTCGCGATGGCCTCGTCGGGCTGGCGGTAGTCGGGGCCGACGCTGCCACAGGCCGCGAGCGCCGCGGCGGCGGCCAGCGCGGCGATGCGCAGCACGGTGCACGGCACGGTACGAGGTGCGTTGGCCATCATCCTTCCTTCCTGGCGCCGGCCTTGGTCTCGGCATCGGCGGCGGTCTTCTCGCGCTGCGCCTGGGCCTGCTCGAGCACCTGCACCGTCACCGTCTGCCCCGCCACCAGCCGCGCGCCCGCGGGCAGCGGATCGAGCTTCACGCGCACCGGGATGCGCTGCGCGAGCCGCACCCAGTTGAAGGTGGGATTCACGCTCGGCAGCAGGTTGGCGCTGGTCGAGCGGTCGCGGTCGGCGATGCCGGCGGCCACGCTCTCGACGGTGCCGCCGAGCACCGCGCCGCCGCCCATCGGCATGACGTGCACGCGGTCGCCTAAGTGGATGCGCGGCAGCTTGGTTTCCTCGAAGTAGCCCTCGACGTAGAAGGAGCGCGCATCGACCAGCGCGAGCACCGGCCGGCCCGCGGCCGCGTAGCTGCCCTGGCGCAGGTCGAGGTTGGTGACCAGGCCGTCGGCCGGCGCGCGCACCTCGGCGCGCTGCAGGTTCAGCCGCGCCGAATCGAGCGCGACCTCGGCCTGCGCGACGGCGGCGCGCGCCTGCTCGACACGCGCGCGGGTCTGTTCGCGCGCTTCCTGCGAGACCAGCGCCTCGAGCCCCGCGTTGCGCGCGTTCTCGCGCTGGGCCTGCGCGCTCATGGCGCGTTGCGCGGCGAGCGCGGCCTGGGCCTGGCGCACGGCCAGGTCGTAGCGCGCGCGGTCGACCTCGAACAGCAGGGTGCCGGCGGCCACCGACTGGTTGTCCTGCACCGGCACGGCGGTGACCAGGCCCGAGACGTCGGGCGCGATCTGGACCACGTTGGCGCGCACGCGGCCGTCGCGCGTCCAGGGCGCGAGCTCGTAGTGGTCCCAGAGGCGGAAACCCGCCCAGACGGCGGCGGCCACCACGGCCGCGGTGACGAGGATGCGCAGCGCGCCGGCGGGCCAGGTGCGGGCGCCGGCCTTGTTGTTGTCGTTGGATGTGTTGGCGGTCATGGTGTGGTCATTGCAAGGAGGTCGTGGCGCGGCTCAGCGCATAGAGCAGCAGCAGGTAGAGCGCCATGTCGAACAGGGCCGGGTGCCAGACCCAGCGGTAGAGGCCGGTGGCGGCCAGCAGCCGGCGCACGCCCCACAGGGCCAGCAGCGCGGCGCCGGCCAGCAGCATCAGCCAGGGCACGTAGAGGCCGTAGAAACTCGCTTCGCCGATCATCGGGACACTCCTTGCGCGGGAACTGGAACAGCGGAAGCCGCGCGCATCGGCGGTGCCTCCGGAAAGAGATTGCGGCGCAGCCCCACCAGCGCGGTGACGGCCGAGCGCGCGTCGGCACTCGACGCACCCGCGGTGCCGAGCATCGAGGCCAGCGCCTCGTCGATGCGCGCCAGCAGGCTCGCGGGCCGCGCGGCCACGCGGCCACCGGCGCGCTGGCGGAAGAAGCGCGCGATGTCGCCGAGCAGCGCGCTCGCCGAGGCCAGCGGCAGCTGCGCGCGCACGCGCTGCAGCGCATCGATGTCGGCGCCCATGCGCAGGTCGCGCAGCGCGTCGTCGGCGGCCACGCCCTCGATGCGGCCGCCGGCCTGCGCAATGCGCGGTGCCAGCAGGCCGATGCGGTCGAGCATGCGCACCGCGTAGGCGTCGCCGGGCACGCCACGGCGCTGGGCCGACGGCGACAGGCTCACGGGCGTGGCCGCGGCCGCGCCGGCCATTTCGCCGAGTTCGCGCCAGGTGGCGCGCTGGATGCGGCGCGCGCTCCAGTCGGCGCCCACCGAGCGCACCAGCCGTGTGACGAAGGCCGCGGCCACCACGCCGAAGACCTGGCCCAGCATGCTGTTGATGAAGCTAACGATGTCGGCGGTGGCGGTGTCGTGCATCGCCAGCGTGCCCGCGACGCCGAACAGCAGCGCCATCGCGGCCATGAAGTAGGCCGGCCGGGCCATGTACAGGCCCAGTGCCAGGAACACCGGCGCGCAGACCGCGACCAGCATGCCGAAGTCGTGCACCAGCGGCAGCAGCACCAGCACGTAGAGCGCGGAGATCGGGATCGACCACAGCGTCCACTTGAGGAAGCCCTGGATCGCGGGCACCGGGTCGTCCATGGTGGCGAAGAAGCAGCAGAAGACCGCGGCCATCATGGTGGCGGCCGAGCCCATCGACCAGCCGGTGAGGATCCAGAACGCGCCGCACAGGCAGATGGCGAGCACGGCCGCGAGCGCCGACAGCAGCGCCATGCCGCGGTCCAGGTGCAGCACGCGGTTGCCGAGCGCGGCGACGCGGCGCGGCGGCACCGCGCCCTTCAGGCCGTCGTCGATGTCGGCGCGCAGCCGCGCGCAGGCGCGCCAGCCTTCGACCAGTTCCTCGAGCCGGCCCGCGAGCGCGATGCGCAGCGCGCGGCCCCAGGGGGAGATGGAGGCACCGGGTCGCGTGGCGGCGAGCGCGGCAAGGGTCGCGCGCAGGGCCTGCAGGCGCGCATCGTCCGACGTGCCGGCGCCCTCCTCGCGCAGCCACTGCCCGGTCTGCGCGAGCAGCGCGGCCACGTCGGGCGCGATGGCGCCCTCGGCCTGCTCGAGCGCGAGCAGCCGGTCCTCCACCGCCGACAGCGCGGGCGTGAGCGCGGCCACGCGGTCCTGCATGGCGCGGATCGCGCCGGCGGTCCAGCGCAGGTGCGTGGTGTCGAAGGGCACGTGGGTCGACAGGATGCGCAGCTGCGTGATGTCACCCGCGAGGCGGCGCCGGTCGTCGGCCAGGCGCTTGGGGTCGGCATCGGCGCGGCGCGCGGGCGTGCCCGTGGCGCTGGCGGGCGGCTGCAGCAGGTCGCCGAGCCACTTGCGCGCGTCCTGCAGGGTGCGGTCGAGCAGGCCCAGCACGGTGGGGCCCATGCCGGCCGGCAGCACCAGGCTGTGCAGCAGCGTGGCGCAGAAGATGCCCAGGCCGATCTCCTCGACGCGCGCGACGGCGGTGTCGAACAGCGCCTCGGGCGCCTGCACCGAGGGGAAGCCGATCAGCGCGGCGGTGTAGCCCGCGAGCATGAAGACGTAGGAGCGCGGCGTGCGGTCGAACAGCGAGATGCACAGGCACAGGCCGACCCACAGCGCGAGCACCAGCGTCAGCAGCTCGGGCGCGTTCGACAGCGCGGGCACCAGCAGCACGGTGGCGGTGCTGCCGATCAGCGTGCCGCAGAAGCGATAGACCGCCTTGGAGCGCACCGCGCCGGCCAGCGGATGGGCGACCACGTAGGTGGTCATCAGGGCCCAGAACGGACGCGGCAGGCCGGCGCGGCTGGCGAGGTACATCGCGAGCATCGCGGCGGCGAAGCTCTTGGTGGAGAAGACGATCTCGGCGCGGCTGAAGCGCGGCAGGCTCAACGAGGGCATCTAGCGTCGCCCCTCGGCCGGTGCGCCGCGGCCCAGCCGTTCCTCGAGCACCGCGAACACGCGCAGGCAGGCCGCGAGGTCCTCGTCGGACACGCCCTCGAACAGCCCGGCGCGCATCAGGCCCAGCGCGGCCTCGATGGGTTCGCAGGCGGCCTCGCCCGCGGGCGTGAGATGCAGGGTCTTGGCGCGGCGGTCGGCCGGGTCCTCGCGGCGCTCGACATAGCCGGCCTCGACGAGCTGGTCGAGCGAACGCACCAGCGAAGGTCCCTCGATGCCCAGTGCCTCGGCCAGCACGCCCTGGCGCACGCCCTGCTCCATGCGGCCGATCATCACCACCGGCCAGGCCAGGGTCTGCGACAGGCCCACGTGCGCGACCGCCTTGTCGGCCGCGGCGCGGTAGCCGCGCTGCAGGGTCGAGAACTGCATGCCGAGCTTCATCAGCGCGGCTTCGCGCGCTTCCTTTTTCTTCTTCCGGCCGGCGGGCGGCGTGACCGGTTCGGCCATGGCAAGGCTCCCAATTAGTTAGCTTGCTATCGATTATACGGGTTTACCCCAGATCGTGCCGGCCATGCCGACGGGCGGGTCATGCGCCGAGCGGCATGACCCGACGAAGAACGTTGGGGGAAGAAAGAAAAGTGTGAAGCGCGCCGATAAGCCGGATTCTGTGCACCGGACATCTCTTGCGAAATGCCCGGCGTGACCGCCATTACTCTGGGCCGTCTGTCGCCAGACGGCTCGATGCCACCTACCCGCCAGCTCAGCGGAACCACCTCGATACTGGCCTACTTGGTGTTGCTGCGCGCAGAGATTGCCCGTTTCACCCGAACTGAATCGGCTCGTCTCTGTTGCTCTGATCCTCACCTCACGGTGGAGAGCCGTTAGCTCCTGCGCTGTCCTGTGCAGTCCGGACGTTCCTCCAGTGCGGTCTTTCGACGCGGTGCCCGAAGGCATCGCCCCTTGCGGGCTTGCACCAGCGGCGGTCTGGCACGCTTCACGGGGCGGATTATCGCCGCTTCGCGCATGCCCTCATCCCGCGATGCCGCAGAACTCGCGCCGGTACTGCTCCGGCGTCGTGCCCGCCTCGCGCTGGAACATCGCGATGAAGGCCGAGGCCGTGCTGTAGCCGAGGTCGAAGGCGATCTCCTGCACCGTGCGGCCGGCCTCCAGCGCATCGATGGCGCGCAGGAAGCGCAGCCGCTGGCGCCAGTCGCCGAAGGACATGCCGAGTTCGCGCTGGCACTGGCGCGCGAGCGTGCGCTCGGTCATGTGCACGCTCGCGGCCCATTCGGCCAGCGAGCGGTGGTCGCCGGGCTCGGCCTGCAGCGCCTCGAGCACGCCGACCAGCGCGGGCGAGGCGGCCGCGGGCAGATAGCAGCGCAGCACCTCGGCGCGCGCGAGCTGGTCGACCACCACCTGCGCGAGCCGCAGGTCGGCCGGCGTGACGGGCTCGTTCACATCGCGCGCGGCGAAGTCGGCCAGCACGCTGCGGACGATCGGGCTGATGCGCACGGTGCAGGGCTGCGCGGGCAGCTCGGCGCACAGCGCGGGCACGATGTAGACGGTGCGGTAGACCACCGCATGGCGCAGCGTGCAGCTGTGCACCACCCGCGGCGGGATCCACACCGCGTACTGCGGCGGCGAGAGGAAGCGCAGGCCCTCGGCCTCCATCTGCATGGTGCCGTGCGCGGTGTAGTTGAGATGGCCCCAGCTGTGGCTGTGTGGCGCGGCCAGGGTGTCGGCGCCGAATTCGTCCCAGTTGAAATAGAACGGGCCGGCCTTGTGCTCCACGTCCTGGATCGACAGGTAGCGCGCGCGATCGGCCATGGCGGGGCGGTTCCTCGAAAGAGCGTCCGGAATTCCGGACCGGTTGTCCTGATCGAGCTATATGCCGCAGGACGGACGCACCGATGATAGCCCCGCCTCCTCCTGAAAGTCCTGTCCCATGTGGCCCTATGCCTTCCCCCTGCTCGCCGTCGTCATCTGGTCGGGCAACACCGTCGTCAGCAAGATGGCGGCCGGCACCATCGCGCCGGCCGAGATCAGCTTCTACCGCTGGCTGCTCGCGGCCCTGCTGTTCACGCCGCTGGCGCTGCGCCCGGTGCTGCGCAACTGGCGCGCGATCCGCCCGCAGCTGGGCCGCATCGCGGTGCTCGGCCTGCTGGGCATGGTGGTCTACCAGAGCCTGGCCTACTACGCGGCCTACATGACCACGGCCACGCACATGGGGATCATCGGCTCGCTCACGCCGATGATGGTGCTGGCGCTGTCGATCCTGCTGCTGGGCCAGCGGCTCACGGCCGGCGCGGTGGCGGGCTCGCTGGTGTCGATCGCGGGCGTGGCGGTGGTGGTGTCCTCGGGCAACCTCGGCACGCTGCTCGAGAGCGGCGCCAACATGGGCGACGGCCTGATGCTGCTGGCGATGCTGGCCTATGCGGTCTACGTGATCCTGCTCAAGCGCTGGGGCATGAAGGAAGTGCCCGCGCTGCAGCTGCTCTACCTGCAGATCGTGTGCGCGGTGATCGTGCTGCTGCCGCTGTACCTGCTGACGCCGCGCATGGGCCTGTCGGCCGCCAACCTGCCGCTGATCGGCTTCGCGGGCCTCGGCGCCTCGATGCTCGCGCCGCTGGTGTGGATGCACACGGTGGCCCACATCGGTCCGAGCCGCGCGAGCATGTTCTTCAACCTGATCCCGCTGTTCACCGCGCTGATCGCGGCGGCGGTGATCGGCGAATCGCTCGCGGCCTATCACGCGGTCGGCGGCGTGCTGACGGTGGCCGGCGTGCTGCTGGCCGAGCTGTGGAAGGCGCCACTGCGGCGCCCGGTGCTGGCCGGGTCCTGAGCCGCTTCAGCCGGCCGCCGCGGCGCGCCGGAAGCGCCCCGGCGTGAGGCCCGCATGGCGCGCGAAGGCACGGTTGAACGCGGCCTCGGAGCGATAGCCGACGGCCTCGCCGACCGAGGCCGTGTCCTGCCCGCCCTGCGCGAGCAGCCGCGACGCGAGCTCCATGCGCAGGCTGGTCAGCAGCTCGAGCGGGCCGGTGCCCGTGCGGCGCGCGAACTCGCGCGCGAAGGTGGCGCGCGAGAGGTGGCAGCGCTCGGCCAGCGAGGCCACGGTCCAGTCGTGCTGCGGTTCGTCGAGCATGGCCTTGAGCGCGCCCGCCAGCCGCGGGCTGGCCATGAGACCCAGCACGCCCGACAGCTCGGGCCGGGTGTCGAGGCAGGCGCGCACCGCCAGCGTGAACAGCGTGCCCGAGAGCTGCGCCACGATGGCCTGCGCGCCGGCGTTCTGCTGCTCGATCTCGTGCGCCATCAGCCGCACCAGGCCCTGCAGCCAGCCGTACTCGGGCCGCTGGCCGAAGGGAATCACCATCGGATCGGGCAGCGCCTCGAGCAAGGTGCTGCGGCGCCGGCCCGGGAACTCGAACTCGCCGCAGAGGATGTCGGTGTCGGCCTTCGCGGGACGCGGCAGGTTGGTCTTGAGGTCGACCAGCTCGCCCTTGCGCAGGCGGATCGGGCGCATGTCCTCTTGCGGCTCTCCCGGCTCCGGCCCGAGCCCCGCGGTGCGCAGCACGTGCGCCTGGCCGCGCGGCAGGATCACGAGGCTGCCCTCCTCCAGCGGCAGCAGCGTGCCGCTGGCCGGCAGCCACAGCTCGCAGCGCCCGCGCATCAGGATGTGGAAGGGCGCGCGCCACGGGCCGATGGCCTCGTGCGGCGCGGCCCAGTCCTGGCCGAACAGGCAGCGCAGGTCCATGCGGCCGCGCGGGGCCAGCCAGGCTACGAGTTCGCTCAGGGCATCCATGGTGTGAGACGTTGGAGCAATTTTTTCAGCCGGATCGGCATTCAAAATCCTAGCACGCAGGCCTACAGTTGATTCACCGACTTCCACGAGGTGAACAGAATGACTTCCGATCTCGCCCCCACCGCCGCACCGGCCGCCGCATCGGCCCGCGGCCCGATTCCCGTCTCCTTCTTCAGCATCGCCGTCGGCCTGCTCGCGCTGGCCGCGGCCTGGCGCGTGGCGACGCCGCTGTGGCAGCTGCCGCCCGAGGCCGCGCAGGCCCTGACCTGGGCCGGCATCGTCGTGTGGCTGGTGCTGCTGGTGCTCTACGCCGCCAAGTGGCTGCGCCATCCCGACGAGGCGCGCGCCGAGCTCGAACACCCGGTGCAGTCGTCGTTCGCGGCGCTGGGCCCGGTGGCCAGCATGCTGGCGGCGGTCGCGCTGCTGCCCTACGCACGCCCGGTGGCGCTGGCCGTGTTCGCGCTGGCGGTCACGGCGCAGCTCGCGCTCGGCCTGCGGCTCTATGGCCGCACCTGGCAGGGCGGCCGCGCGCCGGCCTCGGTCACGCCGGCGATCTACCTGCCGGCGGTGGCGCAGAACTTCGTCGCCGGCACCGCGGCCGCGGCCTTCGGCTGGCCGCAGCTGGGCCTGCTGTTCTTCGGCGCGGGGTTGTTCTCGTGGCTCGCGCTCGAATCGCTGATCCTGCACCGCGCCGCCACGCAAGATCCGCTGCCCGAGGCGCAGCGCCCGCTGCTGGGCATCCAGCTCGCGCCGGCCGTGGTCGGCGGCGGCACCTGGCTCGCGGTCAACGGCGGCGTGCCCGACCTGTTCGCGCAGATCCTGCTGGGCTACGGCCTCTACCAGGCCCTGCTGCTGCTGCGCCTGCTGCCGTGGATCTCGCGCCAGTCGTTCACGCCCGGCTACTGGGCCTTCAGCTTCGGCGTGGGCGCGCTGCCGACGCTCGCGATGCGGCTGGTGGCGGCCGGCGCCACGGGGCCGGTGCGCTGGCTCGCGCCGCTGCTGTTCGTGGCCGCCAACGCGATCATCGGACTGCTCGTGGCGCGCACCGTGGCGCTGCTGGTGCGCGGCCGGCTGCTGCCGGGCGTGCCGGTTGCAACACCTTCGCGCTGAAAGGTCCTCACAATGCGTTCTGTCGTCGCGACACCCATCGAACCGAACGCATCCAAGGAGATTCCATCCATGAAGGCCCAGAACATCCTCCAGACCATCGGCAACACGCCGCACGTGCGCATCCAGCGCCTGTTCGGCAACGCGAAGCAGCAGGTCTGGGTCAAGGCCGAGCGCGCCAACCCCGGCGGCTCGATCAAGGACCGCATCGCGCTCGCGATGGTGGAGGACGCCGAGAAGAGCGGCGCGCTCAAGCCCGGCGGCACCATCGTCGAGCCCACCTCGGGCAACACCGGCATCGGCCTGGCGATGGTCGCGGCCGTCAAGGGCTACAAGCTGATCCTGGTGATGCCCGACAGCATGTCGGTGGAGCGCCGCCGGCTGATGCTGGCCTACGGCGCCACCTTCGACCTGACGCCGCGCGCGGGCGGCATGAAGGCCTCGATCGCGCGCGCCGAGGAGATCGTGGCGGGCACGCCCGGCGCCTGGATGCCGCAGCAGTTCAACAACCCGGCCAACGTCGAGGTGCACGTGCGCACCACGGCCGAGGAGATCGCGGCCGACTTCCCCGAGGGCATCGACGTGCTGATCACGGGCGTGGGCACCGGCGGCCACATCACCGGCGTGGCGCGCGTGCTCAAGAAGAAGTGGCCGAAGCTGCAGGTGTTCGCGGTCGAGCCCGTGGCCTCGCCCGTGATCTCGGGCGGCCAGCCCGCGCCGCACCCGATCCAGGGCATCGGCGCCGGCTTCATCCCGAAGAACCTCGACACCGCGCTGCTCGACGGCGTGCTGCAGGTCGATGCCGAGCCCGCGCGCGAGATGGCGCGCCGCTGCGCCACCGAGGAAGGCATGCTGGTGGGCATCTCCTCGGGCGCCACGCTGGCGGCCATCGCGCAGAAGCTGCCCTCGCTGCCCGAGAACGCGGTGGTGCTGGGCTTCAACTACGACACCGGCGAGCGCTACCTGTCGGTCGAAGGCTTCCTGCCCGCCTGATCCCCTCGCGCTCCCCCAGTTGCGGCCAGCTATCCCTTTGATAGCGGCCCACCGCGTAAAATCGTCGGCCTGCTTGATAACCACAAGCCCCACGACATGCTGAGAATCTCCGAACTCAAACTTCCGCTCGACCATGCGCCCGAGGCGCTGGCCGCGCTGATCGCCCGCACCCTCGAGGTGCCGCCCGAGGCGATCGCCTCCCACACCGTCTACAAGCGCAGCTTCGATGCCCGCAAGGCCGAACTGCTGACGGTCTACATCTGCGACGTGGCGCTCGCCGACGCGAAACGCGAGGCCGCGCTGCTCGCCAAGCACGCCGGCCATCCGCACATCCAGAACGCGCCCGACATGCGCCACGCGCTGCCGGCGGACGTACCCGCGGGCGCGAGCCGCCCGGTGGTGATCGGCTTCGGCCCCTGCGGCATCTTCGCGGCGCTGATGCTGGCGCAGATGGGCCTGCGCCCGATCGTGCTGGAGCGCGGCAAGACCGTGCGCCAGCGCACCAAGGACACCTGGGGCCTGTGGCGCAAGAGCGTGCTCGACCCCGAGTCGAACGTGCAGTTCGGCGAGGGCGGCGCCGGCACCTTCTCCGACGGCAAGCTCTACAGCCAGATCAAGGACCCGCGCTTCCTCGGCCGCAAGGTGATGGAGGAGTTCGTCAAGGCCGGCGCGCCGCCCGAGATCCTCTACGTCGCGCATCCGCACATCGGCACCTTCAAGCTGGTGAAGGTGGTGGAGAACATCCGCGAGCAGATCGTGGCGCTCGGCGGCGAGATCCGCTTCGAGCAGCGAGTGACCGACGTGCGCATCGAGGATGGGCAGCTGCGCGGCCTCACCGTGCTCGACCAGGCCACCGGCCGGAGCCACGAGCTGCGCGCCGACCACGTCGTGATGGCGCTGGGCCACAGCTCGCGCGACACCTTCGCGATGCTGCACGAGCGCGGCGTGCACATCGAGGCCAAGCCCTTCTCGATCGGCTTTCGCGTCGAGCATCCGCAGGGCCTGATCGACCGCGCGCGCTGGGGCCGCCATGCGGGCCACCCGATGCTGGGCGCGGCCGACTACAAGCTGGTGCACCACGCGAGCAACGGCCGCTCGGTCTACAGCTTCTGCATGTGCCCGGGCGGCACCGTGGTCGCGGCCACCAGCGAGCCGGGCCGCGTGGTCACCAACGGCATGAGCCAGTACTCGCGCGCCGAGCGCAACGCCAACGCGGGCATCGTGGTGGGCATCGACCCGCGCGACTATCCCGAAGGCCCGCTGGCCGGTATCGCGCTGCAGCGCGCGCTCGAGTCCAATGCCTTCGTGCTCGGCGGCGGCGACTACCGCGCGCCGGGCCAGCTGGTGGGCGACTTCATCGCCGGCAAGCCCTCCACCCAGCTCGGCGAGGTGATGCCCTCGTACAAGCCCGGCGTGACGCCGACCGACCTGCACCGCGCGCTGCCCGACTTCGCGATCGAGGCGATGCGCGAGGCCTTCCCGGCCTTCGGCCGCAAGATCAAGGGCTTCGACCTGCACGACGCGGTGCTCACCGGCGTCGAGACGCGCACCTCCTCGCCGATCAAGATCACGCGCGGCGAGGACTTCCAGAGCCTCAACGTGCGCGGCCTCTATCCGGCCGGCGAGGGCGCGAGCTACGCGGGCGGCATCCTGTCGGCCGGCGTGGACGGCATCAAGGTCGCGGAGGCCGTGGCGCGCGGACTGCGGGCCGAGGCCGAACGGCAGCGCACCGCCGCCGTCTGAGAACGCCATGACGACGACGCACGACCGCGCTCCCCTCGCCTTCGCACGACCGGGCACCGGCGCCTTCGCGCTCGCCATCGGCGCGATGGCGCTGGTGGTGCTCGCCTCCAACATCCTGGTGCAGTTCGCGATCAACGACTGGCTGACCTGGGGTGCCTTCACCTACCCGGTCGCCTACCTCGTGAGCGACCTCGTCAACCGGCGCTTCGGCCCCGGCATGGCGCGCCGCGTGGCCTGGATCGGCTTCGCGGTGGCGGTGGCGGTGTCGCTGCTGCTCGCGCCGGCACGCATCGCGCTGGCCTCGGGCAGCGCCTTCATCGCCTCGCAGCTGCTCGACATCCGCGTCTTCGACCGCCTGCGCCGCGGCCTCTGGTGGCGCGCGCCGCTGGTGGCCACCGTGGTCGCGGCGGTGCTCGACAGCATCGTGTTCTGGGGCATCGCCTTCGCGGGCACCGAGGGCCCCTGGCTCACCTGGGCGCTCGGCGACCTCGGCGTGAAACTCGCGGTCGGCGTGTTCATGCTGCTGCCGTTCCGCCTGCTGATCGGCCGCCAGGCGATGCGCCCGGCCCTGCGCTGACCGAAGAACCCGGGATCCCTTCCATGCAGGACGACGACCGCTTCCATTTCTACGAGCCCGCGCTGGGCCACGGCCTGCCGCACGATCCGTTCAACGCGATCGTCGGCCCGCGGCCCATCGGCTGGATCTCCTCGCACGATGCGCAGGGCGTGCTCAACCTCGCGCCCTACAGCTTCTTCAACGGCTTCAACTACACGCCGCCGATCGTCGGCTTCGCGAGCATCACGGCCAAGGACAGCCTGCGCAACATCCGCGAGACCGGCGAGTTCGGCTGGAACCTCGCCACGCGCCCGCTGGCCGAGCCGATGAACCAGAGCTGCGCCGCGGTGCCGCCCGAGGTCGACGAGTTCGCGCTCGCCGGGCTCACGCCCGCGCCCTCGCGCCGCATCGCGGTGCCGCGCGTGGCCGAGAGCCCGGTGTCCTTCGAATGCCGGCTGACCCAGATCGTGCAGCTGCAGGCCGCCGACGGCCGCGCCATCGAGACCTGGCTGGTGCTCGGCGAAGTGGTGGGCGTGCACATCGCGCGCGAACTGCTGCGCGAAGGCATCTACGACACCGCCGCGGCGCAGCCGATCCTGCGCGGCGGCGGCCCGGCGGACTATTTCGAGATCCGGCACGACAATCTGTTCAAGATGTTCCGGCCCCGCTGACGCGCACCGCGCGCCGCCCACCGACTTCCAACCCCTAATTCCGACTTCGCGCCCCGCGCCGAATCCCGAGCATGACCGACGCCCCCACCACCGCCCCGAAGACGAATCCGCGCAACAAGCCGCGTGGCCCTCGCCCGGACCTGGCCTCCCAGCTGCAGCAACTGCGCGGCGGTGCCGATGCCGCGCAGGAGCCCGGCGCCGAAGCCGCGCCCGCGGCCGGCGCCCGCCCCGAGGGCCAGGCGCAGCGCGACAACAACCCGCGCCGCAAGCCCCAGCGGCCGCAGCGCGGCCAGGGCCCGCGCGGCCCGCAAGGCGCCGCGCCGCAGCGCCAGCCGCAGGCCCAGGCGCAGCCCCAACAGCCCGAGCGCCCGGCGCGCAAGGTCAACCCGGTGCTCGAGCGCCTGTTCGAGCTCTATCCGCAGCTGTTCGGCGCGCGCTTCGTGCCGCTGAAGCTCGGCGTCTACGAGGACCTGCTCGCGCGCCATCCCGAGGACTTCAAGGCCGAGGACCTCAAGGTCGCGATGGGCCAGCATGCGCGCTCCACGCGCTACCTCGAGAGCGTGGCCGCCGGCCATCCGCGCCACGACCTCGACGGCAACGCGCTCGATCCGGTCGCGCCCGAGCACGTGCACCACGCCATCCTCGAGCTGCACCGCCGCCGCTCGCAGCGCACCGAGGGCGACCTGCGCCCGCAACTGGTGGCGCGCATCGCGCGCGCCATCGAGAGCTCGGGCCTGGACCGCGAGGCCTACGCCGTGCTCGTGCGCTCGCGCGACGAGAAGGCCAATGCCGTGGTCGACGAGGCGCTGGCCGAACTGGCGGCGCAGGCCGCCAAGCGCGAAGCCCTGCTGCGCGCCTTCGAGGCCAGCGGCCGCGGCGAGCAGGAGTTCGCCGACATGTACGGCATGAAGCCCGGCGAGGTGACGCGCACGCTGCAGCGCGCGCGCAAGGAACGCGAGGCACCGGCGCCCGCTGCGGCGGTGGTGGCGCAAGCAGAAACCGTGGCTGCGCCCGAGGCGGCGGCGCCCGCTCCGGAAGCCGCGCCCTCCGCGGATTGAGCGCCCGGCCCTACGGCATCGCGCCGTAGGGCGAGAGATTCGGCCCCACCTCGCCGCGCGCCAGCCAGGCCTCGACCTGCGGCAGCAGCCCGGCGACCGTGGCGGCGACCGCCCGGTAACCCGCGGCATCGTCGCCCCGCCCCGCGTACGAGAACCAGTCGGACGGCTGGCTGCTGAGGCCGCCGACCTGCTGCAGCCGCGCGCGGTTCTCGAGCGGTGCGTGCTCGAGCAGCAGGTCGCGCTGCGGCACCAGTTCGCCCCAGCTCGTCATCTTGTCGCCCGGCGGCTGCCACGCGGCTTCGAGGAAGAAGGAAGTACCGGCCTTGTCGTACTGCATGCTGATGAAATGCAGCACCTCGGCACGGTCGCGCCGATAGCGCGGAAAGCGGCCGTCGAACCCGCTCTCGTTCAACACGGGCACCAGGACGGCCTTGAGCGCGGCGGACATCTGCTGGCTGGGCGACTTGGACATGGTGCGGCACTCCTGAGAATCGAGGGGGCCGCAGTGTAGAAGCACCATGAAAAAAGCCGCCACCCGAAGGTGGCGGCCGTATGCCTCGAGGCATGTTCCGAGGTCGCTCTCAGCGCGCGTTCTGCAGCGCCGCGATGCGCTCCTCGATCGGCGGGTGGGTGGCGAACAGCTTGCCCATGGCGCCGGTGATGCCCATCGCCTCGACCGCCTTCGGCAGTTCGCCGGCCGGCAGGCCGCCCAGGCGCGCGAGCGCGTTGACCATCGGCTGGCGGTTGCCCATCAGCGCGGCGGCGCCGGCATCGGCGCGGAACTCGCGCTGGCGCGAGAACCAGGCCACGACGATCGCGGCGGCGAAGCCCAGCACGATGTCGAGCACGATGGTGCTCACGTAGTAGCCGATGCCGGGGCCCGAGGAGCGGTCGTCGCCGCGGCGCAGGAAACTGTCGACCGCGTAGCCGATCACGCGCGAGAGGAACACGACGAAGGTGTTCATCACGCCCTGGATCAGCGTCATCGTGACCATGTCGCCGTTGGCGATGTGGGCCACCTCGTGGCCGATCACGGCCTCGACCTCTTCGCGCGTCATGTTCTGCAGCAGGCCGGTGGACACCGCCACCAGCGAGGAATTCTTGAACGCGCCGGTCGCGAAGGCATTGGGCTCGCCCTCGAAGATGCCGACCTCGGGCATGCCGATGCCGGCCTTGTCGGCGAACTTGCGCACCGTGCCGACGATCCAGGCCTCGTCGGGCGTCTGGGGGTTGTCGATCATCTGCAGGCCCGCAGTCCACTTGGCCATGGGCTTGCTGATCAGCAGCGAGATGATCGCGCCGCCGAAGCCCATGATCAGCGCGAAGCCGAGCAGGGCCGTGAGGTTCAGCCCGTTGGCCGTGAGGAAGCGATTGACGCCGAGCAGGCTGGCGACCACGCCGAGCACCGCGACGACCATCACATTGGTCAGGACGAACAGAAGGATACGTTTCAAGTTGAATTCTCCGTGGGGGAACGCTGCCGACCAGATGAGGGCCTTGCGGCCCGCTTCAAGCCGTTCCTGCCGCGTCCGCCTCCCTGCCTGGGTTGTTGTTGGTTCTGGAAGAAGGCGTCGCGCGCGGCCGTGCGGCGGCAGGCGGGTAGACAGATGATAGGAGCAAAAGTTCTAGCCACCCGCTATCCGGGCCCCGCCGCGGGGGATTCGGCGGCGCTCCGCGCGGGGCGGAAGACCTGGGCATCGGCATAGAAATCGGGCGCCTCGTTGCCGGCCCACCAGCCCGGCACGCCGAGCACCGGCAGCGGCACGAAGGGCTTGGTGGCGAGCCAGGCGGGGTCGAGGCGACGCGCGAGCGCGTCGTCGTCCAGCCCGTCGATGCCTTCGGTCAGCAGCACATGCGCCGTGGCAGCCTTGCGCGGCGACACCAGCTTCTCGAGCAGCGCATGGCCGAACACGCGCAGCCGCGCCTGCGCCCACAGCCCGCGCCGCGCGACGAACAGCGCCGGCCAGTCGCGCGCGGCCAGCGCGCGCCACAGCGCGGGCGGCGCCTCGAGCAGCGCGCCGTTCTCGTCGAACAGCGTGAGCGCGTCGCGCAGCGGACCGCGCGTGGCGCCGACGCCGGCGCGCTCGATCTCGGTGGCCTGCAGTTCGTTGAGACGGCGCTTGGCTCGCGGAAAGGCGCGCCACACGAGGCCGTTGAAGAAGTCGTGCAGGTTGTCGCGCGTGGGCACGGTGCCGGTCTCGAAGACGTGGGCCTCGTAGGCCCGGCCCGCGGGCAGCGCGTGCTGCGGCACGAAGGCCGGCGGCTCCGCGCCCTGCAGCGCCTGCGCCACCGGCAGGCCTTGCGCGATGGCGCCGGCCGCCGCCTCGCCCTGCGCGCGGTAGGGCGCGAGCCAGGGCCGGGTCCAGTCGATCGCGGCCGTGCCCGCCATCGCCGGCAGGATCAGGCGGCGTCCGCGCCCGTCCAGCGGATGCGGTCGGGATGCTGGGTGAGCTTGAACTCGGCCGTGAGCTTGTCGAACAGCTTGAGCGAGCTGCCGTTCTTGCCGAGCAGGCCCGCCTCGCGCAGCGCCTTCGCCACCTCGTTGAGCGGCACGTCGGTGCCGGCGCGCAGGGCGGGCACGGCGCGCAGCACGAATTCGGCGGCCTCGGAGATCTCGGGCGCCGGCGGCGGCACCGGCACGGCGGCCACGGGTGCCGGCGCCGCGGCCTTCGCCACCTTTTTGGCCGCCGTCTTCTTCGCGGTCTTGGCGGCCGCCTTCTTCGCCGGCGCCTTCTTGGCCGGCGCGGTCTTCGCGGCGGCCTTCTTCGCCGCCGTCTTCCTGGCGGGCACGGTGCGCGCGGCCGGCGCCACGCCGTGGTGCGCGAGGTCCATGAAGCTGTCGTAGATGCCGACCGTCTCCTCGCCCGTCTTGCCCTGCTGGCCGATGCCGCAGACGCGGCAGCCCTTCTCGCGCAGCCGGATCACCAGCGGCGCGAAATCGGAATCGGAGGACACCAGCACCACCACGTCGGGCCGCTCGGCGATCGCGAGGTCGATGGCGTCGACCGACAGCGCGATGTCGGTGCTGTTCTTGCCGGCCGAGAGGTTGACCATCGGCCGCACCGACAGCCGCTTGAACAGCGCCTGCCGGTTCACGGCCATCTCGGCATTGCAGTAGGCGCGGCGCACGTGGATGGCGCCGTACTCGTCCATCGTGCGCTGCACGGCCTGCTCGATCACATCGGCCGAGACGTTGTCGGCGTCGATCAGCAGCATCACGCACAGCGTGGGGGTCATGCGAGTCTCCAGTGGATGGTTTCGCCGCCGCGCAGCGGCTTGAGCGTGGCATCGCCGTAAGGCACGGACTCGGGCACGGTCCAGCTCTCGCGCTTCAACGTGACGCTGTCGGCATGGCGCGGCAGGCCGTAGAAGTCGGGACCATGGAAGCTCGCGAAGCCCTCGAGCTTGTCGAGCGCGCCGGCGTTGTCGAAGGCCTCGGCATAGAGCTCGATGGCGGTCAGCGCGGTGTAGCAGCCGGCGCAACCCAGCGCGTGTTCCTTCAGGTGCGCCGGGTGCGGCGCGCTGTCGGTGCCCAGGAAGAAGCGGTCGCTGCCGCTGGTGGCGGCCTCGACCAGCGCCACTCGATGGGTCTCGCGCTTGAGCACCGGCAGGCAGTAGTAATGCGGGCGGATGCCGCCGGTGAAGATGGCGTTGCGGTTGTACAGCAGGTGGTGCGCGGTGATGGTGGCGGCCGTGAAGCGGCCGGCGTCGCGCACGTAGTGGGCGCCCTCCTTCGTGGTCAGGTGCTCGAACACCACCTTGAGCTCGGGGAAGTCGCGCCGCAGCGGAATCATCACGCGGTCGACGAACACGGCCTCGCGGTCGAACAGGTCGATCGCGGGATCGGTGACCTCGCCGTGCACCAGCAGCAGCAGGCCGTGCTTCTGCATCGCCTCGAGCGTCTTGTAGGTCTTGCGGATGTCGGTCACGCCGGCATCGCTGTTGGTGGTGGCGCCGGCCGGGTAGAGCTTGAGCGCGCGCACGCCGGCCTCGGCGGCCAGCGCGATCTCCTCGGGCGGCAGCTTGTCGGTCAGGTAGAGCGACATCACCGGCTCGAAGCCGCTGCCCTCGGGCACGGCGGCGCGGATGCGGTCGCGGTAGGCCACGGCCTGGGCCGCAGTGGTCACGGGGGGACGCAGGTTCGGCATGATCAGCGCGCGGCCGAACTGGCGCGCGCTGTGGGGCACGACGGCTTCGAGGGCGGCGCCATCGCGCACGTGCAGGTGCCAGTCGTCGGGGCGGGTGATCGTGAGGGTGTCAGTCATGGCGCGGCGATTGTCGCACCCGCCCTCACGCACCGTGTGGACGCCCGGGCCGGGCATGACTTTGGGCACTTACCATGGGGCGAGGGGGCCGCCTAGGATGCGCCGATGACCATGCCGGCGGGCACCATCGGCAGCCGGCCATGGGCCCGGCCGGGCCGCGAACGCGAGACGGGGGAACCACCCCGCGGGGAGACTGCTTGATGAAAGACACGATGCCGGGACGCCTGGCACGGGACGCCACGCTCGAGCTGCGCGTGCTGCGCGAGCACCTGGCCTCGGTCTATGCCGGCCACACGACCGCGATCGCGGCGCACGGCGTCTTCGCGCTCGCGATCGGCGTCTTCGGCTACTTCAACGTGCTGCCCGAGCACCGCGCGCTGGTGCTGGGCATCGTCTCGGCCATCGTGCTGATGGACCTGTACGTGCTGCTGTCGAAGCGCTGGACGCCCGAGGTGCCGCTGGCCGACAGCCCGCGCTGGGCGCGCCGCTACACCGTCCACGTCACGCTGGTCAGCACGGTGACCGCGCCGGCCAGCCTGTTCCTGGTGGCGCTGCAGAGCCCCGCCATGACCACCTTCGTGACGGTCGTGATCATGGGCAGCTGGACCCGCGCGGTGCAGGCGCGCTGGCCGCTCAAGGGCGCGATGTTCGGCTACGGCATCCCGATGATGAGCGGGCTGATCGCCGCGCTGGTCTGGTACGGCCACATGCTGAACTGGTTCCTGGCCGGCTTCGCGCTGCTCAACCTGGTGCTCACGCTGCGCGAGGGCGTGAAGCAGAACGAGCGCCTGACGGCCTCGCTGATCCTGCAGTTCGAGAACGAGGCGCTGGCCGCCCAGCTGCGCGAGCAGGTCGCGGCCACCGAGCGCGCGAGCGCCGAGAAGACCCGCTTCCTGGCCGCCGCCAGCCATGACCTGCGCCAGCCCATGCATGCGATCGCGCTGTTCGGCGCGGCGCTGGGCAGCACGCTGCGGCGGCGGCCCGAGATCCAGAACGTGGAGCGGCTGATGCGCGCGGTCGATGCGCTGGGCGCCTCGCTCGACACCATGCTCGACATCTCGCGCCTCGACGCGGGCGTGGTCCAGGCGGCGCCGCGCGCGCTGTCGCTCGATGCCCTGCTGATCCCGCTGCACCACACCTTCTCGGCACAGGCCGAGCGCAAGCGGCTGCAGCTGCGCGTGCGCGCCAGCGGCCTGTGGATCCACAGCGATCCGCAACTGCTCTACCGCATGCTGTCGAACCTGGTCGACAACGCGCTCAAGTACACGACGCAGGGCGGCGTCACGGTGATCGCGCGCTCGCGCGGCGACCAGGCGTGGATCGAGGTGCGCGACACCGGCATCGGCATCGCGCCCGAACAGCGCGACCGCATCTTCGAGGAGTTCTACCAGGTCGACAACCTCGGGCGCGACCGCTCGCGCGGCCTGGGCATCGGCCTGTCGATCGTGCAGCGGCTCTCGCGCCTGCTCGGCCACCGCATCGAGCTGCGCTCCCACATCGGGCGCGGCACGCGCTTTCGGGTCGTGCTGCCGCTCGCCGAAGCCTCGGAAGGCTCGGCGGGTGCCTTCAGTCCGCAGGACCTCGAGCTGCCGGTGCGCCAGCGCTTCGAGGTGCCGGCGCTGCGCGGCCGCGTGCTGCTGATCGACGACGAGGAGGAGATCCGCAAGGCCATGACCGAGCTCATGAGCGCCTACGGCATCGAGGTCGCGGCGGTGGCCGACGAGGCCGAGGCGGTGGCCCTGCTGACCGGGCCCGCGGCGCAGGACCCGCCGGTCGCGCTGCTGCTGTGCGACTACCGGCTGTCGAGCGGCGTCGACGGGCTGGAGCTCGGCCTGCGGCTGCGCGAGCGCTTCCGGCTCGACGCGCCGATGCTGCTGATCACCGGCGAGACCGCGCCCGAGCGGCTGCAGCGCGTGCGCGCCTCGGGCGTGCCGGTGCTGTTCAAGCCGGTGACCGCGGCCATGCTGATGCAGGCCATGGCCGAGCTGGTGCCGGCCGAACGCCGCGCGGAAGAGCCCGGCGCCTGATCCCCTTCAGGCAACTGGCGCCGTGTCGCGCGCGCGGGCCAGCTCCTCGCGCCAGCGCGCCTGGGCCGCCTCGCGCTCCGCGTCGGGCAGCCGCAGCAGCGCCGACGGATGCAGCGTGACGAACACCGGCCGCCCGTCCGCGCGCTCGTGCAGCCAGGCGCCGCGCTCGGCCTGCACCGCCACCGGCCGGCCCAGCAGCGCGCGCGCCGCCGTGGCACCGAGCGCGACCAGCGAGCCGGGCCGTACCAGCGCGATCTCGGCATCGAGCCAATGGGCGCAGGCCTCGGCCTCGCGCTGCCCCGGCGTCTTGTGGATGCGCCGCTTGCCGCGCAGCTCGTACTTGAAGTGCTTCACGGCATTGGCGAGATAGACGCCCTCGCGCGCCCAGCCGAGCTGCGCCATCGCGCGCTCGAGCAGCTGGCCGGCCGGGCCGACGAAGGGCCGGCCCGCGAGGTCCTCCTGGTCGCCGGGCTGCTCGCCGACCAGCATGTGGCGCGGCGCGAGCGGCCCCTCGCCGCACACGGCCTGGGTGGCGTGCGCGCCGATCGGGCAGGCGCGGCAGGCATGGGCGGCCGCGCGCAGTTCGCCGAGGTCGGCCGGCATCGCGCCCTCGGCCGGAAGCGGGTGCAGCGCCATCGGCGCGCGGATGCGCCGCGCGGGCGTGGCCGGCGCTTCGATCATCGACTGGCTGCGCGCGTCGGCCGCGTCGGCCAGCGGCTGGATCAGCGCGGCCTCGGGCAGGTTGTGCCAGTAGCGGCGCGGCATCTCGCGCTGCATGGTCGCGAACTTGAGCCGCGCGGGATTGAAGATGTGGGCGTAGTAGGTGAGCCAGAGCTGCTCGCCCGCATCGGGCGGCGGCTTCTCGCGGCGGTCGGCGCCCGCGCGGAACGACAGCGCATGGCCGTCCCATTCGACGCAGCGCTCGGGCGTGAGGATGGCCCAGCGCATCTGCGCGAAGCGGCGCGCGAAGAAGTCGGCATTGGCCTCGACGATGCGGTGCTCGGGCTCGAACCACGCGACATGGCGCTCGAGCCCGTCGTCGTCCGTCACCTGCGTGAAGCGCACGAAGGCGCGCATCTTGTGGATGTCGCGGTGCACCGCCTTGGCCATGCGCTGCGCCCGCATCATGTCGGCGTCGAGCGGATCGTGGCGCAGCGCGGGTTCGTGCGCGAGGCGCCAGAGCAGGCGGTAGAGCAGCGCGAAGCGCTGGGGATCGCGGTGCAGGATCACGTCGGCGCACAGCGCGACGAAAGCCGCCGGCACGGGCTGCAGCGCCGCGGTCGGCGGTGCGATCGCCTGCTCGGGCGCATCGCCGAACAGGCCCTCTCCGCCATCGGACCGCGCCACGCCCCACTCGACCCGCTCGGGCGGCACGCCATCGGCCAGCAGCTGCCGCGCGCGGCGCCGGAAACCGTCGAGGTCGACCGCGTCGTCGAGCCGCACCTGCATCGCGATGGCGCTCAGAACAGCGAGGCCTGCTGCGCCGGCTCGGCGCGCGCCGAAGCCGCCATCGCCCCGGCCGCGGGCCGGTGCCCGTCGGCCACCACGAAGGGCAGCACCTTGCGCGCGGGCACGTGCAGCCGCCGCAGGTCGTCGGCGCGCACGCGGCGCACGCGCCTGGCCTGCAGCAGCCGATCGACCGCCTTCACGCCCAGGCCCGGCACGCGCAGCAGCAGCTCGCGCGGCGCATGGTTGAGGTCGACCGGGAAGCGCTCCGCATGCGCGAGCGCCCAGGCCATCTTGGGATCGACGTCGAGCCGCAGCAGGCCGTCGCGCTCGGCCACGATCTCGCCGTGCTCGAAGCCGTAGAAGCGCATCAGCCAGTCGGCCTGGTAGAGCCGGTGCTCGCGCAGCAGCGGCGGCGCGGCCAGCGGCAGCGCGCGCGCCGCGTCGGGGATCGGGCTGAAGGCCGAGTAGTAGACGCGGCGCAGCCGGTAGGCGCCGTAGAGCGTGGCGCTGGTCGCGAGGATGGCGCGGTCGTCGGTGGCGTCGGCGCCCACGATCATCTGCGTGCTCTGGCCCGCGGGCGCGAACGGCGGCGGCTTGGCGGCCACCGGCGTCGCGCCCGGCAGCGCGCGGATCGGCACCACGCGGCGCGCCTCCTCGCGCGTGTCGTCGATCTGCAAGCGCAGCCGCGCCATCGAGCGGCGGATCGCGCTCTCGTCCTTCTCGGGCGCCAGCGAGCGCAGGCCCTCTGTGGTCGGCATCTCGACGTTGATGCTGAGCCGGTCGGCATAGCGGCCGGCGCGCGCGATCAGCTCGTCGCTGGCATCGGGAATGGTCTTGAGGTGGATGTAGCCGCGGAAGTCGTGGTCCTCGCGCAGCGAGCGCGCGACCTCGACCACCTGCTCCATCGTGTGGTCGGGCGACTTGACGATGCCGCTCGAGAGGAACAGCCCCTCGATGCAGTTGCGGCGGTAGAAGTCGAGCGTGAGCTGCACCACCTCGTCGGCGCGGAAACGCGCGCGCGGCACGTTGCTCGAGGCGCGGTTCACGCAGTAGAGGCAGTCGTACTGGCAGTGGTTGGTCAGCAGCACCTTGAGCAGCGAGATGCAGCGGCCGTCGGGCGCATAGCTGTGGCAGATGCCCATGCCCTCGGTCGAGCCGATGCCGCGCCCGCCCACCGAGTCGCGCGGCTGCGAGCCGCTCGACGCGCAGGAGGCGTCGTACTTGGCGGCATCGGCCAGGATGGCGAGCTTGCGCTGGAGGTCCATGAGATGGGCAGGCGGGCTGGAAACACTGTATGTTTATACAGATGTTAACCGTCTCGCCGCCCCATCGGCCCTCCGGCCATGCGCGCGGGTCGGGCATTGCCCGCCGCGCCGTCTCAGTCGATGTAGCGCAGCCCCGCCGCCGCCAGCGCCGGTCGCATGTCGTACATGTCGAGCCCGAGCACGCCGCTCGCGAGCTTCTCGCGCTTCGACGCCTCCAGCGCCTCGCGCTGGCGCGCCTTCTCGAGCGTGGCCGCGGCCATCGCGCGCGGCACGCAGACCACGCCGTCGTCGTCGGCCACGATCGCATCGCCGGGCTGCACCGACATGCCGGCGCAGACCACGGGGATGTTGACCGAGCCCAGCGTGGCCTTCACGCAGCCCTTGCTGCTGATGGCCTTGCTCCAGACCGGAAAGTCCATCTGCTGCAAGGTGCGCACGTCGCGCACGCCGCCGTCGATCACCAGCGCGCGCGCGCCGCGGGCCTGGAAGCTGGTGGCCAGCAGGTCGCCGAAGAAGCCGTCGCTGCTCGGCGCGGTGACGGCCGCCACCACGATGTCGCCGGGGCGGATCTGCTCGGCCGCGACGTGCAGCATCCAGTTGTCGCCCGGATGCAGCAGCACGGTGACGGCACTGCCGCTGACCTGCGCGCCCGGATAGATCGGCCGCATGTACGGCGCGAGCAGGCCGACCCGGCCCATGGCCTCGTGCACCGTGGCCGAGCCCAGGGCCGCGAGGGCGTCGACGACCTTCGCGTCGGCGCGTTCGATGTGGCGATGGACGACGCCGAGTTCATGCATGGCGGGCTCCTTGCGAGGAATGAGATTGGGGATCGAACAGCCGGCCGCGCGCGTTCAGTTGCGCATCGAGCCGCGGAAAGACGCGGCGCGCATTGCCTTCGTAGACCTGCGCGCGCTCGCCGGCGCTCAACGCGGCGGCCTCGATGTAGCGCCGCGTGTCGTCGTAGGCGTGGCCGGTCTCGGGATCGATGCCGCGCACGGCGCCGATCATCTCGGAGGCGAACAGGATGTTCTCGACCGGGATCACGCGCGCGAGCAGGTCGATGCCCGGCTGGTGGTAGACGCAGGTGTCGAAGAACAGGTTCTGCAGCAGGTGCTGCGCGAGCGGCGGCTTCTTCATCGCCTGCGCCAGGCCGCGAAAGCGCCCCCAGTGGTAGGGCGCGGCACCGCCGCCGTGCGGGATCACGAAGCGCAGGGTCGGGAAATCCGCGAACAGGTCGCCCTCGATGCACTGCATCACGGCCGTGGTGTCGGCATTGAGGTAGTGCGCGCCCGTGGTGTGGAAGCAGGCGTTGCAGCTGGTGCTCACGTGGATCATGGCCGGCACGTCGAGCTCGACCATCTTCTCGTAGAGCGGATACCAGTGGCGGTCGGTCAGCGGCGGGCTGCTCCAGAAGCCGCCCGAGGGATCGGGATTGAGGTTGACGCCGACGAAGCCGTAGTCGCGCACGCAGCGCTCAAGCTCGGCGACGCACGAGGCGACCGGCACGCCCGGCGACTGCGGCAGCATCGCCGCGCCCGCGAAGCGCTCGGGGAACAGCGTGCTCACGCGGTGGCACAGCTCGTTGCAGATCGCGGCCCAGGCCGATGACACGGCGAAGTCGCCGACGTGATGCGCCATGAAGCTCGCGCGCGGGCTGAAGACGGTGAGGTCGATGCCGCGCTCGTCCATCAGCCGCAGCTGGTTGCCCTCGATGGATTCGCGCAGCTCGTCGTCGCCGATGCGCAGCTCGGACGCGGCCGGCGCGGGCCGCCCCGCGCCGAAGGCCTCGACCTGGCGCCGGCGCCAGGCCTCGAGCGCGGCCGGCGCGGTGGTGTAGTGGCCGTGGCAGTCGATGATCATGAAGTCGGCGCCGTGCTCAATCGGCCTTGATGTCGGCCGCGCGGATCACCTGCTCCCACTTGGCCGATTCGCTCTTGAGGAAGGCCGCGGCCTCCTGCGGGCTCGAGGGCGTGATGACCGCGCCGAGCGCACCCAGCTTCTCGCGCGTGCCGGCATCGGCCAGCGCCTTGCGCGTTTCGGCATTGAGCTTCGCGACCACCTCGGGCGCGGTGCCGGCCGGCGCGAGCAAGGTCCACCAGACGCTGGCGTCGAAGTTCGGCAGGCCCGCCTCGGCCATGGTGGGCACGTTCGGCAGCATCGGCGCGCGCTGGGCGCCGCTGACCGCCAGCGCGCGCAGCCGGCCCGACTGGATGTGCGGCAGCACCTCGAGCGGATTCAACAGCATGAACGAGGTGCGTCCCGCGATCAGGTCGACCAGCGCGGGCGAGCCGCCCTTGTAGGCCACGTGCAGCGCATCGAACTTGCCGACCGAGGCCAGCAGCGCGCCGGCCAGGTGGCCCGAGCTGCCGTTGCCGGCCGAGCCGTAGCTCATGTCGCCGGGCTTGGCGCGCGCGGCCGCGAGCAGCTCGGGCACGCTCTTGTAGGGCGCGCTGGCCGGCACCACCAGCACCAGCGGCGCATAGCCCAGGCGCGCCACGGCGACGAAGTCGCGCAGGCCGTTGAACGACAGCTTGGGATAGAGCGTGTTGTTGGTCACCACGCCGTTGGCCGCCACCAGCAGCGAGTAGCCGTCGGGCGCCGAGCGCGCGACGTTCTCGGTGCCGATGTTGGCGTTGGCGCCGGGCCGGTTGTCGACGATCACCGGCTGGCCCATCTGCGTCGACAGCCGCTCGCCGACCACGCGGCCCACGGTGTCGACCGCGCCGCCGGCCGCGAAGGGCACGACCAGGCGGATCGGCTTGCTCGGATACGGCGCCTGCGCGAGCGCCAGCGAGGGCGCGGCGAGGCAGGCCAGGAAGAGCGCGCCAAGGCGGCGGCGCAGCGGGGCGATGGGTGTCATGAGCGGGTCTCCTGCGGATGTTCGAAGCGATGGGGCCCAGTGCCCCGGGAAAGCCGCGAGCCTAGGATTCGCAACGCGGCCGCACAATGCCGTTCCACTCCGCGAAACGATGGCCTCCTCCGCACGCGCTCCCACCCGCACCGCCAAGCCCGTGCCGCGCGCCGAGGGCGTGACCGCGGTGGCGCGTTCGCTCGCCATCCTCGATGCCTTCGGCACCGCCGACGCGCAGCTCGCGCTGGCCGAGATCGCGCGCCGCACCGCGCTCGCCAAGCCCACCGCGCTGCGGCTCGCGCGCACGCTGGCCACGGCCGGCTACCTGGTGGCGCTCGAGGGCGGTGCCTGGCGCCTGGGCCCGGCGGCCGCGCGGCTGGGCGCGCGCTACCAGCGCGCCTTCGACCTGCGCAACGTGATCGAGCCGGCGCTGCAGCAACTGGCCGAGCGGACCGGCCACAGCGCTTCCTTCTTCGCGCTCGAGGAAGGCCAGCGCGTGCGCCTGCTGCGCGTGCGCGGCGCCGACGGCTTCGTGAGCCCGAGCCGCGTCGGCGAGCCGCTGCCGCTCGAGCGCGGCGCGGCCGGCCAGGTGATCCTCGCGTTCTCGGGCGCGCCGGGCGCCGCGCTCGACGCGATCCGCCGGCGCGGCCATCACCTGACCGTGGGCGAAGCCGACGCGGCCGCCGCGAGCGTGGCCGCGCCGGTGTTCGCCGCGCGCGGCACGGTGCTGGGCGCGCTCAGCGTGGCGGTGCCGGCCGACGCGGCCGCGGCCGGCGAGCTCGCGCGCCATGCGGCCACGCTGATGGAGGCGGCACGCAGGTTGTCGGATGCGCTCGCGGCCACGCGCTACGAACCGCTCGAAGGCCGCGCGCGCAGCCAGTGGCACCCTTAACTAGTCGGCCTTCACGCCTGCGGCCTTCACCACCGGCGCCCACTTCACGATCTCGCTGCGGATCGTCGCCTCGAACTCGGACGCGCTCGAGCCCACGGGCTCGACGCTGAGCTCGGCCAGGCGCTGGCGCACCTCGGGCAGCTGGATCACCTTGACGAGGTCGCCCGACAGCCTGGCCGCGATCGGCGCGGGCAGGCCGCGCGGCGCGACGAAGCCGAACAGGCTCTCGAGCGAATAGCCGGGGATGGTCTCGCCGACGGTCGGGTAGTCGGGGTAGATGCGGCTGCGCTTCGCATTGGTCACGGCCAGCACCTTGAGCTTGCCGGCCTTCACGTGCGGTAGCGCCGAGTCGAGCAGCACGAAGCCCACCTGCACCCGACCACTGAGCAGGTCGTTGTACGCGGGCGCGCTGCCGTTGTAGGGGATGTGGACCATGCCGGTCTCGGCGCGCACGTTCATCATCTCGCCCGCCAGGTGGGTGGCGGTGCCGATGCCCAGCGAGGCATAGCTGATCGAGCCCGGCTTGGCGCGCGCCTTGGCGATCAGCCCGGCCACGTCGTTGGCGGGGAACGAGGGAATGGCGACCAGCGCGATCACCGGGAAGCCCAGCAGGCTCAGCGGCGTGAAGTCCTTCGTGGCGTCGTACGGCAGGTCGTTGCGCAGCGAGGGATTGATGGTGAAGGCGCTGATGACGATGCCGAAGGTGTAGCCGTCGGCCGGCGCCCGCGCGATGGCCTGAGTGCCGACGATGGTGCCGGCGCCGGGCTTGTTGTCGACGATCACGCTCTGGCGCCAGAGCTCGCCGAGCTTCTGCCCGAGCAGGCGGCCGATGACGTCGGTGGCGCCGCCCGGCGGCAGCGGGATCACCATCCGCACGGGATGCGAGGGGAAGGCGGAAGCGGGCTCCTGCGCCAGTGCGCGCAGGGGCAGCGCGCCGCTCGCGGCGAGGGCGGCGCCGGCGCGCAGCAGGCCGCGGCGGGTGGCGGCTGCCGGTGGCAGGCGCGGGGGTTGTTCGGGTGTCATGGTGTCTCCTTATCGGTATGGGGGGCGGGGTCGGCGGCAAGGCTCGGGCGCCGGGCGCCGTCGAGGTGCAGCCAGGGATGCAGCGCCCGGTCGCGGCGCTGGAAGGCGTCGATCTCGGTGCTGCGCGCGAGCGTGAGCTCGAGGTCGTCGAGGCCGCGCAGCAGCCCCTCGCGGCGCCGCGGCGGCAAGGCGAAGGGCAGCGTCGGCAGGCCCTCGCGCCGCACGGTGCAGGCCTGCAGGTCGACCGTGAGCACGGCATCGGCGCCCTCGGCCACGGCGCGCGCGAGCACCTCCACCTGCGCGCGCGGCAGGCGCACCGGCAGCAGGCCGTTCTGGAAGCAGTTGCCCTGGAAGATGTCGCCGAAGCTCGGCGCGACGATGCAGCGGATGCCCAGCGCCATCAGCGCCCACACCGCGCCTTCGCGCGAACTGCCGCAGCCGAAGTTGTCGCCCGCCAGCAGGATGCCGGCGCCGCGGTAGCGCGGCTGGTTCAGCACGCAGGCCGGGTCCTCGCTGCCGTCGGCGCGAAAGCGCAGCGCGGCCAGCGCATGGGGGCCGAGCTCCTCGCGCGGCACGCCGCCGAACAGCGGCTCGACGCGCACGATCAGGTCGGTGTCGATGTTGTCGCGCACGAGCGGCGCGGCGGTGGCCGTGAGCACGCCGAACGGGCTCATGGCCGGGCCTCCATGGCGCGCGGGTCGACCAGGCAGCCCGCGATGGCGGAGGCGGCCGCGAGCTGCGGGCTCGCGAGATGGGTGCGCGCGCCCGGCCCCTGGCGGCCGACGAAGTTGCGGTTCGAGGTCGACACCACGCGCAGGCCCGGCGGCACGGCCTCGCCGTTGGCCGCCACGCACAGCGAGCAGCCCGACTCGCGCCATTCGAAGCCGGCGTCGAGGAACACCTGCGCCAGCCCTTCGGCCTCGGCCTCGCGCTTGACCAGCTCCGAGCCCGGCACGATCCAGGCGCGCACGCCGCTCGCCACGCGCCGGCCGCGCACGGTCTCGGCCGCGAGCCGCAGGTCGGAGATGCGTGCGTTGGTGCACGAGCCGATGAACACCCAGTCCACCGGCGTGCCCGCGATCGCATCGCCGGCGCGCAGGCCCATGTAGTCGAGCGCGGCCTGCCGCGCGGCGCGCTGCGCCGGATCGCCGGCGGCGGCCGGGTCGGGAATGCGCGCGTCGATGCCGATGGTGTCCTGCGGGCTCGTGCCCCAGGTGACCTGCGGCACGACCTCCGAGACGTCGATGCAGACCTCGCGGTCGAACACCGCGTCGTCGTCGCTGCGCAAGGTGGCCCAGTGCGCCGCGGCCTGGTCCCATTGCGCGCCGCCGGGCGCGAACGGCCGGCCGCGCACGTAGGCCAGCGTGCGCGCGTCGGGCGCGACGATGCCGAAGCGCCCGCCCATCTCCACCGACAGGTTGCACACCGTCATGCGCGCCTCGATGTCGAGCGCGTCGATGGCCGCACCCGCGTACTCGACCGCGCAGCCCGAGGCCCCGGTGGCGCCGAGCCGGCCGATGGCATGCAGGATCAGGTCCTTCGCGCTGGTGCCCGCGGGCAGCGTGCCTTCGAAGCGGATGCGCATCTGGCGCGGGCGCTGCAGCACGATGGTCTGGGTCGCGGCCACGTGCTGGAACTCGGTGGCGCCGATGCCGAAGGCCAGCGCGCCGAGCGCGCCGTGGGTGCAGGTGTGGCTGTCGCTGCAGACCACCGAGGCGCCCGGCAGCGTGAGCCCGAGCTCGGGCCCGACCACGTGCACGATGCCCTGCCCCGGCTGGCCGACGTCGAACAGGCGGATGCCCTGCAGCCGGGTCTCGTGGCGCAGATCGGCCAGGTAGCGGATGGCGTTGGGCGTGTGGCCCTCGCGGCCCGGCGCGGTCGACACCGTGTGGTCGGGCATCGCGAAGGTCAGCTCGGGATGGCGCACCGGCAGCCCGCGCCGGCGCAGCGCCGCGAGCGCCTTGCTGCCGGGATCGCTGACCAGGTGGCGGTCGACGTGCAGCAGCGAGAAGCCGCCGCCCAGGTCGGACACCACGTGGGCGTCCCATATCTTCTCGAAGAGCGTGCGGCCGGGCATGCGGGGTCTGTCGGCGTGAGCCGTCGTGGAGCGTTGTTGGTCCTATTGTATTGACATCAATACTTTTAGCCAACGCCCCGGTCCGCCCCGTCATCGACCGCTAAGATTTGGACATGGACCTCAACAGGCAGCCCGGCGTGGCACTGCATCACCAGATCTCGACGCTGATCGAGGACATGGTCGCCAGCGGGCGGCTGCGCGACGGCGACCAGCTCCCCACCGAGGAGGAGCTGCGCGAGAAGTACGGCGTCTCGCGCGTCACGGTGCGGCGCGCGCTGCAGTCGCTGGAGGAGCGCGGCCTGCTCAAGCGCCAGCGCGGCCGCGGCACCTACGTGTCGGCGCCGTTGCGCTCGGCGCCGCTGCCGATGCCGATGGAGTCCTTCCTCGCGACCATGGCCGAGCGCCGCTCGCGCAGCAAGCCGTCGGTGAAGGAGTTCGGCTTCGTGCCCGCGCCCGCCGACGTGGCGGCCGCGCTGCGGCTGGAGGAAGGCACGCCGGTGCTCCAGGTGGTGCGGCTGCGCAGCACCGGGCGGCTGCCGATCCTGCACAGCATCGTCCATCTCATCGAGGACGTGGGCCGGCGCTTCGCGCGGGCCGATTTCTCGCGGCTGTCGCTGACCGAGCTGCTGCAGGGCCAGGGCATCCGCTACGGCCGCATCGAGATGCTCACGCGCGCCACGCTGGCCGACGCGCCGCTGGCCGCGCTGCTCGGCGTGCCGATGGCCTCGGCGCTGGTCGACGTGCTGCGCATCGGCCACGACGAGGCCGACCGGCCCTTCGAGTTCCAGCGCCTGCGCGGCCCGTCGGACCGCTTCCACTCACACGTCACGATCCGGGGCTGACCTCGCGCACGCGCTCCAGCGTGTAGTCGATGAAGGTGCGGATCGCGCGCGTGTGCTGGCGGTTCGGCATGTAGAGCATGAACATCTGGGTGCCGAAGATCGACAGTCGCCAGTCGTCGAGCGTGGTCAGCACCTCGCCGCGGCGCACGTCCTCGGCCACCACGTAGTCGGGCACCAGCCCGATGCCCAGGCCCGCGAGGATGGCCTGGCGCAGGAACAGGAAGTTCTCCGAGATCAGGGTCGGCTCGAGCACCACCTCGCGCCGGATCTCGCCCTGGTAGGCCGACACCCGCAGCTGCCGCCCGATGACCGCCGCCGTGACCACCGGCGCGCCATGCAGCCCGTCGAGCTGCTCGGGCAGCGGATGCCGCGCCGCATAGTCGCGCGAGGCGCAGGCCACGTAGCGCACCGGGCCCATCGCGCGCGCCACCAGGTTCTGCGGCGGCTCGGGGATCACGCGGATCGCGATGTCGACCTCGTCGCGCAGCAGGTCCTCGATGCGGTTCTCGAACACCACGTCGAGCACGATGCCCGGGTAGCGGCGCTTGAAGTCGATCAGCCAGTCGGCCATGACCAGCTGCCCGTAGCCGCTGGGCACGCTCAGCCGCACCTGGCCCTGCAGCCCCTCGCCCAGCGTGGTGACCGATTCGCGCGCCGCGCGCAGCTCGCCCTGGATCGCGACGCCGTGCTGGTACAGGCGCAAGCCGATCTCGGTCGGCTCGGCGCGCCGGGTGGTGCGCCGCACCAGCTGCGCGCCGACCGAGCGCTCGAGCTGGTTCAGGTGGTAGCTGACGTTGGCCCGGGTCATCTTGAGCCGGCGCGCGGCCGCGCTCAGGTTGCCGGCATCGATGATTTCGACCAGCAGGGTCAGCGATTGGAGGTCCATGGCCCGGATTTTGTCAAAAATCCTTTGACAGTCTGTCAACCGGCTATGCAATTGTCAAAACGGGGATGGGTGCAAAGAATGCGGGGTTCACCCCTCCAGAGCCTCGCGCCGCTCCGGCGCGTCACCGAGACAAGCGACACGCACATGGCCACCCCGACCTCCAGCCCCTCCACGTCCTCCGGTCCCGTCGCCTTCGAGCGCCAGGGCGACGTCTTCGTCGTGACCATCGACAACCCGCCCGTCAACGCCCTGGGCGTGGACGTGCGCCGCGGCCTGGTGGCCGCCATCGACGCGGCCGAGGCCGACGCCGCAGCCAAGGCCGTGCTGATCGTCGGCGCGGGCCGCAACTTCATCGCCGGCGCCGACATCCGCGAGTTCGGCCAGGCGCCGCAGCCGCCCTCGCTGCCCGAGGCCTGCCTGAAGATCGAGAACTGCAGCAAGCCCGTGATCGCCGCCATCCATGGCGCCGCGCTCGGCGGCGGCCTCGAGGTGGCGCTGTCGGCCCACTATCGCCTGGCCTCGCCCACCGCCAAGCTGGGCCTGCCCGAAGTCGCGCTGGGCCTGTTGCCCGGCTCGGGCGGCACGCAGCGCACGCCGCGCCTGATCGGCGTGAAGCCCGCCATCGAACTGATGCTCAGCGGCCGCCACGCGCTCGCGAAGGAAGCGCTGTCGCTGGGCCTGGTCGACCGCCTCGGCAGCGAGGCCGACGCGCGCGCGGAAGGCCTGGCGTATGCCAGGGAACTGATCGCCGCCAACGCCCCGGTGCGCCGCACGCGCGAGTCCGGCGCGCTGGCCGACCAGGAAGCCAGCCGCGCCGCCCTCGAGGCCGCGCGCGCCGATACCGCCAAGAAGAGCCGCGGCCTGTTCTCGCCGATGAAGATCGTCGAGGCGGTCGAGGGCGCGCTCACGCTGCCCTTCGACGAAGGCATGGCGCTCGAGCGCAAGCTGTTCCTGCAGTGCATCGACAGCCCGCAGCGCGCCGGCCTGATCCACGCCTTCTTCGCCGAGCGCGAAGTGCTCAAGGCACCCGAGACCCGCTCCGCCAGCCCGCGGCCGCTCGAGTCGGCCGGCATCGTCGGCGGCGGCACCATGGGCGCGGGCATCGCGGTGGCGATGCTCGACGCCGGCCTGCCCGTGACCATGATCGAGCGCGACGACACCCAGCTCGCGCGCGGCCGCGCCAACGTCGAGAAGGTCTACGACGGCCTGATCGCCAAGGGCCGCATCACGCCCGAGGCCAAGGCCGCCGTGATGGCGCGCTTCTCGGGCTCGACCTCGTACGACGCGCTCGCCGGCGTCGACATCGTGGTCGAGGCCGTGTTCGAGGACATGGGCGTGAAGAAGGCCGTGTTCGCCGAGCTCGACCGCGTCTGCAAGCAGGGCGCGGTGCTGGCCACCAACACCTCCTACCTCGACATCGACGAGATCGCCGCCAGCATCTCGCGGCCGCAGGACGTGGTGGGCCTGCACTTCTTCTCGCCGGCCAACATCATGAAGCTGCTCGAGATCGTGGTGCCCGCCAAGGTGCGCGCCGACGTGGTCGCCACCGGCTTCGAGCTCGCGAAGAAGCTCAGGAAGGTGCCGGTGCGCGCGGGCGTGTGCGACGGCTTCATCGGCAACCGCATCCTGGCCGTGTACCGCCAGGCGGCCGACCACATGATGGAGGACGGCGCCTCGCCCTACGAGATCGACGCGGCCGTGCGCAACTTCGGCTACCCGATGGGCCCGTTCCAGGTCTCGGACCTCGCGGGCGGCGACATCGGCTGGGCCACGCGCAAGCGCAAGGCCGCCACGCGCGACCCCAAGGCGCGCTACGTGCAGGTGGCCGACCGCATCTGCGAGCGCGGCTGGTTCGGCCAGAAGACGCAGCGCGGCTACTACCTCTATCCCGAAGGCGCGCGCACCGGCCAGCCCGACCCCGAGGTGCTCGCGATCATCGATGCCGAGCGCGAACGCGCGGGTGTCAAGCCACGCGCATTCACCGAGGAGGAAATCATGCGCCGCTACATGGCCGCGATGATCAACGAGGGCGCCAACGTCGTGCTGCAGCGCATCGCGCTGCGCCCGCTCGACGTCGACGTGACCTTCCTCTACGGCTACGGCTTCCCGCGCCACCGCGGCGGCCCGATGAAGTACGCCGACATGGTGGGCCTGCCGAAGGTGCTGGCCGACATCCAGGAGTTCGCGAAGGAAGACCCGATCTTCTGGAAGCCGTCGCCGCTGCTGGTGCAGCTGGTCGAGCGCGGCGCCGACTTCGCGAGCCTCAACCAATCCGAGTAATCACAGAGCCAGCCTCCAGGAGACATCCCCATGCGTGAAGCCGTCATCGTTTCCACCGCCCGCACCCCGCTCACCAAGGCGCACCGCGGCGAATTCAACATCACCCCCGGCCCCACGCTGGCGGCCTTCGCGGTCAAGGCCGCGGTCGAGCGCTCGGGCCTCGACCCGGCGCTGATCGAGGACGCCATCCTCGGCTGCGGCTATCCCGAGGGCACCACGGGTCGCAACATCGCGCGCCAGGCCATCGTGCGCGCGGGCCTGCCGATCTCGATCGCCGGCACCACCGTCAACCGCTTCTGCGCCTCGGGCCTGCAGGCGATCGCCATGGCCGCGGGCCGCATCGTGGTGGACGGCGCGCCGGCCATGATCGCGGGCGGCGTGGAAAGCATCTCGCAGATCCGCAGCCGCAGCGCCACCGACAGCGGCGACAACGGCATGGACCCGTGGATCGTCGAGCACAAGCCCGCGCTCTACATGGCCATGATCGAGACCGCCGACATCGTGGCCCAGCGCTACAACATCAGCCGCGAGGCGCAGGACCGCTTCTCGGCCGAGAGCCAGCGCCGCACCGAAGAAGCGCAGCTCGCGGGCCGCTACAAGGACGAGATCGTCGCCTGTACCACCACCATGGCGGTGACCGACAAGGAGACCAAGGAGGTCACGCACCGCGAGGTCACGGCCACCGAGGACAACTGCAACCGCCGCGGCACCACCTACGAGGCGCTGGCCAAGCTCAAGCCCGTGATGGGCGACGACAAGTTCATCACCGCGGGCAATGCCTCGCAGCTCTCCGATGGCGCCTCGGCCTGCGTGCTGATGGAAGCCAAGGACGCCGAGCGCGCCAACATCAAGCCGCTGGGCGCCTTCCGCGGCCTCGCGGTCGCGGGCTGCGAGCCCGACGAGATGGGCATCGGCCCGGTGTTCGCCGTGCCCAAGCTGCTCGCGCGCCACGGCCTCAAGGTCGAGGACATCGACCTGTGGGAACTCAACGAAGCCTTCGCCTCGCAGTCGATCTACTGCCAGGACCGGCTGGGCATTCCCTCGGAACGCCTCAACGTCGACGGCGGCGCGATCTCGATCGGCCACCCCTTCGGCATGACCGGCGCGCGCCTCGCGGGCCATGTGCTCATCGAAGGCAAGCGCCGCGGCGCCAAGTACGCCGTGGTCACGATGTGCATCGCCGGCGGCATGGGCGCGGCCGGCCTGTTCGAAATCTACTGAGGAGCGCGCGATGGACCTGAACTTCACTCCTGAAGAAGAAGCCTTCCGCGGCGAAGTGCGCGCCTTCCTGGCCGACAAGCTGCCCGCGCGGCTGTCGGACAAGGTGCGCGGCGGCAAGATCCTCGAGAAGGCCGACATGGAGGAATGGCATGCCATCCTCGACGCGCGCGGCTGGCTCGCCAATCACTGGCCCGAGCAGTACGGCGGCCCGGGCTGGACGGCGGTGGAGAAGTTCATCTTCGAGAACGAGTGCGCGCTGGCCTTCGCGCCGCGCATCGTGCCCTTCGGCGTGAACATGCTCGGGCCGGTGCTGATCAAGTACGGCAACGAGGCGCAGAAGAAGCACTGGCTGCCGCGCATCCTCAACGGCGCCGACTGGTGGTGCCAGGGCTATTCGGAACCCGGCGCGGGCTCCGACCTCGCGGCCGTCAAGACCTCGGCCGTGCGCGGCATCGATGCCCAGGGCGACCACTACATCGTGAACGGCCAGAAGACCTGGACCACGCTGGGCCAGCACGCCAACATGATCTTCTGCCTGGTGCGCACCAACCGCGAGGCGAAGAAGCAGGAGGGCATCAGCTTCCTGCTGATCGACATGAAGTCGCCCGGCGTCGAAGTGCGCCCGATCATCACGCTCGACGGCGAGCATGAGGTCAACGAGGTGTTCTTCTCCGACGTGCGCGTGCCGGCCGAGAACCTCGTGGGCGAGGAGAACAAGGGCTGGACCTGCGCCAAGTACCTGCTGACCTACGAGCGCACCAACATCGCGGGCGTCGGTTTCTCGGTGGCGGCGCTCGAGCAGCTCAAGGGCATCGCCGCCACGCAGACGAAGAACGGCAAGCCGCTGTCGGAAGACCCGGCCTTCGCGGCGCGCATGGCGCGCGTGGAGATCGACCTCGAGAACATGAAGACCACCAACCTGCGCGTGATCGCGGCCGTGGCCGGCGGCGGCGTGCCGGGCGCCGAGAGCTCGATGCTCAAGATCCGCGGCACCGAGATCCGCCAGGAGATCTCGTCGCTGGCGCGCCGCGCGATGGGCGTGCATGGCCGCCCCTTCATCGCCGAGGCGCTGAAGGACGGCTTCACCGGCGAGACCTTCGGCCCGGCCTACGCCTCGGCCGCCGCCTCGCGCTACTTCAACAACCGCAAGCTGTCGATCTTCGGCGGCTCGAACGAGATCCAGAAGAACATCATCAGCAAGATGATCCTGGGCCTGTAAAGGAGAGATGCAATGAACTTCGAACACAGCGAAGACCGGCGCATGCTCGCCGACAGCCTGAACCGCTTCATCAGCGAGCAGTACGCCTTCGATGCGCGCGACCGCATCGCGAAGTCCGAGCACGGTTTCAGCAAGGAGATCTTCCAGCAGTTCGCCGAACTCGGCGTGATCGGCGCGCTGTTCGGCGAGGCCGATGGCGGCTTCGGCGGCGGCGGCTTCGACATCGCCGTGGTCTTCGAGGCCCTGGGCCGCGGCCTCGTGGTCGAGCCGCTGCTGGGCGCGGTGATGGTCGGCGAGGCGCTCGGCGCGGCCGGCACGGATGCGCAGAAAGAGAAGCTGGTCGATATCATCAATGGCGTGACCGTCGCGGCCTTCGCGCACGACGAGGCCGACACGCATTACGAACGCACGCGCGTGCAGACGAAGGCCGAGCGCAGTGGCGACGGCTGGGTGCTGAACGGCGCCAAGGCCGTGGTGCCGCAGGGCGAGCAGGCCGACCTGTTCCTGGTCTCGGCCCGCACCTCGGGCAACGTGGACGATGAAGCCGGCATCTCGCTGTTCCTCGTGCCCGCGAAGACCGCAGGCCTCACCGTGCGCGGCTGCCCTTCGATCGACGGCGGCCGTGTCGCCGAACTCTCGTTCGACGGCCTGAAGCTGAGCGCCGATGCGCTGCTGGGCGCCGAGGGCCAGGGCGCCGCGACGCTCGAGCGCGCGATCGGCCGCGGCGTGCTCGCGCTGTGCGCCGAGGCCGTGGGCGCGATGGAAGCGGCCAAGACCGCGACGCTCGACTACCTGCGCACGCGCAAGCAGTTCGGCACGCTGATCGGCAGCTTCCAGGCGCTGCAGCACCGCATGGCCGACCTGCTGCTCGAGATCGAGCAGGCGCGCTCGGCGGTCATCAATGCCGCGGCCGCCATCGACGGCAGCGACCGCCTCGCGCGCGAGCGCGCGCTGTCGGCCGCCAAGTTCAGCATCGGCCGCATCGGCGCGCTGGTGGCGGAGGAAAGCATCCAGATGCACGGCGGCATCGGCATGACCTGGGAGCTGCCGCTGCCCCACTACGCCAAGCGCCTCGTGATGATCGACCACCAGCTCGGCGACGAGGACCATCATCTGCAGCGCTACATCTCGCTCGGCAAGGAGGTGGCGGCATGAGCAACGACAAGACCGTGCTGATCTCGCAAGAGGGTGCCGTCCGCATCCTGACCAACAGCAACCCGGCCGCGCGCAACGCGATCACGCCCACGCTGTATGCCGAGCTCGCGGCCGCGCTGGCCGATGCGCAGGACGACCCCGAGGTCGGTGCCATCGTCTTCACCGGCGCCGGCGATTTCTTCTGCTCGGGCGGCGACCTCAACCTGCTGGCCAAGCGCCGCGAGCTGCCCGCATCGGAACGCCGGGAAAAACTCGAAGGCCTGAACAACCTGATCCGCGCGCTGCGCGACTGCGGCAAGCCCGTGATCGCGGCCGTCGAGGGCGGCGCCGCGGGCGCGGGCCTGTCGATGGCACTGGCCTGCGACATGCTCGTGTCGGCGCGCGATGCCTTCTACACCGTGGCCTACGTCAAGGTCGGCCTCACGCCCGACGGCGGCGCCACCGCCTTCCTGTCCGAGTTCGTCTCGCGCCAGCTGCTGACCGAGCTGTGCCTGACCGGCGACCGGCTGCCGGCCGAGCGCCTGGATGCGCTGGGCGCGGTCAACCGCCTGACCGACAAGGGCGCGGCACTCGCCGAGGCGATCGCGCTCGCGGCCAAGGTCGCGAACGGCCCGCAGCGCGCGAGCGCGCGCATCAAGTCGCTGTGCCGCCAGGCGCACCGCGCCACGCTCGAGGAACAACTCGAGGCCGAGGCCGTCTACATGGTGGAGTCGCAGGCCGATGCCGAAGCCGCCGAAGGCATTGGTGCCTTCCTCGGCAAGCGCAAGGCCGACTTCGCCGCGCTGCGGCGGCAGGACAAGTCCTGACGCTGGCCGCCACCGCTTCTTCCCCGGCCTCGCGCGGACCCGCGCCGAGGTCTCACGTCTTTCCGGAGCCACCATGCCCTCGCTGAATTCCTCGCTGCCGCTCGCCGGCGTGCGCGTCCTCGACCTCTCCCGCATCCTCGCCGGCCCCTGGTGCGGCATGGTGCTGGCCGACATGGGCGCCGAGGTCATCAAGGTCGAGCATCCGGGCCGCGGCGACGACACGCGCGACTGGGGCCTGCGCGTGGGCAAGACCGAGACCGCCTACTTCAACAGCGTGAACCGCAACAAGCGCTCGGTCACGCTCGACCTGCAGACGCCCGAGGGCCAGCAGCTCGCGCGCGATCTCGCGAAGCAGTGCGACGTGCTGATCCAGAACTTCAAGTTCGGCGGCATCGACAAGCTGGGCCTGGGCTACGAGCAGCTGAGCAAGGAGAACCCGCGCCTCGTCTACTGCTCGATCTCGGGCTACGACCGCACCGGCCCCGAGGCCGCGCGCCCCGGCTACGACCTCGTGGTGCAGGGCGAGGCCGGCCTGATGGCGCTCAACGGCGAGGCCAGCCAGCCGCCGCTGAAGTTCGGCGTGGCGGCCGTCGACCTGTTCACCGGCATGTACTCGGCGCAGGCCATCCTCGCCGCGCTCTACCAGCGCGAGAAGACCGGCCACGGCCGGCACGTGGAGATGGCGCTGTTCGACTGCGGCCTGATGATCACCGCCTACTACGGCCTCGAGGCGCTGCTGCTGGGCGAGGACCCGCCGCGCTACGGCAACTCGCATCCCTCGATCGTGCCCTACGGCGTGTTCGACGCGGCCGACGGCCCGCTGGTCATCACCGTGGGCAACAACGCGCAGTTCGCGCGCTTCTGCACCGAGGTGATCGAGCGGCCCGACCTCGCGGCCGACGAGCGCTTCAAGACCAACATCCTGCGCTCGGCCAACCGCGCGGTGCTGCTGCCGCAGCTGCATGCCGAACTCGCGAAGCGCCCGCGCGCCGCGTTGCTCGAAAAACTGAGTGCCGCCGGCATTCCCTGCGGCGAGGTGCTGGGCCTGCTCGAGGCGCTGCAATCGAAGCGCGCCACCGACGCCGGCCTGGTCACGCGCCAGCCGCATCCGGTCGCGGGCACGGTCGACGTGCTCGCGCCCCCTTACCGTTTCGATGGCGAGCGCCTGCCGGTGCGCAGCGCGCCGCCCACCCTGGGCGAAGGCACGCACGACGTGCTCCAGTCCTTGCTCGGCCTGTCGGATGAAAAGCTGGCAGCGCTGAAAAGCAGCGGCGTCGTCTGACGGCGCCATCTCGTGTTCCCCTGAAGCAGAAGTCCATGGCCTCCCTCTCTCTCCGTACCCTCCGCAGTCCTCTTCGCCGTGCACTCCTCGCGCTCGCCCTTCCCCTTGCCGCCGGTGCCGCCTTCGCGCAGGCCTGGCCGGCCAAGCCGATCACGCTGATCGTGCCCTTCCCGCCCGGCGGTCCCACCGACGTGGCCTCGCGCATCGTGGCGCAGAAGATGTCGGCCGCGCTCGGCCAGAACATCGTGATCGACAACCGCAGCGGCGCCTCGGGCACCGTGGGCGCGGCGGCCGCCGCGCGCGCGCCGGCCGACGGCTACACCTTCGTGATGCTGGCCACGCCCACGCTGCTGGCCTCGCACCTCTACGGCCCGACCGGCTACGACATCTTCAAGAACTTCACGCCCGTGGGCAGCGTCTACGACCTGCCGATCGTGCTGGTGGTCAATCCCAAGGCACTGCCCGAGGTGACCGGCCTGCAGGGCCTGATCGCCAAGGCCAAGGCCGAGAACGGCAAGCTCAACTACACGACCGCGGGCGCCGGCAGCTTCGGCCACCTGACGACCGAGCAGCTCAAGAACATCGGCAAGTTCGAGATGCAGCACGTGCCCTACCGCGGCAGCGCGCCGGCCGTGACCGACCTGATCGGCGGCCAGGTGCCCGCGATGTTCTCCGACCTCGTGGCCGTGATCCCGCACATCCGCGCCGGCAAGCTGCGCGCCATCGCGGTCGGCTCGGGCCAGCGCGTGAGCCTCCTGCCCGACGTGAAGACGGTGGCCGAGCAGGGCTTCCCGGGCTTCGACGCCACCTCGTGGGGCGGCCTGCTGGCACCGGCCGGCACGCCCAAGGACGTGGTCGAGCGCATGAGCGCCGAACTCAAGAAGGCGCTGGCCGACAAGGAAGTGCAGGACAAGCTGCAGGGCGTGGGCTCGTTCGCGGCCTACCGCACCGCCGACCAGACCGCCGAACGCATGCGCCAGGACTTCGAGCGCTGGGGCAAGGTCATCCGCGACAACCACATCACGAACCAGTAAAACAGCCGGGCCGACACGGCGACGATTTCAAGGGAACAAGGAGACAGGCCATGACCGACAGGAACGACCGGCACGACAACGACTACGCGACGCCCGTGGGCGCGCCGTTCCGGCCCGCGCGCCCCGTGCGCAGCCTCGCCGACATCCAGGCGCTCGAGCAGACGCCGCTCGCGCAGGCGCTCACGGTGCGCAGCACCTACGAGATCTTCCGCAACGCGGGCCATGCCTTCGGCGACAAGACGGCGCTGACCTTCCTGCGCACCGGCAACCCGGACGACGCGCCGATCCGCTGGTCGTATGCCGAACTGCTCGCGCGCATCCACCAGACCGCGAACCTGCTGCATGGCCTGGGCGTGGGCCCGAACGACGCGGTGGCGGTGCTGCTGCCGGGCTGCCTCGAATACCACCTCGCGCTCTGGGGCGGCGAGGCGGCCGGCATCGTGCAGCCGCTCAATCCGCTGCTCACCGACGAGAAGCTGGTCGCGCTGATGACCGCGGCCCGCGCCAAGGTGCTGATCGCCTACGGCTCGGACGCCGAGTCGGGCATGTGGTCGAAGGCGCTGCGGCTGCGCGGCCAGGTGCCCGGGCTCACCACCCTGCTGCGCGTGGCGCCGCACGACGAAGCACCGGGCGCGGCGGGCGCGCTGCCCGAGGGCGTGGCCGACTTCGAGGCGCTGCGCGCGGCGCAACCCGATGACCGCCTCGTGAGCGGCCGCGACATCGCTTCGAGCGACATCGCCGCCTACTTCCACACCGGCGGCACCACCGGCGCGCCCAAGCTCGCGCGCCACAGCCATGGCGCGCAGGTGTTCACCGCCTGGGCCAGCGTGCAGGTCGCGGGCATGAACGAGCACGGCATCTCGATCAACGGCTATCCGCTGTTCCACGTCGCGGGCGTGCTGCCGGCCTCGCTGGCCTCGCTGTCGGCCGGCGTGGAGGTGGTGATTCCCACGCCCTCGCTGCTGCGCAACAAGGAGGTGCTGGCCAACTACTGGAAGCTGGTCGCGAAGTACCGCCCGACCTCGCTGTCGGCCGTGCCCACGGTGCTGGCCGCGCTGGCCAACGTGCCGCTGGACGGCGCCGACATCTCCTCGATCACCTACTGCCGCACCGGCGCGGCCGTGCTCTCGCCCGAACTCGCCGCGCGCTTCGAGCGCCTGTTCGGCCTGCACGTGCACGAGAGCCTGGGCATGACCGAGATGGCCGGCATCTCGACCATCACGCCGCCCGGCGTCGACGGTCCCGCGGGCTGCGTCGGCTTTCGCCTGCCCTACATGCAGATGCGCGTGGTGGCGCTCGACGAGCACGGCAACGCGAGCGATCGCGAGGTGCCGCGCGGCGAGACCGGCATGGTGCTGTTCAAGTCGCCCAACGTGTTCTCGGGCTTCGTCGATCCGGCCGACAACGCCAAGGCCTTCACGGCCGACGGCTGGCTCGCGACCGGCGACCTCGGCTGGATCGACAGCGAGGAGCGGCTCAACCTCACGGGCCGCTCGAAGGACCTGATCATCCGCAGCGGCCACAACATCGATCCCAAGGTGATCGAGGACGCACTGAGCGCGCACCCGGCGGTGCAGGTCTGCGCCGCGGTCGGCGCGCCCGATGCCTACGCCGGCGAACTGCCCGTGGTGTTCGCGACGCTGGTGCCCGGCGGCGCCGCCACCGAGGACGAGCTGCTGGCCTTCACCGCCGCGCGCGTCGACGAGGCACCGGCCAAGCCCAAGTGGGTGGCGCTGGTCGATGCGCTGCCGATGACCAACGTCGGCAAGATCTACAAGCCCGAGCTGCGCGCCATGGCCGCGAGCCGCGTGGTGGCCGCCACCGTGGCCGAGCTGTGCGCCGAACTCGGCCTGCCCGAAGCCGCGCGCCCGAGCGTGACGCACGAGGGCGAGAGCCTGGTGCGCGTGACGATCGACCCGACCGCCACCGGGGCGCAGGCCGCGAATCTCGCCGAGCGGCTGCAGAAGGCGCTCGAGCCGCTGCCTTTCAAGACCCGCGTCGCGACGGCCTGAAGCCGCCGCACGGCGGGCCGCAGCGCACGGCCCGCCGCCTTTCGTTTCTCCGACCCCAAGAACCATCAGGGACACCATGACCATCACCCGACACTCGACCCGTCGCGCGCTGCTGCGCGCCACCACCGCAACCGCCGCCGCGCTGCTCGCGCTGGCCCACGCACCGGCCCAGGCCCAGGCCCCCTATCCGAACAAGCCGATCCGCATGGTCGTGCCCTTCCAGGCCGGCGGCGCCACCGACGTGCTCGCGCGCGTGCTGGGCCAGAAGATGGCGGCCGGCCTGGGCCAGCCCATCGTCGTCGACAACAAGCCCGGCGCGGCCGGCATCATCGGCACCGACGCGGTCGCCAAGTCGGCGCCCGACGGCTACACCATCGTGCTGGGGCTGAGCAATTCGCTGATGACCAACGAGTTCCTCTACGAGAAGCTGCCCTACGACACGCAGCGCGACCTCACGCTGGTCTACCAGATCGCGGCCGCGCCGCTGGTGCTGGTGGTGCATCCCAGCGTGCCCGCCAAGACCGGGCCCGAGCTGCTCAAGTACGTCGTCGCCAACAAGGGCAAGGTCGCCTATGGCTCGTACGGCATCGGCGCCTATCCGCACCTGGCCGGCGCGCACATGAGCCTTGCCACGCAGTCCGACATGAGCCACGTCGCCTACAAGGGCGAGGCGCCCATGATGCAGGACCTGATCGGTGGCCAGATCCAGATGGCCTATGCCAGCGCGCTGGTCGCCAAGCCGCACATCGACTCCGGGAAGATCCGCGCCATCGGCGTGAGCGGCGAACGCCGCATGAGCACGCTGCCCAACGTGCCCACGCTGGCCGAGCAGGGCCTCAAGGACGAGGCCTACCGCGTGACCGGCTGGCTCGCCATCGCCGTGCCCGCCAAGACGCCCAAGCCCATCGTGGACCGCATCGCCGAGGAAGTGCGCAAGGCCACGCAGCAGCCCGACGTGCGCGAGCGCATCGCGGCCATGGGCTTCGAGATCAAGGACAGCTCGCCCGAACTCTTCGCCGCCGCCTGGAAGGCCGAGCGGCCGATCTGGGAGCGCCTCATCAAGCAGTCGGGCGCGAAGCTCGATTGAACCCCTCCGTTTTCATTGAAGGACCAGCCATGAAGATTCTCGTGCCCGTCAAACGGGTCGTCGACTACAACGTGAAGGTGCGCGTCAAGAGCGACGGCACGGGCGTGGACATCGCCAACGTCAAGATGAGCATGAACCCCTTCGACGAGATCGCCGTCGAAGAGGCCGTGCGGCTGAAGGAGAAGGGCGTGGTGACCGAGGTCATCGCCGTCTCGTGCGGCGACGCCAAGTCGCAGGAAACCCTGCGCACCGCGATGGCCATCGGCGCCGACCGCGGCATCCTGGTCGAAACCTCGGAAG
>JAESGW010000134.1_pt1 | contig 167443 bp, 149 predicted proteins | sample 9269791 | NCBI WGS metagenome assembly JAESGW01 (sample SAMN16773120, study PRJNA677053) | algae metagenome | isolation source: Aphanocapsa lilacina HA4352-LM1 and co-occurring heterotrophs from near cave... | place: USA: Maniniholo cave, near Haena, Kauai, HI | collected 2009-07-28
CCGGCAGAAGACTAACCTGCTCGCGACTCTCGCCGCTCTTGTATGTCCGATTCGTCATAACCAGAATCGTACATCAACTCGCAGCCCAAGCTAATCTTGCCCAGTCTCTTCGCTCCATCCGGGCTACGAGTCTTTCCCGCACAGCCCAGCCACAAACCCGAGCAGCGGCCGGTTCCTGATTTGCGCGGCCTCGACGAGCATCGCTTCGATCTTCGGTCCGGCACTCTCGACATCATACTGTTCGCGAACGATCTTTTGCGCGGCTTCGCCCATCGCCCGCCGCCGCTCGGGCTCCAGCGCCATGGCCGTCAGTCGATCGGCGATCGCGGCGATGTCACCGACATCGATGATATGTCCCGCAACACCGTCGCGGACAAAATCGGGCAGCATGCCGACATTGGTCGCGAGCACCGGCAGCCCCGAGGACATCGCCTCCAGCACCGCGAGCGGGCCGGTCTCCTTGCGCGACACCAGCGCGAACACATCCATCGCCGCCAGCACATGGGCAATGTCCTCTCGCGCTCCGGCGAAGACGATGCGGTCTTTCACACCCAGCCGTTCCGCCGCGCTCCGGATTTCGGCGCCGTAACCCGGGTCTTCGCCGCCGACCAGCAGCAGCCGCGCCTGCGGCGCCTTGCGAACGACTTCGCCAAGTGCCTGCGCAAGATCGAGCTGGTTCTTGCGGTCGTCGATGAAGCCCACCGAGCCGACCACGAAGGCGTCGTCAGCGAAGCCGAATTCCTTGCGCGCAGCATTGCGCTGGCTTGCTGTCGTCGGCGGAAACTTCATCGTCTCGATGAAGTTGGGCTGCAGCCGCAGCGCCGATCGTTCGACGAGATTGCGCCGGCGATGATGTTCTGCCGCGCCGGCTGAGGTCGCGATGACGATGTTGTTGAAGCGCCAGTGCAATTGGGTCGACTGCGAATGCGCGGTGGCGACCGCGGGCCGGCGGCTGAAGATGCGCGTGAGCATGCCGTAGCTGTGGGCGCTGCTCATGTGCGTGTGGACCACCTCGGCGCCAAAGGTATTGATCCGGCGGGTGACGCGGATCAGCTCGCGCGGCGATCGGCCGAAGCTCGTTTCGAACAATTCCACCTCATTGAGGCCCGATTGCCCGGCGATCCATGCACCAGGCCGGTGCAGCAGCAGGACCTTGTGGCCGCGCCGCGCGAGATATCGGGTGAGGAGGAGGGCATGAATAATGGCGCCGTTGATGCCGGCGCCGGACACCATCATCGCGATACGAAGCGGGTGGATTTCAGGTGGGTTCAACGGGGAGCCGATACCACTTCTCCGAGTAGCGGAAATCGGTGAGGTGTCGTTGCTAATTGCATGATATTTGACGCCTTGTCCGCGGTCGCGGTTTAACAGCGGGGGCGCGCTGCTTGTCAAGAAAACGGCTGGTTGCAGACTGATCGAGATAATTGAATTGGTGGAATGACACGCATGCGGACGACCATTCTTTTCGGCGGGCTGAACCGTGAACGCCTCGTTGCAGTCGCCACGACCCAGGCCTTGAATGCGGCTCTGCCGGACGCCGACCTGTGGTTTTGGGAGGTTGGCGATACCGTGCATGAGACACGGTCAGAATTGCTCCAAAATCACCAGCGGCCGTTCGAAGTCGCATTCAAGCCCGGCGCGCGGTCCTTCGGCGGCATCGCGCAGGCCCTCGACAGGGCAAGGGCCGAGAACCGCGTGCTGGTGCTCGGCATGCACGGCGGCATGGCGGAAAACGGCGAACTTCAGGTGATGTGCGAGATGCGCGGGGTCGCGTACATCGGTTCCGGCTCGGCGTCGTCTTATCTTGCCTTCGACAAGAACGCGGCCAAGCGCTTCGCTGCAGCTGCAGGGCTCAGGACGACGACGACCGTGGCGCTGGAGGAAATCGACGCGGCCTTCAACGAGCACGGCAGGCTGATCGCCAAGCCTGCGCGAGACGGGTCGAGCTACGGCCTGATCTTCGTCAACGCGAAGCAGGATCTCGTCGCAGTCCGCAGGGCGGCCGCAACGGAAGAGTATCTGATCGAAGCGTATGTCGCGGGCGTGGAGGCGACGTGCGGCGTGCTGGAGCGTCTCGACGGCTCGGTCATTGCGCTGCCGCCGATCGAGATCATCCCGGCGGAAGGGGCGTTCGACTACGAGGCGAAGTATATCGCCAAGGCCACGCAGGAAATCTGCCCGGGCCGCTTCTCGTCCGAAGTCACCGCGCAGTTGATGGAATATGCCACGACGGCGCACAAGGCGCTGTCATGCCGGGGGTATTCACGGTCGGACTTCATCGTCACCGACAAGGGCCCGGTCTACCTCGAGACCAATACCCTGCCGGGGCTGACCAAGGCGTCGCTCTATCCGAAGGCGCTCAAGGCGCAGGGGATCGAATTCGCCGATTTCCTGAACGACCAGATCGCCTTGGCCGAAAAGCGAGCGCAACAGTAGGCCACAGGACGCCCTGGGAACCGTTTGGTTCCTCATGAGCATTTGAGCGATTGCAGGGCAAAGTATTCAAAAGGCGCATCAAATCACGTCCTGCCTTCGCCGCCTTTACCTTTTGTTTACCAGGAAGCCCGAAGGTTAACGCTGGCGGCGCATCGTGCGCTTGGTTGCCGGGGCGTGACCCGTGGAATGACCGAGACGTCAGGTGTGCCGGAGCTCGCAGCATATGCGGGCATAACCTTTGACGAGCTCGTGCAATGGATGGTGGAGGACGCCCCGCTGGATCGCTGAGAGAACCAGGGGCGATTTCCGTCCGCAGTCGGCTTGCGGGCCTGTTCCGTCGCAAGCCCGCGCCGCCGCGCGTCGGCATTGAGCGCGACACCCGCTTCATCACCAGATTAGAGGCCAGGCTGCCGCGCAACTTCGGCACGGTGGCGACACTGCTGATTCTGTTCGGCAGTCTCGGTGTCGGCGTCGTTCGTGGCGGCCATCTCGAAGTCATGGTCGAGGCCTTCCGCGATGCGCGGGACGCGGTCGCCAACACCGCCGGCTTTCGCATCGCCCACGTGGCGATCTCTGGCCGCAAGAACCTGTCGCAGGATGAAGTGCTCGCCATCGGCGGCGTGACCGGCCGCCGCTCGCTGCTGTTTCTCGATCCGGCAACGGTTCGTGAAAGATTGAAGGCGACGCCATGGATCGCCGACGCGACAGTGCTGAAGTTCTATCCGGACAGCATCCAGATCGACATCGTCGAGCGCGAGGCCTTCGCGCTGTGGCAGCACAACGGCAGCGTCTCGGTGATTTCCGCCAACGGCATCGTGCTGCAGCCCTACACGCCCGGTCCGTTCAAGTCGCTGCCGCTGGTGGTCGGCAAGGGGGCCGAGACGCGCGCGAAGGAGTTTCTCGACCTGCTGGCGAAGCATCCGCATCTCCGGCCGCAAGTGAAGGCCGTCGTGTTCGTCGGCGAGCGGCGTTGGAATATGAGGCTTGCCGACGGCATCGACGTGCGTCTGCCGGAGAAGAACGTCGATGGCGCGCTCGCCACGCTGACGAAGCTCGACAAGGACGAGAAGCTGTTCTCGCGTGACATCACCGCGATCGACCTGCGGTTGCCGGACCGCCTGACCGTGCGGCTATCGGAGGACGCAGCGAAAGCGCGCGCCGACATGCTGAAGGATAAGGACAAGGCCCGCAAGAAGAAGGCGAACGAAGCATGACGGGCCTCGATCGCGGTCTCACCCCAAAGATGAAGCCGATGGCGGGAAACCGGCCCACGCTGGTCGCCGGCCTCGACATCGGCACCAGCAAGATCGCCTGCCTGATCGGCCGGCTGCGGCCGTGCCAGTCGCGCGACGCGCTGGTCGGGCGCAGCCACGCCATCGACGTGATCGGCATCAGCCATATCCAGTCGCGTGGCATCAAGGCGGGCGCGGTGGTCGACGCCGGCGAAGCCGAGCACTCGGTTCGCCAGGCGGTTGCGCTCGCCGAGCAGATGGCCGGGGTGCGGGTCGAGTCGGTCGTGCTCTCGGTCTCGGCCGGCCGGATACAGGGACAGCTGATCGAGGCCACGGCGGAGGCCCGCGGCGGCACGGTGACCCCGCACGATCTGGCGCGCGCCATGAGCACCGCCGTGCTGCATGCGACCGGCGAAGGCCGCACGGTGCTGCATGCGCTGCCGGTCGGCTATTCGCTCGATGGCGTGAAGGGTATCCGCGATCCGCGCGGCATGGTGGCGAAGCAATTCGGCGTCGAGATGAACGTGGTGACCGCGGACTCCGCGGTGACCCGCAACCTCATGCTGGTGGTCGAGCGCTGCCATCTCAACGTCGAGGCGGTGGTGGCGAGTCCTTATGTCGCAGGCCTGTCGGCCTTGGCCGACGACGAGAGTGCGTTGGGCGCCGCGGTGGTCGAGATGGGCGCCGGGACCACGACAATGGCGGTTTATTCGGCCGGCCGGTTCGTGCATTCGGCGGGGTTCGCACTTGGCGGCAATCACATCACGATGGATCTGGCCCGCGGATTGGGCGCAAACATTGCGGATGCCGAGCGAATCAAGACGTTATATGGCACGGTTCTGACCGGCGGCTCCGACGCGCGTGAATTGATGACCGTTCCTTCGGCAGGGGACCATGAGGGGGATGCCCCTCAGATCGTGTCGCGGGGCAAGATCGCAAACATCATTCGCCAGCGGGCCGAGGAGATTTTCGAGATGGTCCGTGATCGACTCGCGGATTCTCCCTTCGCGGCGGAGCCGGAAGCCCGTGTCGTGATTACCGGCGGCGCATCGCAACTCACCGGTCTGCCGGAGCTCGCAACCCAGATCCTGAATCGCCCCGCACGCATCGGCCGTCCGCTCGGACTGAGCCGTCTGCCGAACGAGGCAAAGTGCGCAACCTTCGCCGTGCCCGCGGGACTGCTGGTCTATCCGCAATTCGCGCATCTGGAATTCACCGAGCCGCATCCCCGGCGTCGCGCGGCGACCGGAACGGACGGCTACTTCGGAAAGGTCGGACGATGGCTCCGCGAAGGGTTCTGAGCGCCATGACCACATTCACCAGCCCATTCACCAGCCGCACTTCGCCGGAGCAGTTTGCGTCCGCCGGCACGCCGCGCGAATAATCGAGAGGCAACCATGACGATCAATCTGCAGATCCCCGACATTCGCGAGCTCAAGCCGCGCATCACCGTCTTCGGTGTTGGCGGGGCCGGCGGCAACGCCGTCAACAACATGATCACCGCAGGGCTTCAGGGCGTCGACTTCGTCGTCGCCAACACCGACGCCCAGGCGCTGACCATGTCGAAGGCCGAGCGCATCATCCAGATGGGCACGGCGGTCACCGAGGGCCTCGGCGCCGGATCGCAGCCGGATGTCGGCTCGGCTGCGGCGAACGAGGTGATCGATGAGATCCGCGATCATCTGGCGGGCGCGCACATGGTGTTCGTCACAGCCGGCATGGGCGGCGGCACGGGCACTGGCGCAGCACCGGTGATCGCCAAGACCGCGCGCGAGATGGGCATTCTCACCGTCGGCGTGGTGACAAAACCGTTCCACTTCGAAGGCCAACGCCGCATGCGCACCGCGGAATCGGGCATCATCGAATTGCAGAAGGGCGTCGATACGCTCCTGATCATTCCGAACCAGAACCTGTTCCGGGTCGCCAACGAGAAGACGACGTTCGCCGACGCCTTCGCGATGGCCGACCAGGTGCTCTATTCTGGCGTCGCCTGCATCACCGACCTGATGGTCAAGGAAGGCCTGATCAACCTCGACTTCGCCGACGTGCGCGCGGTGATGCGCGAGATGGGCAAGGCGATGATGGGCACCGGCGAGGCCGGCGGCGAGAAGCGGGCGCTGACTGCCGCGGAAGCCGCGATTGCCAATCCGCTGATCGACGACTCCTCGATGAAGGGCGCGCGCGGTCTGTTGATCTCGATCACCGGCGGCAAGGACCTGACGCTGTTCGAGGTCGACGAGGCTGCAACCCGCATCCGCGAGGAAGTCGACCAGGACGCCAACATCATCGTCGGCGCGACCTTCGACGAAACGCTGGAAGGCATCATCCGCGTGTCGGTCGTTGCCACCGGCATCGATGCGCAACCGAACGTCCGGGCCAAGCCGGTGCCGGCTGCGGCGCAAGCTCCTGCCGTGCCGGAAAACCGCCTCGCCGACCTGACGGCGCGGCTGCGCGCCGACACCGCCAAGATGGCCGAGCGCACCCATACCCAGGACGCGCCGCGCCCGGCGGAGCCGGTCGCGCAGAACCGTGCCCCGATCGAGCAGGAGCGCGCAGCGCTTGCGGCGATTGCCGCGGCCGTTGCTCCGGCGCCCACGCCTGCGCCGGCATCATCCGCCACCTATGGTGATGTCTCGATTCGGCCGGTGCCGCCGAAGCCGTCCCTGTACATGGAGCCGAAGGCCGAATCGGTCGAGCACATCGAAGCGCCGGCGGCCGCCTTCATCCCGCCCGCGCCGGAGAAGATGCCGGTGCGCCCGGCCCGGATGCCGAAGTTCGAAGAGTTGCCGATGCCTGCGCAGAACGAAATCCGCCAGGCGCGCGGCGAGCCGGCCCCCGAGCATCCGCAGAAGAATCGGCTGTCGCTGCTGCAGCGGCTCGCCAATGTCGGCCTCGGCCGTCGCGACGAGGAGACCGAGCCGCCGATCGCAGCCCGGGCCTCAGGCCCGGCCATGCCAGCCATGCCGGCGATGCCGCCGGCGCAGCAGCGGGCGCCGATGCCGCAGCGTCCGGCGGCCCCGCAGCATCGCCCGGCCGACCCGGTGTCCGAATACGCGCGCCGCTCGCCGCCGCAGGGTCTTGATTCGCACGGCCGGCCGGCGCCGGTGAGCCCGCAACCGGTGGAGGATCACCTCGATATCCCCGCTTTCCTCCGCCGCCAGACCAACTGACTTTTTGTAACAATCGGCCACACCATCGAATATCCCGGCCCATCTGCGGCCGGGATATTTGCTTTTGGGGATGGGTTCAGGTTGGCGCTTATATCTCTGATTTCATTTGATTATTTCTGATATCCCGAGACTGAGGGCCGGGGCCAATTTTGGTTAACGCGGGGCGTGAATGCGGCACGTTTTGGGTAACAATTGGTAAGCAAGCGTGAGTGGCGAAATTTACCTTTCTCGGTAAGGTCCACCTCGACGTTGGGGGAAACAACGTCGGGAATTGGGGTTGAACCAGCCATTTGCTCGCCTCTCCGGCAGCCGGTTGCGTTCAGAAGCAGGCGACGTTGGGATGAAATTTAGCCGGCAGACCACGCTCAGGTTGCCAGTCAGTGTGACTGGCATCGGCGTTCATTCCGGACAGCCTGCGACGCTGACCCTTAGCCCTGCCGACGCCAACACCGGCATCGTTTTCATTCGCACCGGCCTCGAGAGCGGCGACCGCGAAGTGTCCGCGCGCCACGAGGCGGTGATCGCCACCGACTTCGCCACCGTGCTGGGCGACCGGAATGGCCCGCTCGTTTCCACCACCGAACATGTGCTCGCGGCTTTGCGCGGCATGGGCGTGGATAACGCCATGGTCGAGGTCGATGGACCGGAAGCGCCGATCATGGACGGCAGCGCCGCGCCGTTCGTGGCCGCGATCGATCAGGCCGGTATCGTCGAACTGAGCGCTCCGCGCCGCTATATCGAGATCCTCAGGTCCGTGCAGGTCGTCGCCGGCCGTTCGAGCGGCGAGCTTCGGCCCTACGCCCACGGCTTCCGCGCCGAACTCGAAATCTCGTTCGACAATGTAATCGGTCGTCAGGCCCTGAGCCTTGATGTGACGCCGCAAACCTTCCGCAAGGAGCTGTGCCGCGCGCGCACCTTCGGCTGTATGGCCGACGTCGCAAAGCTCTGGAGCGCAGGTTATGCGCTCGGCGCGTCGTTCGAGAATTCGATCGTCGTCGACGAGAAGCGCGTCCTCAATCCGGAAGGCCTGCGCTACGCCGACGAGTTCGTGCGCCACAAGGCGCTGGATGCGGTGGGCGACCTCGCGCTCGCCGGGCTGCCGATTCTCGGCGCCTACCGTTCGGTGCGACCCGGCCACAAGCTCAATCACGCCGTCCTCTGCGCCCTGATGGCAGATCGCAGCGCCTGGCGGGTCGTCGAGGCCGAGCGTCCGCGCCGTTCGCGCGGCCATGTGGAAGCGGTTGGCGGTCTGCTCGCCCCGGCCTACGGCCCGGACGTGTCCTGAAGCGGGACTAGCCGCGTCGCCCTGAAGCGACTTGCGTTTTTGCCCTCAACCATGCCGCCTTAATGCGGGCGAATTGTCTGCTTATCCGGTTGGTTGGGATGGATTTTTCGGTTATTTCTCATCGATCCGGTGACTGGACCTTGGTTGGCCCCGCGTATGAAGGCTGAACTTTCAACAAAGGTTGTGTGGCGCAAGCTTCGGCTGGGCGCGGCGTTGCTGGTGCTGACCGTGCCGCTCGGCGCGTGCAGCTCGATGGGCGGCACCTGGGACAAGATCTTCGGCAAGGAAGATACCCCGATCGATCAGCCGGCAGACAAGCTCTACAACGAGGGCCTCTATCTCCTGAATCAGGAGAAGAAGTCGGTCGCCGCCGCCAAGCGCTTCGAGGAAGTGGACCGGCAGCATCCGTACTCGGACCTCGCGCGCAGGTCGCTCTTGATGTCCGCCTACGCCCATTACGAGGCGCAGGACTATGATTCGACCATCGGTGCGGCCCAGCGCTACATCACCATGCACCCGGGCAGCCCGGACGCGGCCTACGCCCAGTACCTGATCGCCGCCTCGCACTTCGACCAGATTCCCGACATCAGCCGCGACCAGGGGCGGACGGAAAAGGCGATCGCCGCGCTCGAAGAGGTGGTGCGCAAATATCCGAATTCGGAATATGCGAGCGCCGCGCGGCGCAAGCTCGAATCGGCGCGCGACCAACTCGCGGGCAAGGAGATCGACATCGGCCGCTACTACATGGAGCGGCGCGATTTCACCGGCGCGATCAACCGTTACAAGACCGTGGTGACGCAATATCAGCGCACGCGCCATGTCGAGGAAGCGCTGGCGCGGCTGACCGAAGCCTACATGGCGATCGGCATCGTGAGCGAGGCGCAGACCGCGGCCGCTCTACTTGGCCACAACTTTCCTGAGAGCTCCTGGTACAAGGACGCCTATAATCTTGTAAAATCCCAGGGTCTCGAGCCGAGCGAGAACAAGAGTTCCTGGATGAGCCGGGCGCTCAGCAAGATAGGCCTCGCCGCAAGGTAGACCTCGGCTAAGGTTTCACCTGAAATGCTCTCGCGTCTCTCGATCCGCGACATTGTGCTGATCGAACGGCTCGATATCGATTTCGCGCGCGGCCTTGCGGTGCTTACCGGCGAGACCGGCGCCGGCAAGTCCATCCTTCTTGACGCTTTTGCGCTGGCGCTCGGCGGCCGCGGCGACGCCGGCCTTGTGCGGCAGGGCGTGGAGCAGGGGCAGGTGACGGCCGCCTTCGAGGTGCCGAAGACTCACCCGGCGGCAAAATTGCTGATCGCGAACGGCCTCGACGACACCGGTGAGATGATCCTGCGCCGCGTGCAGCTGGCGGACGGCCGTACCCGTGCTTTCATCAACGACCAGGCGATCAGCGTGCAGACGCTGAAGGCTGTCGGTGCGGCTCTGGTCGAGATTCACGGCCAGCACGACGAGCGCGCACTGGTCGACGCCGCGACCCATCGCCGCCTGCTCGATGCCTTCGCCGGCCTCGAGAAGGACGCGGCAGCCGTCGAAGCCTTGTGGGAGACACGCCGTGAGGCGGCGACCGCGCTTGACGAGCACCGCACCGGCATCGAACGCGCCGCGCGCGAGGCCGATTATTTGCGCCACTCATCGGACGAGTTGACCCGGCTTGCGCCGCAGGCAGGCGAAGAGACCACGCTGGCCGAGCGGCGTACGACGATGATGCAGAGCGAGAAGATCGCCGGCGACCTGCGCGAGGCGCAGGCGGCGGTCGGCGGTCACCAGTCGCCGGTGGCACTTCTGGCTGCGGCGGCGCGCAAGCTGGAGCGCCGCGCGGCCAACTCGCCGCGACTGGTGCAGCCGGCGATCGCCGCCATCGATACGGCGATCAATGCGCTCGCCGAGGCCGATCAGCATCTCGGCGCCGCGCTTGCGGCAGCCGATTTCGATCCGGCCGAGCTGGAGCGGATCGAGGAGCGGCTGTTCGCATTGCGTGCCGCCTCGCGAAAGTTCTCCACCCCGGTCGATAACCTTGCGGCGCTGGCGCAACGTTTTGCCGCCGATCTCGCGCTGATCGACAAGGGCGCGGAGCGGCTGAAGGAATTGGAAAAGGCCGCAGGCGAGGCCGACAAGCTGTTTCGTGCTGCTGCCGAAAAATTGTCGGCGGCACGGGTAAAAGCGGCAGAGAAGCTGAACAAGGCGGTCAATGCCGAGCTGGTGCCGCTGAAGCTGGACCGCGCAAAATTTTCGACCCAGGTCGAGGCCGATCCGCAAAGCGCGGGTCCCAACGGTTTCGACCGCGTGGAGTTCTGGGTGCAGACTAATCCCGGCACACGGCCCGGACCGATGATGAAGGTCGCCTCCGGCGGCGAGTTGTCGCGCTTCCTGCTGGCGCTGAAGGTCGTGCTGTCCGATCGCGGCTCCGCGCCGACCCTGGTGTTCGACGAAATCGACACCGGCGTCGGCGGCGCGGTGGCCGATGCGATCGGCGGACGATTGGCGCGGTTGGCGCAGAAGGTGCAGGTGATGGCGGTGACGCACGCGCCGCAAGTCGCCGCGCGCGCCGATCAGCACCTCTTGATCACCAAGGACGCACTCGACAAGGGCAAGCGCGTGACCACCCGCGTCGCAGCCCTCGCCGCCGACAACCGCCGCGAGGAGATCGCCCGCATGCTGGCAGGCGCAGAGATCACGGCGGAGGCGCGCGCGGCCGCTGAGAGGCTCATGAAGTCCGCCGCTAGCTGACGTCCTAAAATGCCAAAGCAATCCAAGAGCGCAATTCCCATCGACGAGCTCACGCCCGCGCAGGCGAAGGTGGAGCTGAACAAGCTCACCACCGAACTCGCCGAGCATGACAAGCGCTACTACCAGGACGACGCACCGACGGTGTCGGATGCGGCCTATGACGCGTTGCGGGTGCGCGCGAGCGCGATCGAGGCGCGCTTTCCCGATCTGGTGACGAAGGATTCGCCGTCGCAGAAAATCGGCGCGGCGCCGTCAGGTCGTTTTGCCAAGGTCCAGCACTCGGTGCCGATGCTCTCGCTCGGCAACGCCTTCAGTGACGAAGACGTGGCGGACTTCGTCGACCGCGTGCGGCGCTTCCTGCGGCTGCCGGATGACGCGATCCCGGCGCTCGTCGCCGAGCCGAAGATCGACGGCCTGTCACTATCGTTGCGTTACGAGAAGGGCGAGCTGGTGCGTGGCGCGACGCGCGGCGACGGCACCACCGGCGAGGAAGTGACCACCAATGTGCGCACCATCGCCGACATCCCGCACAAGCTGAAGGGCAAGGATATCCCGGCTGTCTGCGAGATCCGCGGCGAAGTCTACATCCTGGGCAAGGATTTCATCGGCTTCAACAAGCGCGCCGAGAAGGCGGGCATCCAGATGGCGGCCAACCCGCGCAACTTCGCCGCCGGCTCGCTGCGCCAGAAGGATGCGTCGATCACCGCGTCCCGGCCGCTGAAATTCTTCGCCTACACCTGGGGCGAGATGAGCGAGCTGCCGGCGGACACCCAGTTCGGCATGCTGAAGTGGATGGCCAAGTCAGGCCTCGTCACCAATCCGCTCACAAAACTCTGCAAGAGCGTCGATGAGGTGCTGGCGTTCTACAACGAGATCGGCGGCAAGCGCGCGAAGCTCGGCTATGACATCGACGGCGTCGTCTACAAGATCGACCGGCTCGACTGGCAGCAGCGACTTGGTTTCGCCGGGCGCAACCCGCGCTGGGCGGTGGCGCACAAGTTCGCCGCCGAGCAGGCGACGACGGTGCTGAACGACATCGAGATCCAGGTCGGCCGCACCGGTGCACTGACGCCGGTGGCGCGGCTGGCGCCGGTCACGGTCGGCGGCGTGGTCGTCTCCAACGCGACGCTGCACAACGAGGACTATATCCGCGCGATCGGCAACGACGGCAATCCGATCCGCGAGGGCGTGGACATCCGCATCGGTGACACGGTGATCGTGCAGCGCGCCGGCGACGTGATTCCGCAGATCGTCAGCGTGGTGCTCGACAAGCGCCCGAAGGATGCGAAGCCGTACAAGTTTCCGCAGAAGTGCCCGGTTTGCGGCAGCCATGCGGTGCGCGAGGAGGGCGAGACCGTGCGCCGCTGCACCGGCGCGCTGGTGTGCCCCGCGCAGGCGGTGGAGCGGCTGAAGCATTTCGTCTCGCGCAACGCCTTCGACATCGACGGGCTCGGCGACAAGCAGATCCAGGAATTTTACGGTGACGGCGTTGTGATGTCGACGGCTGACATCTTTACGCTGGAGAAGCGCGACGCCCGTGCGCAGAAGAAGCTGACCGACCGCGAAGGCTACGGCGAGGTTTCGGTCCGAAATTTGTTTGCTGCGATCGATGCACGGCGGAAGATCGAGTTGCATCGCCTGATCTATGCGCTCGGCATCCGCCACGTGGGCGAAGGCAATGCCAAGCTGCTGGCGCGGCACTACGGAACGCTTGAAGCGTTCGTCGAGGCGATGCGCGCCGCGGCGAAGGGCCAGTCCACTGAGGGCAACACCTCGGAAGCCTACGAGGATCTGAACGCGATCGAAGGCGTCGGCGAGGTGGTGGCCGACGCTGTGGTCGAGTTCTTCGCCGAGCCGCGCAACGTCAAGGCACTCGATGATCTGTTGAAAGAGATCGAGGTTTTGCCGGCCGAGCAGGCCGCCAAGGATTCGCCGGTGTCGGGCAAGACCGTGGTGTTTACCGGCTCGCTGGAACAGATGACGCGCGAGGAAGCCAAGGCGATGGCCGAGCGGCTCGGCGCAAAGGTCTCCGGCTCAGTGTCGAAGAAGACCGATCTGGTGGTCGCCGGCCCCGGCGCCGGCTCGAAGCTGAAGGATGCGCAAAAGCACGGCGTGCAGGTGCTGTCCGAGGACGATTGGTTCAAGCTGGTGGGGAGGTAGCGGAGCGCTTCTCGTACGGCGTCACCAGCGCGGCCACGACGCCTGCGCACAACAGCGCCAGAACCAGCACCGCGATGTTCAGCGGCACAGTGGTCGCGTAATCGCCGCCGAGATGCGCGCCGAGCTGCGAGACGATGGCGCCAAAGCTCATCTGCACGAAGCCGAGGAGGCCGGAGGCGGTGCCCGCCGCCTGCGGCCGCACGCTGATCGCCCCGGCTGCGACGTTCGACATGACGTAACCGTTGCCGTAGGCGCTGATCGTCTGCGTGAGGAACAGCCACGCGGGTTCGACGGTCAACCCGGCGATCCCCCAGACGAGGTTCAGCACGGCGCTGACGACCTGCAACACGAGCCCGATCCATATCATGCGGTGGCTGCCGACCTTCGGCGTCAGGCGCGCCGACGTGAGGTTGCCGGCCATGTAGGCGACCGAGCCGAGCGCGAACCATACGCCATACTCGGCGCTGGAGCGGCCCATCTGCGTGATGGTGGCGAAGGCGCCGCCCGAGGCGAAGATGAAGAACGTTCCCGCAGCGAACGCCTGCGCCCAGACGAAGCCGTGGTACTGCGGGCTTGCGAGCAGCGCGCGCATGTCGCGGAGGAAGCCGGCAGGAGCGGCGTTGACGCGGCGGGTTTCGGGCAGGGTCGCCCAGGCCCACAGCAGGGTCACAAGCGACATCGCGCCAAGGAACCAGAACACGGCGCGCCAGCCGTAGGCGGTCTCCAGTACGCCGCCGAAGAACGGGCCGATCATCGGCGCAACCATCATCGCGCCGACGACGATGCCGATCATCGAGGCGGCACGGTCGCGATCGTAGAGATCGCGGATCATGGCGCGGCCGACCGCGAGACCGCTGGCGGCGCCGAGCGATTGGACGATGCGGGCCGCAATCACCTGGTGCAGCGTCTCGGCAAACAGCGCGGCGCCATTCGCCAGCACCATCAACGCCAGGCCGCCGATGATCACCGGCCTGCGGCCGAACTTGTCCGAGAGGGGACCGACGACGAGCTGAGCGCAGGCGAGGCCGACGAGAAACAGCGAGACCGTAAGCTGGGCTACGGCGATGTCGCTTTGAAAGTGAGCGGCGAGCGCCGGCAGCACCGGCAGGATGGCCTGCAGCGTCATCGGCCCGAGGCCGCTGATGGCGATCAGCAGAACCAGGAATCCGGAAGGAACGTCGCTCGCCGGCTTCGCCGTGGTTTTGGGCGCAGCCGCGTCGGTTTTGATCGTGTCGTCAGTCACCGATCCGCGAACTCGTACGTTCTGAGCTACCCAAGCGGCCTTGTCGCCGCGTCCAGCCAGTCACGGGTCGCATCATCCAGTGCGCCGCGCAACGTGGTGCGCACGCGCATGTGGTATGCGTCGAGCCAGGAGATTTCGTCGCGCGTCATCAGCGCGACATCGATCAGCCGCCGGTCGATCGGCGCCAGCGTCAGCGCCGCAAATCCGTTCATCGGCTTCTCAGCGCCGGGAATATCCTTCGCCACGACGAGTTCCAGATTCTCGATGCGGATGCCGTATTCGCCCGTCTTGTAGTAGCCAGGCTCGTTCGACAGGATCATGCCGCGCTTCAGCGGCGTGGTGCCGAGCTTCGAGATGCGCGCCGGGCCTTCGTGCACGGAGAGGTAGCTGCCGACGCCGTGGCCGGTGCCGTGCTCGAAGTCGAGACCGGCCGACCAGAGGAACTGCCGCGCGAAGGAGTCGATCTGCGCGCCGGTGGTGCCGTCGGGAAACACCGCGCGGGCAATGCCCAGGTGTCCGCGCAGCACGCGGGTGAAACGGTCGCGCATCTCCGGCGTTGGCTCGCCGACGGCGATCGTGCGCGTCACGTCGGTGGTGCCGTCCTGATACTGCGCACCGGAATCGATCAGCAGCAATTCGCCGGGGCGGATGCGGCGGTTGGTCTTGCGCGTCACCCGGTAGTGGACGATCGCGCCGTTCGGGCCCGAGCCGGCGATGGTCGGAAACGAGACGTCCTTCAGCGCTCCGGTGTCGCGGCGGAATGTCTCCAGCGCCTCGACCGTGTCGATCTCGGTGAGCTGGCCGCTCGGTGCCTCGCGGTCCAGCCAGAACAGGAAGCGCGCCAATGCGACGCCGTCGCGCTCGTGCGCGGTGCGTGTGCCGGCAATCTCGGTCTCGTTCTTCACCGCCTTCAACAGCGCGACCGGATCGCTGCCGCGCACCGGCTTGCCGCCGGCTGCAACGATCATGCGGCTCAATGCGTCGGCGCCGGTCGCAGCGTCGATGGCGATCGCCGCCTTGCTCTCCGCCAGCTGCTTCAGCTGGACGTCGAGCTGGTGGGGTTCGACCACATCGGCATGGCGTTCGAGATGATCGCGCGCACTGTTGGAGAGCTTGCGTGCATCGATGAACACGGTCGGCCGGCCGTCCTTCGGCACCAGCGCATAGGCGAGCGGCAGCGGCGTGTGCGCGACATCGGCACCGCGAATGTTGAAGGTCCAGGCCACGGCGTGCGGATCGGACATCACCAGCGCGTCGGCGCGAATTTTGGCGATCTCGTCGCGGATGCGTGCGAGCTTCGTCGTCTCCGCTTCGCCCGCAAATTTCGCGTCGTGCACTGCGACCTGTCCGAGCGGCGGGGCAGGGCGCTCCTGCCACACCGCGTCGACCGGATTGGTTTCGACCGGCACCAACTCGGCGCCAGCCTTGGCGCAGGCGGTCTCCAGCCGTTCCACTGCCGAAGAAGTGTGCAGCCAGGGATCGAAGCCGAGGCGGTCGCCGGCCTTCAGCCCCTCGGCCAGCCATGCTTCCGGCGGCGGATCGACCAGCGAGGCCACGGTCCAGGCGGCGGTGTCGATCTGCTGGGCGGCCTGCAGCGTGTAGCGGCCGTCGACGAACAGCACCGCGCGGTCAGTCAGGACGGCGGCGAGGCCGGCCGAGCCGGTGAAGCCGGACAACCAGGCCAGCCGTTCGTCCGAAGGCGGCACATATTCGTTTTGATGGCTATCGGCACGCGGAATGACGAAGCCGGTGAGATTGCGGCGCGCGAGCTCCTCGCGCAGCGCCGCCAGGCGGGCGGCCAGTGCCACGCCACCTTCCGGGTCCTCGAATGTCTGGAAATGCGCCTCGAACATCGTGTGACTCTCAAGTCCCGGTACCCTGTGCCGGGTCGAAATCTATCGATAAAATTCGGCACAATCTATGCATAGCATGTTCAAGGCCTGCACAGGATTGCGTCCATACAAACCAAAGCGGCGAGACCCTTGCCGGCCTGCAAGGAACCGACTAAGAAAATGACGCTTCAATGACAATGCTGTGGGGGAAGGGCCTGGGGCTGTGCCAACTCAACGATGAGGGGATGCACGATGCCTGCGTTTTCCTTTGAAAAGATCGAGCCGCCCGCGCAGCTTGAGACAGCGGGGCCGATTTCATCCACCGTTCGCCGTGGGGCGATAGCCCGTTTTCTCGACCGCCTGACCTTGGCGCGGGCGCGGAAATCCGAAGGCGACAGCGGGAAAATCCAGACGCCGAAGCAGAAGCGCCGCAAGCAGGGTTAAGTCGCTACGCCGCCTGCTCCACCAACCGACTGTTCCCATTCGCCCGCGCCGCCTGCCGCAACTGCACGAACATGATCGCGTGCATGATGAGATAGACCGGCACCAGCACGCTCGGGATGAACGCCCACGGCAGCATCGCCACCGCCGACGATCCCGGGAGATCGAACAGCTGTATCGGTGAATTCGGCGCCGATGTGATGCCGAGGCCGATCGCTACGAGCAGATCGAGTGCGCCGAAAACATTCCAGGCGGCGATCAGTGAGCGGCTGCCTTGTGTCGGGCGCAGCGCGAGCCATAGCGCGATTGGCGCAAGCGCGGCGATGATGATGTCGCCCCATCCGGCCGAGGTGGGGAACGGGCCGCTCAGGCGGCCGGCGGCCGCGAGCAGCAGGAAAAAGCCGCCGATGATTCGGCTCGCATTCAAGCCGATCAGCAGCGGCATCGGCAGGCCGAGCAGTGCCGCGCGCCAGGTCGGTGAAAAGGTCGCCAGCGCTGCGACCGCAAGCGGCGGCAGCCAGACGAACAAGCCGATGATGGGGAACGGTCCGGGTGCGGAGAACAGCCCGGCAGTCGCGGACGCTGCAGCGAGGCCGATCCAGAGGCCGACGACGAGCGCCGCAGCGAGGCGCTGCGCACGCGTTACGGGGAGGGTGCTGACGATGGCGTTGACGACCACCACCATCACCGCAGTAACGGCCACCGTTCCGACGAAATCGAGCATGGAACACTCCTCAAATATTCAGGTGCATATGCACCTATTTGGTCAAACTCATATTGGCGATCCGCTCGCCGGGCAGGTCCTCTAGATTTGCGCCAGGCCGGCGAGGCGGCGCAGGTTGTCGGCCAGCCCGGCGCCGATCGACGCGGTGACCGCCGCCTGCGCCTTGCGCCAGGCCGGAAAAGATCGCGTCAGAATGTTTCTGCCTTTGGGCAGCAGGGTGACGATGCGCGAGCGCGCGTCGTCGTCGCTGAGGCCGATCCGGATCAGCGACTGCTCTTCGAGCGGGGCAAGATTGCGCGTCAGCGTCGTGCGGTCGGCGCCGACCGCGTCGGCCAGTTCGCCGATCGATAGCCGGCCCCTCAGTTCCAGCTGCGCGAGCAGCGAGAATTGTGTGGCGCGGATGCCGTGCTGCCGCAGGTGTCCGTCGAACGTCCGCGTGATTGCGCGCGCGGCGCGGCGGGAGGCCAGGCACAGGCACTGGGAACATTCCATCATCTCGCGGTCGATCATGAGATAAGTGTATATGCACTTATTTGCCCGTCAACCGCGGCAGGGACCCGATCACCGACGTGTGAGCAGCAGGCTGGTCCAGCCCTCCAGCTCGATCCGCCTCTGGAGGACAAGCCCGTTGGCGCGATAGGCGGCGATCACGCCGTTTGCGTGATCGGGCAGCAGGCCCGACAGGATCACCGTTGCTGATGCATTGAGATGCGCGCGCATCGGCGTCGCCAGGCGCTTGAGCGGGTTCGCCAGGATATTCGCCAGCACCAGATCGAACGGCCCGCAGTGCTTGAACTCGCGCGCGCCAAATCCGGTCGCGCAGATCGCCTGCACCAGATTGCCGGCGCCGTTCAGCCGCGCATTGTCGCGCGCGGTGATCGCCGCGCGGCGGTCGATGTCGCTCGCGAGAATACGCCGGCGCAGCGCCTTCGCCGCGGCGATTGCCAGCACGCCGGTGCCGGTGCCGAGATCGAGCACGCGGCGCGGCCGGCGCGTGCGCAGCACCTGGTCGAGCAGCGTCAGGCAGCCGCGCGTGGTGCCGTGATGGCCGGTGCCGAAGGCCAGCGCCGCCTCGATCTCGATGCCGATCCGGTTGCCGGCGACGCGATGCCGGTCATGCGAGCCGCGCACGACGAAGCGGCCGGCTTCGACCGGCTGCAGGCCCTCGAGGCTGGCCTTCACCCAGTCTTTGGTCTCGACCGCCTCGAACCGTACGTTGGCCGCCGTCGCCTCGTCGGAGGCGAGCGCGATGAGCTGCCGCACGACGGCCTCATCGGGCGGCGCGCCGAAATGCATGGTGATGTCCCAGCCGCCGGCCGCGCTTTCGAACGCGGCCACGGCCGTCTCGCCGTTGTCGAAGGCTTCCGAGAGGATGTCGGCGATGCGTCGCGCGCTGCGCTCGTCGGCCAGCGCGAGGATCGCGCGGGTGGCCTGCTGTTTATCCAAGCATCACCCGCCAGCTCGTGTCTCAGGCATCCGCGCCGACCATGAACAGGCTGTCAATCAGCGCTGCTTGCGCCTCGCCCGTCTGCGTCAGAAACTCCGCGACCTCGTACTCGTCGAAGCCGCTATGCCGCGACGTCTGCCACTCATGGCGCACGCGCAGGCGCCTGGTCTCCTCATCGAACACCAGATGCCACGAATCCTGGTCGGACGCGGCAGGGCCGCGCCAGCTTTGATAGAATCTACGATCGATCACCGCCATGTCCGCTTCCTTTTGCGTCCGCTACCTTAGCTCAGATAAAGGCAGGAGTCTGATGGTCAAGGAGGGGAATAATGCCCTTGGAAATTGAACGCCTGCGGGCCGAGACGCCGGGTGTTTTCGCGCGCGTCCATCTCAATAACGCGGGCGCCGGCCTGATGCCGTCGCCGGTGCTGGACGCGATGATCGGCTATCTCCGGCGTGAGGCCGAGATCAGCGGCTACGAGACCGCCGCCGAGCATGAGGCGCGCCTTGATGGTGTCTACGACAGCGTGGCCCGCCTGATCGGCGCGTCCAGGGACGAGATCGCGCTGGTCGAGAATGCCACGGTGGCGTGGCAGATGGCCTTCTATGCCCTGCCGTTCCGGCCCGGCGATCGCATCCTCACCGCCCGCGCCGAATACGCCGCGAACTACGTGGCGTTCCTGCAAGTCGCCAAACGCACCGGCGTGACGATCGACGTCGTCCCGGACGACGCGGACGGCGTCCTCGATCCGGAAGCCCTGGAGCGGATGCTGGACGATCGCGTACGGCTGATCGCGATGACCTGGGTGCCGACCAATGGCGGCCTTGTGAATCCTGCGGCCGCGGTCGGCCGCATCGCGCGAGCGCATGGCATTCCTTATTTGCTCGATGCCTGCCAGGCGGTTGGGCAGATGCCGGTCGATGTGACGGCGCTCGGCTGCGACATGCTCTCGGCGACCGGGCGAAAATTCCTGCGCGGCCCACGCGGCACCGGCTTCCTGTATGTGCGGCTCGCACTGATGCGCGAGCTCGAACCGCCGATGATCGACCATTTCGCGGCGCCGTGGGTGGCGCCGGACCGCTATGAGCTGCGCTCCGATGCGCGCCGGTTCGAGACCTGGGAGAACAACTATGCCGCGCGACTCGGACTTGGTGTCGCCGTCGATTACGCACATGCGATCGGCATCGACGCCATCATGGCGCGCTGCCGCGGACTGGCCGGACAGCTTCGTGACGGCCTGGCGGCGATCCCCGGCGTGACGGTCCACGATCTTGGGCCGCAGCCGGCTGCCATCGTCACGTTTTCCGTCCGCGGCATCGAGGCCGACGCCGTCAAGGCGCGTCTCGCCGAAGCCGCCATCAACGTGGGGACCTCGAGCCCCTCGAGCACGCTGCTCGACGCGATGGCGCGCCGGTTGCCCACGGTGGTGCGCGCGTCACCGCATTACTACAACAGCGAAGGTGAAATGAGTCGTCTGACGACAATGATCCGAGGGTTGGCAACAGGACGTTAAGTAGCTGCGAACGACTGCTTTTGCTTGCCGGTCTTATCCACCAGCTATCCAGGGCCTTTTACACAGCTTGTCCGAAGTGTTTTCAACAGCCTCCCTGACGCCTCGACGAGGGGTTCCATGACGCGCGAAGAGATGCTGGCCTTCTATGCCGCTCCGGGAATCTTCACCGGAGTTGACGGGTTTGAGAATGACGTCGCCGCGGTCTCGAGCGATGTCGTTTCGATCGTCGAATTCGTGCAAGGCCTTCTCATTCACGAAGCTTTAGGCGCGGTTTACGGCACCACCCAGCCGCCAGCGCGCACGGCGGAAAAGCAGATTCACGCTGCCGAATTGATGTTCACGCAGGCCAAGCGCCTCGACGCGGGCGCGCTGGCCCAGGCGCGGCCACCGGCAAAACGGGTCATCGGCGTCTGTCGTCACTTTGCCACGCTGTTTGTCGCATTGATGCGCAGCAAAGGCATTCCATGCCGAGCGCGCTGCGGCTTCGCCAACTACTTCATTCCCGGCAAACATGTGGATCATTGGGTTGCGGAGTACTGGCGTGCTGATCAGGGACGTTGGATCCTTGTCGATGTGCAGGTCGACGAACCACAACGCCAACTCTATCGGGTGGACTTCGATACGCTGGACGTTCCGCGCGATCGTTTCCTTGTCGGCGGAGATGCATGGCGCGCTTGCCGAAATGGCGCTGACCCGATGAATTTCGGCATAGCCGGCACGCCGATCTGGGGACTGGTTGAAGTATACGGCGATGTCTTTCAGGATCTCGCCGCCTTGCAAAAAATCGAGCTGCTCCCTTGGGGTTGGTATGGCCTGGCGAAGGATAAAAACGGGATGGAGGAAACGGCCCTCATCGACAGCCTTGCTGACATATCGAGCACGGCAGACGCTTCCTCGCTCGAGAAGCTGCGCGCGGCAATCGCGCGCGATTCCCGCCTCGAGGTTCCTGCTGAAATGATTGCAGCGATTGTTGCCGGAGACGGTCAGATCTCAAATTGAGACGTGCCGCCGGCCGCCCGGCGGCATCCAGCAACTTGTGCAGAAGTTATCCACAGCCTGTCCACAGACTTATCCAAAGAGCGCGCGGTGGTCGCGCAGGATCGTTTGTGCCGCATTGTGGCCCGGTGCGCCGGTGACGCCGCCGCCCGGGTGGGCGCCGGAACCGCAGTGGTAGAGCCCCTTGATGGGGGAGCGGTAGTCGGCGTGCCCCAGCATCGGCCGCGCCGAGAACAGCTGGTTCAGCGTCAGCGCGCCGTGGAAGATGTCGCCGCCGAGCAGGCCGAACTCACGCTCGAGATCGAGCGGCGTCAGCACCTGCCGGCCGAGCACGCTCTGCTTGAAGCCGGGCGCGTAGTGATCGACGGTGGCGATCATCAGGTCCGCCACCTCGTCGCGAAAATCGTCCCAGGATTCGCCGCTCGGCAGCTCCGGTGCGACGTGCTGGCAGAACAGGCTGGCGACGTGCTGGCCGGGCGGCGCCAGCGTGTCGTCGAGCGTCGACGGGATCAGCATCTCGACCACGGGCTCGCGGCTCCAGCCGTCAGCGCGCGCATCGTTGTAGGCGCGGTCCATGTAGTCGAGGCTCGGCGCGATGATGATCCCCGACGACAGGTGATCGCCTTCGCCGGGCAGCGCCGTGAACGAGGGCAGGGCGCTGAGCGCGACGTTCATGCGCAGCGTGCCGGAGGCGTTGCGCCAGTTCTGCATGCGCGTGAGGAATTTTTCGGGCAGCGCATCCGCCGGCACCAGACGCGTGTAGAGCAGCTTCGGATTGACGTTCGAGACGATCCTGTTCGCGCGGATGGCGCGGCCGTCGGTCAGCGCGATGCCGACAGCGCGCCCGCCCTCGACGATCACCTCGCTGACGCCCGCATCCGTCTCGATCTCCACGCCATGGGCGCGTGCGGCCTTCGCCATCGCTTGCGTGATCGCACCCATGCCGCCGATCGCGTGGCCCCACACGCCTTTCTTGCCATTCACCTCGCCGAACGCGTGGTGCAGCATCACGTAGGCCGAGCCCGGCGTGTAGGGGCTGGCAAAGTTGCCGACGATCGCGTCGAAGCCGAACAGCGCCTTGACGAGTTCGCTCTCGAACCGCTCGTCCAGCATCTCGCCCGCCGAACGCGTCATCAGATCGAGCAGCATGCGCTTGTCGTCGAGCGACAGGGAGCGCATGAGGTTCGCCGTGCCGAGCGCGTTGAAGGTCTCGTGCACCGCCGAAAGGCTGAAACCTTCGACGAGGTTCGGCGGCGCGCGCAGCACCAGATTGCGCAGCACGTCGGCGATCGCTTCGAGCTCTGCGGTGAAGGCGTTGTAGGCCGCGACATCGCTGTCGCTCAGTTGCGCGATCGATGCTTGCGTGCGGCCCTCGCCGGTGAGGAGATAGCTGCCGTCCGCTGCGGGGAGAAAGTTCTGCGCGCGCCGCTCGACGACGGTCAGGCCGTGTTCGTGCAGCTTCAGGTCGGCGATGACCTTCGGGTTGAGCAGGCTGACCGTGTAGGCCGCGACCGAGTTGCGGAACCCGGGATGAAATTCCTCGGTCACCGCCGCGCCGCCGACCACCTTGCGGCGCTCGACCACCTTCACCTTCAGCCCGCCCATGGCGAGATAGGCCGCGCAGGTCAGCCCATTGTGTCCGGCACCGATGATGACAACGTCAAGCTCCGCCATCTGTGTGCCTTAGCCCATTTTCGCCGCAGTTACGATTAGTTCATTGCCCCTGCATTGCGAGGCGCAGGCCTTTCGGGTTAGGACGCGGAGGCCGGTTCCGACGCAGCGCCGGGCCGGATGCCGGAGACTCCATGAATTCGTCGTTAACGTCCGACTTGCGCGATTCCACGTCCGCTGCGCGCAATTCCAAAATCCTGATCGTCTACACCGCCGCGATCTTCGTCAGCGCGTTGCTGCTGTTCTCCGTGCAGCCGCTGTTCACCAAGATGGTGCTCCCGCGGCTCGGCGGCTCGCCCGCCGTGTGGTCGGTGGCGATGGTGTTCTTCCAGTCGCTGCTGTTGTTCGGCTACGCCTACGCACATTACCTGATGACGGTGCAAAACCGCGTCGTGCCGGTCGTCGTCCATCTCGCGCTGCTGGTCGTGGCCGCGCTGACGCTGCCGCTGTCGATCGCCGCCAACTGGGGCGATCCGCCCGCCACCGGCACGCCGTTCTGGCTGCTCGGGCTGTTCGCGGTGTCGATCGGTCTGCCGTTCTTCGCGCTCGCCGCCAACAACCCGATGCTGCAGGCATGGTTCGTGCGCACCGGCCATCCGGATGGCCCCGATCCTTACTTTCTCTATGCCTCGTCCAACATCGGCAGCTTCCTGGCGCTGCTGTCCTACCCGATCGTGTTCGAGCCGGTGTTCACGCTGCGCATGCAGAATTTTCTCTGGACCGGCGGCTATGTGCTGCTGATCGCGCTGATCGCGGCCTGCGGCATTCTGCTGGTGAAGTCGCCGCCTTACATCGCGCCGGCTGCGACGACCGCCGCCGCTGCGGCACCGCCGTGGCTGCTGCGCCTGCGCTGGATCTTCCTTGCCGCCGTGCCTTCGGGCCTCTTGGTCGCGGTCACCGCGCACATCTCGACCGACGTCGCCGCGGCGCCGCTGCTCTGGGTGCTGCCGCTGTCGCTGTATCTTCTGACCTGGGTGCTGGTGTTCCAGGGCCGGCCGCTGATCCCGCACAAATATGTGCTGCTGCTGCTGCCGCTGGCGATCGCCGGCGTGATCTATCTGCTGGCCTACGGCGGCGAGCGCAACCTGTTGCTGACGCTCGGCGGGCATCAGCTCTGCTTCTTCGTCATCGCCATGGCCTGTCACGGCGAACTCGCGCGCACGCGTCCTGCCGCGCAGTATCTCACCGGCTTCTACGTCGCGCTGTCGTTCGGCGGCATGGTCGGTGGCCTCTTCGCAGGTCTGATCGCGCCGTTCGCGTTCTCGTGGATCGCCGAGTATCCGATCCTGGTGGTGCTTGCAGCGCTGTGCCGGCCGAAGGAAGAGGACATGCCGCCGTTGCTGGCGCAGATCGCGAAGTGGAGCTGGCTGCTGGTGGTGGTCGCGCTGCTCGCCGTCGTGGTGCCATATCTTCTCGGTGGCGAGTGGCTGACCTTCATGCGCGACCGCATGCTCTCGGTCGCAGCCGTCATCGCCTCGCTGACGGTGCTGCTGGTGGTGATCCTGCGCGCGGACCGCTTCAGCGTTGCGGCGCTGGTGGCGATCGCCATGCTGCTGGTGCGGCTCTATCCGAACGAGGACGGCAAGGTCGAAACGGTGCGCAGCTTCTTCGGCGTGCACAAGATCGTCACCAACTCCGACGGCGCCTACCGCGTGCTGATGCACGGCACCACCATCCACGGCGCGCAGAAGCTGCTCAATGCGGACGGCACGCCGGTGGAAGGCCGTCCCGAGATGATCACCTACTACCACGAGGTCGGCGGCATCGGCGGCGCGATCGAGGCGATCCGCGAACGCAAAGGCACAGGCTTGCGCGCCGCGGTGATCGGGCTCGGCGCCGGCACGCTGACCTGCCAGCAGCGCGAGGGAGAGAGCTGGAAGTTCTTCGAGATCGACCAGTCGATGATCGATACCGCCAGCGACCCGAAATATTTCACCTTCATCCGTGACTGCTATCCGGACATCAAGCCGGTGCTGGGCGACGCACGGCTCACCTTCGCCAAGGAGCCGGACGGCCTCTACGACCTGATCGTGGTCGACGCCTACTCATCGGACGCGATCCCGATTCATCTCGCGACCCGCGAGGCGATGGAGATCTACAAGAAGAAACTTGCGCCCCAGGGCGTGGTGCTGATGCACGTCTCCAACCGGCATCTCGAGCTCTCCAGCGTGGTGGTCGGCATTGCCAACGCCAACGGCCTGAAGAGCTGGGTGTTCAGCGAGGATGCCAATCGCGACGGCGAATACATCTTCTCGACCACCGTGGTGATCTCCGCGCGCGACGAGGAAGACATCGGCAAGCTCGCCACGGACGACCGGTGGACCCTTACCGAAGCCAAGAGCGACCGCCGCGTGTGGACGGATGATTATTCCAACATCCTCGGCGCGGTCATGCGCAGGTTGAGGGACGGTGAGGAGTAGCCGTCTGCGGAATGTAGCCCGGATGGAGCGAAGCGAAATCCGGGATTCTTGTCGTTGAGTCAGCCCCGGATTGCGCTTCGCTCCATCCGGGCTACGAACTCAATACCCGCTATGGAAATCGTCGCGCTGCCGGTAATAGCGCTGTTGCGCGGCATACGGATTATACGGCTGCGCGTAGGGCTGCTGCTGGTACTGTTGCTGATACGGCTGCTGCCCATAATAGCGCGGCTGCGGATAAGGCTGCTGCTCGGCGTACGAACCTGCCTCATAGTTGCGGCGATATGCCCGTCCGCCCTGCACCCATCGGCCGTACTCGTCGTAGTAGCCGGCGGTGTCGACCGTCGGCGGCGTGATCTGTTGCGGCGGCGGCAGTGCGCGCGCCGTGCCGTCATACATCTGCACCTGCGGTTGCTCCGGCGGCGTCTGCGTGGCCGAGCGCACGGCGACCTCGTTGCGCCGCTGCGGGCCGCGCGCGAGCGCCACCTGCGACGAGCCGGTGAGGCTCACCGTGGTGTTGAGCACGCCTTGCTCCTTCACCAGCGCAAACAGTGTCGCGGCGTTGGCGCGCGACAGCCGCACGCAACCGTGCGAGGCGGGATTGCCCAGCCGGTTCACCGCGTCGGTGCCGTGGATCGCGTGGCCCTTCCTGGTGAAGAAGATCGAATGCGGCATCGGCGCTTCGTCCCACTCCTTGGAGTAGTGATCCTCCTCCATGCGGAACGCCTTGTGATTGCCGTTCGGCGTCTCGTAGGACGGCAGGCCGCTCGACACCGGCCAGCGGTATTTGACGACGTCGTCGACGGCGACGGTCATCGTCTGGGTATCCTTGTCGATGTCGATCTGGACGGCGGCGTATGCGGACGTGCTCACGAGCAAGGCGAGCAGGGCAGGGACGAGTACGCGGGCACGCATTTCCTTTGGCTCCTTAGAAAGCCGAGTTCAAACCGTCCCCGGTTCCTTTTGTACACGCCGCGCAGTTCCCTCGCCAGCGGCTTCATTGCGGCGAATTGTTAACCAGTTAAAGCGTCCGCCACGATTTCGCTTCGGATATGAATGCGAAAGCAACCATCGCGCGCGCATGTGACGATCGCGTGTTGCCGATCTGCGACCATTGCCGCGCAATCGCCACGGAACCCTGTTTGTAACTGGTGCCGCGGCGTGCGGCGGGTTATCCGCGCAACGCGTTCAATCGCGATGAAGCATCGCGCCACATCGAGAGTACCGGAATGACAATCATGACCACTGCATCGACCCGCTTCAATCACGTCCGCGTGAAGACCTCGCTTGCCGCCGCAGCGTTCGCGCTGCTCGCCATGTCCGCGTCCGCTCAGGCGCAGGGCGTCGTGCGCGGCGCCGAGGAAGGCTTCTACACCGGCGGCCAGGCACTGGGTCCGGTCGGCGCCGTCGTCGGCGGTGCAGTGGGTGGTGTGGTCGGCGGCGTCGCCGGCGGCGTGCAGGGCGTGCTCGGCATCCCGCAGGACACCCGCACCCGCGCCGAGCGCATGCAGGACAACCGCCAGGTTCGCGTCCAGCGCCGCCGCCATCACGTTCAGTGAGCGGTCAGCGATTGCATCGTTGAATACGCAAAAGGCCCCGCTGAGCGGGGCCTTTCTTGTTGCGCGCGTCTGGCGGTGAGCCTCACGCCTTCTCCACAAAACTATCCACCACGCGTTTCTCACCCGCCTTGTCGAACGCGATCGTCAGCTTGTTGCCGTCGACCAGCGTCACGCGGCCGTAGCCGAATTTCTGGTGAAACACGCGGTCGCCGGTCGAGAAATCGGAATTGGTGCCGGTCGACTTCGCGATCAGCTCGCCCTCGATCGTCATCGGTCCGCGGTTGCGTGAAAAGCCGCGCGCGTTCCCTTTGCCGCTGCCACCCTTCGACGAGAACCGGCCCTCATCCTCGCTCGCGTCATAGCGCGAGGCGCCTTCGTCGTCGAAACCAAAACCGCTGCGCTTCTGGCCTTTCGCCTTCTGCGCGCGCTGCCAGCCCGGCGTGCCGTAGCTCGAGCCGAATGACGCCATCTCGTCGAAGCGTGAGGCGCCGTAGCCGCCAGAACCGCCCCAGCCGCTGCCGCCCTTGCTCTCGGTGATCTCGACGTTCGCCGCCGGCAGCTCGTCGAGGAAGCGCGAGGGGATGGTCGTGGACCAGGTGCCGTGAATGCGGCGGTTGGTGGCGAAATAGAGCTTTGCGCGGCGGCGCGCGCGCGTGATGCCGACATGGGCGAGGCGGCGCTCTTCTTCCAATCCGGCGCGGCCCTGGTCGTCGAGCGTGCGCTGGCTCGGAAACAGGCCTTCCTCCCAGCCCGGGAGAAACACGTTGTCGAATTCGAGACCCTTGGCCGAATGCAGCGTCATGATCGACACCGCATCATCCAGCGCACCGTCCTCGCGGTCCATGACAAGGGAAATGTGTTCGAGGAAACCCTGCAGGTTCTCGAAACCATCCATCGAGCGGACCAGTTCTTTCAGGTTGTCGAGCCGACCCTGCGCGTCGGCGGAGCGGTCCTTCTGCCACATCTCGGTGTAGCCGCTCTCGTCGAGGATAACCTCGGCGAGCTGCGTGTGCGGCAGCGTGCTCATCTGCACGCGCCAGCGCTCGAAATTCTCGATTACCGTGCGCAGGCCAGAGCGCGCCTTGGGCTTCAGTTCGTCGGTGCCGATCATGGCTGCCGCCGCGTCGTAGATCGGGATCTTCCTCTTGCGCGCGTGGTCGTGCAGCAGCTGCACCGTTGCATCACCCAGCCCACGCTTCGGCACATTGACGATACGCTCGAAGGCAAGATCGTCAGCTTGCGAGTTGACGACGCGCAGATACGCCAGCGCATCGCGGATTTCCGCGCGCTCGTAGAATCTCGGACCGCCGATCACACGATAGGGCAGGCCGAGGGTGACGAAGCGGTCTTCGAACTCGCGCATCTGGAACGACGCGCGCACCAGGATGGCGATCTCGTTCAGCTTCTCGCCCTGGCGCTGCAACTGCTCGATCTCTTCGCCGACCCCGCGCGCCTCTTCCTCGGAATCCCAGGCGCCGGTGACGGTGACTTTCTCGCCATCCTTGTCCTCGGTGCGCAGCGTCTTGCCGAGCCGGCCCTCGTTGTGGGCGATCAGGTGCGACGCGGCAGCGAGGATATGCCCGGTGGAGCGGTAGTTGCGCTCCAGGCGGATGACCTTCGCGCCGGGAAAGTCATGGTCGAAGCGCAGGATGTTGTCGACCTCCGCGCCGCGCCAGCCATAAATCGACTGGTCGTCGTCGCCGACGCAGCAGATGTTCTTCTGGTGCGGCGTTACGTTCTGCTTCGCCTGCGTCGCATCGTCGGGATGAATGTCGAACGGAATGTCGTCTTGCTCAGTGTCATCACCGGGCGGACGCGAAGCGTCCTGACCCGGTGATCCATCTTCCGAAGAAAGGATGGATTGCCGGGTCATAGGCGAGCGAAGCGACGCCGTTCTTCGAACGGCTATGCCCGGCAATGACGAAGACGCGCTCGGCGCCTGCGACAGCAACCGCAGCCAGAGATACTGCGCGACGTTCGTGTCCTGATACTCGTCGACGAGGATGAATCTGAACCGCTGCTGAAAACCGCGCAGCACGTCCGGGTGCTCGCGGAAGATGCGGATATTCTCCAGCAGCAGGTCGCCGAAGTCGGCCGCGTTCAGCGTCTTCAGCCGCTCCTGATAGAGCGTGTAAAGCTTTCCGCCCTTGCCGCCGGCGAAAGCCTGCGCCTCGCCAGCGGGAATTTGCGTCGGGCCGAGGCCACGGTTCTTCCAGCCGTCGATCATGCCGGCCAGCACCCGCGCCGGCCAGCGCTTCTCGTCGATGTTCTCCGCGGTCAGAAGCTGCTTCAGCAACCGGATCTGGTCGTCGACATCGAGCACGGTGAAGTTCGACTTCAACCCGGCGAGTTCGGCATGAAAGCGCAGGATGCGCCCGCCGATCGAGTGGAAGGTGCCGAGCCACGGCATGCCTTCCACGGCCTGGCCGACCATCTGGCCGACGCGAAGCTTCATCTCGCGCGCGGCCTTGTTGGTGAAGGTCACCGACAGGATCTCGTGCGGCCGGGCGCGGCCGGTCGACAGGATATGCGCGATGCGCGATGTCAGAACGCGGGTTTTGCCCGTGCCCGCGCCGGCCAGCACCAGCACCGGGCCGTCCAGCGTTTCCACCGCCTCGCGCTGCTCGGGATTGAGGCCGGTGAGATATTGCGGGGCGAACGTCGCACGCGCGCGCGCGCCGATGCCATCGGCTGCGGGCCGATGCTCGGGGGCGGGGTGCGTCTGCTTGAGAGGATCAGACAACGATCCTGAAGTCCTTGATTCTCATAGGCTGAAAATGGCACCTGGCGAGGTGATTTGCGAGGGCTTGCGGCCCTTGTTTTCCCGCTGTTACTGCCAATTCACGCGCAAACCAAGGCGTCCGGTGATGTCATCCCGGCGATTATCGTCGACCGAGGCGGTGTAGCCCGCGCTGGCGAAGGCGCTGACCTGCCTGTTGAACTCAGCGACGATGCCCCCGCCGATCTCGACCGCGGTCCCCTTGCTTTGCACACCGATCAGATCGGTCACTGCAAAGGCGATGATGCGGCTGCTGGAGAAGGTGTGCCAGAGGTTGGCCTCGAGGTAGGGGCGCAACCGCGCCCCGCCTGCCATCAGTGATCCGGGGATGCGCACCCCGAGCCGTCCCGTCAGCGCCTCGGCGTCGCCGAGCGCGACACTGGAGAACACGTCGTCGAACGGGTCGAACGATTGGCGCTGCCAGATGAGTTGTGCCTGCGGCTCGATCGCAAAGGATGCCGTGATCGGAATCGGCATGCCGGTCTCGAGCGAGGCGGCGATGCCTGTGCCAGAGACCCTTGCACCGACGCCGCGGTCGGAATGCGGACTGGCCGAGAACCAGCTTCCCATCACCACGCCGTCGACATACCAGCCCGCGGGGCCGATATGGGTCCAGTAGCCGCCGGCATTGTGGCTTTCCAGTCCGAGCGAGCCGGCACGCGCACCTTGCACGCCGATCGAGAAGCCCTTGATGCGTCCGTCAGCCCAGCCATAGGCATAGAACAGCCCGGCACGGTTGATGTGGCCCGTGGGGGACTCGAGGCGGATGAAATCGAGACCGGTCTGCATGCCCGCCAGCGTGCCGTCGAATGACGGGCTGACGGTGCCGCTCCAGCCTTGGTTCGTGTGTGAGCCGTACGCACGCGCCCATGCCGTCGGCTGCTGCGCGTCAGCCGACAACAGCGCCTGATCGCCGGCGCGTTGATGGAAGGTGCCGAGTGTGGAAATGACAAGCTTCTCCGCCATCGGTGGCACGGCCGAGTAGACCGACACTTCCGGGCGATATAATTCGATCGGTGCGGCGCCCAGTGGCGGCGCCACGAGGGCCGACAGGTCCGTCGGCGGCGCCAGTGCTGGCGCGCCTTCCACCGCTGCCGCGGGAGCCGCAGGCGACGCCGATCCCGGGATCAAGGTCGAACGCAGATACCAGTTCTCAGCCGTGCCGGCGCTGACGCCGCCGCGAAACAGCAGGTATTCGTGCGCGCCGGCGACCACTGCGCCGGAGAGGCCGAATGCGCCAGGTGTAGTGGTGGCGCCGTTGATCGTCTGCACCACGAGGATGCCGTCAGCGGCTGTCGAAGCGCCCGCACCGCCGTTATTGATGATGCTGACGGCTGTGGTGCCCGAAGCATTGCCGCCGGACATGACCAGCCGGTCCGATGGCGAGCCGTCGCCGCCAAGCACGGTGCGCAAGGCGAGGCCGCCGCCGTTGCCCACATAGTTGCCGGCGATCGTCAGGCTGCTGGCCGCCGCCGCGCCGCCATTTGTGAGGTCGATGAGCCCGGCGTTGGTCACGGTGATCGGACCGCCGCCCGGCGCCGGCGTGATCGACGGATTGAAGCCGCCGCCGGAGAGCAGCCTCGTGCCTGCAGCGATTGCGACGTTGCCGGTCAGCGAATTTTCAAGCCGGAACGCGCCGGTGTTGATGAAAGTGTTGGTGAACGTTCCTGTCCCCCGCCATGTCCAGTCGGTACCTTCGACGATCAGGTTCTGAAAATTTATGAAGGGATTGTCGGCGACGCCTGTTCCCTGCATGCGAACGGTGTTGCTGCCGCCGCCGCCGTCGGCGAGGCCGATGACCCGCGAACCCGTCTGCAGGATGAACGTGTTGTTGCCAGTGCCCATCGCCAGCGCTTGTCCGCTGTTGCCGGCAATCAGCCCGGCATTGACGATGGTCGTCGCGCCATTGAGCGTGCGGATCGCCGACCCTTGCTGGCTTATGATCTGGCCGCCGGCAAGGTTCTCGATCAGCGCGGTGAACGAGCCGCTGACGGTGTTGGAGAAGACCGCGTGGGCGTCGAGACCACGCGCTTCGATGATGCCACTGTTGGTCAGTCGGTTGGCATTGCCCTGCAGGAAAACGCTGCTGTTGTTGGTGCCGCCGGACTGTCCGCCGGTGGTCAGAAGCGTGCCGGTGTTCACGACATTTGCGAACTGGCCGGTTGAGAAGATCGCTCGTGCGCCGGCGCCTGCGGTGGTGATCGTGCCGCTGTTGTTGAAGGTGTTGTTGTCGCCGGTCTGCACGAACAGGCCGTGTGATTGCGGGCCGGAGGTCGTGATTGTGCCGGTGTTGATCAGGGTGTTGTTGTTGCGCTGAGCCACGCCGGTGATGGCCAGGCCACGCGACGTTCCGGTCAGCGTCGTGATTGTGCCATGGTTGACCAGCGTGTTGCCGTTGCTGCTGGCCTCGATGGCGTTGGTGCCTGCACCGCTGGTGGTGATCACGCCGGTCGTGCCGTTGGTGAAGACGTTGCCGTCGCCGCTGCCGAACATACCGCGGCCGCCGCCCGAGATCGTCAGCGTTCCGTTGTTCGTGGCTGCGCTCTGCGCAACCACTCCGATTGCGTTGATGGCGTTCACGGTGATGGCCGCGCCGGACAGCACGTTGACGGTGACGTTGGAACTGCCGGCCAGTGCCTGGACGCCGGTCGTGTCGGGGTTCGGCGCGCTCGTATCGCAGGTGACGGTCTGGCCCGATGCCGGCGCGTTGTTGTTGCAGGCGGCGAGGGCGGCATCGCACGCGAGTGTGGAGATGCCCGCCATCAGACCGGCGGTCGTTCGCTGTCTTGTTCGCGCGCTAAGGCGAAGCGCCGCACGCCACCTCGTCGTTGTCGGATGGAGTCGCATGTCTGCCCCAGATCCTGGGCGGGTCACCTGCGGGCATTGATTCGCAGATCAACCGGCAGTCGCAACATTCGCTGCTGCAATTTCGGCAAAACAGCGGCGTCTGGCACGAACTGCACATGAAGGATGTGAGTTCCTTTCCTGTCTGTGGACGAGTTCCGTTCAATTTTCCGTATCGGCGAAAATGTGAGCCGCGAGCAAGCCGGAACATCCGCGAGGCCCGGCCATTGATTGACCAAGCGGTTCGCCCGCACATCAAGATGAGGATGAGGCCATGCTTGGCTGGGTGTTGACGTTTCTTGTGGTTGCGCTGATCGCCGGCGTGCTGGGCTTCGGCGGTATTGCTGGTGCTTCGATCGAAATCGCGAAGGTGATCTTCTTTATTGCCGTGGTGCTGTTCCTGATCTCGGTCATCTTCGGCGCCCTTCGCGGCCGCTCTCCGGGCTAACGCAGACTAAAGTCGTCATTGCGAGTTGATGACCCGTAGCCCGGATGGAGCGCAGCGAAATCCGGGGGCTGACTCAGCGACAAGAATCCCGGATTTCGCTGCGCTTCATCCGGGCTACAGCTTCGCAATGACGGCTAATCAAACGATCAGGCGGCCTCGGTCCTGGCGGGGATGGCGATGCTCCGGCCGATAGCATCGGGGCGGGGGACGCGGGCATGCGCATCGACGACGGCGCGGAGACGCTCGGCGATGTCCGGCGGGAACGGCGCCACTTTGCGCACGCTCATGTCGATATGCAGCGAGATGTTCTCCGACGTCGCGGAAAGCCAGCCTTCGGTGGCATGGCGCAGCTCTTCGAAGAAGTGGATCCGCTTCTCGTCTGCGGCGATGACGTGGATCGACACCTGCAGCGGATCGCCGAGACTGACCTCGCGCAGGTAGCGCACATAGGCGAGCGAAGCGACGCCGTTCTTCGAACGGCTATGGCATTCGGCGGTCATGGTCGAGCAGTTGCGCTCCTTCTTGTAGTTGGAGCCGAGACCAATTGCCCTGAACAGATCTCCGACGGACTCGTCCATGATCACGTTGTAATAGGCCATGTTGAGATGGCCATTGTGGTCGATCCAGTGCGGCTCGATCTGCATGATCTTGCACACAAATGGGCCGCGCAGCGCCTTCAGCTCGTCAAGCGACAGGGGGTGTTTCGACATTGTCTGACTCGTGACGATGCTAGGCCGCGCCGACGCGCTGCTTGGCCTTCACCGGCATTTCGATCCGCCGGCCGGCGCCCTCGGGGCGCGGCAGCCGCGCATGCGATTCAACCATCGTGCGCACCCGATCGGCGATGTCGGATGGGAACGGCGCGACTTTCCGCACATTCATGTCGATATGCAGCGTCATGTTTTCCGACGTGGCGGAGAGCCAGCCTTCGGTCGCGTGGCGGAGCTCCTCGAACGTGTGCAGGCGCTTGTCGTCGGCCGCGATCACATAGGCGAACACCTGCAGCGGGTCGCCCAGATGCACCTCGCGGAGGTAGCGCACGTGGCACTCGGCGGTCATGGTCGAGCTGTTGCGCGTCTTCAGGTAGTCCGGCCCCATGCCCATCGCCGCGAACAGCTCGTCGATCGAGCGGTCCATGATCACGTTATAGTAGGCCATGTTGAGGTGGCCGTTATAGTCGATCCATTGCGGCTCGATGTGCATCACGCTGCATTTGAAGGGCGCGGGCAGCGCCTTGAGGTCATCCAACGAAAGTTGCGGCTTTACCATCGACAATTCCCTGCCATCCTAAGCTGCGGTTGCGCGTTTAAGGCCGCGCTTGACCCCTTATACATCCTTTGCGACGGTGCAATCAAAAGCTAGTGTCCCGAATCCGAAGTTCGCCATACTTCGCAGCGCGCTCGGAAGCGAACTTCGGATTCGATAAGGACACTAGCAAACTTATGATTCTAGTGTCGCTTATGGTTCAGAAATTCGCTCGATGGACTCGCGGCGAGGATGGAGCGAATTTCTGAACCACGACACTAGCGAGGAATGCACTTTGGCACAGCTGGCCGCCGACCTGCCGCGGGTGGATGCGAAGACGCTGAGCAGCGCGCTCGAGGCGCTGGCCGCGCGCTTCGGCAATCGCCTTGTCACCTCGCAGGCGGTGCGCGACCAGCACGCGCACACGACGTCGTGGCTGCCACGGCAGCCGCCTGACGGCGTGGTGTTCGTGCAGGAGGTCGCGGATATCCAGGACGTGGTGCGTATCTGCGCCGCGCGAAAGGTGCCGGTGATCGCCTACGGCACCGGCACGTCGCTGGAGGGGCAGGTGAACGCACCCGCCGGTGGCATCTGCATCGACATGCGCGACATGAACCGGCTGCTGGCCGTGCATGCCGAAGATCTCGACTGCGTCATCGAGCCCGGCATCACCCGCAAGCTGCTGAACGAGCAACTGCGCGACCAGGGGCTGTTCTTCCCGATCGATCCCGGCGCCGACGCTTCGATCGGCGGCATGGCCGCGACGCGCGCGTCCGGCACCAATGCGGTGCGCTACGGCACCATGCGCGACAACGTCATGGCGCTGAAGGTGGTGCGCGGCGACGGCGAGATCATCAACACCGCGACGCGCGCAAAGAAATCCGCCGCCGGCTACGATCTGACGCGGCTGTTCGTCGGCTCGGAGGGAACGCTCGGCATCATCGCCGAGCTGACCATCCGCCTGCACGGCATTCCCGAGACGATCGCGGCAGCCTCGTGCTCGTTCCCGGGAGTGAGCGAGGCGTGCCAGGCGACCATCCTCGCCATCCAGACCGGCATTCCGCTGGCGCGGATCGAGCTGCTCGATGAGGATCAGGTCCGGGCCAGCAACGCCTACTCGAAACTGACACTGCCGGTGACGCCGCTGCTGCTGCTTGAATTCCACGGCACCGAGGCGGAGGTTGCCGGCCAGTCCGAACGCTTCGCCGAAATCGCCAGGGATTGCGGCGGCGGCAATTTCGAATGGACCACCCGGCCAGAGGATCGCACGCGGCTGTGGCAGGCGCGGCACGATGCCTACTGGGCGGCGCGCGGCCTGCGACCCGGCGCGGAGCCCGTGACCACCGACGTGTGCGTGCCGATCTCGCGGCTCGCCGAGTGCGTTGCCGAGACGCAACGCGACCTGCGCGAGAGCCGGCTGGTCTCGTGCATCGTCGGCCATGTCGGCGACGGCAATTTCCACACGGTCTTGCTCTGCGACATGAACGACGCCGACGAAATCAAGCGCGCCGAAGGCTACCTGCATCGCCTCGTCAAGCGAGCGCAGGCGATGGACGGCACCTGCACCGGCGAGCACGGCATCGGCCAGGGCAAGCAGGAGTATCTGGCGGGTGAGCTCGGCCCCGAGGCGATCGAGACCATGCGACTGGTAAAACGCGCGCTCGACCCGGACAACATTTTCAACCCGGGCAAGATTTTGCCGGCAGAGTGAGCATGATGACTCTGAACCGAACGTTGCCGTCATGCCCGCGCATGCGGGCATCCAGTACTCCGCAGCGCTTGCGATTGAGTCTCTGACGCTCTGGAATACTGGGTCCCCGCATTCGCGGGGACGACGGACTACGCTTTGGGAAGTCACAATGTCTGAAGCTGGCACCCGCGGTCGGGCTGATCGTTAATGTTGAGCGTTGGCGACGCGCAACGTCTCGTCGACAAGCACCTCGGCACTTCGCCAGACACGCCCTATCTTTGCGACATCCTGCAGCAGCTTGCCGGCAAACATGCGCTGCCGTTCCCGCGCATCGTGGAAATCGTTCGCGATCTCGGCTAAAGAACCGCATATGCCCGCTGAAACCAGCATCACCCGTGAAGCCATCGCGCGCACCGAAGCGCTGATCCGGCCCTATGTCAGACGCACGCCGACGATCGCCGTCGACGGCGTCGATTTCGGATTGGCGGCAAGGCCGATCCAGCTCAAGCTCGAATGTCTGCAGCACACGGGCACCTTCAAGGCGCGCGGCGCCTTCACCAATCTCATGACGCGGGCCGTGCCTGAGGCCGGCGTCGTCGCGGCCTCCGGCGGCAATCACGGCGTCGCCGTCGCCTACGCGGCGATGAAGCGCGGCGTGCGGGCGACGATCTTCGTGCCAAAGGTGTCGTCGCTGGCGAAGATCGAGCTGATCCGCCACTACGGCGCCGATCTGGTCGTCACCGGCGAACGCTATGCCGATGCACTCGCCGCGAGCGAGGTGTTCGTCCGCGACAAGGGCGCGTTGCCGATCCATGCCTACGACCAGCCGGAGACGCTGCTGGGGCAGGGCACCGTCGGGCTCGAGATCGAGGCTGACACGCCCGAGGTCGATACGCTGTTGGTTGCAGTCGGCGGCGGCGGGCTGATCGGCGGCATTGCCGCCTGGTTCGCAAGCCGCATCCGGGTCATCGCCGTCGAGCCCGAAGGATCGCCGACGCTCTACCGCGCGCTGGAGGCTGGCGAGCCGGTCGATGCACCGGCGGAGGGCATTGCCGCGGACTCGCTGGCGCCGAAGCAGGTCGGCAGGATCATGTTCCCGATCGCGCAGCGCCATGTGCACCGCGCGGTTCTTGTCTCCGACGACGCCATCCGCGCCGCGCAAAAGGCGCTGTGGGACCGCGTCCGCGTCGTCGCGGAGCCGGGTGGGGCCGCAGCCTTTGCGGCGCTGCTGTCCGGCGTTTATGTTCCGGCGCCGGAGGAACGGCTGGCGGTACTCGTTTGCGGCGCTAACACGACGGCCGTGAAGTTCGATTGAGGTGATGGATGAGCGAGCATCTCGATAGCATTGCAGCCGAGGTGTTTTCGTTGCTCGGGAGCGGCCGGCAGATTTCGCCGTTCTCGACCCGGTACCGCGATTTCGGCCTGCCTGACGCCTATCGTGTCGCCGCGAAGGTGCGCGCGCTGCGTGAGGGCGCCGGCGAGGTTCCACGTGGCCGAAAGATCGGCTTCACCAACCGCACCATCTGGTCGGAGTACGGCGTCTATGCGCCGATCTGGGGGTATGTGTACGATCGGACCGTCCATAACCTCGAAGACATCGGCGAAACCTTTTCGCTCGCCGGATTGTCCGACCCGCGCATTGAGCCGGAGATCATATTCGGCCTGACCGCCGCGCCGCAGCCCGGCATGGATCCAAAAACGCTGCTCTCGTGCATCGGCTGGGTCGCGCAGGGTTTCGAGATCGTGCAATCGGTATTCCCGAATTGGCAGTTTGCGGCGGCGGACACGGTTGCCGCCTTTGGTCTGCACGGTGCGCTGCTGATCGGCCAGCGTCATCCGTTGCACGGCCCAGGGGATGCCTGGGAGACGGCGCTGGCCGGTTTCGACATCGACCTCTACCGCAATGGCGAGCTTGCGGACCGTGGCTCGGCGCGGAATGTGCTGGACGGACCGCTATTCGCGCTGCGTCATCTGGTCGACGTGCTGGCGGAGGATCGGAGTAATCCCGGTCTCGCCGCGGGCGAAATCGTCACCACCGGCACCCTGACGCGCGCGCTGCCGATCGGCCCGGGCGAGGCGTGGAGCACCCGCCTTGCGGGCGTGGCGCTCGAGGGTGCACGCGTCCGCTTTTCGTGACTTTGGCGCCATTTTGATCGCTGCGGCGCAGCCGCCAATGTCAATTTGCCACTGTTGTTCGTATATGTAATCGGCTGACCGCGATTGGGGCCCGCGGATTCGCTGACCGTATGCCGAGAGGACCGCCGTGCAGACGACGCTGCTCGGACTTGCCATAGCCGTTATCCTTGCGCTGCTGGCTGCCCTGATCGGCCCGTACTTCATCGACTGGAGCCAGTTCCGGCCGCAGTTCGAGCGCGAAGCCTCGCGGGTGATCGGTATGCCGGTGCGGGTGGACGGCGAGATCGACGCGCGGCTACTGCCGACGCCGTCGCTGCGGTTGCGCGGCGTCGCCATCGGCGCGCGCAGCGACGTCAACAATGTCAGCGTCGAGAAGCTCGAGGTCGAGTTCTCGCTCGGCGACCTGATGCGTGGCGAGTGGCGCGCCAATGAGCTGACGCTGAACGGCATGGTGCTCGAGCTCGGCCTCGATCAGCGCGGGCGCATGGACTGGGCCTCGCGCGCGGGCAGCTTCAACATCGGCGCGCTGACCGTCGACAGGTTTCACGTGACCGGCGCACTCGCGCTGAACGATGCGGCAAGCCGCACGTCGCTGCGGCTTGACGATATCGCCTTCACCGGCGAGGTGCGGGCCTTGGCCGGTAGCGTGCGCGGCGAAGGCGTCACCAGGGTGGACGGCGTGCGCTATCCGTTTCGCGTCGCCATGGGGCGAACCGCCGACGGCGCCGCCCAGCGGGTGCGCCTGACCCTCGATCCCGGTGCGCGGCCGCTTGCCGCCGATCTCGATGGCGTCCTGCACTTCGACGACGCGCTGCCGCGCTTCGACGGTGCGCTGACAGTCAGCAAGCCTGCGCCGGCGAAGTCGAATGCACCGATCAATCCGGCCGATGCGCCGTGGCGCATCGCTGGCAAGCTGAAGGGGGATCCGGCGTCGGCGAAGCTGGAGCAGGTCGAGGCGGTGTTCGGACCTGACGACAACGGGCTGAAATTCACCGGCCAGGCCGACGCGCGCTTCGGCGCATCGCCGCGCCTGCGCGCTTCGCTTACGGCACGCCAGCTCGATGCCGACAGGTTCCTTGCGCAGTCCGGCGGCGCTGCGCCATCTCCCGCCGAATTCCTGTCGAACCTGCGCGGGATGATCGCCGCCGCGCCATCGATGCCGATGGCGAGCGAGTTCGACATCGACGCAGACTTCGTCAATCTCGGCGCACGTCCGGTGCAGAACATCGCGATCGATTTGCGCGCCAACGCCAGTGAGTGGTGGGTCGACAAGTTCGAGTTCCGTGCGCCCGGATCGGCGCGCGTCGCCGTCACGGGCCGCATTTCCGAGCCGGGCGACAAGGCGAACTTCGCCGGCGTGCTGAACGTCGAGGCCGGCGATCCGGAAGGTTTCGCGCTGTGGCTGCAGGGGCAGAGCGACAACGCCTATCGCGGCCAACGGCCGCTGAAGGCACGCGGCGATCTCGTTGTCTCGCGTGACCGCGTCGCGGTCGATGCGCTGAAGGCGGAGGTCGACGGGCGGCCGGTCGAAGGCGCGATCTCGTTTGCGGCAACCGATGGCAAGGGCAGGTTCGATGCATCGCTGAAGGCGGAGCGGCTGGATTTCGATTCAAGCGCGGCGTTCGCGCGCGCCATGGGCGGTGCGCTGAAGACCTGGCCGGACGAAGCCCTGCTCAACCTCGATATCGCGCAGCTGAACGTCGGAAGCCAGACCTTCAAGCCGGTGCTTGCGCGCTTCGTCTACAACGCCAAGGCCATCTCGCTCGAGCGATTGCGCATCGGCGACGCCGACGGTGTGGCGATCGACGGCAACGGCTCGTTCGATCGCACTACTGCCACGGGGCAGCTGAATCTCGGTGCGACCTCGGCGACGCTCGATCCGCTGGCGCGGCTGGTCGCGCCGATCGCGCCGGAGTTCAGCCGCCGCATCGCCGCAGTGCCGGCGGGGGCGGGTAACGTCTGGGTCGGGCTGGCGCTTGAGCTCGACAAGCCGCAGGGCGATCGCGTGGGCTTGCGTACGTCGGTCGATATCCATTCGCCGCACGTCAAGGGCGCGCTGACCGCGGCGATGACGCCGCAGATCGCTTCCCTGCGCGACCTCGATACCGATGCGCTTGCAAGGAACGAGGCCTCGCTGACCGCAAAGCTCACCGCCGAGCGCGGCGGCGCCTTGCTCGCCTTGCTCGGGCTGGAGGGCGCGCTGAGCGTCGGCAACGGCCCGGCCCAGTTCGACGCGTCGGTCACCGGCGTCTGGAATGCGCCGCTGAAACTGAAGGCGAAGCTTGCAGGCAATGGCCTCGACGCGGAGATCGATGGCAGTGCCGAACCGTTCAAGGCGGATCGCGCGGCCAATGTCAGCCTCAACCTGCGCAAGGCGAACTTCGCGCCGCTGATCGGCGTTGCCCGCACCGAGCGGGCGCCGCTGCCGGTGGCGCTGACCTCGCGCGTGGCCGTCGCCGGGTCGAAGGTCAGCTTCGACAGCCTCGACGGCACGATCGCCGGCGCGCGCGTGCGCGGCAAGCTGAGTTTTACGCTTGGTGACGAGATCGGCGTCGAGGGCGGCGTGGGCGCAGACGTGGTCGACGTGCCGTCAGCGCTGCTGGTGGCGCTTGGCGCAGCGGGGCATGACAGCTCCGAGCCGCTCAACCGCGGTCTGTTGACCGGCTGGCGCGGGCGCGTCGAGTTCGCCGCCCTGCGCGGCACCATGCCAGGTGGCGAGTTCCGCCCCTTCAACGGCGTGTTGCGCAATGACGGACAGGCGCTGGTGCTCGAGGGCCTTACTGCCGGCCTTGGCGGCGGCAACCTCAAAGCCGACCTGTCGGCGCGCAAGTCGCCCGAAGGCGTCGCGCTGACTGGTCGGGTGCAGCTTGAGGGCGTGGACGGCGCCGCGCTGAAACATCGCGGTCTTGCAATGCCCGCGGGTCGCGTGTCGGCGCGAACCTCGCTGAGCGGGCAGGGGCGCAGCGCCGCCGCGCTGATCGGCAGCCTCAACGGCAATGGATCGGTGACGATCGAGCAGGCGCGTATCGCCGGCCTGGATCCGCGTGCCTTTGAAGCTGCGACACGCGCGAGCGATGCGGGCATCGCCCGCGATGACGCAAAGCTCGCTGCTGCGGTCGGCCCGGCGCTCGCGGCCGGCACGCTCAACGTCGCAACGGCTGAGATTCCGTTTGCCATCCGCGACGGACAGCTGCGCGTCAGCAACACGACGCTTGCGGGCGAAGGGGCCCGCCTGAATCTTTCCGGCGGCTACGACATCGCCGCCGACCAGATGGATGTGCGCGCAGCGCTGGCACCGATTGCGACGGATACGGCGGGCATCGGCAGGCCCGAGATCCTGGTGCTGTTGTTCGGTTCGCCAGACAAGCCGGATCGCTCGATCGATGTCGCGGCACTGTCGTCGTGGCTCGGCCTGCGCGCGATCGATCGCGAGACCAAGCGTCTCGACGCCATCGAACGCAGCAATCCGTTGCTTAATCCCGGCAAACCTCAGGAGCCCGCGCCGGCGCCGCAGCTCGCGCCGCCGCAGCGTCCCGCGGCTGCGCCGCCGCCACCGCCGCGTGTCGAGGCGCCGCCGCCGCCAGCACCGCCCGCCGCGGCACCACCATTGCCGCCGCCGGTGGAGATACGGCCCGCGCCCGGCAGCCGTCCGCAGCAAAAACAAAGCGCGCCGCTCAGCATCCTGCCGCAACTGCAGCGCACCGCGCCGTCATCGACGTTTTGATTTTGTGATGAGTTCAACTCGGAAAGGCGGCAGCCAACTTACTCCGAGTCGTCCCTGCGAAAGCAGGGACCCATACGCCGTGTCGCCGATGATGCGACGAGCGCTAATGCCCCACGACCGCTGAGCGCCAACAATTGATACAGGGGTTATGGGTCCTGCTTTCCATAGGCGAGCGAAGCGACGCCGTTCTTCGAACGGCTATGGGGACGACACGGAGCAAGCCGGCTGGCGTTGTCCGACGTCGGACTCGCTGCTGCAACTACCGCGGCAACGCAGTCGGCCGCGACGATGATCCTTCGCTCGATGCGATAACGCCCGAAGCGCGGCTACGATAATAGTCGAGTACGTAGAGCCGGATCGCCGAAGAGAGATTGCCTTGCTTGCGGCCCTGGTCGATCTCGCTGACGAGATCGGACAGCGTCATGTCGCGCGACGCCGAGATCTCCTTCATGCTGTTCCAGAACGCCTCTTCGAGGCTCACGCTGGTCTTGTGGCCGGCGACGACGATCGAACGCTTCACGACAGGTGATTTCATGTCGGATCCTCACCGATGCGGTGATGATCAAGCACCGTGTTAAGCTTTTTGATTTCTTCCTCTTGCTGTTTCCGCTCGGCCTTGCTGCGGCCAAAGCGGGCGCGTTGCGCATCAGCTTTCTTGGCCGCCTGATCGCGCGCGACCTGCTTCTTGAAGCGCTTCAGATTGACGACATCGCCCATCAGCCCGCCCGTCTGTTGAGCGGCGCAGATTCATGACACGCGAATTACAGTGATGCCTCAGCAACAGGTGCGGCGCTCTCGCGCCGTCCTGCATCACGATGTCCGCTGCCCCGAACCCTCACCGCGTCCGCCGCGCCATCCCGGTCTTCGCGCGTCGGCTTCTGAAAATGTACCACGATGTGGCACGCACTCGCCAGCGCGTGATGCATCAGTCTTTTGGACAAAGTGACAAATGCTGTTCTTTTTCCAAATACCGATATCGGTTGCCGTGTCGATCGCGTGCAATCAACCAGGGCGCGTCATTTTTTCCGGCCGTACCAGCCGATCGAACTCCGCGCCCGTGACAAAGCCTAGTCGAAGCGCTTCTTCGCGTAGTGTCGTTCCGCGTGCATGCGCAGTTTTCGCAACTTTTGCGGCATTGTCGTAGCCGATCTTCGGCGCGAGCGCCGTGACAAGCATGAGTGAACGCTGCATCAGCTCGTCGATGCGCTTGGTGTCGGCCTTTATTCCCGCAACGCAATTTTCGGTAAACGACTCTGACGCATCTGCGAGCAGCCGGATCGATTGCAGCATGCTGTGCGCCAGCACCGGCTTGTAGACGTTCAGCTCGAAGTGGCCCTGGCTCGCCGCAACGGTGATCGTGGTGTGATTGCCGAACACCTGGCAGCACACCATGGTCAACGCCTCGCTCTGCGTCGGATTGACCTTGCCGGGCATGATCGACGAACCCGGCTCGTTCTCGGGAAGGATCAGCTCGCCGATTCCCGAGCGCGGGCCCGAGCCGAGCAGGCGGATGTCGTTGGCGATCTTGAACAGGCCAGTCGCGAGCGAATTCAGGGCGCCGTGCGCGAACACATAGGCATCGTGCGCGGCCAGCGCCTCGAACTTGTTGGGCGCACTCGTGAACGGAAGGCGGGTGATGGCTGCGACCCGGCGCGCGAACAGCTTTGCGAATCTCGGCGAGGCGTTCATCCCGGTGCCCACGGCAGTCCCGCCCTGCGCCAGCGGCGTCAGCCACTTCAGCGTGTCCTTGATGCGGGCAATGCCGTTCTCGACCTGGGTGGCGTAGCCGGAGAACTCCTGGCCGAGCGTCAACGGCGTCGCATCCTGCGTGTGGGTGCGGCCGATCTTGACGATGTTCGCGAATGCCTTCTGCTTGCGCACCAGTTCCTTGTGCAGAAGGCCAAGCGACGGCAACAGCCGGTGCACGATCTCCTCAACCGCGGCGATGTGCATCGCGGTCGGAAACGAGTCGTTCGACGACTGGCTCATGTTCACATGATCGTTCGGATGCACCGGCGTCTTGCTGCCGAGCTTGCCGCCGAGCAGTTCGATCGCGCGGTTGGCTATCACCTCGTTGTGATTCATGTTCGACTGTGTGCCCGAACCGGTCTGCCAGACCACCAGTGGGAAATGAGCGTCGAGCTTGCCGTCGATCACTTCGCGCGCGGCGCGGGCGATCGCATTGGCCCGGCGGCGGTCAAGCAGGCCGAGCTTCTGATTGGTCTCGGCCGCCGCCAGTTTGACGATACCGAGCGCGCGCACGATCGGCTGCGGCATCCGATCGGTGCCGATGCGAAAATTCTGCCGCGAACGCTGCGTCTGCGCGCCCCAGTAGCGGTCGGCGGGCACGTCGATCGGACCGAAGGTGTCGGTCTCGGTGCGCACGGCTTGGCGCGAAGCTGTTTTGGGGCGGGTTGTCATGACCGGTCCTTGCTCATCGGTTGCCCTATCCATTTAGGGCAACTGACGGCAATCCGGGAGCGTCCAGTAGCTGGAAAGCGTCTGAAGTTACTTCTTGCGGAAGCGATCGAGCCGCACGACCTCGGCGCCTTCGCCCGGCTTCTTGTCGCCGTCCGCCGCAGCCTCTGCGTTCGGCGCGTCCTCGGCCGGAGCGGGCGCGACCGCGGTCGAAGCTGGCGGGCTCTTGCCGGCCGCTGGTGCTGCCGCTTCGCCGGTGTCGAACTGCAGGCCGAATTGCACGGACGGATCGAGGAAGCTCTTGATCGCGTTGAACGGCACCACGAGGCGCTCGGGCACACCGCCGAACGACAGGCCGACCTCGAACCGGTCCTCGGTGACCACCAGATCCCAGAACTGGTGCTGCAGGATGACGGTCATCTCTTCCGGGTACTGCGCCATCAGCCGCGGCGACAGCTTCACGCCTTCAGCCTGGGTCAGGAAGGTGATGTAGAAATGGTGGTCGCCGGGAAGGCCCTGCTTGGCGGCGTCGGTCATCACGCGCCGCAGCACGCCGCGCATCGCATCGCGCGCCAGGACATCGTAGCGAATATGGTCGGTCGAGCTCATCGATGATCCCGTCGCAATTTCGTTAGAGCCGTCGATCGCTGCGGGCCTCGGCCTGCCGGGACGACTCGGGCCATGCTAGCGCGATGGCGGGCGCAGGTCAGCAGCGACAAAGCAGCGCTTTCCAAGATTCTGCAGGCAAGCCATGCGTGGAAAGAGAATGAAGTGGAGGCTTCTGTTGCCAGGTGCCTCCGAACCCCGCCTGACGGAGCTTAACCCGTCAGGACTTCAGAATGGTTTTTCAAACCGCTTACGCGGCCTGAGCAACCGGAGCATAGTTGTCGTTTGCAACTAGTGCTGTAGCCCGATAACGGCGGAACAATACCGGGAAAAAGCGAGCCCTTTACGCCCTCGTCGATCCTGTTTCGCCCCCGCCGAAATGCTCCCGCTCCAAGATTCCGGTCCAAGGCAGGAATTCTGGTGCTAGAGCACTTGGGTGGAGGCGCCGGGTGCTGCCCCCGGGTCCGAATGGTTTATTGCGACAGCCATTTATTTCCATAGCCGGCGAACCGGCACCCCCAATATAGGCGGCATTGGTTGACGAAAAAAGGCCGATGTTCGGGTCGATTCCGGGCGGCACAATGGCTGCGCCGCCCGGGTTCGAGCCGGTTTCGCGAAAATCCGGGCCAAGCGCGGCGGCTCGACCGGGCCGGCCGCGCTCATGCATCGACAAGTCCAGGCTTGCCGGCCTCCACGACGAAGGACTTTGCGGTAGAGACCGTTCCGCCAGCCGTACGAACGCGGTCGACGCTCCGGAAATCCGCCTGCCAGCGCTGCGGCGTCACGATGTGGCGGTTATAGCCGCGCTGGTCGCTGATGAACTTGAGATGCGGATTGTTGGCGTGCAGCGCATCGGCGTTCGGCATTTTCGCAAACCCGTCGCCGCCGGACGAGATCGAGGTCGCCAGGAACTCGACCCCGACGCAGGCGGACTCCGGCTTTCGCCAGTCTTGCCTGAGCTCGAGGGCCGCGCCGCGATGCACGTCGCCGCTCAACACCACGGCATTCCGCGAGCGAGCTTGGCCCAGCATGCCCATGACGCGATCGCGTGCCGCGCTGACGCCATCCCACGTATCGAGATTCGGTGCGGGGTGGCCGGTGTCCGGCACCCACGGGTAGGATCGCCAGTCGAACTGCGAGAACAGCACCTGCTGCGCCAGCACCTGCCAGGTCGCATCGCTGCTGCGCAGACCGTCGGCGAGCCATTGCTCCTGCGCCGCGCCGAGCATGTTTCGGCTCGCCTCGGATGCCTCGCTGCAGTTGCTCTTGAAGCCATCGCCGCAGGGTTGCCGCGAGCGATACTGGCGCGTGTCGAGCACCGAGACGTCGGCGAGGTTGCCGAAACGGAAACGGCGGTAGCTCAGCATATCCGGTCCGCGCGGCAGCAGTGCACGCCGCACCGGCATGTGCTCGTACCATGCCTGCAGCGCCGCTGTGCGACGGACCAGCAGCGCGTCGGCGGGCGTGCTTCGGCCATCGCTCTCGGACGACCAGTTGTTCGAGACTTCGTGATCGTCGAAGCTCGGCAGGACGGGCACGACGCGTGCGCAGCCTGAAGGTCGGGATCGGATTTGTAGAGCGCGTAGCGTCGGCGGTAGTCGGTCAGCGTGAAGCAGATGAAGAAGTCGTTGGGCATGACGCGGGCAAACGGCCGTCCCTCGCGATCCACGGCAGCGAAAGCGTGTTCGTAGATGTAATCGCCGTAGAGAAAGACGAAATCAAAACTCTCCTCGGCGATGGCGCGCCAGGCCGTGTAACAGCCGCCTTCCCAGGCCTGACAACCGGCGGCGGCGAATTTGACTTGTACGAGTTGTGTGCCCGGAGCGGGCAACGTCCGCGCCCGGCCGATCGGGCTTTCCACGCCGCCGGACCGGAACCGGTAGAAGTAGTCGCGCGCAGGTTCGAGCCCTTCCGCCTCCACATGGACCGAGTGCGCGAATTCGATCCGGGCCATCGCGATCCCTGACCGGACGACCTGCTTCATGTCCGGATCGGCAGCGATCTCCCAGGTGACGTCCACAGGCTGTGGCGCCATGCCGCCGCGTCCGAGCAGCGGCTCCGGCGCAAGCCGCGTCAAGATCACGAAGCCATCGGCGGCCGGATCGCCCGACGCGACGCCGAGCGTGAACGGATTCGCCTTGAAGGTGGTTTGAGCCGTGGCCGCCGTAAGGCTCAGGTACGGCGCAAACAGGCCGGTGCCGAGCGCGCCCTGCAGCAGCGTGCGGCGATCGACCGCGAGCGGGAAGTGGTGGCGGGAATTTCGCATGGGATCGAGCGAGGTTCGCTTGAAGGAAAAAGCCAGCTTAACGCATTGCAGATGGCCACGCGTAGCCGTCAAAAGCATGACAGTCGCGTCTATCCCCTTTTGGGCGCGTTGCTGGCGCCGTGCCCGACCCGATTTTCGCGATTAGCCTCAGTGCCTTACAAAGTTTTCGACAGATCCGTTGACAGGCTTCTTCGATTTTCGCCCTTTCAGAAATTGATTTTACCCAATCGCCAGGAATATTCTTCACCCGTCCCGCCCCGATGAGAGGGTGAGTCTAGATCGCCACGGCTTGTGGGGCGGGATGCGATGGTTGCGTGCGCTGGTGAGGCCTGGACCGAGGGCGGGTGTGTGTCGATCCCGTGGCGGATGAGGCCGGCGAACCCGGTGCAGGCGATCGGGTCCAAGTGCATCCCCACGCGAACGGCTCCGCGTGGTTGCTTCGTCAACAAGGTGCCGGCGCTACGAGCCCACCAGAGGCGTGATGCAGCAAGCCCGAATAAACTCATCGCGTGCGGAACGCAGGCGTGGAGCTGCGTTCGTCAGGAGCTCGTGTGCGTTTTTTCTACCCCTATTTGCACACGGGGCCGCGGGTGCGGTGAAACGCCCAAGCGTTCCGCACGCCCTCTCGGGCACCGGAAGGCGAAAGGAGGACCGGCAGCCCCAGGCCGGACAAAGAACAGGGGCGATGACGCATGTCTGAAGTTTGCTGTTTGACAATTGAATAAGCTTGTCATTGCCTAGGAGCGAAGCGACGAAGCAATCCAGCCGCGCGCGTGAGCGCGCCAACGAAAATGCTTCTCTCTGCGCGCCTGCCGGCGCGCGCTGGAATCTTCGCTTCGCTGGCAATTGTGGGGCGCGGGCCGTGCCCGGCGTAGCTCGAAGAGCGAAGCCGGGTCGCAATGACTCTACGAATTCAAATCCACCGGCACGCTTGTCGCGCTGCGGTTTTCCGGCATGGCGACGTGCTGCTCGCGCAGCTTCAGGCGGTGGGTGAACTCGGGCGGGAACAGTTCGAGATAGTTCGGCACGCCGAGTGCACGCGCCGCATGGGCCGGCCAGTCGGACGAATACATCAGTTCACGCGCCATCGCGATCAGGTCGATGTCGCCGCGCTGCAGCAGCTCTTCCGCCTGCTGCGGTTCGGTGATCAGTCCCGGCGCCATGGTCAGCATGCCGGTCTCTTCCTTCACGCGCGCGGCATAGGGAACGTGATGGCCGGGGATGCGCGGCACCGACCGCAGCGACGAGTCGCCGGTCAGGCCGCCCGACGAGCAGTCGATCAGGTCGACGCCGAGCGCCTTCAGTTCCTTCGACAAGGCCAGCGTGTCGTGCAGCGTCCACAGCCCGCCCTTGCCGTCGACGCTGGAGACGCGGAAGAACAACGGCTTGTCGTCCGGCCAGACCGCACGCACCGCCTCGGTGATCTCCAGCGCGAAGCGCATGCGGCCCTTGAGGTCGCCGCCATAGGCGTCATTGCGCTTGTTGATCACCGGCGAGAGGAATTGCTGGATCAGGTAGCCGTGCGCGCCGTGGATCTCGAGGATCTCGAAGCCGGCCTGCAACGTTCGCACTGTCGAATCGGCAAACGCCTGCACGACGTCGTTGATGTCCTGCTGGGTCATCGCCCGCGGCAGCGGCTTGCCGTCGATTGGCGTCACTGCGCTGGACGAGATCGCCTGCCAGGCGTCGCCGCCTTCCGACTTGTTCTCGTCCGAGAGCGCGACGCGATCGAACAGCGGCCCGCGCTCGGAGGCGCGTGCGCCAGAATGACCGAGCTGCATTGCCGGGACGCCGCCGAATTCCTTGACGAAATTGGCGATGCGCCGGAATTCCGGAATCTGGTCGTCGCGATAAAGGCCGGCGCATTTGTGCGTTTTACGGCCGCGATCCTCGACCGCGGTCTCTTCGTAGAACACGATGCCGGCGCCGCCGATTGCGTAGCGGCCCATGTGGACGATGTGCCAGTCGGTCGGCGAGCCGTGCAGTGACTGATACTGACACATCGGCGAGACGACGATGCGGTTTCGCGCGGTGACGCTCTTCAGAGTGAAGGGTTCGAACAGCTTTGGTGCGGCCATGCTCGTTGCTTGTTCCGGCTTGTTGCCAGCCTTTGGGGCGCTGTGCCGTTTTATACATAAAAAGGGTTGGCGCAGGCACCCTCTCATTCTAAACCCCTGAACTCAATAACTTGCGTGCATGGGGGCCGTGCGCGCCAGGGGACGACGGCCGTTGAACTCCGAGACCGCAACAACTTCCGAACCCGAAGCCCCGGGCGTGGTCGTCCTGTTCATCGCCTTCGCAAAGATGTCGCTCATGGGGTTCGGCGGCGTCATGGTCTGGGCGCGGCGGGCGATCGTCGACCAGCACAAGTGGATGACGGCGCAGCAGTTCAACGAGACCTTTGCGCTTTGTCATTTCCTGCCCGGTCCGAATATCGTCAACCTCTCGGTGGTGTTCGGCGCACGCTTTCGCGGCCTGCCGGGGGCGGTCGCCGCATTCCTGGGGCTGGTGCTGCCGCCGGTGCTGATCGTGCTTTGCCTGGCGATGCTCTACTCGCGCTACGGCGAGATCGAAGCGCTGCGGCGCACGCTCGCCGGCGTCGTCTGCGCCACCGCGGGGCTGTTCCTGGCAACGGTCGTCAAGATGATGCAGCCGATGGTCAAGCAGCGCTCCGTGGTCGCGTTGCTGATGATCGCTGCGGTGTTTGCCGCGATCGGCATCATGCGCTGGCCGCTGCAGCCGGTGCTCCTGGTCGCGATCCCGGCGAGTCTGCTCATCGCCATTATGATGAGAAGGCGTGCGGCGTCATGAACGACAACCTGTTCACGCTCGCCTGGACCTTCGGCCTGATGTCGCTGTTCGCGGTCGGTGGCGCGCTGTCGGCGATCCCGGAAATGCACCGCCTTGCGGTGGACGTGAACCACTGGATGAGCGACCGGCAGTTCGCCGACATGGTGGCGATCGCCCAGCTGTCGCCCGGGCCGAACGTTCTCGTCGTTACCCTGATAGGCTTCCACGTCGCGGGCGTTGCGGGCGGGCTCGTTGCAACGCTGGCGATGTGCGGGCCGGCCGCCGCGGTTGCCTATTTTGTAAGCCGTACCATGGAGCGGTCCCGCGACGCGCAATGGCCGCAGCTGATCCAGTCGGCATTGGTTCCCGTATCCATCGGGCTGATGGCGGCGAGCGCCATGATCCTCGGGCTTTCCGCAGGGACGTCGTGGGTCGCGGGCGTGCTCGTTGCTGCGTCTGCGCTGGTAACCTTGTTGACGCGGTTCAACCCGCTTCTGATGCTCGCCGTGGGCGGAGGCCTTGGTTTCGCTGGCGTCATCTAGAATTAGCAGCTAGGAAGCAGCGAAACCGTCGGATAAGAGCGGTACTTTCAAGCGAGAAGGGCGCGGGAGGGGGAGTTTGTTGCATGAGTGAGAGTGTGGGGCAGTCGCAGGGCAGCCCGAGGAAGGGGCTCATCCGTGGGCCGCAGGATTTTTGGGGCGGTGTCGCCCTGATCGCGCTTGCGCTGTTTGCATTCTGGGCGTCATCGGATCTGCCCGGCATGCGCGGCTTCCAGTTTGGTCCGGGTACGGCGCCGCGGTTGTTCGCAGGACTTCTGCTTGTCCTTGGTATCGGCGTTGCGCTGACGGGTTTCTTCCTGCCCGGCGCGCCGCTCGAGCGCTATCATCTGCGCGGACCGTTCTTCGTCACGCTGGCGATCCTCTCGTTTGCATTCACCATTCGTCCGCTCGGCCTCATCATCGCGGCCTTCTCCAGTTTCATGATCGCTGCACTTGGATCGACCGAACAGCGCTGGATACAGACGCTGATTGTCGGCATCGCCATCACAGTGTTCTGCTGCATCCTGTTCCCTTACGTGCTGGGGCTGCCGTTCCAGCTCCAGCCACGCTTCATGCTGCGGTGAGTTGAGCCATGGCCGAAATCATCGCAAATCTGAGTCTGGGCTTCGGCGTCGCGTTCTCGCCGACCAATCTGATGCTCTGCCTGATCGGAGCACTGGTCGGCACGCTGGTCGGCGTGCTGCCTGGCATCGGCACCATCGCCACGGTGGCCATGCTACTGCCGATCACCTTCGGCCTGCCGCCGGTCGGCGCGTTGATCATGCTTGCCGGCATCTACTATGGTGCGCAGTACGGCGGCTCGACTACGTCGATCCTTGTCAATATTCCAGGCGAAGCGGGCTCCGTCGTCACCACGCTCGACGGCCACCAAATGGCGAAGCAGGGCCGCGCCGGTCCGGCGCTTGCCATCGCTGCGATCGGCTCGTTCTTTGCCGGTTGCGTCGCGACCGTGCTGATCGCGCTGCTTGGCGCGCCACTGACGAAGTTCGCGCTGCAGTTCGGCCCAGCGGAATACTTCTCGCTGATGACGTTGGGTCTTGTGTTCGCCGTCGTGCTCGCCAAGGGCTCGGTGCTCAAGGCGCTGGCGATGATCGTGTTCGGCCTGTTGCTGTCGATGGTCGGCTCCGATCTGGAAACCGGCGCCTCGCGCATGGCCTTCAACATCCCCGAGCTCGCCGACGGACTCGGCTTCGCCACTGTGGCGATGGGCATCTTCGGCTTCGCCGAGATCATCCGTAATCTGGATGCCGGCGCGGAGAAGGGCCGCGAGCTGGTGCAGCAAAAGGTCACCGGCCTGATGCCGACCAAGGCGGACCTGCTTGAGGCGGCGCCTGCCATCGTGCGCGGCACCATGCTTGGCTCGATCCTCGGCATTCTGCCGGGCGGCGGCGCGGTGATCGCGTCGTTTGCGGCCTATACGTTCGAGAAGAAGATCGCGAAGGACCCCTCGCAGTTCGGCAAGGGGTCGATCCGCGGCGTTGCTGCGCCGGAGAGCGCCAACAATGCTGCGGCGCAGACGTCGTTCATCCCGCTGCTCACACTTGGCATTCCGCCGAACGCGGTGATGGCGCTGATGGTTGGCGCGATGACCATTCACGGCATCGTGCCGGGACCGCAGGTCATGCAGAAGCAGCCCGAGCTCGTCTGGGGCATGATCGCCTCGATGTGGCTCGGCAACCTGATGTTGCTGATCATCAACCTTCCAATGGTCGGCATCTGGGTGCGGCTGCTGCGCGTGCCCTATCGCCTGCTTTATCCCTGCATCGTCATCTTCTGCGCGATCGGCATCTACTCGGTGAACAATGCACCGGCGGATGTGATGATGGCCGCCGCCTTCGGCATCGTGGGCTACTGGCTGATCAAGCACGATTTCGAGCCGGCGCCGCTGCTGCTCGGCATGGTGCTCGGTCCGCTGATGGAGGAGAACCTCCGCCGCGCCATGCTGATCTCGCGCGGCGATGCGACTGTGTTCGTCACGCGGCCGCTGTCGGCCGTGCTGCTGGCAATGGCGGCCGGGCTGCTGATCCTGACGCTGCTGCCGATGCTCAGGAAGAAACGCGAAGAAGTCTTCGTCGAGAGCGAAAATTAACAGAATCTGCCGCATTTGCCGCATTGGCTTTGGCCTTTAGTGGAATAGGCTCGGCTATGGTCAATGCATAAGACGCAAACTCAACCGGGGCTCGGGGGACAACGTAAGGAGAGGTTTGTAATGACGAAATTCCACCGCAGGACTGCTGTCGCCGCGCTCGGCGCATTGGCGATGCTGACAGTTCCGGCGCTCGCGCAGGACTACCCGACGCGTGCGATCACGATCATCGTGCCGTTCGCGGCGGGCGGGCCGACCGACGTCGTCACGCGGCTTGTCGCCGAACCGATGTCGAAGACGCTCGGCCAGCCGATCATCATCGAAAACGTCGTCGGCGCCGGCGGCACCAACGGTGGAACGCGCGCCTCGCGGGCGGCGAACGACGGCTACACGTTCATCATGGGTCATATGGGGACGCACGCGGCGTCTGTCGCGCTTTACGCGAAGCTCGCCTACGATCCGCGCACGGACTTCGAACCGATTGCGCAAATCAACGGCGCTGCGATCGTCATCCTCGGCAAGAAGGACCTTGCGCCGAAGGACCTGAAGGAGTTGGTCGCCTATCTGAAGGCGAATGAAGCGAAGGTGAACCAGGCCCATGCCGGCGTCGGCGCGGTGTCCTACATCACCTGCGAGCTGCTCAACGGCATCATCGGCATCAAGCCGGTGGGTGTGCCGTTCCAGGGCACTGGCCCGGCGATGAACGCGCTGGTCGGCGGTCAGGTCGACTACATGTGCGACCAGATCACCAATGTCGTGCCGCAGGTCAACGGCGGCACCATCAAGGCCTATGCCGTGGCGGCTGCCGAGCGCAGCCCGTCGCTGCCGAACGTTCCAACCACGGCCGAGGCCGGCCTGCCGAACTATCAGGCATCGGCCTGGAATGCCCTGTTCGCGCCGAAGGGCACGCCGAAGGCGATCATCGACAAGGTCAATGCGGCGGCATCGAAGGCCCTGGAGGATCCCAAGGTCATCGCGCGCATGAAGGAATTGGGCAACGATATTCCGAAGCCCGAGCAGCGGACGCCGGCAGCACTCGGCAAGCTGGTTGGCGAGGAAGTCGACAAATGGAAGAAGTTCCTCAAGCCGATCAGCTGAGAACCTTCCATTTCCGGCACTGAATAACGGGGGCGGCGCTTGCGCCGCCCTTGCTGTTCGTGCCGGTTGTCGCCATTTTTGAAGGGAGCGGAGTGGTATTCTGGCCTGCCGAATCGGCAGTCCTTTTGACCGCCCCGGCGAACCTCGGCGACGGACCATGAAGCAATATCACGAGCTGCTCGAACGCATCCTGGCCGACGGTGCCCAGAAGAGCGATCGCACTGGCACCGGCACGCAGTCGGTGTTCGGCCACCAGATGCGGTTCGATCTTGCCGCAGGCTTCCCGATGCTGACCACCAAACGGCTGCCGCTGAAGGCGATCGTGCACGAATTGCTCTGGTTTCTCGCCGGCGACACCAACGTCAAATACCTGCAAGAGCATGGGGTGACGATCTGGGATGAGTGGGCCGACGCCAATGGCGATCTCGGGCCCGTCTACGGCCGGCAGTGGCGCTCATGGGAGGCGCCCGACGGCCGCACGATCGACCAGATCTCCAACGTCGTCTCGATGATCCGGAAGAGTCCGGATTCGCGCCGGCTGATCGTCAGCGCCTGGAATCCGGCCGATATCGACAAGATGAAGCTGCCGCCGTGCCATTGCCTGTTCCAGTTCTACGTGGCGAACGGCAAACTGTCGTGCCAACTCTATCAGCGCTCCGCCGATACGTTTCTCGGCGTGCCGTTCAACATCGCCTCGTATGCGCTGCTGACGCTGATGATCGCGCAGGTGACGGGCCTGAAGCCGGGCGACTTTGTGCACACGCTCGGTGACGCGCACCTCTACTCCAATCATGTCGAGCAGGCGCATCTGCAGCTCTCGCGCTCGCCGCGCCCGCTGCCGACCATGAAGCTCAACCCCGAGGTGAAGGACATCTTCGGCTTCCGCTACGAGGACTTCTCGCTGCAAGGTTATGACCCGCACCCGCACATCAAGGCCGAGGTCGCGGTGTGAGCAGGGCGTGATCGCAGATCGTGGGCCCCCATGAGCAATAAATCGCTTGCCATCCGCCGCGCGCGTCCCGGTGAGGCGGGACTGGTGATGTCGTTCATCCGCGCCCTTGCCGACTACGAGAAGCTGTTACACGAGGTCGAAGCGACCGAGGCGATGATCGACGCGGCGCTGTTTTGCGATCATCCGCGGCTGTTCTGCGATATCGCCGAGTGGGACGGCGAGGCGGTCGGCTTTGCGGTGTGGTTCATCAACTTCTCGACCTTCAGCGGCCGCTCCGGCATCTATCTCGAAGACCTGTTCGTAAAGCCCGAGCATCGCGGCAAAGGCCTCGGCAAGGCCCTGCTGGTGCATCTTGCGCGCACCTGCACCGATAACGGCTGGGCGCGATTGCAGTGGTCGGTGCTCGACTGGAACACGCCGTCGATCGAGTTCTACAAGTCGCTCGGCGCGGTGCTGATGGATGAGTGGACGGTCTGCCGCGTCAGCGGAGACGCGCTTGCGGCACTTGCGCGAGGCGCAAAGTGATGGAGATCGTCTTCGTCGTCGCCGTCGCCGAGAACGGCGTGATAGGCCAGGGCAACACGATCCCGTGGCGGCTGAAAACCGATCAGCAGCGCTTCAAGGCCATCACCATGGGCAAACCGATGGTGATGGGGCGCAAGACCTTCGAGTCGTTCCGCAAGGCCTTGCCCGGGCGCACCAGCATTGTGATCACGCGCGATCCGGGCTACCAGGCTGGAGGTGCGCTGGTCGTCACGTCGTCCGAGCGCGCCTACGAAGCGGCGCGCGGTGATGCGCTGCGGCGTTTTGCCACTGAAATCATGATCATCGGTGGCGGTGACATCTACACGCAATGGATGCCGCGCGCCGACCGGCTGGAAATCACCGAAGTGCACGCCAGGATCGAAGGAGATGCCTTCTTTAAGCCCGATCTGACGGGCTGGCAGGAAGTCGCACGTGTGCGCAACAAGGCCGGCCCCGACGATAGCGCGGACTTCTCCTACGTGACCTTGCGGAGAAAGCCGTCGAATTGAGCGAATTAAGCATCCTGGCGTTGACGAAACTGTGCCCGGACCCCACTTGGCGGCCATATTCGCCTGCGTTGTAAGGGGAATTGGCGTCGCCTATAACCCTTCCCAGTTCGGCCGGCTTCAAGGCGCGGCCTCCCAAGGAGATTGTCGATGGCGTGGAAAAATCAGGGCGGCGGACCATGGGGGTCCGGCCCGAAGGGTCCGTGGGGCTCGGGACCGCAGTCCTCCGGGCCCAATCCGCCCGATCTGGAAGATTTGCTGCGCCGCGGCCAGGACAAACTCCAATCGCTCATCCCCGGCGGCCACTTCAGCGCGCTCGGCGTCCTGATCGCCATCCTCATCGCTGGCGTGATCTGGGGCCTGTCGGGCTTCTTCCGCGTGCAACCCGACGAACTCGGCGTGGTGCTGCGGTTCGGCAAATACGTGCGCACCGTGCAGCCCGGCCTGAACTATCACCTGCCTTATCCGGTCGAGACCGTGCTCCTGCCGAAGGCATTGCGCGTCAGCTCGATGTCGATCGGCATGCGCGTCACTGAAGGCCGCAGCGGCACGACCATCCGCGATGTGCCGGAAGAGAGCCTGATGCTGACCGGCGATGAAAACATCGTCGACGTCGATTTCACCGTGCTCTGGCGCATCAGGCCGGATGGCGTCGGCAACTTCCTGTTCAACATCCAGAATCCCGAAGGCACCGTGAAGGCGGTGGCCGAAAGCGCGATGCGCGAGGTGATCGGCCGTTCTGACATCCAGCCGATTCTCACCGGCGCCCGGACAGCCACCGAACTTGCCGTGCAGGAGTTGATGCAGAAGACTCTCGATGATTACGGCGCGGGAGTTCTGGTGCAGCAGGTGCAGCTGCAGAAGGTCGATCCGCCCACGCAGGTGATCGATTCGTTCCGCGACGTGCAGGCGGCGCGCGCCGACCAGGAGCGATTGCAGAACGAGGCGCGCACCTACGCGAACCGCGTAATTCCGGAGGCACGCGGTCGCACCGCGCAAATCCTGCAAGGTGCGGAAGCCTACAAGGAGCAGACCGTCGCCGAAGCCAAGGGCCAGACGGCGCGCTTCCTGAACGTGTATGACGAATACAAAAAGGCACCGGACGTGACCCGTCAGCGCATCTATCTCGAAACCATGGAACGTATTTTCGGCGGCGCGGACAAGTTGGTCTACGACCCGGGCTCAGGGGCGGGACAGGGCGTGCTGCCCTATCTGCCGCTCGGCGAACTGTCGCGCGGACAACGGCCGCAGCAGCCGCAGCAGCCGGGTCAGCAGGGTGGGAGCGGCCGATGAAAGCGGGAATTTCAGGTATTGTCGCGCTGATCATCCTGGCAGCGCTCGCCGTCGTGGCCTACTCGTCGCTGTTCGTCGTCCGCCAGACTGAACAGGCGCTGGTGGTCCGGCTCGGCGAGCCGGTGCGCGTCGTCACCGATCCGGGACTGAACTTCAAGCTGCCGTTCATCGACACGGTGATCAGCATCGACAAGCGCATCCTCGATCTCGAGAATCCGGCGCAGGAAATCATCGCCTCCGATCAGAAGCGTTTGGTGGTCGATGCGTTCGCACGCTACCGGATCAAGGATCCGCTGCGTTTCTACCAGACGGTCGGTTCGATCCAGGCGGCGAATATCCAGCTGGCGACGCTGCTGAACGCCGCGCTCCGCCGGGTGCTCGGCGAAGTGACGTTCACCAACGTCGTGCGTGACAACCGCGATGAGTTGATGGTTCGTATCCGCAGGCAACTCGACCGCGAGGCCGACGTCTACGGCATCTCGGTCGTCGACGTCCGTATCCGCCGCGCTGACCTGCCTGAGCAGAACAGCCAGGCGGTGTACCAGCGGATGCAGACCGAGCGTCAGCGCGAGGCGGCCGAGTTCCGCGCCGAAGGCGCGCAGCGTGCCCAGGAGATCCGCTCGCGCGCCGATCGCGAGGCGACGATCATCGTCGCCGAGGCGAACCAGAAGTCCGAGCGGTTGCGCGGCGAGGGCGACGGCGAGCGCAACCGTATCTTCGCCGAGGCCTACGGCAAGGATGCCGACTTCTTCGCCTTCTACCGGTCGATGTCGGCCTATGAGGCCGGCCTGCGGTCCAATGACACGCGCTTCCTGCTGCGGCCGGATTCGGAGTTCTTCCGCTTCTTCCGCGATGCGTCAGGCAAGCCAGTGCCGCAGCCCGCGGCTCCGGCACCTGCCGCCGCGGCACCTGCGCCGCGCGCGTCGTCGACGCCGTAGCGCCGACGACGAAGCCCAATCAGACGTTCAGGGAGGCCAATGCAGTCGGCCGCACTTAGTGACTTCATCGTCGGCCTCGGCATCCTGTTCGTGATTGAGGGGCTGTTGCTGTTCGGCGTCCCGGGTTGGATACGCGGCGCGATGGAAAGCGTGATCAAGACGCCGGACAACGTGCTGCGCATCACCGGCCTGGTCTCGGCCGTTGGCGGCCTGCTGCTGATCTGGCTGATTCGCCGCTGATCTTTGTTCCGCCGCAATCGGCCCCGCGGTGTCGGGATGCTGCACAAGGTCCCGGCCTTGGGGCCGAAACCGCCGCCTGTCCTCACGTCAAGCTGATTCCACTTGCGGCCAAAAAGCGATAGTGTCGCCCCCGAATGAAGGTTCCGCCCTGGCCGGGCGCCGGCGGGCCGTTCCGTTTCCTTGGAGATACTTCGATTATGTTCGGTCCGATTGAACTGACGATCCGGCGCGCGCGCACATTCGCGGTGCTGGCCACTGTCGCCGTGGCAAGTTCTGCTCTGGTTGCGCCGGCCTTCGCGCGCGGTCCGGAGAACATCGCCGACGTCGCTGAGAAGGTGATCGACGCGGTGGTCAACATTTCAACGACGCAGAACGTGGCAGCGCGCGGCGGCGGCTCATCGAACGGCGAGCGCAACGCAACGCCGCAGCTGCCGCCGGATTCGCCGTTCCAGGAGTTCTTCGACGAGTTCTTCAAGAACCGCCGGCCGGGCGACGGGCCGCGCGGCGGCAACAGCGGGCCGCGCCGGGTGAACTCGCTCGGCTCCGGGTTCATCATTGACGCGGCCGGCATCGCCGTCACCAACAACCACGTGATCGCGGACGCGGATGAGGTCAACATCATCCTCAACGACGGCACCAAGATCCCGGCCGAGATCATCGGCCGCGACAAGAAGACCGACCTGGCGCTGTTGAAGTTCAAGCCGCCGGAGAAGGCGCTGAAGGCCGTGCAGTTCGGCGACTCCGACCAGCTCCGGCTCGGCGAGTGGGTGGTCGCGATCGGCAACCCGTTCAGCCTAGGCGGCACGGTCACAGCCGGCATCGTCTCGGCGCGCAACCGCGACATCAACTCCGGTCCGTACGACAACTACATCCAGACCGACGCCGCCATCAATCGCGGCAACTCCGGCGGTCCGCTGTTCAACCTCAATGGCGACGTGGTCGGCGTGAACACGGCGATCTTCTCGCCCACCGGCGGCTCCGTCGGCATCGGCTTTGCCGTGCCGTCGAAGACGGTCGTGGCGGTGATCGACCAGCTGCGCCAATTCGGCGAAGCGCGGCGCGGCTGGCTCGGCGTGCGCATCCAGGAGGTCACCGACGAGATCGGTGAAAGCCTCAGCATCAAGCCGGTGCGCGGCGCGCTGATCGCCGGCGTCGACGACAAGGGACCGGCGAAGCCGGCCGGCATCGAGTCCGGCGACGTCATCGTCAAGTTCGACGGCAAGGACATCCGCGCGATGAAGGACCTGCCGCGCGTCGTCGCCGACACGCCGGTCGGCAAGGAAGTCGACGTGGTGGTGATCCGCAAGGGCAAGGAGCAGATCAAGAAGGTCACGCTCGGCCGCCTCGAGGACGACGAGAAGGCGAAGGAAGCCTCGCTGAAGACGCCTGCGCCCGCCGAACAGGAAAAGACCGTGACGCAGAAGGCGCTCGGGCTCGATCTTGCCGCGCTCTCGCCGCAGCTGCGCACGCGCTACAAGGTGAAGGAAAGCGTCAAGGGCGTGGTCATCACCTCGGTCGAGGGCAACCGTGATGCTGCCGAAAAGCGGCTGAGCGCCGGCGACGTGATCATGGAAGTCGCACAGGAAGCCGTCACCAACGTCGCCGACATCAAGAAGCGCGTCGACCAGTTGAAGAAGGACGGCAAGAAGACCGCGCTGCTGACGGTGTCGAACCCGGACGGCGAAGTGCGCTTCGTGACGCTCGGCGTGCAATAAGAGAGCGAATAGGGAGTAGCGAATAGAGGTCTATTCGCTACTCGCCGCTTCAACTCACAAACTCATCCCTGCGATACCCCTGCGCATAGAGCAGCGCGGTGAGATCGCCGTGGTCGATACGCGCGGCGGCGGCTGCGGCCACCACCGGCTTGGCGTGATAGGCGACGCCGAGGCCAGCGGCCTCGATCATCGGCAGGTCGTTTGCGCCATCACCGACTGCAAGCGTGTCGATGTTGTCGAGCTCGAATTGTTCGCGCAGCTCATTGTGCGTGGCGAGTTTGGCTTCCTTGCCCAGAATCGGCTCGGTGACCGTCCCTGCGAACTTGCCGTTCTCGACGATCAGCTCGTTGGCGCGGTTTTCCTGAAAGCCGATCTTTGCGGCGATGGCGTTGGTGAACAACGTGAAGCCGCCGGAAACGAGGCAGGTGTAGGCGCCGTGCTTGCGCATGGTGTTGACCAGTTCGCGCCCGCCCGGCGTCAATGTGATGCGCTTGTCGATCGTCTCGGCGACGATGCTCACCGGCAAGCCCTTCAACAGCGCGACGCGCTCGCGCAGCGCCGGCTCGAACTCGATCTGGCCGCGCATCGCGCGCTCGGTGATCGCGGCGACATGCGCCTTCAGCCCGGCAAAATCCGCAAGCTCGTCGATGCACTCCTGGCCGATCATGGTGGAGTCCATGTCGGCGAGGAACAGCTTCTTGCGGCGTCCGAGCTGTGGCTGCACGACGATATCGACCGGCAGGTCGCCGACCGCCTCGCGCAAGCGTGCCGCAATGGCACGGGCGCTATCGGCAGGTGCGAAGGCAATGTCGGCGGCGACGCCCTCGAACAGCCAGCTTGCGGCCTCTGCGCCGGGCAAAATCGCGCGCGCAGCGTCGATCGCCGTGCTATCGAGCACGGGCGTGGCCGGATTGCAGATGAGCGTCGCAACGAGAGACATGAGCGTTCAGGAGGTGCAAGAAACCCTTCCCGCGACGGATGCGGGCAGGGCGGTGCTTATCGCAGGGCCGACGGCCAGCGGCAAGTCGGCGCTGGCGCTGCGGCTTGCCGAAAAGACCGACGGCGTCATCATCAATACGGATTCGATGCAGGTCTACCGTGACCTGCGCATTGTCACCGCGCGCCCCACACCGGAGGAAGAAGCGCGGGTTCCGCACCGGCTCTATGGGCATCGGGATGCGGCGATCAACTGCTCGGTCGGGACCTGGCTCGAGGACGCGGCGACAGCGCTGGCCGAAGCGCGCGGCGCCGGCAAGCTGCCGATCTTCGTCGGCGGCACCGGCCTCTATTTCAAGGCGCTGCTGCGCGGCCTCTCCAGCGTGCCGCCTGTGCCCGGCGAAATCCGCGAGGCGGTGCGCGCGCGGCTGGAGCGCGACGGCATTGAGGCGCTGCATGCCGAGCTCACGCAGCGCGATCCGGTGATGGGCGAAAGGCTGAAGCCGCGCGATCGCACCCGCGTCGCCCGCGCCCTGGAGGTGATCGAGGCGACCGGCCGCTCAATTAACGACTGGCACGCGCACGGCCTGCCGCCGCTGCTCGCGCCGGCCAACGTCACGGCGGTCTTCCTCGCGCCCGAGCGCGCCGAGCTCTATGCCCGGATCGATCGCCGGTTCGAGAACATGCTGACCGGCGGCGCATTGGAGGAGGTGGCGGTGCTGGCGGGACGCGGCCTCGACCCGATCCTGCCGGCGATGAAGGCGCACGGCGTGCCCGTGCTGATGCGCCACCTGCGGGGCGAGGTTTCGTTTGAGGAGGCGGCGGCCGGCGGCGCCCAGGACACCCGCCACTACGCCAAGCGGCAGTTCACCTGGTTCCGGCACCAGCTGCCGGAGTTCGAATGGATAGCGCCCCTCGACGCGCCCCGCCGGCTGGAGATGGCTGGCTAGCGGCAAAAAGCACGATTTTCGCTCGCCGAACGGCAGAAACCGGGTTATCTTGCTTTTCGCAGCGCGGGACTTGACTTGTGCCATTTGGCCGGTATATGTCCGCGCAACCTTTGGGAATTTCGGGCGCCTCATGCGTAATAAAATTATCAAGCTTGCGCTTATTGTCGTACCCTGGAGCACCGCCCGGGACGGCTGATGCCGTCTGCAAGATCGGCGGTGCAACAGGGCCCTTCAGAGGCCCTTTTTTATTACCCAAACACGACCCGCGCGGGATGCGGGACCGGAGCGAGAGATGAGTGACAAGAAGGCCAACGAGCAGAACCAGATGACCGGCGCGGCGATGGTCGTGCGCGCGCTCAAGGATCACGGCGTCAAGCACCTCTTCGGCTATCCGGGCGGGGCGGTACTGCCGATCTACGACGAAATTTTCCAGCAGAGCGACGTGCAGCACATCCTCGTTCGGCACGAGCAGGGCGCAGGCCATGCCGCCGAAGGTTATGCGCGCTCCACCGGATTGCCGGGCGTCGTGCTGGTCACCTCGGGCCCTGGCGCGACCAACATGGTCACGCCTTTGACCGACGCGCTGATGGATTCCATTCCGCTGGTCTGCATCACCGGCCAGGTGCCGACCCACCTGATCGGCAACGACGCTTTCCAGGAGTGCGACACCGTCGGCATCACTCGCCCCTGCACCAAACACAACTGGCTGGTGCGCAACATCGAGGATTTGCCACGGGTGCTGCATGAAGCGTTCTATGTCGCGACCACCGGCCGGCCGGGTCCGGTCGTGGTCGACATTCCGAAGGACGTGCAGTTCGCGCTCGGCACCTATCATCCGGCGCGCAAGTCCGACGTGCATGTGTCGTACGCGCCGCGCGTGAAGGGCGATGCGACGCAGATCCGCAAAGCGGTCGCACTGCTCGCCGGGGCAAAGAAACCCGTCATCTACACCGGCGGCGGCGTCATCAATGCCGGCCGCGACGGCTCGAAGCTGCTGCGCGAGCTGGTTCAGGCGACCGGCTTCCCGGTCACGTCGACCTTGATGGGGCTCGGCGCCTATCCGGCCTCGGGACCCAACTGGCTCGGCATGCTCGGCATGCACGGCACCTACGAATCCAACATGGCGATGCACGATTGCGACGTCATGCTGTGCATCGGCGCGCGCTTCGACGACCGCATCACCGGCCGCACCGACGCCTTCTCGCCGGGTTCGAAGAAGATCCACGTCGATATCGATCCGTCGTCCATCAACAAGAACATCCGCGTCGATATTCCGATCATCGGCGACGCCGCCAACGTCATGGGCGACCTGTTGCAGGTGTTCAAGGCGGAGGCGAAGAAGCCGGACATCAAGGCGTGGTGGAACCAGATCGCGCAGTGGAAGGCGCGCAACTCGCTCGCCTACAGGCAGAACAACGACGTGATCCTGCCGCAGTATGCGATCCAGAAGCTGTTCGAGCTGACGCGCGGCAAGGACACCTACATCACCACCGAGGTCGGCCAGCACCAGATGTGGGCCGCGCAGTTCTACGGGTTCGAGGAGCCGCACCGCTGGATGACCTCCGGCGGCCTCGGCACCATGGGCTATGGTCTGCCGGCAGCGCTCGGCGTGCAGGTCGCGCACCCGGACAGCCTCGTCATCGACATCGCCGGCGACGCCTCGGTGCAGATGACGATGCAGGAGATGTCGACGGCGGTGCAGTTCGACCTGCCGATCAAGATCTTCATCCTGAACAACCAGTACATGGGCATGGTGCGGCAGTGGCAGCAACTGCTGCATGGCAACCGCCTGTCGCATTCCTATTCCGAGGCGCTGCCGGATTTCGTCAAGCTTGCGGACGCCTACGGCGCCCACGGCATCCAGGCGACGAAACCGTCGGATCTCGAAGACGCGATCAAGGAAATGATCAAGGTCAAGAAGCCGGTGCTGTTCGATTGCCGCGTCGCAGCGCTTGAAAACTGCTTCCCGATGATCCCGTCGGGCAAGGCACACAACGAAATGCTGCTGCCGGCCGAAGCGACCGACGAAGCCACCGCAAAGGCGTTCGCCGGCGGCAAGGCGCTGGTGTGAGGACAAGACGATGAATCAGCCGGCTTCCGCCTACTTTCTCGAGGATCGCCACGATCCGAACGAAACGCACACGCTCTCGGTGCTGGTCGCCAACGAGCCCGGCGTGCTTGCGCGCGTGATCGGCCTGTTCTCCGGCCGTGGCTACAACATCGACAGCCTCACCGTGTCCGAGACCGAGCACCAGAAGCACGTCTCGCGCATCACCATCGTCACCACCGGTACGCCGATGGTGATCGAGCAGATCAAGCACCAACTCGATCGTATGATTCCGGTTTATCGCGTGGTCGACATGACCACCGCCGGCCGGGCCATCGAGCGGGAACTCGCGATGGTCAAGGTCAAGGGAACCGGCGATCCGCGTGTCGAATCCCTGCGGTTGGCGGAGGCGTTTCGCGCTCGCGTGATCGACGCCTCGACGGAGAGTTTTGTGTTCGAGATCACAGGAAACACGGCCAAAATCGATCAATTTATCGATTTGATGAAGCCGCTCGGCCTTGTCGAGGTGTCACGCACCGGCGTCGTGGCGATCTCGCGGGGACCAGAAGGGATGTGACGATTATGCTCGCCCGCGACTGGTACTACAACGACCGCCGCCACGTCGGCCTGGATTTCTCCGCCGAGGCGCAGGTCGCGACCTACGACCGCCGGCAGGGCGATCATCCCGACCGCGCCCGCACCACGTTGAAGTCGCTCGGCGTCAAGCCCGGCTGGACCATGGCCGATATCGGCTGCGGAACCGGCCTGATGGCCTGCGAAGCCGCCGACATGGGCGCGACCGTTCACGCGATCGACATCTCGCCGGCGATGCTGTCGATGGCCGAGCAGCGCGCCCGCGACGTCGGCGTCTCGCTGATCACGCAGTCGGCCGGCTTTCTGAGCTTCGCCTACGAGGCGAATTCGTTCGACCTGATCGTCAGCGAATATGCGCTGCACCATCTGCCGGATTTCTGGAAGGCCGTGGCGTTGGCGCGGCTGTTCAATGCGCTGAAGCCGGGCGGCATGCTGTTCCTGCGCGACGTGGTGTTCATCTGCAAGCCGGACGGCATCGAGCGCAGCGTCGAGCAGTGGGGCGACTTCCTCTTGAAGAACCACGGCTACTCGCGCGAGGAATTCGCCATGCACGTCCGCGACGAGCATTCCACCTTCGGCTGGGTGATCGAGGGCCTGATCAAGGAGGCCGGCTTCCTGCTCGACGCCGCCGACTACACCACTCCGGTCTACGGCGCCTATCGCGCGCGCAAGCCCGCGTCGAACGGCGAGGGGAAGTGAGCTCGAGTCCACTTATTGCCGTTCATGTCGCAGCAACTCACGATCGCATTTTTCCTGTTCGCCGTCGCGACCTGTTTCACGCCGGGACCGAACAACGCGATGCTGCTCGCGTCGGGGCTGAACTTCGGATTTCGCCGGACGCTGCCGCACGTGCTCGGCGTGACGTTCGGCTTTGGTGTGGTGGTAGCGATCATGGGGTTCGGCCTGGGGGCGATCTTCTCCGCCTATCCGACGCTCTATACCGTGCTGAAGTTTGTGGGTGCCGCGTACCTGCTCTACCTCGCGTGGGCGATCGCCATGTCGGGCGGGATCGACGACAAGGGCGAGAGGCAGGGGCGGCCGCTGAGCTTCTTCGGCGGCGCTGTATTCCAGTGGGTCAACGTCAAGGGGCTGATCATGTCGGTCGGCGCGGTGACGACCTATTCGGCGATCGCGCCCTATCCCTACAACATCCTGGCGCTGAGCCTGATTTTTACCGTCGTCGGCTTTCTCTCCTCGGCCAGTTGGACGCTGTTCGGTACCGGCCTGCGCGGCTTGCTGTCGACGCCGCGCGCGGTCCGCATCTTCAACGTCACCATGGCGCTGTTGCTGGTCGCCTCGCTCTATCCGGTGCTGTTCGAGGGCCGATGATGCTTTGCGCGCCTGCCAAAATGCTCTACAGACAGCGCCGAACGCTGAATCCGGGCACGCCCGGCGTATCCGAAAATCATTGAACCAACGCGGGCCGGGGAACAAAAAGGCCGCCAAAGCAGAGGACTGATCATGCGTGTTTATTACGATCGCGACGCCGACCTGAACCTGATCAAGGGCAAGAAAGTCTGTGTCATCGGCTATGGCAGCCAGGGCCATGCCCATGCGCTGAACCTGAAGGATTCCGGCGTCAAGGACGTGGCGATTGCGCTGCGCAAGGGCTCGGCCACGGCGAAGAAGGCGGAGGCCGCCGGCTTCAAGGTGATGGAAGTCGCCGAGGCCGCGAAGTGGGCCGACCTGATGATGATGCTGACGCCTGACGAGTTGCAGGGCGACATCTATCGCGATCAGCTCCACGCCAACATGAAGCAGGGCGCAGCGCTGCTGTTCGCGCACGGATTGAACGTGCACTTCAACCTGATCGATCCGCGTCCCGATCTCGACGTGCTGATGGTCGCGCCGAAGGGCCCGGGCCACACCGTGCGCAGCGAGTATCAGCGCGGCGGTGGCGTGCCGTGCCTGATCGCGATCTCGAAGGACGCTTCGGGCAATGCGCACGATCTCGGCCTGTCCTATGCGAGCGCGATCGGCGGTGGCCGCGCGGGCATCATCGAGACGACCTTCAAGGAAGAGTGCGAGACCGACCTGTTCGGCGAGCAGAGCGTGCTCTGCGGCGGCCTGGTCGAATTGATCAAGGCCGGCTTCGAGACGCTGGTGGAAGCGGGTTATGCGCCGGAGATGGCGTACTTCGAGTGCCTGCACGAGGTGAAGCTGATCGTCGACCTGATCTACGAAGGCGGCATCGCCAACATGAACTACTCGATCTCCAACACCGCGGAGTATGGCGAGTACGTTACCGGGCCGCGCATCATCACCGCGGAGACCAAGGCGGAGATGAAGCGCGTGCTGCACGACATCCAGTCCGGCAAGTTCACCCGCGACTGGATGCTGGAGAACAAGGTCAACCAGACCTCGTTCAAGGCGACCCGCGCCAAGCTCGCCGAACATCCGATCGAGGAGGTCGGCGCCCGCCTGCGCGACATGATGCCCTGGATCAAGAAGGGCGCGCTGGTCGACAAGACCAAGAACTAAGCGTTATTGCGAAGCATCGCCGTTCGAAAACGGCGATGCTTCGTTTCAGTCGCACTGACGATGGAGCTCCGCAGCAGGAGGCCACCCATGCCATCAGTCGTCATCACCGGTGTCTCGACGGGCATCGGCTGGAGTGCGGCGAAGGTTCTCATCGGCAAGGGCATTCGTGTGTTTGGCAGCGTCCGCAAGGCGGCCGATGCCGAACGCCTGACGGGCGAGTTCGGCGCCAACTTCGTCCCGCTGCTGTTCGATGTGACGGATGAACAAGCGGTGCTGGTCGCCGCGCGAAAAGTGCGCGAGGCGCTGGGCGGCGAGCGGCTCGCGGGCCTCGTCAACAATGCCGGCATCGCGGTGGCCGGACCGGCGCTCGAGCTGCCGCTCGACGACTATCGCCGGCAGATGGACATCAACGTGATGGGGCCGGTGATCGTCACCCGCGCCTTCGCGCCGCTGCTTGGCACCGATGGCGAGTTGAAGGGCCCGCCGGGGCGCATCGTCATGATCAGCTCTGTATCCGGCAAGCATGGCAACCCATTGACGGCGCCTTACAGCATGTCGAAGCATGCGCTGGAGGCGTTCTCCGAAAGCCTGCGCCGCGAGCTGCTGCTGTTCGGCATCGATGTCATCGTCATCGGCCCCGGCGCAGTGAAGACGCCGATCTGGGACAAGGCCAAGGAGGTGGACATCTCGGTCTATTCCAACTCGCCGTATTACAGTGCATTGCAGAAAATGCGCGCCTACATGCTCACGCTGAGTGAGAATGGGTTGCCGGTGGAAAGGATCGGCGAGCTGGTGCACCACGTGCTGACCGTGCCGCGTCCGAAAGTACGCTACGCCGTCTCCAAAGAGGCCGCACAGCTGGCGATGGCGAGCATGATGCCGAAGCGGCTGCTGGACCGCATCATCGCCAAGCGCCTTGGCCTCTTGCCGTAAGGGCGCGTATCGGGCACTCAACGGCGCATGAACATTCTCTCGATCCAGTCATGGGTGGCCTACGGCCACGTCGGCAACGCCGCGGCGATCTTCCCCATGCAGCGGCTTGGTCATGAGGTCATCGCCGTCAACACGGTGCAGTTCTCCAACCACACCGGCTACGGCGCCTGGAAGGGCAGCGTGTTCACCGGCGATGCGGTGCGCGAGGTCGTTGCCGGCGTCGAGGAGCGTGGCGCGCTCGCGCGTTGCGACGGCGTGCTGTCCGGCTACATGGGCGATGCCTCGATCGGTGAGGCGATCCTCGACGCGGTTGCCAAGGTGAAGGCCGTGCGGCCGGATGCGCTCTATTGCTGCGATCCGGTGATCGGCGACGTCGGGCGCGGCGTCTTCGTGCGCCCCGGCATCCCAGAATTCATGCAGGCGTGCGCGGTCGCCGCTGCCGACATCATCACGCCCAACCATTTCGAGCTCGAGCTGCTCGCCGGGCGCGAGGCCAAGACGGCGGCGGACGTTACCGCCGCGCTCGACGCGGTGCACGCATTGGGGCCGAAGGTGATCCTGGTGACCAGCCTGCACACCGCCGATACGCCGAAGGATGTGATCGACCTCGTCGTGTCGGCGCCACAAGGCCGTTTTCGCGCGCGCACGCCGCTATTGCCGATCTCCGTCAACGGCGCAGGCGATGCGATCGCAGCGCTGTTCTTCGTGCATTACCTGCAGACCCGCGACGCGGGCGAAGCGCTCGCGCGCGCAGCGTCGTCGGTGTACGGGTTGCTCAGGCGCACGGCGGACGCCGGCTCGCGCGAGATTTTGCTGGTCGAGGCGCAGGACGAGTTCGTCGCGCCGACAACGAGGTTTGAGGCAGAGAAGATTTAGCCGTCATTGCGAGCGAAGCGAAGCAATCCAGTCGGCGGTTGCGGCTAATATCGTACTGGATTGCTTCGTCGCTTCGCTCCTAGGAAGAAAGGATTTGGAACTTCGAGTTCCGCGTCGAGGTTCAGTCAATCCTTTCATACAGTTGGGTCGGCCCTTCCGGCCGGTGAGAACTCGCAATGACAATTAAAGCGCATCCTTCTCCGCTGCACTCGCCGTCAGCAGCCGCTCGTCCTCGCGAAACAGCTTTTCCGCCTTCGACTGCGTGTCGAACACCATGGTCGTCCGCTCCGGCACGGTGTAGGCCGGCCAGTGCGGGATCGCCGAATTGTTCGGATTGCCGGTGCGGGCGAAGGCGATCCAGGTCGGGCTGATCTGGTCGGCGAGCTTTTGCGGCTCGGCTGTCGATGTCCCCACCATCGAGGCAGACAGCGCGACGTTGTCGAACACGAACGGGTGCTCCATCGAATGCGGGCTGCCCCACTTGCCGCCGTCCACCGGCGTCACCCAGTCGATCTCGTAGAGGTATACGGGCGCCTTGCCCTGCGCCGCCTTGAGGTCGGCGTGCCGCCAGGCGCCACGGCGGAACACGACCGCGGTCGAAATGTCGAAGTAGAGCCGGCCCGGCGTCGCGTCCGGGCCCTTCTTGCGGAACGTCGCGATCGCCTCATCCATCTTCTCAGGCCCGAACCAGACCGATAGCCGCTTGCGCATGCCGGCATCGTCGAGGTCGAACAGGTCCGGGCGCGGCGTGCCCATCAGCATGCTCATCTCGGTCGCGGTCGAGCCGATCATCAGGGGCACGTCGGCCGAAACCTCCGGTGCCGACGGCCAGCTCGGGCCGGCGGGAAGGTTCTTGCCGTCGGCGACTGGACGCCACACCGCGCGCTCCTTGTCCTGCGCTGCCTTCACGGTTGCGGCGATCAGCGTCTCCATTGGCACCTCGGTGAGCTTGCGCGCATCGGCAGGAGCCAGGTCGAGGGCCGCGAGCAGTATGTGGGCATGCCTGGTTGCGGCCTCCGGCGACATCGCTTCGAGATGCGCGTTGCGCGCGTAGGTGCCGCTCTGGATGATCGCGCGATGGAACAGGCCTTTGCCTGCCGGCATCGCCATCATGGTCGCGACCTTTCCGCCGCCACCGGACTGGCCGAAGATCGTCACGTTGGACGGATCGCCGCCGAATTCGGCGATGTTGTCGCGCACCCATTCCAGCGCGGCGACCAGATCGAGCATGCCGGCATTGGCGCTATCTGCGAATTCCGGCAGCAACTGCCCAAGGTAGAGGAAGCCGAACGCGTTGAGCCGGTGGTTGACCGTAACCAGCACCACGTCGCCGCGGCGCGCCAGCCGCGTGCCGTCGAACACGCTGCGCGAGCCGGAGAGGGAGGCGAAGTCGCCGCCGTGAAACCAGACCATCACCGGTCGCTTGCCGCCGTCGCGCAAGCCGGGCGTCCAGACGTTCAGGCCGAGGCAGTCCTCCGCCGGGGTGGTCGGATCGGTCCATGACGAAAACAGGCCGCGGATCGGCGCGGGCGGCTGCGGCGCCATGTTGGGGTAGGCGGTGGCGTCGCGCACACCAGACCAGGCCTGCGGCGGCTGCGGCTTGCGGAACCGGTTCGCGCCGGAGGTCGGCGCGCCGTAGGGAATGCCCTTGAAGACGCTGATGCCGTCCTTGAGCGTACCGCTAACCTTGCCGTGCCGGGTTTCAGCGACCGGAGCCGTCTGTGGCGATGCCGCCCGCGCCGCGCCAGCCGACGCTGATTGTGCCTGGATCCCGGTCATTGGTCGCCTCCCTTGGTCTGTTTTCTTGGGTCTGTTTGTTGGAGGACACGATAGAGGGGTCTCGCGACGCGGCAAGCCTGAACGTCCGTTCAGATCGGTAGACGAGATGCGCGCGGATAACGGAGCAGACACCGTATCGGAATCGATTTTCGATGCCGCGGCGCGGCAATTCATTGCGCCCATGTGGCGCTTGAATTACATTTTTATGACAACGGGAGCGGTCCGGCCGCCCCGGTTAGCCTCCTGGCCGTCGCCAGGACCAAGGCCCCAGTCCGAGCCGGGTCAAGTTTGCGTTCGGAAATGGCGCCGTCGCCCCAATTGAACACCTCGCAGGCCGTTGCAATCGCAACCGGCCCGGTTGGCGCTGGCCTCTGGCGCGTGGCGCTGGTCGTCGCGCCGCAGCTTGTGGCGTTTGCGGTTCTGGTCGTGACCGAGATGGACACGATCTCGCGCGCCGCGTTCCTGCTGAGCTGGATCGCGCTCAACCTGTTTCTGATCGTGCTGACGCGCCGGCCGGCGATCTCCGGCGGCATCGCGCTTGCGATGCTCACGGTGCTGATCCTGCTGTCGCGCCTGAAGTACGACGTGGTGCAGATGACGGTGAGCTTCGTCGACGTGATGATGATCGATCGCGCGTCGGCGGCTTACCTGTTCACGATCTTCCCGAACCTGTGGAAGCCGGTCGGCTTCGCCGTGCTGGTGGTTGCGCCGCTGGGCTACGTGCTCTGGCGTTTCGATCCGTTCCGCATTCGCCGCCTCGCTGCCGCCGCCGGCAGCGCCGCCGCCGTGGCAGCGCTGGTCGCCCTGTCGCTGATCTGGCCCTACGATCCGTGGGAAGGGTTCTTCAGCAACGGTTATCTGTCGAAGTTCGCGCGTTCCGGCGTCAACTCGGTTGCCGACTTCGCGCGGTTCGGCTTCCTTGAATCCGACATCGCCGCCGATCGCCTGGCGATACCGCGCGAAGACATCTGTCATCCCGCCGCCCGGCGTCCGCACATCGTCATGATCCATGACGAGTCGAGTTTCGACATTCGCAGCGCGCCCGGCATCAAGGTGCCGCCGAACTACGGCGATCACTTCCGCTCGTTCGACGGCAAGTCGCGAAAATTCCTGGTCGAGGGCAACGGCGGGCCGAGCTGGTTCACCGAATACAACGTGCTCGCCGGGCTGTCGTCGCGCTCGTTCGGCCGGTTCTCCTATTTCGTCACCCGCATCGCTTCGGGCCGCGTCGAGCGCGGCCTGCCGATGGCGCTGCGCCGCTGCGGCTATCAGACCGTGTCGCTCTATCCGGCCGCCGGCGCGTTCATGAGCGCGCACAACTTCCAGACCTCGACCGGGGTGGAGCGCTTCCTCGATGCGCGCAAGCTCGGTGCCAAGGGGATCGAGCCGGACAGCTTCTATTACGACCACGCGCTGAAGGAGCTTGCGGTTGAGAAAGAGCGTTCCCGTTCCCCCGTCTTCATATTCGTCTATCTCGCCGCGAACCATTTTCCGTGGGAAGGGCGCTTCCGACCCGATCTGATGACCGAGTGGCGCGATCCCGGCAACCTGCCGCATATCGACGAGTACTTGCGGCGGCAGGCGATGAGCGCGCGCGACTATCGGAATTTCGTCGAGGGACTGAAGAAGCAGTTTCCAGGCGAGCCGTTCCTGATCGTCCGCTTCGGCGATCACCAGCCGGATTTTTCGACCGCCATCCTCGAGCCCGGGATTGATGACGCGACGCTGGCAAAGCGGCTGAACGACTATGACCCGCGTTACTTCACCACCTACTACGCAATCGACACCGTGAACTTCCGCCCGGCGCGCCTGTCGTCGGCGCTGCCCGCGGTCGATGCGCCCTATCTGCCGATCGTCGTGCAGGATGCGGCCGGGATTCCGCTCGATCCAACCTTCGTCGAGCAGAAGAAGATCATGCTCCGGTGCAATGGCCTGTTCTATGCGTGCCGCGAGGGTGCCGAAGCGCGCCGCCTCAACCGCATGCTGATCGAGGCCGGCTTCATCAAGGACCTTTAGTCATGATGGCGCCCGCAGTCTCGCTTCTTCAAAAGGTGCGCGATATGGCATCGGGTCGCGCCTTCTGGCTGCGCGCGGCAATCGTCGGTGTCTTCTACGCCGCCTGCATGCTGGTGCTGTTCCAGACCGAGTACGGCCCGTTCGCGACATCGCTGTCGCTGGTGACGCTGGCGTTCGTTTGTTGTCTGGGGATTGCCGTGTTCGGCCGGCCCGGCATCGCCGCGGCGCTGGCCTTGATCGTGTTCGCGGTGCTGATCGCGCTGTCGCGCCTGAAATTCGACGTCACGCAATTAACGCTGACATCCCTCGACCTGCTGTTGATCGATCCGGATACGTTCTCGTTCCTCGTCACCACGCATCCCTGGCTGCGATGGCAGATCGCAACCGGCGTTGCGATCGCGCTGCCGCTGTTGTGGCTGGTTTTCCGCGTCGATCCGTTCCGCATTCGCAGACGTCGTGCACTTGCAGGCGCCGGCGTCGCGCTGCTCGGCATGATCGGCCTGTCGGTGCCGAACCCCGAACAGCCATGGGAGCCGTTTCAGGGCGTCAATCACATTTCGAACCTGGCGCGTTCGGGCGTCACCGCAGTCTCGCACCTGGCCGCGCACGGCTGGATGGAGGCGGAGCCGAAGCCGCTGGTCAGTGCGGCCCGTGCTTCGCCTGCGGACACTTGCGACCTGACGGAGCGCCGCCCGCACATCATCCTGCTGCTGGACGAGTCGAGCTTCGATATCTCGCAGGCGCCCGGCATCAAGGTGCCGGAGGGGTATGCCGATTTCTTCAAGTCGGCCGATGGCAAGACGCGGACCTTCGTGGCCGAGGCCGCGGGCGGGCCGACCTGGTACACGGAATTCAACGTGTTGATGGGTCTCTCAGCGCGCTCGTTCGGCAAGATGCAGTATTACGTCACGCGCATCGCCGCCGGCCACATCAGCCGCGGCCTGCCGCAGTCGTTGAAGCGCTGCGGCTACAGCACATTCTCGCTCTATCCGAGCTACGGCAACTTCCTCTCGGCACGCAAATTCCAGCACTCGGCCGGTGTCGGCGGCTTCATCGATGCCGCGGACATGAAGGCCGCGGACGAGCAGCAGCCGGACACGTTCTACTTCGATCAGGCGCTGCGCCTGATCGCGCGCGAGCGGCCGAAGGGCGCGCCGCTGTTCACCTTCGTCTATCTCGCCGCCAATCATTTCCCATGGACGACGACGTTTCGTCCGGACCTGACGCCGGACTGGCGCGGACCGGGCAACACGGCGGAGGTCGATGAGTACATCCGCCGCCAGGCGATGACGAAGGAGGCTTACGAGAATTTCGTCGCGGAATTGAAGACGAAGTATCCGCAGGACGAGTTCCTGATCGTCCGCTTCGGCGACCATCAGCCGGCGATCTCGCAGAAGCTGCTGGAGCCTCATCTCGCGCCGGGTGAGATCGGCAAGCGGGTGATGAGTCACGATCCGCGATACTACGGCACGTATTACGCATTCGACGGCATCAACTACCGGCCGAAGGGAATGGCGTCGGCGCTGGCGACGCTGGACGCCGCGTACCTGCCGATCGTCGTGCAGGAGGCGGCCGGCGTGCCGCTCGATCCGACCTTCGCCGAGCAGAAGCGCATCATGCTCCGTTGCAATGGCCAGTTTTACAGCTGCCGCGACGGCGCCGAGGCGCGGCGCTTCAACCGGTTGCTGATGGATGCCGGGCTGATCAAGGGGCTTTAGCGCACGCCTTCCTTCCCTCTCCCCTTGTGGGAGAGGGTGCCCGAGCGAAGCGAGGGCGGGTGAGGGGTGTTTTCGCGGTCAGTATCGAAGCGCCCCCTCACCCGGCTCGAATTCGCTTCGCTCATCCTCGCCACCCTCTCCCACGAGGGGAGAGGGTAAGAAGTCTCACTTCCCGCCGATCTTCTCCCAGATCCAGCGCGCGACGCTGTCCGTTGACGCGGCGCCCTGGCTGCCGCCGGCGCGCAGGTTGGCCTCGCGCATGGTGGCGATGTCGATCTTGCCGAGCAACGGCTGCAGCGCGGCCTTCAGCGCGGCGTCGTCGGCGCGGCGCGGCGACAGCAGCAGGATCGCATCGTATGGCGGAATGGCCTGTTTCGGGTCGGCGAGGGTGACGAGGTCATATTGCGCGATCAACCCGTCGCTGGTGTAGCCGACGATGACGTCGACCTCGCCTGAGCCTGCGGCGGCATACATGAAATCCGGCTGCATCTGCCGCTGCTCGCGGAAGGTCAGGCCATAGGCGTTGCGCACCGCAGCCCATTCCGGACGTGAGAAGAATTCGTAGTCGCCGGCGATCGACCAGCTTCCCGCGTGGCGCGCGAGATCGGCGATGCTGCGGATGCCGAGCTCCTCAGCGCGCTTGCGCGGCATCACCAGCGCGTAGGCATTCTCGAAGCCAAGATCGCCGAGCAGCGTCACCTTCTGATCCTTCGCAAGCGCCGTCTTCAGCTCGGCGATCACTTCCTGCGGCGGTTTGATGTCGGTACGCTTGAGCTGGTTCGCCCACAGCGTGCCGGAGTAGTCGACATAGACATCGATCTCGCCCGCGCGCAGCGCGTCGAAGATGACGCTGGAGCCGAGCCCCTCGCGCTGGCGGGCCGGCAGGCCTGCGGCACTCAGCCGTTGCGCGATCAGGCTCGACAGCACGTAGGATTCCGTGAACGTCTTTGCGCCGACGACATAGGCGCCGCGCGACTGTCCCGGCAGCGGAACGAAGGCGGCGGCAATCAGCAGCGCGAGGCCGGCGCTGCCCAGCGTGGTGCGCAGTCTCGAGCGGTTGCGGATGCCGATCTCGACCAGCGCCAGCAGTTGATCGACGGCGAGCGCCAGCGCCGCGGCGGCAACGCAGCCGAACAGCACGAATACCCAGTTCTGCGTCTGCAATCCCGTAAAGATGTAGTTGCCGAGACTGGTCTGGCCGATCGGCGTCGACAACGTCGCGGTGCCGATCACCCAGACCGCGGCCGTGCGCACACCCGCCATGATGACGGGCAGCGCCAGCGGCAATTCCACCATCGTCAGCGACTGCCGCGGCGTCATACCGACGCCTTGCGACGCCTCGAGGATCGCAGGATCGATACCCTGCAGCCCGGTCACCGTGTTCCGCAGCACCGGCAGCATGCTGTAGAGCGCCAGCGCCAGCACCGAAGGGAGGAAACCGAACGCCGAGAAACCCGCGCCGAACCAGTTGAGCGACCAGGCGGACAGGATCAGCAGCAGCGGATAGAACAGCGCCAGCAAGGCCAGGCCGGGCACGGTCTGCACGATGCTGGCGATCGCCAGGAATGCGCCGCGCCACGCCGGACGGTTGCGGACCAGCAGCGCCAGCGGAAAGCTGACAAGCAGGCCGAGCGCCAGCGCCGCGGCGCTGACGCGCAGGTGGCTGCCGAGATAGTCCGGCAGGCGGGCCAGTGCCTCGCTCCAGCGCGGGTCCGACATCATGGCGCGCTCTTCAGCACGGCATTCAGCCGTTCGGTCTGCCGCCGCGGCGTGCGCAGCAATTCGCCGACATACGGGTTCTTGCTGGCGGCGAGCGCGCCTGGGCTGCCTTCCTCGATCATTGCGCCTGCCTGCATGACCGCAATGCGGTCCGCGAGCAGGATCGCTTCCGTCATGTCATGGGTGATCAGAACGCTGGTGAGGCTCAGCTTGCCGTGCAGGGCGCGATAGTCGTCGGCCAGCGCGTCGCGCGTCAGCGGATCGAGCGCGCCGAACGGCTCATCCATCAGCACGATGTGGGGCTTTGCCGCCAGCGCCCGCGCCACGGCCACCCGCTGCTTTTCACCACCTGAAAGTTCATGCGGATAGCGGTCGCGATAGCGCGCGGCATCGAGCCGTATCAGCGTCAACAACTCGTCGGCGCGCGCCGCGATTTCGGAGGCATCGGTGCCCAGCAGCTTCAGGGTGACGCCGATGTTCTCGGCGACGGTCATGTGCGGAAACAGCGCCGCGTTCTGGAAGACATAGCCCATGCTGCGCCGCAGGCGGATCGGATCGACGCTGCGCACGTCTTCGCTACCGACGCTGACGACGCCTTCGTCGGCGTCGATCAGGCGGTTGGCGAGGCGCAGCAGCGTGGTCTTGCCGGAGCCGGAGCCGCCGACGATGCAGCGGAATTCGCCCTGGCCGATGTCCAGCGAGACGTCGTGCAGCGCCTGCACGCGCCCGCCGTCGAAGCTCTTGCCGACGTGCGCATAGCGGATCGCGGGCGAGGGTGCGGTCATGGTGGCTAGCGAGGTAGCACAGGCCCGCAATGCTACCAAGTGTGGCGGCCTTGCCAGCTTGCACGATCCGTCGGAACGTGGCTTGAAGAGGCCACGCTAGCGGACAGTTCAAGAGACCGGGGGATACGTGCAGGGCGCGTCAGATCAAGCGGGCAAGGCGATAGCGCTCGATGGCGTCACGGTTGCGTTCGCCGTCGCCGACCGGGGCGTCTACACCGCGGTCGAGCGCGCCGACCTGTCCGTCGGCGCCGGTGAGTTCGTCGCCATCGTTGGGCCGACCGGCTGCGGCAAGTCGACCCTGCTGAACATTGCCGCGGGACTGTTGAAGCCGGCCGAAGGCAAGGTGCGCATCTTCGACGAGCCGCTGACGCGGTTGAACAAGCAGGCGGGCTACCTGTTTCAGGCAGACGCGCTGTTTCCCTGGAAAACCGCGCTGGAGAACGTCGCCATCGGCCCGGAGACGGCGGGCGTTCCGAGCGTGGAAGCCCGCGCGAATGCGAAGACATGGCTGCGCCGTGTGGGCCTGGAGAATTTCGCCGGCCGCTACCCGCACATGCTGTCCGGCGGCCAGCGCAAGCGCGTCGGTCTCGCCCAGGTGCTGATCCGCGATCCGAAAATCCTCCTGATGGACGAGCCGTTCGGTCCGCTCGATGCGCAGACGCGGCAGATCATGGGCAACCTGCTGCTGGAATTGTGGACGGCGGACCGCAAGGCGGTGCTGTTCGTCACTCATGATCTCGAGGAGGCGATCGCGCTCGCCGATCGCGTCGTCATCATGTCGGCCGGCCCGAATTCGAAGATCATCGGCGACTGGCGCGTGCCGCTGCAGCGCCCCCGCGATATTTCCGAGGTGCGGCTGGAGAAGGAATTCCATGAGCTTCATCGCGACATCTGGAACGTGCTGAAGGCCGAGGTGCTGAAAGGCTACGCGCAGTCGACCCTGGCAGGAGCCGCATCGTGAACCGCGTCACCCTGTTCGCCTTGCAACTGCTCGTCGCGGTGGTGCTGATCGGCTTCTGGCATGTGGCGACGACCGTGCCGATCGGCGGCGTGAAGCTGCTGCCGCCGTTCTTCTTCTCGACGCCCTATGACGTCGGCGCGCGCATCGTGAAGTGGCTCGTCGAAGGCACGATCTGGAAGCACCTCTACATCACACTGCTGGAATCCGTGCTGGCATTCGTGATCGGTTCGCTCGCGGGCGTGATGATCGGCTTCTGGTTCGCCCGCCAGCAACTCGTGGCGGCAATCTTCGATCCCTACATCAAGATGATGAACGCGCTGCCGCGCGTGGTGCTGGCGCCGATCTTCGCGCTGTGGCTCGGGCTCGGCATCTGGTCGAAGGTCGCGCTCGGCTTCACGCTGGTGTTCTTCGTCGTGTTCTTCAACGTCTATCAGGGCGTGAAGGAAGTGAGCCCCACCATTCTCGCCAATGCGCGCATGCTCGGCATGAGCGAGCGGCAGCTGCTGCGGCACGTCTATTGGCCGTCGGCGCTGTCGTGGATGTTCTCCTCACTGCACACCTCGGTCGGCTTCGCCGTGGTCGGCGCGGTGGTCGGCGAATATCTCGGCTCGGCGGCGGGTCTCGGCTACCTGATCCAGCAGGCGGAGGGCGTGTTCGACGTGGCCGGCGTGTTCGCCGGCATGATCGTGCTGGCGGTGTTCGTGATCCTGATCGACGTGCTCGTCAGCATGGTCGAAAAGCGGCTGCTGGTCTGGCGACCGGAGCCGGGCGAGGGGCGGGGCTGATCGCCCTCTCGTGCTTTGGTGGGTCTGGCCGCAGCCGGACCCAGCGGCTATAAGGGCCGCCAAGCAAGAAATTCAGGGAGAAAAATGTCAATGAAATCGCTCAAAACTCTCGCCGCCGCGTTGGTCGTGTCGTTCGCTTTCGCGGGCGCAGCAAACGCGCAGGCGCCGGAGAAGAAAGACCTGACGCTTGGCGTCGGCGGCAAGGGGCTGCTGTATTACCTGCAACTCACGCTGACCGAACGCCTGGGTTACTTCAAGGAACAGGGCCTCAATGTCACGGTCACCGATTTCGGCGGCGGCGCCAAGGCGCTGCAATCGCTGATCGGCGGCTCGGCCGATGTCGTCACCGGGGCCTATGAGCACACCATCCGCATGCAGGTGAAGGGCCAGCCGATCGCGGCCGTGCTGGAACTCGGCCGCTTCCCCGGCATCGTGCTGGCGGTACGCAAGGACAAGGCCGCGCAGGTCAAGTCGTTCAAGGACCTCAAGGGCATGAAGATCGGCGTCACCGCGCCGGGCTCCTCGACCAACTTCTTCGTCAACGCACTGATCGCCAAGGAAGGGCTGAAGCCCGAGGACGTGTCGATCATCGGCGTCGGCACCGGCCTCAGCGCCGTCGCCGGAATGAAGAAGGGCGAGCTTGATGCGATCTCCAATCTCGATCCGGTGATCACCAAGCTGCAGCAGGATGGCGACATCGTCGTGCTCGCGGATTCGCGCAACGAGGCCGACAACAAGAAGCTGTTCGGTGGCAACAACCCGGCTGCGGTCGTCTACTTCAAGCAGGATTTCATCGACAAGAATCCGCGTACCGTGCAGGCAGTCGTCAACGCGTTCTACAAGACGCAGAAGTGGCTGGAGAAGGCGACACCCGACGAGATCGCCAAGAACGTTCCGGAAGAATACTATCTCGGCGACCGCGCGCTCTATATGGCTGCGCTGACTGCATCGAAGCCGATGTATTCGGTCACCGGCATCATTCCGCCGGAGGGCATGAAGACCGCGCTCGACATGCTGGTGCAGTTCGACGCGGAGATGAAGGACGCCAAGGTCGACCTGTCGAAGACTTTCAACGACACCTTTGTGAAGAAGGCTGCGGCGTCGATGTAACCGTTACATCCCTGGAATTTGTTGTGAGCGGCGAGGGAAACCTCGCCGCTTTCGTTTTCCGTGTGCGCTTGCTAGAGCGTGATAGCGTTTCTTCGAATCGCCATCACGCTCTAGCCTCTTGTTTGGAGCATGATCTTTTCGGAAAACCGGTATCCACTTTTCCGGATCATGCTCGAAGCCGAACCGATGACCAAGCTTCATAGCGTCAAACGTCTCGAGCTGTCGTTTGCGCCGGCGGTGTGGCCGTTCGCGGACGAGCGCCGCGCCGAGATCGGCTCGCATTTCGAGAAGGTGCGCGAGACAAAACCCGAAGTCTGGAACGGCCGGGTGCTCATGTGCCGCAATCCGCGCTCGGATGGCGAGACTTATCGTGCGGACTATTTCGAAACGGATTTCGCGAGCTTCCTTGCCTGGCGCGACTGGGGTTTTCCCGACAAAACGGTCTTCAACAGCTTTGGCTCCGGCGCCCTGCGAAGTGCCGATGGTGCGTTCGTGCTCGGCCGCATGAATGCGCACACGGCCAATGCAGGGCGGATTTATTTTCCGTCCGGAACGCCGGAGCCGAATGACGTTGTCGGAGGCAACGTCGATCTCGCGGCCAGCGTGGTCCGGGAGGCGGAGGAGGAGATCGGCCTGACGCCGGCGGACTATGACGCCGCCGACGGTTGGACCATCGTCGAGACGAGGCAGGTCGTCGCCTGTTTTCGCAGACTTACGTCGCCGCTCCCAGCGTCGGAGCTTGCGCGACGCATCGAGGCGTTTCTGGCTTCCGAAACCTTGCCGGAGCTGAGCGGCGTGAAGCTCGTGCGCAGCGTCGCCGATTTCGATGCCGCGATGCCGGATTTCATCAGGGTGTTCCTGGAGGATGCGCTGGCGCAGGCCGTGTAGCGGGCTACGACACTAGCGCCGATGCGTCGCGCCAGTTACCCTGCGTCGTTCGACATCGCCCGAGGCATCGATCATGAGCAAGAAGAATTCGTCGGCAAAGCCATCCAAAGACGTCTCGGCCTTCGTACATCCGTTCCGCATCAGCGATCCGGAGGGCTTTCGGCTGAAGCAGCTTGCGACCAACGAGAAGGGCGGGCTCGACAAGGAGCAGGCGCAGAATATCCTCGACGCCAACCGCGATCGGCTGAACGACTTGCAGGAGCGCCTCTATGCGGAAGACCGCTGGTCGCTGCTGCTGATCTTCCAAGGCATGGATGCGTCCGGCAAGGACAGTGCAATCGAGCACGTGATGCATGGCATCAACCCGCAGGGTTGCGACGTGCATTCGTTCAAGGTGCCGTCGTCGAAGGAGATCGACCACGATTATCTGTGGCGCAGCGCGATCGCGCTGCCGGAGCGCGGCCGCATCGGCATCTTCAACCGCTCATATTACGAAGAGCTGATCGTGGTGCGGGTGCATCCGGAAATCCTGGCGAAGCAGCGGATTCCGTCGAAGCTGGTAACGAAGAACATCTGGCGCGAGCGCTTCGAGGATATCTCGGCGTTCGAACGCTACCTGTCGCGCAACGGCACGGTGGTGTTGAAATTCTTTCTCCATGTGTCGAAGGAAGAACAGCGGCAGCGCTTCCTGGAGCGGCTCGAGGAGCCGGCGAAGTGGTGGAAGTTCTCCATGGGCGACATCGCCGAGCGCGGGCTGTGGGACAAATACCAGGCGGCCTGGCAGGACGCGATCCGCAACACTTCCACTGACTATGCGCCCTGGCATGTGGTGCCCGCCGACTACAAATGGTTCGCGCGGGTCGTCATCAGCTCGACCATCGTGCAGGCGCTCGAAAAGATTGATCCCAAGTTCCCGAAGGTCGACAAGAAGGCCTCGCCTGAATACGAGCGGGTCCGCCGGGCGCTGCTGGCCGAGGCGCCGAAGCCGTGAATTGGGCCGTGGTCGTCAATGGGGGACCCGATAGCGATCGATGGCGGCGAATTCCTCTGTACCGATGCCCAGCCCCGGCTTGTCCGCCAGCGTTGCCCGCCCGTCGCGAATGTCGTTGAGCGGACCGCACAGGAGCGTGCGCAGCGGATTGGCGTTGGCGTCGATCTCGAGCCGTCCGGGGCCGCCCGCAGCCGCGAGCAGATGTGCCGACGCCAGAAGCCCGACGCCGCCGCCGAGGTAGTGGGGGCAGTAGATCGCGCCCGCCTTGATGATCCGGTCGGCGACCGGCCTGCAGCCGGAGAAGCCGCCCCATTTTGCCATGTCAGGCTGTACGAAAGACAAGGTGCGACTGGCGAGCGCGTCGTCGAATGCACCGGCTCCGTAGATGTTCTCCCCGGCAGCGAGCGGCAACTTCGTTGCTGTCGTCAGGCGACGCCATTCTGTCCACGGCTGATCGGCACGCAGCGGTTCCTCCAGCCAGGTCAGGCCGAACCGTTCCAGCCGTGGCGCGATCTCAATCGCCTCGGCGAGCGGCCAGCCCTGATTGGCATCGACCATCATGTCCGCTGACGGCCCGAGCTCGCGGCGCATGGCGTCGAGATTGGCGATATCGCGGTCCGCACCAAAACCGATCTTGAGCTTGAAGCCGCGATAGCCTTCCGCGTGCTTCTTGCGGGCCAGCACTTCAGGCGAAGTCGGATTGAGTCCGCTCGCATAGACCCGGATGGTCGGCGAAGAACCTCCGATGAGCCGCCACAGCGGCACGTTCTGCTTGCGTGCGATGAGGTCCCACACTGCGATATCGACGCCGGCGATCGCCTGCGCGAATGATCCTGGTTCGCCGCACTGGATCGCCAGCACCTCGGTCGCAGCGGTCAAATGACGAAACAGCGCCTCCGGTCCGTCGAACGGCCCGGTGGTGGCGAGGGGCGTCAGCACGCTCTCGACCAGCCGTGCGCGGTGCTCGGCGCCCACTTGCGGGAAGTTGCACCAGACTTCTCCCCACCCGCGTACACCATCGTGGTCCTCCGCCGTGACCAGCACCATCGGACGATCGCGCATGACGCCGAACGAGGTGGTCACGGCTGTTTCGATCGGTGCGCGATACACGCTTGCACGCAGCGATTTCAGGCGAAGCGGATGCGTCATGGCTTCAGGTCCATCTCGAGATGGATATAGTCGCCGCGATAACTGACGTCGGCGAGGTAGATGATAGTTCCGTCCGCGTCGCACAATACGCGTCGCACCTCTGCCATCGGCGTGTTGAGCGCGATCCCGAGCAGGCGCGATGTTTCGACATCCGACTTCGAGATGGTCAGCGTCTGCCGTCCCGATGCGATCTTCAGGTCGGCCAGCGACGCCAGCACCGGCAGCACCAGCTCGCGGCGAAAGCGTGTGGGCGCGCGGCGGAAAACGCGATGGTCGATGTAGATCGCTATCACGCAATAGCGCTCGCCGTCCCGCGAATGAACGCGACGCATGTGGAAATACCTGGGCGCCGCGATGCCCTCGTTTGGCTTGATCGCGGGACTGACCATCGCTTCCTCGAGCGTGGAATGCTCGGGCCGGTCGCCGCGATACATCTCGACCAGATCGCCCAGCGTAGTTTCCACGCGCAGCCGCCGCCGGGCGCCGGCCTTCTCGGTGACGAATGTGCCGCGCCCGCGTTGCGGTGAAAGCAGACCCTCATCGGCGAGCAGGGCAATCGCCTGACGCACCGTGACGCGGGCCACGTCGAACTGCGACATCAGTTCGTCGATTGACGGCAGCTTGGTGCCAGCCAACCACTCGCCCTTGTCGACGCGGTGGCGGAAGAGGTCCGCGAGCTGCACGTAGCGTGGAATCGGCGTTGCGCCGAAGATCGGGTGCCCGATTTGCATCACGTCCGTGCCATCAGATTTCGGTGGGCTTGCTCAAACATCCTATACATAGTACGTTTAGGATGTTAAGTGCGAAATATAACAAGTTGCGTTCGGGGATAACGTGCGGCGGGCGGCCCTCATTCTTGCACCCTGGCTCGTGCTGATTGCGGGCTGGTACGGCATTCACTATAGCGGATTGATCAATCCTGCTCTGGTGCCGACCCCGCATGCGGTCCTGAGCCGCTTTGTCGAGCTTGTGCAATCGCGGCTGCCGATGGACATCCTGATGTCGACGCAGCGCGTCTTCGCGGGCGTGCTTGGCGGCACAGCGCTGGCGGTACCGGTCGGGTTCGTGCTCGGCTGGTACCCGAATATCCGCAGCTTCGCCGATCCCCTGATCAACTTCTTTCGCGCGCTGCCGCCGATCGCCCTCATACCACTCGTCATCGTCTACTTCGGCGTCGATGAGTTCGCCAAGATCGTGATCCTGTTTTATGCGTCGTTCTTTGCGGGCGTGATCGTGATGTACGAAGGGATCTCGCAGATCAGCCCCATCTACGTCCGCGTTTCACGCACGCTCGGCGCCACCGATGGCGAGATCTTCGCCAAGGTGATCGTGCCGCTTGCGATCCCGCACATGCTGACTGCGTTGCGCGTGGCGCTCGGGGTCGCCTGGGCAACACTCGTTGCATCGGAGCTGATCGCTGCCCAGCAGGGTCTCGGTGCGCTGATTCAGAATGCCGGCTCGTTCTTCCAGCTCGACATCATCTATGTCGGCATCATCTGCATCGGCTTCATCGCGCTGTTCATGGACCTTGCCTTGCGGGCGATCGCCCGCCGGTTCGTGAGCTGGCAGGAGCGCATCGCATGACGCAGCCGCCGGTTCGCATCGCATTCGACCGTGTTTCCGTGCGCTTTCCGGCGCAATCGGGGACGATGCATGTCGTTGACGATGTGAGCTACGCAATTCGCGACCGCGAATTCGTCTCGGTGATCGGACCTTCCGGCTGCGGCAAGACCACGATGATGAACATCGTCGCGGGCTTCATGCAGCCATCCTCCGGTACGGTGACGCTCGACGGTCGGCCGATCAAGGGTCCGGGGCCCGATCGCGGCGTCATCTTTCAGGAATACGGCGTATTCCCCTGGCTGACGGTGAAGCAGAACATCGCGTTCGGGCTGACGCTGCGCGCCAACAAGGCGCTGGCCGCGGAGCGTGAAGAGATCTGCAATCGCTATATGCAGCTGATGGGCCTGTCGGACTTTGCCGACGCCTGGCCGCGTATGCTCTCCGGCGGTATGCGCCAGCGCCTGGCGCTGGCGCGGGCCTACGCCGTCAAGCCGCAATTCCTGCTGATGGATGAACCGTTCGGCGCGCTCGACGCGCAGACGCGGTCGGCAATGCAGGATCTGCTGCTCGACGTGCTCGCCGCCGAGGGCAAGACGGTCATGCTGATCACGCATTCGGTGGAGGAGGCGGTCTATCTCTCCGCGCGCATCATCGTGATGACTGCGCGGCCGACCCGCATTCGCGAAATCATCGATGTGCCGTTTCCTTATCCACGTCACGCCGCTCTGCACGAAACGCGGGAGTTTGGCGAGCTTCGGGCGCATGTGCGCCAGCTTGTGATGCAGGAATACGCCCAGCAGGCAAAGCAGGGGCAGTCGCAACCACGCTCATAAGAAGCAACCGAGGGAGGAAGCCATGGTAATTCATCGTCGGTCGGTATTGCAGGGCATTGGCGCTACGGCTGGTGTCGCGGCATTCGGAGCGCCTGCGATTGCGCAGGCGAAAGCCAAGGTTCGGGTCGGCTATCTGCACACGCTCGCTGTCGACGGGCAGATGTGGCTTGCCAATCACCTCGATGCGTTCGGCAAGAACGCCATCGAGCCCGAGTTTCGCGAGTTTCAGACCGGCCTCGAGCTCTTCCAGGCGATGATCGGCGGCAGCATCGACGTGCTCACCACGGGAGCGGTGATCTCGAATTTCCCGGCGCGCGGTCAGGGCAAGATGTTCCTGGCCAATGCCGTCGAGTTCGCGACTGCGCAGCTTTGGGTGCGCGAGGACCAGGGCATCAAGTCATTCGCCGATCTCAAGGGCAAGCGCATCGCCACCACGGCGGGCACGACCGCACACGTGTTTCTCAACACGGCGCTGCGCGCCAACGGACTGGCGGCAACCGACATCGAGCTGCTCAACCAGCGCATGCCCGACGCGGTGACGGCGTTCATCTCCGGCGCGGTGCCCGCCGTCGCGCTGTGGGTGCCGTTCAACATCACGGTCCGAGACAAGGTCCCCGGAGCGAAGAAGCTGGTCGATGCGTCGGCCTACTATCCGCAGGCCGCCATCATGTCGGGATGGGCGACGAGCGCGGATTTTCACAGCAAGAACCGCGAGGTGCTTGTGCGCCTCACACGAGCCTGGTCGGCGGGCAACGACTTCCTGACGGGCAAGACCGACGAAGCCCTCGAGACGTTGCAGAAGAAGCACTACCCGCAGGTGCAACTCGCCGATTTCAAGGAGCAGTTCCAGGCGCAGAAGGTGTTTACCGCAGCGGAATGGCGCAAGCTGTTCGCCGACGGCACGGTCACGAAGTGGCTGCAGCAGGTCACCGACTTCTTCGCCGTCGTCGGCAACATCGCCAATCCGGTCCCGGCCTCGCAGTATTTCGACCCGTCGATCTACATGGACGCGACCAAGGCCTAACGCGTTGCGGGCAGAAGGTTACGATTTCATCATCGTCGGGGCCGGCTCGGCGGGCTGCGTGCTTGCCAACCGGCTCTCGGCCGATCCTGCGGCGCGCGTGCTGCTGGTCGAGGCCGGCGGTCATGATCGCAATTTCTGGCTGAAGCTGCCGGTCGGCTATTTTCGCACGATCTATGACGAGCGTTTCGCTCGCATCTTCCAGACGGAGCCGTCCGAAGGTACGGCCGGGCGAGCGATCGCATGGCCGCGCGGGCGAATTGTCGGCGGCTCCAGCTCGATCAACGGGCTGATCTTCATCCGCGGCCAGCATGAGGATTTCGACGACTGGGAGCGCCTTGGGGCCAAGGGTTGGGGCGCACGGGACGTGCTGCCATACTTCAAGCGGCTCGAACGGTACAGCGGCGCGCCCTCGCAATTCCGTGGTGCGCTCGGCGAACTCGATGTCTCGGATCTGCGCAACGATCATCCTTACTGTCGCGCCTGGGTCGAGGCCGCTGTGCAATACGGCTTGCCGCGCAATGCCGATTTCAACGGCGAGACAACCTATGGCGCGGGCGCCTATCAACTCAGTATCGGCTCGCGCTGGCGGGCGAGTTCGGCCGTGGCGTTCCTGCATCCGATCCGGCAGCGCGCCAACCTGACGGTTGTGACCAGTGCTCACGTCACGCGCATCTTGCTCGAGGGCGCGAAGGCTGCCGGCGTGGAGTATGTTGTGGATGGCAAGGTCCAGTTCGTGCGGGCAGGGCGCGAGATCATCCTTTCCGCCGGCGCGCTTCAATCGCCGCAACTGTTGCAGCTCTCCGGCGTTGGCGATGCCGCGCATCTGAAGCGGGTGGGCATCGACCCGGTCATCGACTTGCCGGGTGTCGGTGCGAACCTGCAGGATCATTATCAGGTCCGGTGCGTCCTGCAGCTGAAGCAGAAGCGATCGCTCAACAACGACGTACGCAATCCCTTCAGGCTGTCCATGATGGGATTGGACTGGTTGTTGCGTGGCCGCGGCCCGCTCACCGTCGGCGCAGGGCAGGTGGGTGGCGGAGCGATGACGCGGTATGCCCGCTCCGGCCGGCCCGACATCCAGTTCAACGTGATGCCCCTCTCGGTGGACAAGCCCGGCGAACCACTGCACCGCTATGCGGGATTCACCTCCTCATTCTGGCAATGTCATCCGGCTTCGCGCGGTCATGTGCGCATCCGCTCGACCGATCCGCTCGCGCAGCCGGAAATCGCGCCGAATTATCTGAGCGAGGAGATTGATCGCCAGACCATGGTCGAAGGCGTGAGGATGTTGCGGGCGATCCACGGTCAGCCGGCGTTCCGGGACCTCTGGGACAGGGAGGTGTGGCCGGGACGGGGCGCGCAAAGCGATAAGGAAATCCTCGATTTCGTCCGCGCCAATGGCGGCACCGTCTTTCACCCAGTCGGCACCTGCCGTATGGGGTCCGACCACCTGGCGGTCGTCGATCCCGACCTTCGTGTCCGGGGCGTCCAGGGCCTGCGTGTCGCGGACGCCTCGGTGATGCCGACGATCACGTCGGCGAATACGAACGCGGCCAGCCTGATGATTGGCGAGCACGCGGCGGCGCGAATACTGGCGGGCCAGGCCTGAGGGCGCTGCCGGCCGTTCCGATCAGTCAGCTCCACTGACCCATTTTTGGCATTGCCGGGGCCGAGGATTGTCGGCTAAGACCCTTGCCACGTGCCCGGAGCAACGAACCGTCAACGGTTTGGCCTCAGAATCCGGCGCGATAGGGCAACGAGACGATGATTCGCGGGATTTCCAGCGCTGTTGACGGGGTGGCCGATCCGGCCGCGTTCCCGCGCGCGCCCGCACCCGTTCTCGCTCTTTCCGGCCTGCTGCTTCTTAGCCGCCCCTGAGGGCCGTCTGGGCATGTCTGCCTGGGCACTCAGGGGTTCGCCGCAAAATTCCGGAACCCGAGCGCCGCTGATGGCTGGCGCCCAAGATTGAGCAAAGGACTCCCATGACCTCCCCGACCCCGTCCAATCAGGACCGCGTCTATATCTTTGACACCACCTTGCGCGACGGCGAGCAGTGCCCGGGCGCGACCATGACCTTCGAGGAAAAGCTCAAGGTCGCCGAGACGCTCGACACCATGGGCGTCGATATCATCGAGGCCGGCTACCCGTTCGCCTCCGACGGCGACTTCGAGGCGGTGCGCGAGATCGCCAAGCGCAGCAAGAATGCGATCATCTGCGGCCTGTCGCGGGCGGCGCTCAAGGACATCGACCGCTGCGCCGAGGCCGTGCGCCATGCCGAGCGCGGCCGCATCCATACCTTCCTGTCCACCTCGCCGGTGCACATGAAGTACAAGCTGCAGATGGAGGCCGAGCAGGTCTACGAGATGGTGATCTCGTCGGTGACCCGCGCACGCAACCATATCGATGACGTCGAGTGGTCGGCGGAGGACGCGACCCGCACCGACTTCGACTTCCTCTGTCGCTGCGTCGAGGCAGCGATCAACGCCGGCGCCACCACCATCAATCTCCCCGACACGGTTGGCTATGCGGTGCCGGAAGAATATTTCGACATGTTCAAGCGCATCCGCGAGAACGTGCCGAATTCGGACAAGGCGCGCTTCTCGGTGCACTGCCACAACGACCTCGGCATGGCGGTGGCGAACTCGCTCGCCGGCGTGCGCGCAGGCGCACGGCAGATCGAGTGCACCATTAACGGCATCGGCGAGCGCGCCGGCAACGCCGCGCTCGAGGAAGTCGTGATGGCGATGCGCGTGCGCAACGACAAGATCCCGTACTGGAACAACATCGAGAGCACGACGCTGACTCACGCATCGAAGCTGGTGTCGGCGGCGACCTCGTTCCCGGTGCAGTACAACAAGGCGATCGTCGGCCGGAACGCGTTCGCGCACGAGAGCGGCATCCATCAGGACGGCATGATCAAGAACGCCTCGACCTACGAGATCATGTTGCCCGAGACCGTCGGGGTGAAGGGCACCTCGTTGGTGATGGGCAAGCATTCGGGCCGCGCCGGGTTGATCCACAAGCTGGAGGAGCTCGGCTACAAGCTCTCGCGCAACCAGATCGACGACGTGTTCGTGCGCTTCAAGGCGCTCGCCGACCGCAAGAAGGATGTCTACGACGAGGACATCGAGGCGCTGGTGGACGAGCAGCTCGCGCACGCACAGGACGTCATCAAGCTCCTGTCGCTGACGGTGATCGCCGGCACGCACGGGCCGCAGCGGGCGACCATGAAGCTCGACATCGACGGCCACACCCGGATCGAGGAAGCCGAAGGCAACGGCCCGGTGGACGCGGTGTTCAAGTGCATCAAGTCGCTGATCCCGCACGAAGCGACCCTGGAGCTGTTTCAGGTGCATGCGGTGACCGAAGGCACCGACGCGCAGGCGGAGGTTTCGGTCCGCCTCTCGCACAACGGCCGCTCGATGACCGCACGCGGCTCCGACCCGGACACCCTGGTGGCGTCCGCAAAAGCCTATCTCGGCGCGCTCAACAAGCTCGTGATGAAGAACGAGCGCGACAAGGCCCACGCGGCGACTGCCGCGGAGTAAGCCTCCGCCGCAACGCCGCATCGATCATCGCCGCGTCCGTCGAGGGCGCGGCGATTTCTTTGGGTTGATTACATTTCGGTAAGGTTGCGCATTCTGTCCAAAGCTTAATTTGAACGTGCCCGGATGCGCGATCATCCTTGGTCCGGTTTCTTCCGTTTCCGACCAAGGGAGCAGGGTCATGAAGCGCGCCGCCATTGCCGCCATCGTCGTGTTCGTGGTTGCCGGAACCACCGCCGTCTACGCGCAGCACTGGCCGGGCCGCTGGCATGGATTTTCGCGCGCGACCCCGGACGACATGTCGGCGCTTGCCGACGCGCGCATCGCGGCGATCAAGGTAGGGCTGAGACTCACTGCGGAACAGGAGAAGTTCTGGCCGCCGGTCGAAGCGGCCGCGCGCGATCTGGCGAAGCAGCGCATCGACCGGATTGCCGAACGCCGCGCTGACTGGCGCGACCGGCGCGAGCCGCCTTCGCCGGACGAGCTGTTCGACCGCTTCAAGCGCCGGGCGGACAATATGACCGCTTCTGCCGCCGGCATGAAGAAGCTCGCGGAGGCCGCCGAGCCGCTGTACCGCAGTCTCAATGGCGATCAGAAGCGTCGGCTCGTGATGCTCGCCTGGCCGGGCGGTCATTGGGGTGCGCGTCAGCTCTGGCGCGAAAGGACGGACTTCGAGGACCAGCGCGACGAGCGGCCGTTCGGCCGTGAGCGCGAACGACGGGACCTGCCATCGCAGCGGCCCGAGCGGATCTGAGCATCCACTTGCGGGAGCGGCTGGTCCGACGGGTAGGGTCCACAAAAGGGGCTGAAAACACACGGGAAAACGCCTGTTGTATTGCTGGACATGCCCCGCTTGCTTTGCTAAACGACCCGCTCTCTAATGACCTTTACGGGCATTTCGGGCGATTAGCTCAGTTGGTAGAGCAGCTGACTCTTAATCAGCGGGTCGTAGGTTCGAGCCCTACATCGCCCACCAACTCCAAGCCCTTCCCTCTCGGTGAGTTCATTCATCTGCCGCCGCCGACCGGATCTCGGAGCGACTGGTAGGGGCGGGCCGTCTGGTCAGGGCGGCCAGTTCGGGCGCTCGGACATGGTATCGGCCGCAATGGCGGCGGCGACCTCGGTCAGGGACTGGGCGAAGCGCCGCGCGACCTCGGTTTCCGTCATGGCTCGCTTTGGGTATCGCAGCGTCAGTGCGCCGAGCACGTGCTCGCGATGAATGATCGGCACAGCCATGCCATTGACGCGAATGGAACGCGTGGACCGGGTGAACGAAAAGCCGCGCTTGCGGATCGCCTGCAGTTCTCGACCGAGGGCGGTTGTTCGGGCTTTCGTCAGCGGCATTCCATTCGTCGATCGGATGGCGGCGACGATGGTGCGGCGTTCGTCCGGCGTGCAGAACGCAAGATAGGCGAGGCCCAGCGCGCTTTCGTTGATCTGAAATTTTAGATCATAGCCGGCGGTTTCGAACGACATCGGGCTTTGCGGCGCCGTGCTATAGCGAATGATGACCACCGCATCGCTGATAGTGCCGAGATAGATGGGCCATCCGGTTCGGATCGTGAATTCGTTCATGCGCGGAACCGCGGCGTGAACAAGACGATCGATATAGCGCACACCCGCAGCGAGCGAGAGCACCCGGTCGGTGATGCGGTATCCAATCTTTCGCGAGACCCGGGTAACGTAACCCAGGGCGATGAGCGTCTCCAGCAGGCGCGCGGTCGTCGGCTTCGGCAGTTCCGTCGCTTCGCTCAGCTCGGCCAGCCCGCTGGTTCTTTGACGATTCAGGGCTTCCAGGATTCTGAAGGCGCGCTCGATCGGTTCGATCGCGACCGGGGATGACAGCGGCATGGCCCATACTCCATTCGCTTCGATTGCTATTCCGTAATGCGGAATTAGCTGATTTTGCAAGTGGCTTTGCAGCGAGATCGCGTAACATCGCCATACAGCCGCAATCTTCATGAAGGAGCCGCGTATGAATGAACATGTCATGGTCCAGGCTTCTTCACTGACGCCACTTGACGGACCGCAGGTCTGGTACGGACCCGAGATGGCGTCGCGCTCCGACTGGATCCGTCCGCTCTCGCCGGCCGAGATCGTCGAACTCGAAACCGCGGTGATGCGGCTGGACGGTTCGGGCATCGATGTCGCGGCGATCGGACCGAACGATCTCAAAGCGCCGGGGCTGCAGCCGCTGGTGGACGATATCCGTGCCGCCGTGCTGCATGGAACCGGCTTCCTGTTGGTTCGTGGCATTCCGGTGCAGCGCTGGAGCGTGAGACAAAGTGCGATTGCCTATTTCGGCCTTGGCACGCTGTTGGGCGAGCCGGTATCGCAGAATGCGATGGGGCATATCCTCGGACATGTGAAGGACATCGGCGCTGACTACGCGCGACCGGAGCATCGCGGCTATCAGACGGCGGCGCGGCTGCCTTATCACTGCGATTCGTCCGATATCGTTGGGCTGTTGTGCTTGAAGCCCGCCAAGGCCGGCGGGAAATCCAGCATCGTCAGCAGCTGGACCATTTTCAATGAAATGCTGCGCAGGCATCCCGACCTGCTTCCCGACCTGCTGCGCCCGGTCTACCGCGATCGTCGCGGCGAAGTGCCGGACGGCGCCGAGCCCTGGTATGCCGTCCCGGTGTTCAACCCGACGCCGGATGGCGGACTTGTTGCAACCTACGTGCGCAGCGCGATGCAAAAGGCGCAGCGCTTTCCGGAGGTGCCCCGCCTGACACCGCAACTGGTCGCGGCCTGCGATGCTCTGGACGCGCTCGCGGAAGATCCGGCGATCCATCTGGACATGGATTTCCGCCCCGGCGACATGCAGTTTGTCAGCAACCATTGGGTCATGCATTCGCGCACGGCCTATGAGGATTTCCCCGAGCCGGAAAACCGGCGTCATCTGCTGCGGCTCTGGCTCGCCTGCACCGACGGGCCGACCTTGCCGGAGCTCTATACCCGCGTTTGGCAGGGCGCGACGGCAAAGGGCCGCCCGGCCGGCATCCGGGTGCCGGGTGTGCCACTGTCCGCACCGCTCGATGCAAGCTGGTGAATGCTGCGACACCCTGAAGGACGCTGACGTGACCCATCGCGGCAATCCGGAATAGCTGCGATGAGGCATCATCTGATGAGTGGGTGGAGCACCGGCGCTAGCATCCGGAAAGGACAAGGAGCGGGACATGCTCTTCACGGTCGTCGCCGTCACCATCCTCAGCACCATCGCGATCACGATCGTCGGAGAGGCGTATACTCCATATGACTGAAACCCTGGCTGACTTGATAACCCGCCGGTTCGGCGTTCCGACCGAAGCCGGCCGTTCATTGCCAGTGACGGGAACGCTTGCGCAGCTCCTGTCGCATGCCTCGCATCGCGGCTTTCTGGACAAGCCGATCGATGACGAAACGCTGCAGGTCTTACTGGCGTCGGCGTTGTCCGCGCCGTCCAAGTCCGATCTGCAACAGGCGACGATCATTGTCGTGCGCGACAAAGCCACGCGCGAGAAGATCGAGGCGCTGGCTCCGTCGATGCCATGGATGTCGCAGGCGCCTGTGCTGCTGGTGTTCTGCGGCGACAACTGGCGCACGCGCCGGATTGCAGAGCTGCGCGGCAAGCCGTTCCCGAACGATACCCTCGACATGTTCATGAACGCAGCGGTCGACGCCGGGATTGTGATGCAAGGGTTCGTTGCCGCGGCGGAATCGGTCGGCCTCGGCTGTTGCCCGATCAGCGTCCTTCGCGACGAGGTCGAACAGCTCGGCGCGATCCTGAAGCTGCCGGCCGGCGTGTTTCCGGTCGCGGGCCTTTGCGTCGGATACCCGTCCCGTCAGGCCAGGCTCAGCATGCGGCTGCCCCCGGCCGTGACGGTTCACATCGATCGCTACGACGGGAGCGAATTCGAGCGCGAGGTCGCAGCCTACGATGCGCGGCGCGCACAGGCCGAACCGGCAAAGCCCGGCAAGCAGAGGCATCAGGAGAAATATGGTGAGACCTCGCCCTACACCTGGTCCGAGGACAAGGCGCGGCAATATTCGGTTCCGCAGCGCCACACGTTCGGCGACTACGTGCGCAAGCAGGGATTCTCCCTGAAGTGATGTCGCCGGAAATAACGACCCGTCGCATGCTGGGCGGCGGTGCTTCCTTCAACAAGACCAACATCGGGAGACGTGCATGACCGCTGGCACCACAGGCATGAAGAGGGTTGCGGGACCCCGCTACAAGCACGATGCAGGCGAAAGTGCGCCCTATGAAACGATCACCGTCGACAAGTTGACGCCGGTGATCGGCGCCGAGATCGGCGGCATCGATTTGTCGAAGCCGCTCTCCAATCGCGCCTCCGATGAAATTCATCGCGCGCTTGCGGAGAATCTGGTGATCTTCTTCCGGGACCAGCACCTGACGCCCGAGCAGCATCTTGGCTTTGGACGGGTGTTCGGCGAACTGCACATCCATCCGGCTGCGCCGCATGCGCCGGGACATCGCGAGCTGATGATCATTCACGCCGACAAGGATTCGCCGCGCGCCAACGGCGAAGGCTGGCACAGCGACGTCTCGTGCGACGAAGAGCCGCCGATGGGCTCGATCCTCTACATCAAGACCTGTCCGCCGAAAGGTGGCGATACGCTGTTCGCCAACATGTACGCCGCATATGACGCGCTGTCGGATCGCCTGAAGGTCTATCTCGACGGGTTGACCGCCGTTCACGACGGCGAGGATAACTATCGCGGCACCTACGCGAACTTCGGGGTCAAGGACAAGCCGGCCTATCCGCGCGCGGAACACCCCGTCGTGCGGACGCATCCGGTCACCGGAAAGAAGGCGCTGTTCGTCAACAAGGGATTCACCCGGCACATCGTCGGCGTTCCGCGCGACGAGAGCGAGGGTATCCTGCGCTATCTGTTTGAACACATGGCCAACCCGCTGTTCCAGTGCCGCTTCCGCTGGCGCGAGAATTCCATCGCGTTCTGGGACAATCGCTGCGCGCAGCATCGCGCGATGTGGGACTACTGGCCGCACACGCGCTCCGGCTTCCGCGTCACGGTCCAGGGCGACCGGCCGGTGTGAGACGCTGCGCGCCGTCGGTGGGCTCCGATCCCTGACGGCGCACGCCCCCGGTGTAAGTCAGACGATGCTGCCAACCACCACGTCGATGCGCATCGGGCCGTTCCTGCCGCTGCCAGCATGCCACGGTCATGGAGACAAAGGCTGGCTGGAAGCTTGGGCGTGCTCCGGACTGGAACTCCTCGGACGCCGGATGCCTACGATGTTACCCATTCGCTTTTTGCATTTGTCGCGCAGAGCGCTCTGTATCTAAGTGCCGACTGTGCATAAAATAACAACAAAGAAGACATCGAATTGGGTATCGGTGCGCGTGGCGCGAGCAGCTCTGAACAGACGTCAAGGCCATCGTTCCGTCCTGCTCGGGATGGAGAAGACGCGGGACGCCTTCTGGCGGGTCACCTAGAGTGACATGTCCTGACGAGGTCAAGAACCGCCTGCTGGCGACACTGCCGCCGGCGGATTTCAATCTGTTGGCGCCCGCACTCGAGGAGGTCGCGCTTGATCAGGACGCGACGCTTTCTCGCGTGCGCGAACAGATCGAGTATGTTTTCTTCCCTCATAGCGGCGCGATCTCGCTGATGTTCGACATGGCGAACGGGCAGACGGTCGCAACCGCCGCGATCGGACACGAGGGAGCAGTGGGCATCCTTTCGGTGCTCGGACCGTCACCTTCGGCCATCACAGCCGTCGTTCATGTAGGGGGCACCGCATCGCGGATTCCCGCAGCGCGGTTTCACGCCTCGTTCAACCGGAGTGCCGCGATCCGACGCGCGGTCCAGATTCACATCAAGGCGTTGCTGACGCAGTTTCAACTCGGCGTAGCCTGCAATGCGCTGCATCCAGTTGAAGCGCGCATGGCGCGCTGGCTGATCCATCTTCACGACAGGTCCCGCCGCGACGTCCTTCCGATCACGCATGATGTGCTGTCGCAAATCCTCGGTGTGCGACGAACGACGGTAACGCTGCTCATGGGCAATCTGCGCGCGTCCGGAGCGATCAGATCCGATCGGCGAGGGCACATCGAGATCGATCGACCCCGGCTCTTGGCGTTGGCGTGCGAATGCCACGGCAACATGCATATGGAAATCGAGGACATCTTTTCGACGAATCCGCGCGGCCCCCGGACGTTGGCCGGGTCAGATTTTCCGGCAACCGAAACGGATTAGGCGCGTGTGACCTGTTCTCGCGCGGTCCGTCGGGAAGCGTGGCGTGTGCCGAAGTCACTATCTCTTTCAAAAAAGAACCAGCCGGTTGGGTCGCCCTCTTATCGGTGCGCTACGTTGGGGGGCATCGCGCACCTGCCGTAGATTGACCGAGCATGGGGGGTGCATGGTCCTGGCGGGGCTTGTTCCAACCGGCCGGATCGCCCTCACGAACGAACCCGGACGTGAGTAAGTGGCTGTCTATTTGGCTCGATGTAAAACCGCAGGGACCCGCTCTCTGATCGGCTCGTCCGCTTGCCCTGCAAGCTGCTGCGCAAGCTCCCGCAGTTGCGCGGACGCGTTGTCAAAAGCCGTGCGGACATGTGCCGCGGAGATCCAGAAACCAATCGTTCGACGCTGTCCGGCTTTCGTTTCACTTTCACTCACGACACCATTCCCTCTCTCAAACGAAATCATTTCCCGAGACGACGGCTTGCGTCGCGAGAGCAGGGGCGAAGTTGCTCGCTACCAATCAGCTGTTGGATAAGCCCCGAGCCAGCCCGGATGCCACTGTGGCCGACAGAAGGGGGCGCGTCCGTTCGATTCCCGACTCTCGGTAAGATTTTTTTTTACTGTGTCAATACGCGCGACGGTTATGTTCACAAGGAATGGCGGGTGCCTTCAGCGATGGAAAGACACATTCTCGCCGGCCTGTCGAAGCGTCTCGCGGGCGATGAGCAATTGCTGAGAGTGGCCGGGGATTTTGATTTCGGCATTCGGAGGTTCGAATCCTCCCGCCACAGCCAATGAACTTCAGCGCCGACGCCCGGGCATTTGAGCTATCAGGCAGGCAAATTCTGTCGTTAAAGATCCGCGCCTTCCTTGGTTCTGCAGTGCCGAGATCAAAGCGTGCTCCGCACTCGCTCGCAAACTGACGAAGTGCAACACGCGGACGTCCGAACCTTGGCCGGTAGCTGCAAGAGGATGTGAGTTCGGGCGAGAATTCCTGTTGCCGTGGGCCGAAAGCCTGGAAGGCCGTGTGGGACCCGGAGGTGGAAGTTCATATGGCGGCGCCGCGAGAGATCGCCTCTGCTAGATCACGCAGCGAGTCAAGATATCGCCTGGCGACATCCCGTTCGATCATCGCCTTTCCGAGATAGCGAAGCGAGAGTGTCCCGAGCAGGCGATCGCCGGCGGTAACCGGGACCGCGAGTCCGATCGCGGGCTCGCCGGCGATCGGAGCCGTGATGGCATATCCCGTACGCCTGATCGTGGCGATCATCGCGTTCACATAGGTCTCGTCGCGCGCCACGAGGTCGTCCCTGCGTTCCGATGCTCGCAATAGCGACAGGATGATGCGCCGTTCGTCGTCCGGGCAGAATGCCAGGTACGCGCGGCCGTGCGCGGCCACCAGTAACGGCACACGGCGATTGAGCCGCGCGCGATCTGTTGCAGTTGAGAACGGGCTCTCCGCGCCGGAGCTGACCCTGACGCGCATGCTGTCGCCTTCAAGGGTGGCGAGGCTGACCGGCCATTTGTGTTTGGCGGTGAATGTCGCGATCAGTGGCCGGGCGATCTCGACGACGGTATCGCGGCTGCTGAACCCACTCGAGAGATTCAGCACCCGTTCGGCAAGCATGTAGCCCTTTCGAAGCGGCAGACGCTGCACGTAGCCGCGCGCCGCCAGATTGTGGAGCACGCGAACGACCGTGGCCTTGGGCAAGGCGGTTTGCGCTGCAACCTGTTCGATACTGGAAATCGCTCTCCAATTCAGTGCCTCCAGCACCGAAAGGCCCCGCAACAGAACTTCGCGGGGGGCTTCCCTGGCGGGGATGGGACGCGGCTTCCTGCGGAGGCGCATGGCCGCATTCAATTCCACTCAGTGGAATTGTCAAAGGTTTTCCTCGTCGTCCGTCGGCCAAGGGCGTCTCTTGACCGGCAGCAGTGAGGACCGGCCTGTGAGCGCCGCCCGGCGCGCAGTCGAGGTTCTGCAATCAGGGAGAGGCAGATGGCGCAAGTCGGCATTCCGCACGCGATCCGTACTGCTCCGGCCATCGTCCATAGTTCAATCCTGCGGCACTCGATCAAGGTCGAGTTGAGCACGCCGGCGATCGGCGCAGAGATCACCAACGTCGGTCTCGGCGACATTGCCCGCGATCAAGCGCTCGCCCACGAAATCCGCAAGCTCTGGCTGCGGCACAAGGTGCTGTTCTTCTTCGACCAGCATATCACCCCGATGGAGCATCAGGAGTTTGCCGCGCGCTTCGGGGCGCTTGAGGTTCATCCGTCGCTGCCGATGCACGCAGAAGCGCCCATGCTTCTGCCGCTCTACCGCAATCTCGATCCGAACAAGCCAAATCAGGTCGAGAAGGCAAGTCGCGAGAACATCTGGCACGTTGACCTCTCCTATATGCTGACACCGACGCGCGGCGCGGTGCTGCGATGTGAAGCTTGTCCTGAGAGTGGCGGCGACACCATGTGGGCCAACATGGTGCTGGCGTATGAACGGCTGCCCGACCGTATCAAAGAGCGGATCGACGGCCTCCATGCCCGCCATGACGCCGAGCATATGTTTGCAGCCCAACTGCCGATCGAAACGCGGCATGCCGTGGCGATGAAAATGCCGTCGGTCGACCATCCCGTGGTGCGCATCCATCCTGAGACCGGAGAAAAGCTTCTCTTCGTCAACCAGGCATTCACCACGCATTTCACGAACTTCTACAATTTCGAGGACGTCCGTTACGGCCAGGATTTCGCATTCGAAGCCAACGCACTGATGAACTATCTGCTCGCGCAGCCTGCGATCCCTGAGTACCAGGTGCGGCTGAAATGGCGTCCCGGCACGGTAGCGATGTGGGACAACTTTTCGACCCAGCACTACGCCGTCGCCGACTATGGCCGCGATCCGCGCAAGATGCTGCGCGCAACCATCAAGGAATGAGCCCGACATGATGCGCGCAGCCTTCGTCGTGCCCGGGCCGGCCGGTGGCCGCCTCGAACTCCGCGAAACCGAAGTACCGCAGGTCACGCCCGGAGGCGTGCTGGTCCGCGTCAGAGCATCAGGCCTCAATCGCGGCGAGGTGCTATACAAGCACGCTGCGTTGAAAGGCGCGCCCTATGTCGGCGGCGTCGAGTTTGCCGGCGAGATATCTGAGTTGGGCGACGGCGTTACCGGCTTCACGATTGGTCAGCGGGTGATGGGGCATGGGGCGGCGACGCAGGCCGACTACGTGGTCGTCGAGCAGCGGGCCCTGATGCCGGTTCCCCCCAATCTCGGTTGGGCGGAGGCCGCTGCTTTTCCGAACGTGTTCGTGACGGCGCATGACGCCGTCGTTCGCGCGGGAAGCTTCACGGCTGGCGAGTCGGTGATCATCAACGCTGCCGGTTCTGGCATCGGCATCGCGTCGGTGCAGATCGCCCGGGTGCTTGGCGCGCAAACGGTGATCGGCACATCACGCAACCGCGACAAGCTCGAACGGGTCAAGCCGCTCGGACTCACACACGCCGTCGCCACGCCGGACGAGCCGCTGGCTCCGGCAGTGAAGGCCGCGACCGCCGGCCGGGGCGTGGACCTCGTGATCGACTCGGTCGGCGGCTCCGCGCTGCCCGAAACCCTCAAGGTCATGGCCATGAACGGCCGGTTGGTCAATGTCGGCCGGATGGGCGGCCGCACTGCCGAACTCGATATGGAGCGCCTTTCGTTCTTCGGGCTGAGAGTGATCGGGGTTTCCTTTCGCGCGCGCACCCGCGAGCAGACACTCGACTGCATTCAGGCCTGCGCGCGCGATCTGCTGCCGCATCTCGCATCCGGCGGGATCCGGGTTCCGATCGAGAAGACGTTCCGTCTCGAAGACACCGCGGCCGCGCACGACTTCGCCGAACAGGACACTCACGTCGGCAAGATCGTCCTGACCTTTGATTAACCCGTTCGACCTGAGGAGAATGCAGATGTCCTACCAGACAATTGAGGTGCGCAAGCTGAGCCCGGTGATCGGCGCTGAAATCCGCGGCGTCGATCTGTCCAAAGACCTCGGCAACCAGCAGTTCCAAGAGGTGCACGACGCGCTGATGGAGAACTTGGTGGTTTTCTTCCGCGACCAGAAGATGACGGTCGAGCAGCACAAGGCGTTCGGCCGCCGCTTCGGCAAGCTGCACGTTCACCCCAACGCACCGCAGGAGCTGCCCGAACACCCGGAAATTCTCGTGATCAAAGCTGACGAAAAGTCGAAGCACGTCGCCGGCGAAGTCTGGCACACCGATGTGTCGTGCGACGAGGAGCCGCCAATGGGCTCGATTCTGCACATGCACGTTGTGCCGCCGGATGGCGGCGGCGACACGCTGTTCGCCAACATGTATCGCGCCTTTGAAAAGCTCTCGCCGCCGATCCAGCGCCTGCTCGAGGGCATGACGGCGATCCACGACAGCGCAAAGGTGCACGGCTATCGGGTGAAGGCGACCGACCGAACGGACAAGACCTATCCTCGCTTCGAACATCCCGTCGTCCGAACACATCCTGTGACCGGGCGCAAGGCGCTGAACGTCAACCGCGGCTTCACATCGCGGATCGTTCAGTTGCAGCAGCCGGAGAGCGAGGCGCTGCTGAACATGCTCTACCAGCACATCGAGACGCCCGAGTTCATGTGCCGCTTCCACTGGCAACCGAATTCGGTGGCGTTCTGGGACAACCGATCGACGCAGCATCAGGCGCTGTTCGACTACTTTCCGAACCGCCGCTACGGCCTGCGGGTGACGGTCGCCGGTGACAAGCCGTTTTATCGGGCTTGAGCAAGGCGGAGCTTGTGATGACCAAGGATCTGTTCTCGCTCAAGGGGCGCACAGCGCTGATCACCGGCGGCACCCGCGGCATAGGCCGCATGATCGCTCAAGGCTTTCTGGAGCAGGGCGCGAAGGTCTACATCTCCGGCCGCAACGCCGAGAAGGCGGAAGCGGCAGCGAAGGAGCTCTCCGCGTTCGGCCCGTGCTTTGCGCTGGCCGTGGATGCGTCGGGTGCGTCGGGCTCGCGCAAACTGGCCGCCGCATTCCTCGAGAAGCAGAAGGGGCTCGATATCCTTGTCCACAACGCCGGTGCGGCCTGGGGAGCGCCGTTCCGGGAGTTTCCCGAGAACGGCTGGGACAAGGTGATGGACCTGAACGTGAAGACGCCGTTCTTTCTCACTCAGGGCCTGCATGATGAGCTGAAGCTTAACGCAACTGCGGACCATCCCTCCAAGGTCATCATCATCGCATCCGTCGACGGTTTCTTCGTCAATCCTGTCGAGAGCTACTCCTATCACGCGAGCAAGGCCGGCGTGCTACATCTTGCCAAGAAGATGGCGATGCACCTGATCAAGGACCACATCGTCGTGTCTTCGATCGCGCCAGGCGCGTTCCCCACGGACATGAATCGCGTCGCACGCGACACGCCGGAATACTATAACGAACACATCCCTGCGAAACGGGTCGGGCGGTCCGACGATATTGCCGGCGCTGCGGTGTTTCTGGCCAGCCGCGCGGGCGACTACGTGGTCGGGACCTCTATTACGGTCGATGGCGGCGTCTCCTGGGGATACTGACCAGGCTTGGGGGACTTGATGGGCGAACGACGGTTATCGGTGTCGGTTGAAGGCGCGGTCGCAATCCTGCGCTTTTCCAATCCGCCGCACGAGTTCATGGACGACGTCACGGTGCGGCAGCTTGCCGCTACGCTTGAGGAACTGGAGCACGATGCGGCCGTTCGTGCGGTCGTGCTGACGGGGACGAGCGAGGACGTTTTCATCCGGCACTACGATGTGCACGAACTCGAGCAGCGAGGCAGGAAGCTTGCCGCTCGAGGGCTGACATTCTCGCTCGATCAGCTGGTTCCGGAAAATGCAATCCATGCGTGCTATCGGCGTATCGAACAGAGCGCGAAGCCGTTCATCGCGGCGGTCAATGGCACCGCAATGGGTGGTGGCTTCGAGTTGGCGCTGAGTTGCGACATTCGTCTCCTCCGGGACGGCGCTTACGATCTTGGCCTGCCGGAAATCAACATTGGACTGCTGCCCGGCGGAGGCGGCACCCAGCGTCTGGTGCGCCTCGCTGGACAGGCGCGGGCGCTCGAACTGATGCTGCTCGGCAAAACATTCACGCCGCAGCAGGCGGTTGGCTACGGGCTCGCATCCGAATGCGTGTCCGGGGCAATCATGCCGCGCGCGCTTGAGATCGCACACGAGCTGGCCGCGAAACCGGCAACGGCTGTCGCGCACATCAAGCGACTGGTGCGTGGATCCTTCGGCTCCGATCCTGGCGCCGGGTTTGCGGCCGAGCGGACGCTGTTCTGCGATCTCATGGTCAGCGATGAGTCGATAAAGCGTATGCATGCGATGAACACGGGCCACCGTGATCTGCGCGACAGGCAACCGCCTTTGCCGTCGTGATGCAGCTTTCTGGATTTTGCAACAAGGGAGGGAGCCAATGAACCGGCGGGGACTTTTCGTAGCTGCTCTTTCGTGCGTGCTTGGATCGGTCCTGATGTCTGCGGTCGTGTCAGGCGTGCAGGCTCAAACCTATCCAAACCGCTTCATCCGCGTCATTGTTCCTGCGCCGCCGGGCGGCACGCTTGATGTGGTGATGCGCATCTTTGCCGACGACCTGCAGGCGACGCTCGGCCAGCCCATCGTCATCGAAAGCAAGGCGGGCGGCGCCGGAATGATCGGAGTGAGCGAACTGCTGAACTCGCCGCGCGACGGTCACACCGTTATCATACACATCAGCGGCATAGTTTCGGAAATCCCGCACATTGCGAAGGCGTCGTACGATCCGTTCAAGGATATTGCACCGTTGATCGACCTCGCGCGAAGTGGCCTGGTCTTCGTGGGTTCGCCCCAGCTGCCGGCTACAACACTGAGTGAAGCAATTGCCTATGTGAAGGCGAACAAAGGCAAGATCAGTTACGCGTCATACTCCGCAGGAACTCGCTCGCATGTGCTCGGTATTCAATTCAACCAGCTCGCGGGACTGGACATGACGCATGTCGCCTACAAGGGTTCACCGCCAGCCCTGCAGGATCTAATGGGCAATCACGTGCAGTTCATGTTCGATGGACCGGCGACGTCGTTGCCGTTGGTGCAGAGCAAGGCGATCAAGGCCTTGGCCGTGACATCTCCGACGCGGATGGCGACTCTGCCCGACGTCCCGACATTCAGCGAACTGGGTTACCCGGCTTTGACCCAGATTGCCTGGGTGGGTCTGTTCGTCCCGGCGGATTTCCCTGCCGGACCACGGGAAGTTTTGCGCAATGCGATCGCAAGGATTCTGCAGAACCCGACTGTGCGCACACGCCTTGCGCAGATCGGCCTCGAGCCTGGATCGGCGAAATCGCCGGCTGACCTTGCGACCGATCTCAGGGCTGCATACGAGTCTCAGGGCGCAATCTTGAAATCCGTGGACTTTAAACCGGACTGAAAACGTTACGGACCAAGTCGCCAGAAGCCCGGCGACTTGCTCACTCCAAGCCAATCAAGTGAAAATCATCAGGGACTTGCCAATGGGCGCCTGGGGATGTTGGAGCCATGCGCTTGCCCGGGTAGCATGGGTCAGCTGAGCCTTTGGTCGCCCGACGGGTGGATCGCTCGGAAGGCTCGAGAAAAGTGCTTACGGAGTGGAAACGCCATGTCACCTGAAATCGTCAAAGAGCTTGCGCCTACCGGCATTCTCCGCGCGGGCATCAACCTGAGCAACTTTTTGCTGGTCACCGGGCGCAGCGCGTTAGGGGATCCAGAGGGGGTTGCTCCTGACATGGCAAAAGCGGTCGCAGACCGGCTCGGCGTTCCGGTACGCTATGCGCCATTCGCCAAGCCTGGGCCGCTCGCAGATGCGGTGGACGACAATGTCTGGGACATCGGCCTCATCGGCGCAGAGCCGCAGCGTGCCGAGAAGATTGCCTTCACGGCCGCGTATACAGAAATCGAGGCGACCTATCTGGTGCCAGCCGGCTCCCAAATCACTTCGGTCGATCAGGTCGATCGTCCCGGCATCCGCATTTCTGTCGGCGCGCGCTCTGCCTACGATCTCTGGCTGGAGCGCAATATCAAACATGCGACCGTGCTGCGTGTGGAAGGCGGCTCCGCGGCCCTGACGAAGTTCCGCGATGAGGGGCTGGAGGCATTGGCCGGCCTGCGTCCCGCACTTCTGACAGAAGTGAAAACGCTTCCCGGCGCCCGTATTCTCGACGGTCAGTTTACCGCTGTGCAGCAGGCTATCGGTACGCAACGGCGCAATGCCTCAGGTGCCGCCTTCCTGAGAGATTTTGTGGAGGAGGCGAAGGCTTCCGGCCTCGTCGCTCGCTTGATCGAGCGACATAAAGTGCAGGGACTTTCTGTCGCGCCGGCCGGTTGAGGTGTTCGCCTGCGCGGGCCTTAGAGCGCGATAGCGTTTCTTCGAATCGCTATCGCGCTCTAACCTTTTGTTTGGAGCATGATCTTTTCGGAAAACCGGTATCCACTTTTCCGGATCATGCTCTAATCCGCAAACCCCACATATCGCAAGAAGTCGCCGTTCGGCTGGCGATCTGATTTTACGCTGTTGGCCGCGAACGAATCGTCGGGATAGCCCATGGCCACGCAGGTCATGATGACCTGGTCTTCGGGGATGTTCGCCACCTCGCGGACGATGTCCGATCGGGTGATACCCTGGCCGTTGACCACGGTGCCGAGGCCGCGATCCCAGGCAGCCAGCACAATGCCGTAGCAGAGCGCGCCGAGATCGAAATGGCAGGTGGCGCCGGGATCGAGCACGCGGTCATAGGTCAGCACCAGTGACACCGGCGCATCGAACTGACGAAAGCCGCGCAACACCCAGTCCTGCCGCATCGGCTTGTCGTCGCGCGCGATGCCCATGGCGGCGAACAGCTTCTTGGCGATCTCGACCTGACGGAAGCGATGAATGCCCTGATACTCGCCATGGGTGACGATGTCGCGCTTCGGCTTCGCGCCGGCGATCATCTCTTCCATGTTGCGCTGGCGCACCCGGCGCCACTACCTGGCTGGATCATCGCCGCCGCCGCTGTATCGAAGCTGATCAGTCGGGCCAGCCGCTGTGGCGCCTGGGGAATCAACACTAGCCCCGGGCGGCCCGCCTAAGACTTCCGTCGTAGGGTTAGGGCACGCCTATCCAGCGCCGTTGGACAGGATCGCAGAGGCCGTTTTCTCGGCGATCATTATAGTTGGAAGATTGGTGTTGGCGCGCGGCACGGTTGGCATGATCGACGCGTCAATCACGCGCAGGCCTTGTACTGCGTGCACACGCCCGTCGCGAGGATTTGTTACTGCAAGACGGTCATCCTCTCGTCCCATCCGGCACGTACCTGAAGCGTGCCATCCGCCGATCGTGTGATTGCGCACGAGTTCGTCCAGAACTTCGTCGTCGGCGAGCGCGGCCGCCAGATTCTGACCTGGCGCGAGCAGGCGCCGGATGACCTGCCGGCGGATCGCAGCCGGTCCATCCAGCGCAAGCGCGGGCGGCATCGTCGCGAGCCAGTTGCGCCAGTTCATCTTGCCGACCGCCGCGGCCATGGCGCCGTGTATCGCTGCAAACGGATCGGCTGTCGCGCGCGTCATCGATGGCGCGGCAAAGAACTCCGCCATTTGCACAAAGGCGGACTTCATGCGGGCGAAATCGCGCGGGTCGGACAGGAGCTGAAAGGCGACCTCGGGGCGTGTGCGCGAGTCGGCCGATGTAAGTTTGACGTGCCCTTGCGAGAACGGCTTGTTGATCCATGTGAAAAGAGAGCCGAGCCTGCGGCCGATCGGATGCCAGGCCGACTTCGCCACGACGACGGTGAACATGTCATTGGGCGGACTTGCGGGCACGCGTGACGTGTGCCGGAGCGCCATCTGCACATGCCGTCGCGGCGTATCGCCCATTCGTGCCCAGGGCCGCAGCCAGGCCGACATCGCGATGGCGGGATGCTCCTGCAGGTTCGCGCCGACACCTGCAAGATCTGCGACCACGTCGAGGCCGAGGCTTCGCAGTTGCGGAGCGGGTCCGATCCCGGCGCGAAGCAGCATGGCGGGACTTTGCAACGCACCGGCCGAGATGATGATCTCGCGCCCGCGGATCAATTCGCCGGCAATCTGGACGCCGACGGCCCGAGCGCCGTCCATGACGATCTTGTCCACGTGGGTCGTCGAACGAATCGTCAGGTTTTGTCGCCGGCGCGTCGCTGCGTCGAGATAGCCCATGGCAGCCGAGACGCGTTGCTTGCGGTCGGTTGACAACGCCATGGGAAACCATCCGTCATCGAACACACCGTTCTGATCTTCGATGTTGCGATAGCCCGCCTCTTCGAAAGCGTCTGCGGCAGCGCGCGTAAAACCCGGCCAGACGTCAGTCGGAACGCGGCTGATGACGATCGGACCGTCGTCACCATGCAGCTCGTTCTGGTAATCGAGGTCGCGTTCGAGCCTTTTGAAGTATGGCAGCACCGATTGCCAATCCCATCCGGCAGCGCCGAGCTTGGACCATTCGTTGTAGTCGTCGGGCGTGCCGCGGTTGGCCAGTTCGCCGTTGATGCTGGATCCGCCGCCGACAATTCGGGCCTGCTGATAGAAGTGCAGGGGAGGGCGCTCCGGATTGTTGTGCGACAAGGGCTGGAAATAGACGTTCAGGTCTTTCCACTGGTACTTCGGATTGAAGGATGCGCGGTAGGGATAGACATCCTTGATTTCGTCCGGTTCGTGCCCCGGTTCGAAATCGACGCCGGCTTCAAGCAACAACACACGATTTGTGCTGCGGCTCGACAGCCTGCTCGCCAGAACCGAGCCGGCCGATCCGCCGCCAACGATGATGAAATCCCAGACATTCGACATGCGTGCTTCTTGTGGGTGAGCTGATTTGCGATGCGGCACCCTCAGCCGGCGGACTTGTCCGTGAATTCATGCAGCGCGGTGCGATTGCGCTTGATGTAGTCCCAGTCGTAGTCGACGCCGAGGCCTGGTCCTTCCGGAACCGGAAAACATCCGTCGGCGCCGACGGCTTCGAGATCGTCGCTGTAGCCCGAGCCAAACACCGGCGGCACCGGATTCTTCACGCCGGGCGCGACGAGCGACAGTTCGTACCAGTTGCTGTTGCGGAGCGCGGCCATGCAATGGCGCTGCGATGGTCCTGCCGCGTGGATCTCGCAATCCAGGCCGAACGCCTCCGCAAGATGCGCGATCTTCATCGCACCGGTGATGCCCATGTCATAGTCGGGATCGGTGCGCAGGAAGTCCGTCGCGCGTTCGGTGATCCAGGGCGCCTTTGCCTCGAGCCCGCGCACGTGCTCCGTCAACAGCAGGGGAGTTCTGACATGCTCCTTCAACTGGCGCGCCGCGTGCGGTGACCAGCCCGCGTCCATGAACGGGTCTTCGTACCAGTAGTAGTTTCCCTCATCGCAGGCCTTGCCGACATAGATTGCGTCGGCGAACGTTTTCAGTTCGCTGGCCGCGTCGTACATCAGCGTCATCCGGTCGCCGACGCGCTTTGCGCACAGGAGAAGATTTGCCGCCTCCTCACGCGGGTCACCTTCGCCCCAGCCGTGAATTTTGTAACCGCGATAGCCGAGCGCGTGACATTGCTCCGCGAAATCGGCGTAGGCCTCGATGCTGTCGAGGATGCCATGGCGGCCGCCGTTCAACGTGCTGGCATAGGTCGGAAGACGCTCGCGATAACCGCCGAGCATGCGCCAGACCGGGCTGCGGAGTTTCTTGCCGGCAAGATCCCACAGCGCGATGTCGAGCGCCGAATGGCCGACAGCCATGAAATGGCGGTGCAATCGCTTGAGCTTGTTGTAGATCGCCTCGCGGGCCTCGCAGTCCTCACCAAGAATTTGCGGCGCGAGGCCGCGCACCTGGCTGACCATGATGCCGTTCTTGCCGCTGTGCGCAGTGCAGTACTCGCCGCGCGCTCCGTCCGCGCTTTCGATCACCACCGCGAAGGCCAGGAGGTCGCTCCTTGCGCCCTTCATGACGCAGCGGTTGCCGCTGCTGTCGATGCCAAGCCCATCAACGGAATAGCTAAATTCGTGAATTTCGACCCTGGCGATCCGGCTGCCCGGCCGTGTCCCGGTCTTCCCGGCCATGTGCGCTCCTACCAAAGTGGCTTGCAAAAGTTGTCAGACTACTATTAATTTAGTCCGATAACTTGGAGGCCGTCAATGCTTTCGGAAAATGCAGGTGAGCGAAGCCGCGTGGACGTGGCCTATCGCCATCTGATCGAGTTCATCGAACGCGAGGATTTTCCCGAAGGGAGCAAGCTCCCCTCCGAGAGCGAGTTCGTCGATCGGACCGGACTGTCGCGCGCAAGCATCCGCGAGGCGCTGGCGCGTATTCGTGCCGAGGGGCGGGTGGTCTCCCGGCGCGGCGCGGGCACCTTCACGACTCGCCAGGGTCCGTCCGAAATCGTGCGGCTGTCGGCGATCGATTCCATCAAGGACCTGATCGAATGGCATGAGTTCAGGCTGGCGATGGAAAGCGAGGCCGTCGCCTTGGCCGCCGAACGCCGCACCGAGGCGCAGCTTGCCGACATCGTTCGGGCGCAGGGCGAGCTCGTGGCGCGGCTCGACGACGGGCGCGGAGAAATCGAGGACGCGGCGTTTCATCGCGCGCTCGCACTTGGTTCGCAGAACATCAAGCTGATCGATGCGGTCGGCGCGCTGACGACGCACTTCTTTCGCTGGAACAGGTTTTCGCGCGAGCGGGGCATCCTCAGTCCGGCCGAGCGCCGCGAAGTCATCACGATGGAGCACGGCGAAATCATCGCCGGGATCGCCGCGCGCAAGCCTGAACAGGCGCGGGCGGCGCTGCGCAGCCATCTGCTGAACGGCAAGGCGCGCGCGCTGAGCTCGATCAGATCCTGACGACGAAACGTAGAAAATAACATCAAGAAGCCGGGGAGGAACGAGCATGCAAACGTCGAACACCATCACACGACGCAACGCCCTGAAGGCCTCTGCTGCTGCGGTGGCGCTGCCATTTTTCAATCGGACGTCGCTGGGGCAGGCGCTTTCCGGCACCGCATCTGGACCTTCATGAGCGCGGAAGGACAGTCGCCGCGCGAGAAGGTCTTCAAGACATTGATCGATGAGTTTCGCGCGAAGAACCCGGGCGTGTCGATCGTCGTCGAGTCCCAGCCGTTCCAGGAGCTGGAGACGAAGTTCGTAGCGGCGTCCTCGCAGCAACGAGCGCCGGATCTGGTCTGGCTGCGCGATACGTTTCTCAGCCTGGTTGTCGACCGCAACGCGCTTGCCGATCTCGACCAGACGCTCTCGCCGGCGTTTCGCGCGCAGGCGCTTCCCGACATGTTCGACGTGTTTGTCAGGAAGTCGGTGTTCGGCGGAAAACGCGTAACCCTGCCGATCTGGCCGTCGCCAGCACAGATCATTTTCTACCGCAAGGACGCGTTGCGCGAGATCGGGCTCGATCAACCGCCGCTGAAGTGGGATGAGTTCGTCACCGCCGCTGCAAAAATGAGCACCGCCAACCGGTTCGGGCTCGGCCTTCCGACAAGCGACAACAGCGTCTCCGCCTTTATCAACATCATGTCGGGGTTCGGCCCGGAGATCTTCGATCCCTCGACGGGTCGGCTCGATCTTGCCGGCTCGCAAGCGCTCGAGGCGGCCGCAATCGTGCGGAAGCTGGTGGCGCAGAAGGCAATTTCGCGCACACTCCTGAATGCGATGGGTGACGATATCCAGGATCAGTTCGCGGCGGGTCGTTTTGCCATGTCGCAGGCGTTCGCGCCGCGCTTCCAGCAATTTCAGAGGATCGCTGCCGGCTACGATGCGAAGGAACTCGCGGTTTCGGCCTGGCCGTCGTTCGGTGCGCGTCCACCGGCTGTGCTGCTTGGACCTTACTGGACCATCGGCATGTCGGCGGCATCGCAGAACAAGCCTGCGGCCGCCGCCTTCCTCGAGTCGCTGTACACGCCGGACGCGTCCCTGAAGTGGGCGCAGAATGCCGGGCTGATCCCGGATCGGCGCTCGGTTCTCTCCAATCCATGGTTTGAAAGGCCAGAGGCGAAAACGACCGGTGACTTCTTCAAGCTGCTGTCGGGACCCGGTGCATTCGTGTTTCCGCAGCGCATTCCCGATATCACGAAGATCTTCACCGTGCTGAACAACTCCCTGCAGGAGTTGATCGGCACCGACGAAAAGGCAGAAGCGGTGCTGGGCCGGGCGAAGGCTGCGCTCGCCTGGTAGCTACGGGAAAAGCAGATGACGATGGCCCCCGGCGCCGCGGCGAATTATGATTCGCCAACGATCCTGCAAGCGTCGCGAACCAGGCAGCGCGTTGGAACAGCGCTGGTTGCGCCGGCGCTGGCCGTCGTCATCGCAATCAGCGTGCTGCCGTCGATCTACGGCTTCTACTCGAGTTTGCGAAAGATCTTCTTCTTCGCAGACGAGGGGTTCGTCGGACTTCAGAATTATGCCGATCTGTTCGGCGATCCGCAGTTCTGGCAGGCCATCAGCCGTTCGCTGGTCTTCACGTTTGGGGCGCTTGGCGTCGCGGTGCCGCTGGCCTTCTTTGCCGCGGTCATGATCCGAAAGCTTGGCGCGCGCGGACGATTGCTGCTGACGATCCTGCTCGTGCCATGGGCCATGAGTCCGATCGTGGTTGCGCTGCTCTGGAAGTGGATCCTGCTGCCGTCGCCCGGCGGATTGGTCGCGAGCGTTTTCATGGCTCTGGGATTTCCGCCGGCCAATCTGCTGTCCGATCCGGTCTGGGCGATGCCGTCGGTGATTGCGGTTACGGTGTGGCGGACGTTCGCTTTCGCCACCATCATTCTCACCGCCGGGCTCGGACAAATTCCAAACGATCTCTATCGCGCCGCATCGGTGGACGGATTGACCACGTTCGAGCAGTTCCGGAAGATCACGCTGCCGTTGCTCGCGCCATCGATTCTGATTGTCTTGTCAGTCCTGACGATCAGCTACTTCAACGAGGTGCAGGTGATCATCGGGTTGACGTCCGGCGGCCCGATCCGTTCGACGACCACGATGGGTTACCAGCTCTATCTGACGGGATTTGTCGAACTGAACCAGGGCAGGGGCAATGCGATCGCCGTCATCATGTTCCTGACCAACCTCGCCTTGATCGTTGGCTACGTCAAACTGCTCGGCGGCAAGCAGGACAAACGCTCATGAGGATTTTCTCGCGTGTCGGCGTTCTGATAGCCTCGGCCTTCGCCGGGATCGTGGTTCTCGGCCCCATCCTCTGGGCGCTCTCCACATCGCTGAAGCCTGACAACCGGATCTTCGCGGTCCCACCCAATCTCATTCCGACCGAGCCGACGCTCGCTCATTTCCAGCGACTGATTGCCGAAGGCGTCCACTGGAGCTTCCTGAACAGCGCGATCTATTCGGTGGCGGGCGTCTCGCTGGCGGTCACACTCGGCACGATTGCCGGCTATGCGTTCGTCAGATACCCGGTCAAGGGCAAGCGCGCGCTGCTCGTGCTGTTCATGGGCGCTATGGCGATCCCGAGTTTTGCCTTGCTGTTGCCCACACAGATCGCGTTCGTCAAACTGGGATTGTTCGACTCGCGGCTCGCATTGCCGTTGCTGTATGCTGCGCATGTGATCCCGTTCGCTGTCTGGATGACACGGGCGCATTTCGAATCCGTTCCGCACGAGCTGGAACAGGCGGCGCTGGTGGACGGCTACTCGCGCTGGGAGGCGGTCGTGAAGGTGATCCTGCCCGGCGCGCGTCCCGCCCTGATCGCGGCTGCGGCGTTCGGCTTCCTCTATTCATGGAACGACTACATCACGGCGACGACGATGATGGAATCGCCCGACCTGCGGACCTTGCCGGTCGCTTTGATATTCTTCCAGGGATTTCATGGTCGTGACTGGGGGGCGCTGATGGCCGGCGTCATCGTGGCGACAATTCCGCCGGTCGTGCTGTTTCTGGTCTATCGGCGCTATCTGATCGGCGGTTTCGCCGAAGGCTCAATCAAGGGATGACATGAGTATGCAGATCTCTGCCGCCTCAACGACCGACACGATCGCGCGATCGGTGCGCTTCGTCGATGTGGCCAAGCGCTACGGTGAGGTGACCGCCGTCGCAGACATCAACCTGGAGATCCGCCCCGGGCAATTCGTCACTCTGCTCGGCCCTTCGGGCTGCGGTAAAAGCACGACGCTCAACATGATTGCCGGGCTCGAACTGCCGACCGAGGGGCGCATCTTCATCGGCGATCGCGATGTCACGACAATCTCGCCCGCGGACCGCGACATCGCTATGGTGTTCCAGTCCTACGCTCTGTATCCGCACCTGACTATCTTCGAGAACATCGCATTTCCTCTGCGGGCGCGCCGGCGGCGGATAGCCGAAACCGACGTGGTGCGAAAGGTCGGCGAAGCCGCAGCGATCCTGGGACTGGAGCAGTTGCTCGGCCGCTTTCCCCGGGAGGTGTCCGGTGGCCAGCGTCAGCGCGTGGCGCTCGGGCGGGCCATGGTGCGCACGCCGACTGTCTATCTGCTCGACGAACCGCTCTCCAATCTCGACCAGCAATTGCGGGTACAGATGCGCTCCGAATTGAAGGATCTGCATCAGCGGCTCGGCGCGACGATGCTTTACGTGACCCATGATCAAGGCGAGGCACTGACGCTGTCCGACGTTATTGCAGTAATGTCGGCCGGGCGCATCGAACAGGTCGGCGCGCCCAAGGAACTCTATAGCCGCCCTGCAAACCTGTTTGTGGCGCGATTCCTGGGCGAGCCCGGCATGAACATCCTGGAAGGCCGGCTGAATGGCGGAAAGCTGGCGGGAAAGGGGCTCGCCTTGCCGCTGCCGCAGCGGCTCGCTGACCGGCAGGCCTCGACCGTCGCCGGAGTTCGGCCGGAAGACCTCGCTGCGGTTGATCCGGCGCGCGCGGCTCTGTTGGGCACGGTGCGAACCGTCGAATTCCTCGGATCGCGTAGTCTACTTCGCGCAGATGTCGGAGATCATCTGGTCTCAGCGTTTCTTGCTCCCGATCTGCGGTTTGCCGCCGGAGAGACGATCGGACTTTCGCCGATCGCTGACGATCGGGTCAGCTGGTTCGACATGGCCAGCGGCAACGCGATAGAAGACGATGCGCGTGCCGACCGCGCCCATCCGGGTCTGGCATCAAGCGCAGCCTGATAAAAGCAACTGAGTACGCGGGCGGAGGACTTCTGCATGAATACGATCGATCTGAAGGGGCGCGTTGCGATCATTACCGGCGGCGCGCGCGGGATCGGCTTTGCGGCGGCGCAGAAGATGCTTGCATCCGGTGCCTCTGTGGCGATCTGGGACATCGATGAAGCCGCGACCAGCAAGGCCGCGGCGTCTTTGTCTTCGGCGGGTAACGTTTACTTTGCGCGAGTGGAGTTGACCGACGTGGCATCGATCAAGGCCGCTACCGATGCTCTGATCCGCGATGCCGGCAAGATCGACATTCTCGTCAACAATGCCGGCATCACCGGCGGCAACGCGCCGACATGGGAGTTGTCCCCTGATGTCTGGCGGCAGGTGATCGAAGTGAATCTCGTCGCGCCGTACCTGACATGCCGCGCGATCGTGCCGCACATGATCGCTGCGGGTTATGGGAGGATCGTTAACATCGCCTCGATTGCCGGCAAGGAGGGTAATCCGAACGCGTCCCACTACTCGGCCTCGAAAGCAGGCTTGATCGGTTTGACCAAGTCGCTGGCCAAGGAATTGGCGACGAAGGACATTCTGGTCAACTGCGTCACGCCGGCGGCAGCGAAGACAGAAATGTTCGCGCAGATGAAGCAGGAACACATCGACTACATGCTGTCGAAGATTCCCATGAACCGCTTCCTGCTGGTCGAAGAAGCCGCCGCGATGATTGCCTGGCTGTCCTCGAAGGATTGCTCGTTTTCGACCGGCGCGGTGTTCGATATATCGGGCGGGCGCGCCGTCTACTGAAGATTAGATCACGCTACCGTCGTCGTAACTGTCGTCAAGGATTTCGAACCTAGGTGATTGATTTCATGTTGATCGAAACCTGACTCTAGATCAGCGGGTCCTCGAGCCCTACATCGCCTACGAAGCACCTGCGCCAAGCGGTCCTCAGTTGATGTGCGTCGTCGAAGCTGCGCGCTCGCCCCGCACGATGATCGCGACCGCGCACACATTCAGCGCGGCCGCAAGCATCATCGGCGCAGGATAGCCGCCGAACAATTCGTACAAGGTGCCGTAAAAGCTTGGCCCGATGGCCGAGCACAGGCCGATGGCCATGGCCGCCAGGCCATAGACTGCACCAAACGAGACGGAGCCGAATTCGCGTCTGACGATGATGGAAGGAAGCGTCGTGACGTTGCCCACCGTCAAGCCGTAGGTCAGGCTCGCCGCAATGATCAGGAACGGGCTCTGGGCGATCGAAAGCACGGAGAGACCGGCGGCGCCAACGCCGAGAACGCAGCATGCGACGACGCGCGGGTTCAACCGATCGACGTAGCGCGCAAGCATCATCCGGCCAAGAAAGGCTGCCACGGCGGTGGCCGACACGACCGCCGATGTGCCTCCGTTGCCGAGATAGGGCGCCATGTAACTCACGTGGTGAGTGAGGAAGCCTACCTGCACCAGAAAGGCGATTCCGAACGCCAGGGCGACGCTGCGAAACCGCCACGCCTTTGCTGCCTCCGCGCGCGTCCATACCCGCTGCAGCACTGCATCCGCGTGGCTGGTCGATTTAGCGCCATCCGGGACGAGGCCTATCTCCTGAGGGCGGCGGTGCAGGACGAAAGACAGCGGCAGCAGAACGGCCAGGCAAGTCGCCGCTGCTGCGAGCGTCGCCCGCAACAGGCCAAGCTGTTCGATTCCCAGCATGAGCAGCGGAACACCAAGGATCCCGCCCAAGCTTGCGCCCATCAGCGCGGTGGAAATGGCGCGCCCCTGATGCTTCTCGAACCAGGGCGCCAGCATCGTGGAGATCGCGGTTGATGACAGGAGGGCCCAACCCGCGCCCAGCGTTGTAAATGAGAGGTAGACTTGCCAGGGTTGATTAATCAGACCGATGCTCGCAACGCCGAGGCCGAGGCATAGCGCGCCGATACGAACGACTGCACGCGGCCCAAGTTCGCTCATCGCTGTGCCTACGAACGGCGAGGCAAAAGCGCTCACGAGATAAAAGCAGGTGATCGCCGTCGAGATCAGCCCGATCGGCCAGCCCCGCCGCTCGCTGACGGCATGCAGGTACACGCTGGCGCCAAACAGACCCAGCGACCAGGCGATCGAAGCGATGACAAAACAGGCTGCGACAATCCACCATCCATAAAAGACGGGGTTCGATGAGGGCGATTCCGCTTCTTGCATAAGGCGTCTTAGTCCAGCGAGCGCGCTGCGGCAAACCTCACGACCCGGAATTGGACGGGAAGTCGACCGAATTGGGTAAGGGCCCATTTAGATTCAGGCGGCACGCTGGAGCACCTGAGAACGCAGGAGGGCGGAATGCTCGAACGGCAACTGGCAATGAACGTCCAGACCTGGAATGCGCTGCAAGGACATGGCGTGACCGAACAAACGGATCTGAGGCTGGACTTCTCCTATGACGCTCCGACGCGTGCTGCGGGTGACAAGCTCGCAAAGCTCTTGCGGGAGGAAACGGACTACGACGTGGCCGAGCCGCTGCCCTCTGGCTCAGGCTTTGTCGTAACCGGAACGACGCAAACGACAAAGGTGTCTCTGGAGATCCTGAATCAGTGGGTGACCTGGATGGATGCCGCGGGTCGTCAGAGCGACGGTTGCGAGTTTGACGGCTGGGGCGCCCAGGTGCCGGCCAAAGTGTAAGGGCGGGAGGCTACGTCAAACGAAAGTCAGGAGCCGCCTCGGCGTGCGCACCATGATCGTGTCGATCTCTGCGTCGCTGTAGCCGCGCCGGCGCATCATCGGGATGACGTTGGCGAAGATGTGCTGATAGCCGTGCCCGCCATAACGCGTCAGGCGCGTGCGGTAGCAAATGTCGTGGCTGATGACGATGCGCTCCAGATGCCCGCGCGCGATCAGGGCTCGCATCAGCCGCAGCCGTACGGCGTCGTTCGGCATATCGATGTCGGAATGGGTATAGTAGGACTGCTCCATCCCGAACAGGTCGAACTCGATCACGCAGCCGGTATCGGCCAGTCGCAACAGCCGCGTCTCGTCGAAAATGGTTCGGTCGATATGGCTCATCACCATACGATCCATCAGCGCGCCCTGTTTGAGGAAGAAGTCGGCGACCTCCTGCGGCTGATCCTCGTGGCGCCCGGGGTGAACGTTGATGGCGGCTCCCGTCGCCTGTTGCGCGATCAGCGCGCCGCGCATGACGCGCCGCTCCAGTTCCGTCCAGGGCGCCTGACATCCGATCTCGCCGATGATGCCGGCGCGAACATCCGTTTCCCACGCGCCTTCCGTCACCTGGGCGATCATTTCCTCCGCGAAGTCTTCGATCGTGCGGGTGTCGTTCCGCCTGTCCTGATAGTCGTTAACGTAGTGACCGCATCCCATGACGATATGCGCGCCGCTCGCCTTCGCAATATCGACGAGACTGCGAGGATTGGGCTTCAGCCCGCCAGATGTCAGATCGACGATGGTGCGACCGCCTGCGGCGACCATCTCACGGACCTCTCTGGTGGCGATGTCCGCCTGGTCGAGCTTGTACTTGAGCGCCGAGGTTTTCTGCCCGTAGTTGATTTGCCAGCAGTTGCAGATGTCGATCTCGTCACCCTCGACGCCGGTCGCGGCGAGCCTGGGTGGCGTGATATCGCAGATGATATGCTCGTGCATCAGCGTCGATCCGAGCAGCGCGGGATCGATGAGGCCGAGCACCGTCTGCGCGCGGCCCTTGAGTTGAGATCTGTCAAGTCTCGGCATCTCGGTTATATCGCCCCGCTGATCTGCGTTGCCGTGCGGTCTAGTGGGCCACACGCTCCCATGTCTGCGTGTCGCCCGCCGACAAACGATCGACCGGCGCAAAGCCGCTGGCGCGCAAATGCTGTGCGAGCCGCGCGATGCCGTCCGTGCCGATCACGTCGGGATGAACCTCGACGACGAGCGCCCGCACGCCGGAGAGCGGGCAGGCCGGCAGTAGCTCTTCCTCCATTCCTTCGGTATCGATCACGAGAACCGAAGGCTTGAAGGTGCCAACGACGTCGGCAACAGATCGCATCGGGGTTGCGACCGTGCGGCCGTCAAACTGCCTGCGGCCGCTGGCGCCGAGCCAGCTGTCGGGGGAAATGCGCAGATCGAGCGTGCCGGCGTTGGCGCCAACGGCGGCATTGATCAGCTCGACGGGAAGCGCGTTCAGCGCAAAATTCTCCCGCGCGATCCTCGCGGCCGACGGATTGGGTTCGAACGCCAGCACATTCTCCGCGCCGACGATTTTTGCGGCGGTCAGTGCCACGAGGCCGACGCAGCTGCCGATTTCCAGCACGCGGTCGCCCTTGCGCAGAAGCTGTGATACCGCGCGCCGCTCGGGCATCTCGTAATCGCCGCGCACCAGCATCTGCGAGACATGTTTTGGGACGTCCTGCCGGTAGGCGATCAGCCGCAAGCCGTCGATCGTTACATGCCGCGTGCGCACGAGCCGGCGCAGCCTGTAGAGCCAGGCTGGGGTTCGTTGGATGGCAGGGGCGGCGGGCATGCAGGTGTCTTGGCCAGTGGTCGTGCGTCGGTCCGGAAAGCCTAACACAGCGCATCAGCGCCCAGGCGGTGTCAAGCCGACCCATGAAATATCTGCGGAAAACGGCACCGGCCGCCGGAACCAGGGCCGCGCGTGCGCCGTTGCACGTTCACCGAGGGGCGTGTGGTGCAAGAGGAAGTGCAATGTCCTTGTTGAAGTGGGCCCTGATCTTTTTCGTGATCTCGCTGGTGGCTGCCCTGTTCGGCTTTACTGGAATCTCCGAAGCCAGCGCCGATATCGCGCGCGTCCTGTTCTACATCTTCGTTGTCATCTTCCTCGTCCTGCTCATTCTCGGCGTGACGATATTCAAGAATGTCTCGGGATGATCGCGCGGCAGCGCGCTGACATGTCCGCTCAATGGAGGAGAGAATGGCGAAGAAGGCCAGCAAGCGGAAATATTCGAAAGGCGCGGCGAAGAAAGTGAAGAGCGCCATGAAGAAGCGCAAGGCCGGAACACTGCGCTCCGGGCGCAGCGGCAAAAAGGTCAAGAGCCGCAAGCAGGCCATTGCCATCGGCCTGTCGGAAGCGCGGCGTGCCGGCAGCAAGGTGCCGAAGAAGCGCAAGTCGAAGAAGCGGAAATCCTGACGAAAGCCGCCTTGATGGATATCCTCAGGCGGTCGGCTTCGGCGGGTGGGCGGTGCGCGGATGACGCTCGTGCAGGAACACCGCGAGATCGTGCCGGGCCTTTTCGTCGCTCGGCGCCGCCGTCTCGAACAAGGCTTCCTGGATGTCGCGCGGCAGATCCGGCCAGAGCTGCAGGGCGGTGCGACCGATAAGCTGGATGAAGGTGGTTTCGGTGTCGCTCATGGACAATACTTTCCTCGCGCGATCCATTCGGCCATAACGCCCGGAGCAACCGCCCGTTCCTTAGCCGAGCTGGCGCACGATCTCGTCGACAATTGCTTCCACGGATTTGTCGACCGCAACGACCAGCGCTTGCTCGCTTGCGTGAGGCGCCTCCAGCGCCGCAAACTGGCTGTCCAGCAGGTTTGCCGGGAAGTAGTGGCCCTTGCGCAGCTCGAGCCGGCTCATGATCAGCTCACGGCTGGCCTCGAGATAAATCAGCCGCACGTCCGGACGGCGGCCGATCAGGATTTGTCGATAGGCGTGCTTCAGCGCCGAGCAGGCGACCACAAATCCCTTGTCCGCCGAACGGTATGCGTCGATCTCCTCGGCAACACGCTGGAGCCACGGCCAGCGGTCATCGTCAATCAAGGGAATGCCCTGGCGCATCTTTTCGACGTTGCTCGCGGGATGGAACGCGTCGCCATCGCAAAACACCCAGCCGAGACGCGCTGCAAGCTGCTCCGCAACCGTGGTCTTGCCCACGCCGGACACACCCATGACGACGATCGCGCGCGTCGCTTCGCTCATTACTTTGGCGGCTCCTTGTGCCCCCCAAAGCCCTCGCGCATGGCCGAGAGCACCTTTTCCGCGAACGTGTGCTGCTGACGGGAGCGGAAGCGCGCGAACAGCGCCGCGGTCAGCACCTCGGCCGGCACCGCTTCGTCGACGGCCGCATTGACGGTCCAGCGGCCTTCGCCGGAATCCTCGACATGGCCGGAATAGCCATCGAGCGTGGTGTTGCGCGCCAGCGCCTGGGCGGTGAGATCGAGCAGCCACGACGGGATCACGCTGCCCCGGCGCCAGACCTCGGCGATATCGGCGATGTCGAGGTCGAGGCGATGCGCTTCCGGCAGCGCCTTGCTGTTGGCGTGCTTCAGGATGTCGAAGCCCTCGGCATAGGCCTGCATCAACCCGTATTCGATGCCGTTATGGATCATCTTGACGAAGTGGCCGGCGCCGTTCGGCCCGGCATGGATATAACCCTGCTCGACGCGGGGGTCGCGGCCCTCGCGGCCTTCGGTATGCGGGATGTCGCCGCGCCCGGGCGCCAGCGCGGCAAAGAGCGGGTCGAGCCGGTCGACGACCGCCTTCTCGCCGCCGATCATCATGCAATAGCCGCGCGTCAGCCCCCAGACGCCGCCCGAGGTGCCGACATCGAGATAGTGAATGCCGCGCTCGTGCAATTCCTTCGAACGGCGGATGTCATCCTGCCAGAAGGTGTTGCCGCCATCGATGATGACGTCGCCGCGCTTGAGCAGGCCGCCGAGCTCATCGATGGCCTCTTCGGTGACCCGTCCAGCCGGCAGCATCACCCAGACCGTACGCGGCGCTTCGAGCCGGCGCACAAGGTCGGCCAGCGTCACCGCGCCGGTGGCGCCTTCGGCAGCCAGTGCCGAGACCGCCTCCGCGCTCTTGTCGTAAACCACCGCGCTGAAGTTGCCGGCCTTTTGTAGGCGGCGGACGATGTTGGCGCCCATCCGCCCCAGACCCACCATGCCGAGCTGCATTTTTATCAATCTCCTGCCGAACCATGCGTTGACATTATCGGCCAATTCCCATGCACTTTGGAACGCATAAGATGGCTTAAGCCACACCAAGCTTGCGGACCATGCAAAGGGAGAGACGTCATGTGCCCGGCCGCCGGAGGCGTGGACCTTCATACCGCTTATCAGATGAAACCGTCGACCTACCGCAGCGAGCTGACCGAGGTCGGGCGCGGCAAGCCGATGGGCGAGTTGCTGCGGCGGTACTGGCATCCCGTCGGTCTCGCTGCCGATGCCGGCGATACGCCGCGCAAGGTACGCGCGCTCGGCGAAGACCTGGTGTTGTTTCGCGACCGCCAGGGCCGGCCGGGTCTCCTGCACGCGCGCTGCTGTCATCGCGGAACCACGCTTTACTACGGCAAGGTCGAGGACGACGGCATCCGCTGCTGCTACCACGGCTGGAAGTTCGACACGGCGGGGCATTGCCTGGAGCAGCCCTGCGAGCCGGACGGCGGCAGCTTCAAGGACAAGGTGCGCCAGCCCTGGTATCCGCTGGAAGAGCGCTACGGCCTGATCTTCGCCTATATGGGCCCGCCCGAGAAAAAGCCGGTGCTGCCGCGCTATGATTGCCTGGAGACGATGGACGAGGGCGAGTTCCTCGAGGCCGACGATTCATCGATCGGCGGCGGCGGGCCGGCGATCATCCCTTGCAACTGGCTGCAGCATTTCGAGAACGTCGTCGATCCGTTTCACGTGCCGGTGCTGCACGGCTCGTTCTCGGGCACGCAGTTCACCAACATGATGGCGTCGATGCCCGAGGTGACGTTCGAGACCAGCGGGCGCGGCGTCACGGTGCGCTCCGTTCGCAAGCAGGACGACGGCAAGGTGTTCTACCGCGTGACCGAGGCGGTGTTTCCCACGCTGCGCGTCGTGCCCAATCCGCGGGTCGCGCAGTTCGCGCGGGTGGAATCGATCGGCTGGGTGCTGCCGATCGACGACACCTCGTTCCGCATCTACGTCGCCGGCCGCGTCAAGCAGTCGGGCGACATCGGCCGGATGCGCTCGAAATTCAACGGCAAGTTCTGGTGGGACATGAACGAGGAGGAGCACCGCGCGTATCCCGGAGACTACGAGGCACAGGTCGGGCAGGGGCCGATCACGCTGCACTCGGAGGAGCACTTCGGTCAAAGCGATCGCGGCGTGCTGATGGTGCGCCGCATGCTGCGCGCGCAACTCGACGCGATCGAAGCTGGCAAGGATCCCGTCGGTGTCAGCTTCGAGGCGAGCGAGAAGCCGATTGCGCTGGAGGCCGGAAACTACATCAGCGAAAGTTAGTGGCGACATCACCCAACGTGATGATGCTTTTGCGCGTGTCTGCTTGTGCGCGCAGATGGCATTTCGTAGAACCAGCCGCAGCCATCGCTGGATCGGCGGTGTCCTTTCATGAAATCCGTACGCATCCGCAAATCCCAACCGACAAAGGGAACTGAAACATGAACATTGCCGTCACACCCCGCAGGACGAGCTATGGCTTGAACCCCGGCGACGAGCTGAACGATTTGCGCATGTCCGACACGGTCCGGCCGCTGTACGACCATGTCCGCATGTTCATCAAGGAGACGGTCGATCCGATGGCGTCGGAGTTTGCCCGGCTCGGCAAGGACAAGACCGACCGCTGGAGTTTTGCGCCCGGCCAGCTGGAGGTGCTGCAGAAGGCGAAGGACAAGGCCAAGTCCGAAGGCCTGTGGAACTTCTTCTTGCCCGACGCGGAGACAGGTGAAGGCCTGAAGAACCTTGACTACGCCTACATCGCCGCCGAGCTCGGCAAGAGCCCGATGGCGTCGGAGACGATGAACTGCGCGGCGCCCGATACCGGCAACATGGAGGTGCTGGAGCGCGTCGGCACCAAGGAGCAGAAGGAGAAGTGGCTGAAGCCGCTGCTCGCCGGTGAAATCCGCTCCGCCTATGTGATGACCGAGCCGAACGTCGCCTCGTCGGACGCGAAGAACGTCTCGACCACGGCAAAGCTCGTCGGCGACGAGTGGGTGATCAACGGCGAGAAATACTACATCTCCGGCGCCGGCGATCCGCGCTGCAAGATCATGATCGTGATGGTCAAGACCAATCCGGATGCAGCACCAAGCAAGCAGCAGTCGCAGATCCTCGTTCCGAAGGACACGCCCGGCGTCGAGATCCTCGGGCCGATGCATGTGTTCGGGCACGATCACGCGCCACGCGGCCACATGCACATCCGCTTCGACAACGTCCGGGTGCCGAAGGAGAACATCCTGCTTGGCGAGGGACGTGGCTTCGAGATTTCCCAGGTGCGGCTCGGTCCCGGCCGCATCCATCACTGCATGCGCACCATCGGCAAGGCGGAGAAGGCGCTGGACATGATGGTCACGCGCGGCCTGACGCGCGTGGCGTTCGGCAAGCAGATTGCCCACCTCGGCGGCAATCTGCAGATCATCGCGCAGGCGCGTTGCGAGATCGAGGCGATGCGGTTGATGGTGCTGAAGGCCGCCAAGGCGATGGACGTGCTCGGCAACAAGGAAGCGCGCGTATGGGTCAGCATGGTCAAGGCCATGGTGCCCGAGCGCGCCTGCAAGATCATCGACCAGGCGATCCAGATGCACGGCGCCACCGGCATCTCCCACTGGACGCCGCTTGCCGACATGTACACGGACGTGCGGCACCTGCGGTTCGCCGATGGTCCCGACGAAGTGCACTGGATGGTCGTCGGCCGCCACGAACTGAGCATGATGTAGGGTTCGGAAGGTCAAAATCTGGGCGGCCCGCCGGCTAGGACGGCGGGTCCGTTGCGGCTAGACTGGGCCTCGTCCAATCCGGCGAGGCCTTAATCTTGAGCGCACAGGAAGCCACAGCCGCCCGTGAAGCCGAGGCCGCGCGCTCGGGCCCTGCGGAAGACGCGCGGCTGCGCGCCGATATCCGCCTGCTTGGCCGTGTGCTGGGCGATACCGTACGCGATCAGGAGGGGGCACAGGTCTACGAGCTGGTAGAGAGGATCCGCCAGACATCGGTCCGGTTCCACCGCGACAACGATGAGCCCGCCCGGCGCGAGCTCGAAACCATCCTCGATGGCATGTCGATCGACGACACCCTGCGTGTCGTTCGCGCCTTCAGCTATTTCTCGCATCTCGCCAACATCGCTGAGGACCAGCAGAACATCCGCCAGCTGCGCGCGCAGGGGACGGCGGCCGCCTCGCTGCACATAGCGATCGCCCGTGCGCGCGAGGCCGGGATCGACACGGAACGATTGCGCAGCTTCTTCAACGCCGCGATCGTCAGCCCGGTGCTGACCGCGCATCCGACCGAAGTGCGCCGCAAGAGCACGATCGACCGCGAGATGGAGATCGCGGCATTGATCGACCGGCGCGAGCGGATGCAATTGACCGCCGCGGAGTTCGACGCGAGCGAAGAGCAGCTGCGGCGCACAGTGCTGACGCTCTGGCAGACCAACCTGCTGCGCCGGACGAAGCTCGGCGTGCTCGATGAAGTCGCCAACGGCCTGTCGTTCTACGATTATACGTTCCTGCGCGAGGTGCCGCGCATCCATTCGCGTCTGGAGGACGAACTGGCCTCGGCGACCAACGGGCCGGAGGCGCTTGCCTCGTTCCTACGCATGGGCTCGTGGATCGGCGGCGACCGCGATGGCAATCCGTTTGTGACCGGCGACATCCTGCGCGGCACGCTGCACCGGCAGTGCAGCCGCATCCTCGGCTTCTATCTGGAGGAACTGAACGAGCTCGGCGCGGAATTGTCGCTCGCGGCCAATCTTGCCGACGTCTCGGTGGAGCTGCGCGCGCTGGCTGAAAGCTCACCGGATTCCTCGCCGCAGCGTGCTGGTGAACCCTATCGGCTGGCGGTGAGCCGGATCTACGCACGCATGGCTGCGACCGCGATGAAGCTCAAGGTCGAGGTGCGCCGAGCGCCAATCGGGCAGGTGGCCGCCTATGCCGATGTGGCCGAGTTCCAGCGCGACCTCGATATCCTGCATCGCTCGCTGATCGCCAATCAGTCCGCGATCATTGCGCGTGGACGATTGCGTGCGCTGCGCCGCGCCGCCGACTGCTTCGGCTTCCATCTCGCCAGCCTCGATCTCAGGCAGAATTCCGCGGTGCACGAGCGAACGATCGCGGAGCTGCTCGAGAAGGCCGCGCCGGGCACCCGCTATAATGAGCTCGCGGAAGACGCGCGCATCGCACTGCTTGCGCGCGAGATCGCATCCGCACGTCCGCTGATCTCGCCGCACATCGCCTACAGCGACGAGACGCAGGGAGAGCTCGCGGTGTTCCGTGCGGCCGCGGAAGCGCATGCGGTGTTCGGCAGCCGCGCCATTCCCCAGTGCATCATATCGATGACCCGGGGCGTGTCGGATCTGCTGGAAGTCGCGCTGCTGCTGAAGGAGGCGGGATTGGTCGACCCGAACGGGACCAGCCGGCTCGATATCGTACCGCTGTTCGAGACGATCGACGACCTCCGCCATTGCGCGCACATCATGGACCGGCTGCTGTCGCTGGATGAATACCGGCGGCTGGTTGCGAGCCGCGGCAATGTCCACGAGGTGATGCTCGGCTATTCCGACAGCAACAAGGACGGCGGCTTCATCACGTCGGGCTGGGAGCTGTACAAGGCGGAGATCGAGCTGGTCGACGTGTTCGAGCAGCACGGCGTTCGCCTGCGCCTGTTCCATGGCCGCGGCGGTTCGGTCGGCCGCGGCGGCGGCCCGAGCCATGAGGCGATTCTGGCGCAGCCCGGCGGCGCGGTCGACGGCCAGATCCGCATCACCGAACAGGGCGAGACCATCTTCAGCAAGTACGCGAATGCCGAAGTCGGGCGCAGCAACCTGGAGATCCTTGCGGCGGCGACGCTGGAAGCAAGCCTGCTGCAGCCGCGCGAGAGCGCACCGCGCGAAGAGTACCTGAAGGCGATGGAGGAGCTGTCCGGCTTCGCCTTTGCGGCCTACCGCAACCTCGTCTACGAGACCGAAGGCTTCGTCGACTATTTCTGGGGATCGACGGTGATCAGCGAGATCGCCACGCTGAACATCGGCAGCCGCCCGGCGTCGCGCGCGAAGACGCGGAAGATCGAGGATCTGCGCGCGATCCCATGGGTGTTCAGCTGGGCGCAGTGCCGGCTGATGCTGCCCGGTTGGTATGGTTTTGGCAGCGCCGTCGAAGCCTTCGTGGCGAAGCACCCGGACAAGGGCGTCGCGTTCCTGAGCGAGCTCTATCGCGAGTGGCCGTTCTTCCGCATGCTGCTGTCGAACATGGACATGGTTCTGGCCAAGAGCAGCATCGCCATCGCCTCCCGCTATGCGGCGCTCGTGGCGGACGAGAACCTGCGCAACACGATCTTTGCGCGCATCCGCACCGAGTGGCAGTCATCGATCGATGCCTTGCTGAAGATCATGGGCCACACGCGGTCGCTGCAGGGTAACCCGCAGCTCGAGCGCTCGATCCGCAACCGCTTTCCCTACCTCGATCCGCTCAACCACGTTCAGGTCGAGCTGCTGCGTGCACACCGCGACGGCGGCAGCGACGAGCAGGTGCTCCGCGGCATCCACCTCACCATCAACGGAATTTCCGCGGGGCTCCGCAACAGCGGCTAACTCACGTTCTCGGCACGGCGCGCCTACGCGTCGCGCGGCACGACCCACGAGCCGCCGACGGCGAAGACGTTCGGCAGCGCCAGATAAGCTGCGGCGTTCGACTGATCGACGCCGCCGGTCGGGCAGAATGTCACGTCCTGCAGCACCGGTGCGACCGCCTTCAGAAAAGCGATACCGCCCGATGGTCCGGCCGGGAAGAATTTCAGGTGATCGAATCCGGCGTTGCGCATGCGCATCGCCTCGGACGGCGTGGCGACGCCGGGTAGCCATGCATGCCGTCCGGCACGGGCGGCCGCGACCAATTCTCTCGTCGAGCCCGGAGAAACAAGGAATTTCGCTCCGGCGTTGCGCGCGTCGTCCATCTGCTGTGGCGTGAGTATCGTGCCGGCGCCGACGACTGCGTCGGGCAGGGCGCCGGAAATCGCACGGATGCAGTCCAGCGCGCGTGCCGTTCGCAGCGTGACTTCGACGGCCGGCATGCCGCCGGCGACAAGCTTTTGCGCAATGCGCACCGCCTGATCCGGGTCGTCGAAGGTCGCCACCGGAATGATCGTGGCGCCGCGGAATATCTGGCTGAAGCTCATCGCAGAAGGGCCCTGTTACCGGTGAAAGGTCGCCCAATCAGGCCCACGACGCCAGCGCTTTCTTGACCGTCTCCGCGTCCGGAATAGGCGCGACCGCACCGAAGCCGGTTGTGGAGATTGCGGCAGCCACGGCAGCGTAGCGGCCTGCGGCCGCAAGAGCGTCGCCGGCAAGCAATCGAGCAACGAACGCTCCGCCGAACGTATCGCCGGCGCCGGTGGCATCGACCGCCGTGACCGGGTAGGGGTCGATGCGATGCCGCTCGCTGGGGCTCGCCACGATCGTGCCCTTCTCGCCGAGTTTCAGCGCGACAATCGGCGCGCCGCGCGCCAGTGCGAAATCGACGAGGGCATCTGGGTCGTGAATGCCGGTCAGCATCGACAGGTCATCGTAGGACGGCAGGCTGATGTCGCAGAGGCTCATCATATCGGTGATGACAGCGCGCGCCCGGTCCCTCGGCCAAAGTCTGAGCCGCAGGTTGGTGTCGAACGACACCATCCGCCCGGCAGCCTTGGCGGCCTCGACTGCGAGGTAACAGGCGTCGCAGGCGCTCGTGGAGACGGCCAGGCTGATGCCGGAGATGTGGAGGACCTTGGCGCTGGCCACATAGTCGCGGTCGACGTCGGTCACAGCGAACCGGCTTGCCGCCGATCCCGTGCGGTAGAAGTGGAAGGCGTGTCCGTTCTCGCCGTGGGTGACGAAGTAGATGGCTGTCGGCGCCGTGCGGTCGATCTTGACGGCGCCGGCGTCGACGCCCTCGGCGCGCCAGAGCTCGAGGAACATGCGGCCGTAGGCATCCTCGCCGAGCGCGGTTACGTAGCCGGTGCGCGCGCCCTGCCGCGCGGCGGCGATGATGAAGTTCGATGTGTCGCCGCCATACCCTTGCAGATACTGGGTGGAATGCTTGCCGCCGGTCTGGTTGAACTCGATCATCGGTTCGCCGATCGCGATGATGTCAAGCGCCATGGCTATCGGCCCGTCTGTTAGTGAACGAAAGTTCCGCCAAGCTCGTCCTCGATATGAATGCGGATGATGTCGGCAAACGTCCTCTCCGCGGCGGCGAAGCCGAGCTTGATCGCGCGGCTGGCCTCGAAATTCTGCGGCCAGCCGCCGACGATGGCCGCGATCGCTTCATCCGGCTCGCGCCTGATGCGTGCAGCCACGGCCGGGCCGGCAACCGCCGTCAGCGCCGCAATCTGCTCTGCGACCGTCGCCGACAGGCCCGGCATGTTGAAGTTGCGTCGCGGCCCGATCGCCTCATTGTCGAGCGTCGCCGCATGCATAAGGAAGCCGATCGCCGACCGCGGCGAGGCGTGCCAGTGGCGGACGCTCTCCGCCACTGGGAGGATCGCGTGCTTGCCGGCGAGGGGCTCGCGCAGGATGTTGGAGAAGAAGCCCGATGCGGCCTTGTTCGGCAGCCCCGGGCGTACACAGATGGTCGGCAGGCGGATGCCAATGCCATCGAGAAAGCCGCGCCGCGTATAGTCGGCGAGCAGCAGTTCGCAGATCGTCTTCTGGGTGCCGTAGCTCGTCAGCGGCGCGCTCAGGAACTCGTCGCTGATGGCAGATGGAAACGGCGCGCCATAGACGGCGATCGATGACGTAAAGACAAGCCGCGGACGGTAGCTGCTGAGCGCGCGGATGGCTTCGAGAAGATACCGCGTTCCGTCGAGGTTGATGCGGTAGCCCTTCTCGAAATCGGCTTCGGCCTCGCCGGAGACGACTGCCGCCAAGTGAAAAATGACATCGGGGCGCGCCGCGACGAGCTTCGCCGCCGCGTCCACGCCGACGAAGTCGCCGGTCCGGACCTCGGCCGGGAAAGGGGCGGCTCCGGCCTGCGCCGGCACCACGTCATGCAGCGTGAGGCGCGTGATGTCGCGCTGGCCGAGGCGTCCATCCCGCGACAGCCGCTCGGTCAGTTTGCGCCCGATCATGCCGGCGGCGCCAAGAATGAGGATATGCAAGGGATGAACTTTCGTCAGTTGCAGGCTCAGCCCCGCATGTCGCTTTGCTCATGCGGGCTACTGGAGTGTGCGGCAATCACCTCACGTCGGCAACAGTGGCTTCACCCGTTGTCCCAGCGACGCCATCGCGTCCTCGACCTTCTTCAGGCCGAGCACGGCGGCTTCGACCTCTTCCTTGAAGAAGTCGCCGGCGCGGGCGGCCTCATCGAACGCCGGGAGCGGCACGCGTGCCACCTTCAGCACCCGCCGTTCTTCGTCGGCATAGGGAACCTGGGTGCGGAAGCCCGCATCCTCGTAGGTCGAGTTGCGCACCGGGCCGTTGCCGTTCAGCGCGGCGCCGAGCGTCGCCGGCTTCGTCAGCATCGCCTTGATGAAGCTCCAGGACAAATCCTTGCGCTTGGCGTTCTTCGGGATCACCAGCCCCCAGAATTCCACCTTCGCCGGTGCGACCGCGTATTTCGACTTGAGGCTCGCCGAGATCGGCACCGCGACAGTCTTGATCTTGCCGGAGAACTGGCTCTTCTGCGGATCGTTGTAGATGCGGTTGCGGCCCATGCTCTGCAGGCTCATGGCGGCGCGGCCCTGCTGCATCCAGACGTTGACGTCTTCCGGCGACAACGTCGCGAAATTGCGCGGGAAGGCCTTTGCATCGAACAGGTCGCGCAGCAGCTTCACCGCGTTCAGCATCGGTGGCTGGTCGCCAACATACTTGAAGTCGGGCGTGATGAAGTCACCATCCCATGCGCGCGCGATGTCGATGACGTTCGGATAGGTGACGCCCGGCGTGACCAGGCCGACCACAGGCGGGCCACCGTCGCGCGGGCCGCTGCATGCCTTGGCCATCGTCACGAGTTCCTCGATGGTCTCGGGCGGCTTGCTGAAGCCTTTCTCGGCGAGCAGTTGCTCGTTGTAGTGCAGGCCGGAGGAAGCGTGGCGGAAGGGGATGGCGACCAGCTTGCCGCCGACCTTCATGCCGTCCATCAGCCCCGGGAACACATCGTCCGGCGCCTCGATCGGATCCTTCTTCATGTATTCGTCGAGCGGCTCGAAGAGCTGCGAGACGCGCGGTGCGGCCTGCGTGTTCAGGAGGAAGCCGACATCGACGGTGGTCTCGTTCAGCGAGGCCTCACGGAACAGCCGCTCCTGCAACGGTCCGGTGTCGAAGGTGGTCCACTGCACGGCGACGCCGCTCTGCGCCGACCATGGTTTCGTGATGTCGCCGCCCTGGCTGCCGGTCGAGACAGTCTGCATGACGCGATGGCCGAACACATTCAGCGGTCCGCCGGCTGCCTGGCCGTGCGCGCGATGTGGCAGCGTTGCAAATGTGGACAGGGCAGCCGCGCCACCCAAAAATCTGCGTCGATCGAGATAGGTCATGGTCGTTCCTCCCTCGGCTTGTTTTTTCTGGCATTGCGGCCGCCGCGGCCGCTCGCCTGTTGCAACGGAAAGATCTCCTGGATCGCATCCTGCGCCGCCTCGAAGTGGTGCTCCATGGCGCGGAAGGCCGCATCGCCGTCGCCGGACTTGATCGCCTCGACCACCTGGAAGTGCCGGTCGAATGTCTCACGCCATTCGGCCCGCGGCCGTTTGCGGCGCGCGTTGAACATCTGCATCACGTCTTGCAGGATCGGCCGTAGTCCGCGCATCTGCAGGCGCAGCAGCCGGTTGCCCGACATCTCGGCGATGGTCTCGTGGAAGTCGAGGTCGGCCTCGATCCAGGCCGGGATGTCCTGCACCGCAGCCTGCATGCGTTTGAGAATGGTATCGAGCCGCGCGACGCCGTCGGCAGTCTGCCGGATGGCGGCAAGGCGCGCGATCGGCGGCTCGAGCAGGCGGCGCATCTCGACGGCTTCACCAAGCCCTTCCTTGTTGGCGCGCACCGCAAAGCGGAAGAAGCGGCCGAGTGGTTCCGCATCGAGGCTGCGCACCCGCGCTACCTTGCCCTGCTGGATCTGGATCACGCCCATGGCCGCGAGGTCGCGGATCGCTTCGCGGGCGATCTGCTTGCTGATGCCGCACGCAGCCGCGATCTGGCCTTCCGACGGCAGCGCATCGCCGGGTTTCAGCCGTCCGTCGAGAATGGCCTCGCTCAGCCGCTCGATCACCACCTGGCCGAGCCGCATGGGGATGATCTCGGCCGGGCCGAACAAATCGCTCGCATGGTCGCGCCGTGCGTTCAGGGCCGTCATTGCCACCTCCACCTTCGCAATCATGGTCCCGGCGGCCTCCGATTGCAACTAAGAAACTTATCGGATAGGTAGGTACGAGGGCCGCGTTTGGCGGGAGGTTCAGTTGGCTGCCGATGTCACGGATCAAGGCGCACCGGTTCTGATCGAACGCATCGTCCTGCACCCCTTGCGCGCGGTGCTGCGCAAGGTGCAGCGCACCTCGCAGGGCGACTTTCCGGCGATCGAGATCCTCGTTGCCGAGGTGCATGGCGCCAACGGTCTCGTGGGCTGGGGCGAGGGGCTTTGTCGGCGGGGCGTCAAGGGTTACGCAACGCTCGCCGAAGAGATCCTGGTCCCGCCGCTATTGAAGCAGGATGCGCGGGACCGCCGACGGCTGTGGAAGACGATGCGTGCAACGCTGACCGGCCGTCCCGGCGGGCAACTGGTCGAGGCTATCGCGGCGATCGATATTGCACTGTGGGACCTGGTCGGGCGCAGCTGCAATCAGTCGGTCGCCTCGCTGCTCGGCGGCATCGGCCGTAAGCGGGTGCCGGCATATGCCTCCTCCATCAACTGGCTCGACGATGCGACGGCGGAAGCCGAGATCGCCTCAGCGCTCAGTGCCGGCTTTCGTGAGATCAAGGTCAAGACCGGCATGCCGGTCGACGCAGCGATTGCCCGCGCCAGGCTCGCGCGCCACCTCGCCGGCGACGAAGTGGCGCTTTATGTGGATGCCAACTGGATCTACGACGTGGACGACGCCATGCGCGTCGGCCGCGCGCTCGCCGACCTCGACTACGGCTTCTTCGAGGAGCCGATCGTGCCGCACGACCGCGCCGGCTACGCAAAGCTCGCGCAGCACCTGCCCATTCGCCTCGCCGCCGGCGAGAGCGACTACGTGGCAAGCGATGCGCTCAACCTCCTTGCCGACCGTTCGATCGGCCTGATCCAGCCGGACGTCGCGCGCTCGGGCGGGATCACCGAGACCTGGCGCATCGCCGAGCTGGCGGCGGCGTTCCACACCGCTTACGCGCCGCATGTCGGCTGGTCTGGCGGCATCTGCGTTGCCGCCAGCCTGCAACTCGCCGCGGCAGCGGAGACCACGCGCACCTTCGAGTGCATGGTCTATGAGAATCCGCTGCGCGATGCGTTGGCAAAGACGCCGGTCGGCGAGGCCTCCAGCCTGGTCGATGGGCAACTGGCCGTGCCGCAAGGCCCTGGTCTCGGCATCGAGATCGACCGCGATGTCCTCGCTAAATACCGTGTGACGTAATGGACGCGACGCGCGGCAACCTGTCGGCGTTCGGCCTGATCGCGCCCGTGCAGCTGATGCTGGGCCTCGTCATCTTCGTTCCGGCGCTCTACGTGATCTGGCTGAGTTTCCAGCAGTCGACCTTCGGGCAGAACGCGGTCTTCGTCGGCACGGATAACTACGCGCGGGTGGTTGCCGATCCCTATTTCTGGCGGGCGCTGCTCAACACCATCATCATTGTTGCCGTGGTGGTGCATGTGGAGCTGGTCGTCGGCCTTGGTGTCGCGCTGCTGTTCGCCTCGGGCGTGCCGTTCCGGCCGATCATGCTGGCGATAGCGCTCGCGCCTTACGCCGTCAGCGAAGTGTCGGCGGTGGTGATGTGGCGCTTCCTGTTCGACCCCGACGTCGGGGCCGCGACGCAGGTGTTGCGCGCGCTCGGCCTGCCGATCATCGAGTGGTCGGTGCAGCCGTCGCACGGGCTGACGCTGGTCGCGCTGCTGTCGATCTGGCTGCACCTGCCGTTCACCTTTGTGATCCTTTACTCTGCGCGGCTTGCGATCCCCGGCGAACTCTATGAGGCCGCGACCGTCGACGGCGCGACGATCTATCAACAGTTCCGGCGGATCACTTTGCCGCTGCTGATGCCGGCGATCCTGATTGCCATGCTGTTCCGCTACATCTTCGCGTTCCGCCTGTTCTCCGAAGTCTGGCTGCTGACCCAGGGCGGGCCCGCGCGCACCACCGAGGTCCTGGCCGTCTACCTCTATCTGGAAGCGTTCCGTTACAACGCCTTCGGCGTTGCCGCTGCGACCGGCTGGCTGCTGGTGCTGGCGTCGCTGATATTGGCCCTTTGGTATCTGCGCCGCCTCTACAGGGAGATGTTTGCGACCTATGCGTAGCACCGGCATCCTCGGCAGCATCGGCAAGGCGATCGCTCTCGCGCTGTTCGCCGCGTGGTCGCTGGTGCCGATCATCATGATCGTGATGTCGTCGTTCAAGGCGGACCGCGACATCTTTGCGGTGCCGCAACGACTGCTGTTCACGCCGACATGGGTTAATTACGAGACGCTGATCCTGCGCTGGGGCGATTTCTTTCGCGCGCTGTTCAACAGCCTGATCGTCACCGCCGGCGCGACCGTTCTCGCCATCGCCGTCTCCACGCTCGCCGGCTATGCCTATTCGCGTTACCGCGGTCGCACGCTGGCTTTCAGCGCATTCTTCCTCATCTTCATCCGCCTGATCCCGCCGATCGTCATCACGCTGCCGCTGTTTCCAGCCGTCAATGCGCTGGGCCTGAGCGACACGCATCTGGTGCTGATCATCCTCTATGCGACGTTCTTCGTGTCGCTCGGTACGCTGGTGATGCGCACCTTCATCGACCAGATTCCGCGCGAGCTTGATGAAGCGGCGAGCGTCGACGGCGCCACGCAAACGCAGATCATCCGCCGGATCGTGCTGCCGTTGTCGGCGCAGGGGATGGTCGCGGTAGCTGTGTTCGTCATCGTCTTCGCCTGGAACGAGTTCCTGTTCGCCTTCATCTTCACCGCGACACGGGCCAAGACCGCGCCGCTGGTGATCTCGGAGATGATCGGCGCTGTCGAAGGTGTCGAGTGGGGCGTGCTGTTTGCGGCCTCCACCGTGCAGCTTGTTCCCGTCCTGTTGTTCGTCGTCCTCGCCCAAAGACATCTCATCGCCGGTCTCACGGCCGGCGCGACCAAGGGGTAGACCATGCCGAGCGTTTCATCCGACGACCTGCGCCGCGCCATACAGCTTGCCGATCCACGGCTGAGCCGCTTCGATCCGTTGCCGCGGATCATCTGTTTCGACGATTTCGATAGCGGCTTCTGCGGCTGGACCCAGCTTGTCGGCAACTACGAGCACAATCTCGATTCGATGCTGCCGGGATATGCCCAGCACTCGCAGTCGATGCTGTCGACGCTCCCGACCTGGGATTTCGGCAGCCACGGCAGCGCGGACGGAAGCTACGCGCTCAAGATCGCGGCGAAGCCGCGCAAGGGCGCCCAGAACGTCTCGATCAAGCGACTGACCTTCCGCAAGCGCGGGCCGATCCGCATGGAATTCTATTTTACCTTCAAGCCTGAAGCGAATGAGCTGCGGCTGTCGGAGACCGACGTGCGCTCTGTCGGCTTCCTCTACGACCTGCAGACCGGCGACGGCGATGCGGACGCCTGGCGGGTCATGCCGCATCTTCGGTTTCTCAACGCGCTCGACGGCCAGCACCTGCAGAAGTGGCAGTTCAAGCGCAAGACCACGCCGTTCAAGAACCTCGGCACCGAGAACAAGACGATGACGCACTATCATCTGTCGCCGGACGACTGGGAGGACATCCCCGGCGGCGCACAGAGGCTCTGCTACAACGAGATCCCGACGAAGATAAACTGGCACTACGGCTGCTTCGACTTCGACCTTGCGACGATGCAGGCGACCAGCTTCCGCTGCAACGATCGCGTGTTCGACCTCTCGACCTACGAGCCGATCCGCATTCCGGCCATGCGCAATCTCTGGTGCATGCTCAACTTCGGCTTCTTCGTCGAAAGCGACACCGACAAGCGCTCGTTCCTGTATCTGGATTCAGTCTGCCTTTCGGGAGATTTCTGATGCTGCCGGAGAGTCAATCAGCCGTCGTTGCCCGCAACGAAACCTGGACCGGTCAGGCTGCGACCGAACCTTACGAGGCGGGCTGGGCGCGCGAAGCCATCATCTTCGTGCGCGCGCTGAAGGCCGCAGGCGCGGCGGGCCGCGCTCTTGTCGAGCTGTCGCCGGACGGCATGAACTGGGCGGCGGAGGGGACCACGTTTGCGCTGCCCGACGACACCAACAAGGTCACCTATGCCCGGGTCGCGCAGTTCGGCAACTGGCTGCGGATACGTGCGGAGGTGCCGCAAGGCAGCTCGGTCACTGTCGTCGTGACGATCCACGTCAAGGCGTGATGGCGCATAGCCGGTCCTCTTCGCAGTTTGAAATCGTTCTAATCGACTCTGCGCGCGATTTGAAATCGTTCTAATCCGCTGCCGTTGCTCTTTGTGTACCGCGATGCGTTTGGCATAAGTCCAGCTCCGCGGTTGAACTGAATGACTCAAGTCCATCATCCCATCATTGAACAGTTTCGGATCCTTGCTGCGGACGACAGCGTGTCGTCGTGTGCGACGGCCCTCGCCTATGGCAGTCTCGGCGCCTCCCGTCGCGCGCTGGGGGCGCTGCGCTACGCCTGGAACGCGCCGTGACGTCGTCGCGCAAAGCCTTCCGCAAATGGAGCTGGGTCCACAAATGGTCCAGCCTCATCTGCACTCTGTTCATGCTGATGCTCTGCATCACCGGTTTGCCGCTGATCTTCCATGAGGAGATCGACGAGCTGCTGCATGAGCAGGTGAAGGCAGCCGAGGTGCCGGCCGGCACGCCGAAGGCCGATCTCGACCGCGTCGTCGCCAATGGCATGGCGCGCGAGCCCGGGCAGGTGGTTCACTTCCTCATCTGGGATCCGCACGAAGAGAACTCGCTTCTGCTGAGCGTCGGCAAGTCGCTGGATGTCGATCCGTCGACCAACCGCTTCGTGCGCGTGGACGCGCATACCGCGGCGTATCTCGATTCGCCGGACGTCACCGGGCGCTTCACCTACATCATGTTCAAGCTGCACGCGGACATGTTTGCCGGTCTGCCCGGAAAGCTGTTTCTCGGCCTGATGGGAATCCTGTTCTGTGTCGCGATCGTCTCGGGCATCGTCGTCTATGCGCCGTCGATGCGGAAGCTCGCCTTTGGCACCTATCGCGGCGATCGCAGCCGCGTGGTGCGCTGGCTGGACGTCCACAATCTCGCCGGCATCGTCCTTGTCCTGTGGGCGCTGGTGGTGGGCTTCACCGGCGTCATCAACACCTGGGCCGACCTCGTCATCAAGATCTGGCAGTATGGACAGCTCGCGGAAATGACGGCGAGCTATCGCGACAAGCCGCTGGTCACCAATCTGTCGTCCGTCAACGGCGCGATGCGCACCGCGCTTGCTGCGGAGCCGGGAATGAAGCCCGGTTTCGTCGCCTATCCCGGGACGATCCTCAGCAGCAAGGCGCACTATGCGGTCTTCCTGCGCGGCAATACGCCGGTGACGTCGCGTATGCTCAAGCCCGTGCTGATCGACGCTGAGAGCGGGCAGGTGACCGACAGCCGCGACATGCCGTGGTACGTGTCGACTCTGCTGCTGTCGCAACCGCTGCATTTCGGCGACTACGGCGGCATGCCGCTGAAGATCCTCTGGGCTGTCCTCGATATCTTCACGATCGCGGTGCTGTGGACCGGGGTTTATCTCTGGTTCCGCCGGCGGCGCACGGCCAGCACGATCTCACGCATGATCAGCCTGTCGAAGGTGTCGCGAAAGGCGGTGCCGGCGTCATGACGGAAACAACCAACACGACGGAGCGGCAGTCCCTGTCGCAGATGTTTTCCATGCCGGCTGCGCTTGCGGTCCTGAGCGCGGTGGGGCTGGTGTCGGCGCTGGTGGGGGATGGAACGTGGGACGTTCTGTCCTGGCTCACGCTAGCGGCGCCGGCTGCAGTTCCTGTGTACTTCATCGCGCGCGGGCGCAGCTGATCGCTCATCCGCGTTGCGCGCCATTCGCGTCGAGGCTCGCCATGACCGGCACGCTCGTTCAAAGCGACCATCCTTTTCCGTGAAGGCCTGGAGGCGATGCTCGTCATTGCCGCGCTGGCTGGCTATCTCGACAAGGCAGGCGCCGCGCACCGCATCAAGGCGCTCTATCTCGGCGCGCTTGCCGCTGTTGTCGCAAGCTTTGTCGTCGCCTGGATCTTTGCGGTCTACAATGCGGGCCAGCACGACGACACGTCGGAAGGCATTGTCATCGTGCTCGCCTCGGCGCTCATGCTCTATGTCAGCGGCTGGTTGATGCTGAAGCAGGATCCGAAATCGTGGAAGACCTTCATCGCCGGTAAGGCCGATCAGGCGCTGGCAAGGGACACCGCCTGGGCCGTGGGTGCGCTGGCCTTCCTGTCGGTGTTTCGGGAAGGGGCCGAGACGGTGCTGTTCATCACGGCGCTGGCGAACACCGAGGGCGGCTGGACCCTCGGCATCTTTGCCGGCCTGATCGTCGGCGCCATCCTGCTCGCGGTGCTGTTCGTGCTGCTCAATCGTCTCGCGCGACGGGTCCCGCTGCGGCCACTGTTCGTCATCACGTCGGCGTTCCTGTTCCTGATGGCGCTCAAGTTCATCGGCGACGCCATCCAGGAATTCCAGGAGCAGAACTTCATCCCGGCGACGCCGCTGCAAGGTGGCGCATGGCTGGAGACGATCGGCCTCAATCCCACCGTGGAGGCGCTGACGATCCAGATCCTGGTCGGCATCTTCGTGATCGCAGTGTTTTCGCTGGTGCGGCGCGAGCAGGTCCTGTCGCTGCAGCGACTTGTCGAGGCCCACGGCTAGAGCATGATCCGGAAAAGTGGATACCGGTTTTCCGAAAAGATCATGCTCCAAACAAGAACATGGAGCGTGATGGCGATTCGAAGAAACGCTATCACGCTCTAGCAGCTACGGAGTGCTCGGCGGGCCGATGCGGAGATTGCTTGTCGCAAGCTGCACTTCCCGCAGGAAGGCAAGAAGGGCGGCAAAGAAAGCCAGCATCGCGGCGACGAAAAGCGACGCGATCAGCAGACCGAGGCCAGTTTCGAAGAAGGCACTGGCAAACAGCGCAACGATGACGCTGCAGATCATGAGCGCGCACACGACACAGAGCGCCAAGGCGGCGTAGATCAGCCGGCAGCGGCGCGCCTGGAGGTTCAGCTCGAAGCGCAGCAGGTCCTGCTCGGCTGCTCCCGCGGTGGCATAGCGCGCCTCGAACACGCGGGCGCGATCGACGGCGCGATGCAGGCGGACGCTGAGGACGTTCAGCATTGCGCCGACTCCGGTCAGGAGAAACACCGGCGCGACCGACAGCTGGATCACATGACCGATCTGGGTGACGTGGCTTGCCTCCATGTCAGCGCGTGACGTTGGCGCTGCGTTCCGGCACCCCGAACTCGCGCCGGCAGACGTCCGCAAGCGCGGCGACGCCGTCGCGGATCGCCTCAAGTGAAGGACTGGCGAAGCAGAGCCGCAGGCGGCTCTTCGCGTGAACGGCATCGACCGACCACTCGGGCCCTGGATTGATGGCGACACCTGCGGCCAGCGCCGCCTGCCGCAGCTTCATTGTATCGACATTGTCCGGCAGCCTCACCCACAGGAAGATGCCGCCCTTCGGGTCGTCGAACTCGGCTGCCGTACCGAACTGCTCGGCGAGCGCGTCCATCAGCGCTTCGCATTTTTCGCGCAGGCCCGTTCGGAGCTTCTGCACATGGCCATCGAAATGGACGGGGCAGAATTCGGCCAGCGTCAGCTGCTCCAGCGCGCCGGAGCCTGCGTCCGTCTTGATCGAAAGGACGCGCGACAGCACGTCCCAGCTCGCAACGATGTAGCCGACGCGCAGCGCCGGTGCGACCGACTTCGAGAACGAGCCGATGTAGATCACATTGCCGCTGCCGCTCATCGCATAAAGCGCCGGCGGGCGGTTGCCGTCCCAGACCAGGTCCGCATAGCAGTCGTCCTCGAAGATAGGCACGCCATAATCGTCTGAAAGCTTCAGCAGCTCGCGGCGGCGTGCCTCGCTCATGATGGTGGCGGTCGGGTTCTGCACGGTCGGGATGGTGTAGATGTATTTCGGCCGCACGCCGCGCTGCTTGAGATCGGCGAGAACGTGCGCGACCACGTCGGTCCGCAGCCCGTCCCGGTCGAGCGGAATGCCGATCGGCGTCACGCCGCGTCGCGTCAGACGGGTGATCGATCCCTCATAGGAATCCTGCTCGATCAGCACCGTGTCGCCGGCCTGGGTGAAGACGCCGTTGATGAGATCGAGGCCCTGCAGCGATCCCGACGTGATCAGGATGTCGTCGGTGCTGCAGGCAATGCCGGCATCGTGCTTGAGCTTGCCGACGAGAAACTGCCGCAGCGGCAGGTAGCCGAGCGGACCGGTGAGCAGGTTGTAGGTCGAGAGGTTCTTGCCTTCGCGCTGCAAGACGCTGGTCGCGGCCGCCAGCAGCTGATCGACCGGAACCTGCTCCGCGTCGCCGTTGCCGCCGATGAAGTGATACTTGGCGAAGCCGCCCCATTTGGCCGTGGGCGGCGGAAGGTTGCGTGCGAAGAGGGGACCGAAGTCGAACGCTGCTCCGGGTGCGTTCGCTGCGCGTGAAACGGCCTGACTCATGATTTTGCTTCCCTATACGCGCGCGAGAATAACCTTCAAGCCGTCCTTCGGCTTCGGGATCGGCCACATCTGCCACTGCGGCTGGTAGCCGGGCTCGAGCGAGACGCTGAGGTTCTTGAGGAAATGGAACGCGAAGCATTTTGCCTGCATGTAGGCGAAGTGCAGGCCGAGGCACATGTGCGCGCCGCCGCCGAACGGCACCCAGGCGAAACGATGACGCCCGCGCTGCGCTTCGTCGGTGAAGCGCAGCGGATCGAACCGATCCGGCTCGGGCCAGACCTCCGGCATATGGTGCGTGAACAGTGGATTGACGCCCACCAGTGTGCCCGCAGGGATGGCGTAGTTGCCGAAGAAGAAGTCACGGGTGGCGCGGCGCGGCATCGACGGCACCGGCGGCTTCATGCGCATACTTTCCTTGAACGCCATCTCGGTGAGCGGCATGCCGTTCAGCGCCTCCATCGTCAGCGTGCCCGAAGGCAGTTCCAGCCTGGCGGCTTCCTCGCGCAGCCGGCTCTGCCAATCCGGGTTCAGCGCCAGCATGGCGACAAGCGACGTGAGCGACGACGTCAGCGTGTCGTGCGCGGCCATCATCAGGAAGCTCATGTGGTCGACGATGTCCTGGGTCGACAGCAGCGCGCCGTCGTCGTCGGTGGCGCGGCAGAGCTGCGAGAACAAGTCCTCGCCGCCGCGCTCGCGCCGCAGCGGGATCTGCCGCGTGAAGTAGGCGACGATGCGCTTACGGCCCTTGACGCCACGAGCCATCTGCGTGCCGGGCCAGGGCTGGCGGATCGGCGTGACAGCAGCTGCGACCATGTCGATGAACGACTGCATGACCTCGTCGACCTCCGGTCCGATATCGGAGCCGAGGAACGATGTCGCGGCCAGATCCAGCGTCATCTGTTTCATCGCCGGATAGAACAGGATCGGCCCTGGCTTCGACGACCATTCGGCGACGCGCGCCGCGATTCCGGTATTCAGGCCGGCAAAATACGATTGCATCGGTCCGGCCTTGAAGGCGACCGACAGGGCCCGCCGATGCAGGCGATGTTCCTCGAAGTCGAGCAGCATCAGGCCGCGCGGAAACAGCCGGCCGAGCACCATCTCCCAGCCCCAGGTGGAGGAAAACAGTTTGGTCTGGTCGAACAGCACCAGCTCGTTCGCTTCCGGTCCGAGCAGCGTCACGCTGGTCTCGCCGAGGACGCGGCTGCGATAGACGCGGCCGTATTTCGCCGACATCCTTTCGACCTCGCCCCGCGGGTCGGCGAGGATGGACAGGGTGCGGCCGATGATCGGCCAGCCCTCATCACCCGGGATATGGGCCAGCGCCTCGCGCTTCACGCTCTTGAGACGGATCGGGGTCGATGCTGAGACATCGGCGTTGAGGACCGACATGGAGACCTCCCGGTAGTAGCTTGGACCGCCCCAGCTTTTGGAGTCGTTGTTGGGGGCAGGGTGTCTTCTGCCCCGGGCGATGGCAAGCTCAAATCGCAGGTGTCGCGCGGCTTTGAACCCGCGCTAAACGTAGCGAGCCAGGGTCCGATCAAAACTGTCGCGAAAGCGATACCAGGCGCCGATTGCGGGCAGCGCCCAGTCGGGCTTGCCGTTGTACATCGGGAAATCCGGAAATTGTTCCAGCTCGAAACCGCATGTGGCGTTGGAGCCGCCGACGATCCGCCGCGCCGTCTCGCGGCCGAGATAGGTCATCACCGCGACGCCGCTGCCGTTGCATCCGAGCGCGTAGTGCATGCCGTCGAGCACCCCGGTATGCGGCAGAGCATCGAAGGTGAAGGCGACGTTCCCGGTCCAGGCGTGGGTGATCTTGCTGCCCTTCAACTGCGGGAAACGGTCGGTCATGAAGCGGTAAAGGACCGGTGCGCTGACGTCGGGCGACACGCGCGTAAACCGCGCCCGGCCGCCGAACACCATGCGGCGGCCGTCCGGCGACATGCGATAGTAACAAAGAACGCGCTTGGTGTCGGAGAGTGTGCGGCCCTTCGGGATCAGGGAGCGCGCCAGGTCTTCGGGCAATTCCTCGGTGGCAATGATGTGGCTCGCCAGCGGCACCAGCCGCCGCATCAGCTCCGGCGTCGCGTCGCCGGTGTAGCCATTGGTGGCGATGACCACGTCGCGGGCTTCGATGCTGCCGCGCGATGTCTCGATCCGCCAGCCGGCGCCGGAGGGCTTGATGGTCTTCACCGCCGCCTTGGCGCAGATCGCGATCGGCCGCTTTCGCGCGGCATCGAGCAGCCCCTTGTAGTACAGCGCCGGATGCAGCTTGGCAGAACGCTCGACCACCATGCCGCCATAGTAATAGTCGGACGCCATCTCCTCGCGCTGGCGCTCCTTCGGCACCATGTAGGACCCCGATGCGGCGTCGGCATTGAGCGTGGCGACCCGGCTCTCCTGATACTGATAGTCCTTCGGGGTCCAGGCGCCGACGAAGCGGCCGGTCTTCTCCCAGTGGCAGTCGATGCCCTCGCGCTGGATCAGGTTTTCGATCAAACTGAACGCATCGCTGCCGGAGGCGAGGATGCTCTTGATCTCTTCCGGCGCGCGGCTGATCACCTTGCCGGTAAAACTCTTGCCGATGTTGACGCCGCCGCTCACGGCGCCGCCGCTGCGGGTGCTGGCGCCGGAGCCGAGCTCGGCGGCCTCCAGCACGCAGGCCTGGAGCCCTGAATCGGCGAGCTCGATCGCACAGGACAGCCCGGCGTAGCCGCCGCCGACGATCGCTACCCGCGTGGTCTTTGGCAAATCGACAAGATCGCCGGTGACAGGCCGGTAGGCCTCCCACCAGTATGGCGTCGCCTGGAAGTCTTTGTGCAGGATGTCGCTTCGCATCTTGGCCGGCTCCGATGCTGTATTTGGAGACAGCTTAGTGCAGATTTGCCGGAAGCGCGAAGCTCATTCGGGCATGGCGCCGTGCGAGCGAGCGCATGTACTCTGTATATCGCAGGCTGATCCGGAGTATGTTGCATGCTCGCTGGAAGCGCCAACCGGGCGGAGCGGGAGGTAAGGCACATGGAATCTCTTGAGGGGCGGTCGTTTTTTCACGAAGGCATGCGCGAGCTTCAGGACCAGTTCGACGGCCGCCGGGTTGCGGAAGCCATCGAACGGCATCGCAAGCATTACGCGTTCTGGGAGGACGAGCGCGAATGGATCGAGAGCGCGCAGTTCTTCTTCATTGCCTCCGCCTACGAAGGTTACGTCGATTGCAACATCAAATCGGGAGATCCCGGCTTCGTCAAAATCGTCGGACCGAACGTCATCGAGTATCCGGAGTATGATGGAAACTCGATGTACCGGACCTTGGGCAACATCCGGAAGAACCCAAACGTCGGGTTGTTGTTCGTCAAGTTCGATGGAAAGAGCCGGCGCATTCGCATCAACGGCCGGGCGTCCATCCTGACTGAGAAGGAAGATCTGGCGCGGCACTTCGGTGCAAAGGTCGTGGTGCGGATCGTTTGCGAGGTCTATCCCAACTGCCCGCGCTACGTTCCCAATCTGGCTGCAAACGAGGCGTCACCTCATATTCCGCGCGAAGCGATGGACGCTCCTCCGCCACCGGAATGGAAACATCGCGACTACATCCGCGACATTCTGCCGGTCGACGATCCACACCGCGACGAGGTGCGGACCCGCGGACCGAAAGAATGATCCGGGGGCGGGCTTGACCCGGCCTCGGGCAGCAGGCCAATAGCGCCACGAGCTCGATATAGGGGCGCTACAAGAATGCGAAGTGCTGCGGTTGCGTTGCTGATGTTGTTTTTGGCCGGGGACGCCCTGGCGCAGGGCGCCTTCTACGACATCGCCGTCAAGGTCGACGCCACAAAAGCCTCGAAAAGCCCCTGGGACGGCGTGCCTGGGCTCGGCACCGGCCGCCCCAATCTCAACGCTTCGCCGGATATCGCCGTTTGCGTCGTCCGTGCCGAGGGCAAGCCACAGTGTCACTGGCGGCCGCAGGGAAGGCGGCTGCTGTCGCTTTGCCAGAATTCGCTTACTTGCAAGTTCGACTCCATCTCGCTCGCCCCGGTGCCGGTCGGGCTGCTGTTCATCGATATCGATGCGCGGCTGCACGATCTGATCGACATCATCATCCTGTCCGGCAATGCGACGGCCGCTGGCGAAGCCGATGTCGAGCGCGCCCTTCGCGCCGCGCTGGCGACGCTGACGCCGGGCCTGTCGGAAGCGGCAAAGGAGCGTGGACTGGACAAGGCAAAAGTGCTGCCGCTGCAGCAATGCGTTGACGCGGCCTGCAGGCTGACGCAATCGGAGTTTCGGCTGACCGCGCGGCAGTAGTTTCGGGCCGGCCATGCACCGCCGCCCCAGCTTCAGCTCTCGCGGTCCTGATTGGCCGCTCTCACCGCCATCGCTGCCGCAGCGGTCCGGTTCTCGACGCCGAGCTTGGCGTAGATTTGCTCCAGGTGCTTGTCGATCGTACGAGGGCTGAGGCCCAGGATCTGGGCGATGTCGCGGTTGGTCTTGCCCTTGCTTAGCCACGACAGCACTTCGGCTTCGCGTGACGTCAGGCGGAAGTCCTTTTTCAGCTCGTGTTGCGGGGCGGACGCAGCCCGGGTCGCAAGCTGTAGCAGCCTTGCGTTGGCAAGGTGCACACGGATGCGCGCCAGCATCTCCTCGATCACCACGGGTTTCGTCACGTAGTCGACGCCGCCCGCCTCGAGGCCCCTGACGATGTGCTCGGTCTCCGAAAGGCCCGTCATGAACACCACCGGCGTGTTGCTCAAGCCCGCTGCCTGCTTCAGCCGCCGGCAGGTTTCGAACCCATCCAGTCCGGGCATGACGGCGTCGAGCAGGATGATATCCGGCGTGATCTGCTCGACCACTCTCATCGCGGCCGAGCCGTCGAGCGCCACCATCACCGTCATGCCGGCCTGATCGAGCGCATCGGTCAGCATGCGCAGCGTCTCGGGCGAGTCGTCCACGACCAGCACGATGTCGCGCGCTGTCCGCTCATTCATCGGCGTGCTGCTTGAGGCGCGCGAGGAATTCGCCGAGGTTGAACGCGTCCACGAGCGTTCGAGCCTGCTCAACGAAAGCCCGGCATTCGGGCTGTTCGCGTTCGATGCCGGCAAGACAGGATTGGAGTGCCCTGACATGTCCCATTTCTCCAAGGCGAATGAGCTCGTCGATGTGCTCGGGAGACGGATAAGTGACGTCGCCCGTCGGCGTCGCGGGGAGGGCGGCGTCGCCGGCGCCGTGCTTCCACTCGATCTTCAGCAGGCGGCCGATCTCGCTGAGCAGCCGGGGAATATCCAGCGGCTTCATCAGGTAGCCGTCGTGCAGTTGCTGGGCGAGCGAACGGCCGTGCGCCTCGAGCGCGCTCGCCGACAGCATCAGGATCTTGGCCTTGCGGTGGCCCGCGGCCTGTAGCGCTTCGGCGACCGCCCAGCCGTCCATCTGCGGCATGGAAATGTCGAGGATGAACAGGTCCGGACTGCAGTGCGCCGCGAGGTTGAGACATGTTGCGCCATCCGGCGCGCTCAGCAGCACGAAGCCGAGCGGGGACAGCACCTCGCGCAGCAGATCGCGCTGGGTCGGATCGTCGTCGGTGACGAGAATGGTTTTTGCCGGACCGTAATAGCCGGAGACCCGCGCGTCGATCGGTGCGATGCGGCTTGGCGAGCTTACTTCTGACAGCAGCATCTTCATACGGAAACTGGAGCCGGTCCCGACCTTGCTGGTGACGCTGATGTCGCCGCCCATCACGCCGGCGAGCAGCTTGCTGATGGTGAGACCAAGGCCCGTGCCGGTGTGCGGTTGCGCTACGCCGAGTGCGCCCCGCTCGAACGGAGCAAAGATCCGCTCGATATCGTCAGCCTGGATGCCGGGGCCCGTGTCGCAGATCTCGAACTCGGCCACCGGGCTGCGGTAGGTGACAATGAACTTCACGCTCCCCTGGGAGGTGAACTTGATCGCGTTCGACAGGAGGTTGATCAGCACCTGGCGTAGTCGTTTCTCGTCCGCGTAGATCACCTTCGGCAGATAGACCGGGCGCTCGAACAGGAAATCGATCTGCTTGGCCTGAGCCTGCAGGCGGAACATCCCGACGAGCTGATCGAGGAATTCGCCGAACGGGACCTCGTCGCGCGCAAGATAGAGGCGGCCGGCTTCGATCTTGGAGATATCCAGGATGCCGTCGATCAGCCCCGACAGGTGGTCGGCACTGCGCTTAATCACCCTGATCTGGTCGCGCGGCTTGTTGAGCAGGCTGTCGTCGTGATCCAGCAGTTGCGCGTAGCCGGAGATCGCGTTCAGCGGTGAGCGCAGCTCGTGGCTGAGGCCGACCACATAGCGGCTCTTTGCAAGATTTGCCGCTTCGGCTGCTTCCTTCGCGCGCTGCAGTTCCGCATCGGTCTTCTCGTGCGCTTCGATCTCCTGCATCAGGAGCGCCGTCTGTCGCCTGGTTTCGGCCTCGGCCGCTTGCCGGTTCTGCCGCGCCAGAACGAACAGCCAGGCGACGACGCCGATGATGATGGCGAGTGCGAAGAACACCTTCCACAGCGCGTCACCGATGCCGTCGGCGTTCACGGCCGGTTCCGACAGCACCTGCAGGTAGATCAGCCCCAGCGTCAGCGCCACGAGGCCGGCGGAGAGCACGAACACGAACAGATAGTGCAGCAGTTGCGAGGTGATCTGGGCATCGATCGGTGCCGGCGCCGCCTTGGCGAACATGTCCGAGATTTGGGTGGCGACGCGCGCGTGCGGCTTGCACAGGTCGTTGCAGCGCGCGTCCAGCGAGCAGCACAGCGAGCAGATCGGTCCCGAATAGGCGGGGCACGACGCCATGTCCTCCGGCTCGAACGAATGTTCACAGATGCAGCACTGGATCTGCTCGATGCCTTGCCAGCTTCGCTGCGGATTGCGGGCGATGTAGTAGCGGCCACGGGTCGCGAACGCGATCAGCGGTGCGGTGACGAATGCCACGCCGAGCGCGGCGAACGGCGCCAGCGCCTTGGCCAGGGGCCCGAACGTGCCGTAGAACGCCGCGGCCGAAACGATCGTTGCGATCGTCATCGCGCCGACGCCGACCGGGTTGATGTCATAGAGGTGCGCGCGCTTGAACTCCATGCGCGGCGGGCGAAGCCCGAGCGGCTTGTTGACGATCAGGTCGGACACCAGCGCGCCGACCCAGGCAATGGCGACGATCGAGTACAGCGCCAGCGTCTGCTCCAGCGCCTTGTAGACGCCGATCTCCATCAATAGCACCGCAACGACGACGTTGAAGATCAGCCAGACGACGCGGCCGGGATGGCGATGCGTCAGGCGCGAGAAGAAGTTCGACCAGGCGATCGAGCCCGCATAGGCGTTGGTGACGTTGATCTTTAGCTGCGACAGGATCACGAACGTGCCGGCCAGCGCCAGCGCCACGTCGGGTTGCGACAGCACGTAGCGGAACGCCGCGTGGTACATCTCCGTCGGCTCGGCGGCATGCTCGGACGAAATGCCTTGCTTCAGCGCGAAGAATGCGAGGAACGAGCCGGCGAGCAGCTTCAGCGCCCCGAGCACGATCCAGCCCGGGCCTGCGCTCAGCATCGCGATCCACCACGATGCCTTCGAGGTGCGTTTGTCGCTCGGCAGGAAGCGCAGGAAGTCAACCTGCTCGCCGATCTGCGCGATCAGCGAGAACACGACGGCCGCGGCGGTGCCGAACAGCAGGATGTCGAAGGCGCCGGTCTTGTCGCCGTGCTCGCCGGTGAACGTCGTCCATTCCGCAAACGAACCGCTATGCATGTAAGCGATCGCCGCAAACGGAAAGATGTGCAACACGATCCAGAGCGGCTGGGTCCACAGCTGAAACCGGCTGATCTTGGTGATGCCGTGCGTCACCAGCGGAATGATCACCACGGCGCTGATCAGATAGCCGACCGGCCGCGGGATGCCGAAGCATAGCTCCAGCGCCATCGCCATGATGACGGCTTCGATCGCGAAGAAGATGAAGGTGAAGGTCGCGTAGATCAGCGAGGTGATGGTCGAGCCGATGTAGCCGAAGCCGGCGCCGCGCGTCAGCAGGTCGATATCGACGCCGCACTTCGCCGCGTAATAGGCGATCGGCAGCCCGCAGACGAAAATGATCGCGCTGACGATCAGGATCGCCGCGGTCGCGTTGGTGAAGCCGTAATTCAGCGTGATGGTTCCGCCGATGGCTTCGAGCGCCAGGAACGAGATCGATCCTATCGCGGTGTTGGCAACGCGCGCCGCCGACCAGCGCCGCGCGCTCTTGGCGGTGAAGCGCAGCGCATAGTCCTCAAGGGTCTGGTTCGCAACCCACTGATTGTATTGGCGCCTGACGCGATCGATGCGCTGTGGCCCGGTCACGTTCATCCCCCTTTCCGCGGTCCATACGCAAAATCTAGCTCGCGATTTTGCGGTGCAATATACGTGATCTTGCGTATCTGTGCGGTGCACAATTTCCAGCAACATTCGCCCATTCGAATTTCAATTGAACTGCAAGTTCTGTTCCGCAACGAAGGGGTGGCTCATGTCAGACAAGGAAAGAAACAACGAGGCGTCCGGCGGGCTCGAATCGCCGTTCCGCCGGAAACTGCTGATGGGGATGGCGGCGCTGCCCGCCCTGTCGCTGCTGCCCACGCCCTCATTCGGCGCCGGCCCCGCGACCTCGGTCGTCAATACGACGGGTCTCGCCGTGACGGACACCGAAGTCACGATCGGTATCCTGCACTCGGTGACCGGCACCATGGCGATCAGCGAGACCGGCTCGGTGCAGGCGGAGAAGCTCGCGATCGAGCAGATCAACGCGATGGGCGGCGTGCTCGGCCGCAAGATCAAGTTCATCCAGGAAGACGGCGCCAGCGACTGGCCGACCTTCGCAGAAAAGGCAAAGAAGCTGCTGGTCAACGACAAGTGCGCGTCGGTGATGGGTTGCTGGACTTCGGCATCGCGCAAGGCGGTGCTGCCGGTGTTCGAGCAGTACAACGGCATGCTCTACTACCCGACCTTCTATGAAGGCCTCGAGCAGTCGAAGAACGTGATCTACACCGGCCAGGAGGCGACGCAGCAGATCATCGCCGGCCTCGACTGGGTGGCGAAGGAGAAGGGCGCGAAGACCTTCTACCTTCTGGGCTCAGACTACATCTGGCCGCGCACGTCGAACAAGATCGCGCGCAAGCACATCGAGAACCATCTGAAGACCAAGGTTGTGGGCGAAGAGTACTTCCCGCTCGGCCACACCCAGTTCAACTCGGTGATCAACAAGATCAAGCTGACCAAGCCGGATGTCATCTACGCGATCATCGTCGGCGGATCGAACGTTGCCTTCTACAAGCAGCTGAAGGCCGCGGGCATCGACCTTTCGAAGCAGACCCTGCTGACGATCTCGGTGACCGAAGACGAGATCGACGGCATCGGCGGCGAGAACATCGCCGGCGCGTTTGCCTGCATGAAGTACTTCCAGTCGCTCGACAATGCGAACAACAAGGCCTTCGTCACCGCCTTCAAGAAGATGTGGGGTGAGAAGACCGTGATCGGCGACGTGACGCAGGCGGCCTACCTCGGCCCGTGGCTGTGGAAAGCGACGGTGGAGAAGGCCAACAGCTTCGACATCGACAAGGTGGCTGCGGCGTCACCCGACGTCGAGTTCAAGGGTGCGCCGGAGGGCTACGTACGTATCCATCCGAACCATCATCTCTGGTCGAAGACCCGCGTCGGCAAGGCCAAGCTCGACGGCCAGTATGAGCTGATCTTCGAGACCGCCGACCTCGTCGAGCCCGATCCGTTCCCGAAGGGCTACCAGTAAGCGCCCCGCACACTCAGCGTCGTCCCCGCCATAGGCGAGCGAAGCACGCCGTTCTTCGAACGGCTTTGGGCGGGGACCCAGTATCCCAGAGCGTCAGAATTTCTATCGCAAACGCTGCGGAGTACTGGATGCCCGCCTCCGCGGGCATGACGACCGAAGGTCGGGTTGAACGTATCACGCCAACTCTCCGCATCGCGCAAGTCGCGCGGTGCGGCCCCATCCCCCGCACGGAGCCTCTGATGTTCGGCGACTATTCGATTGGCGATCTGTCCTCGATCTTCGTCATGCAGGGGTTTGCCGGGCTGATCCTGTTCTCGGTGTATGTGCTGATGGCGCTGGGCCTCGCCATCATCTTCGGCCAGATGGGCGTCATCAACATGGCGCACGGCGAGTTCATGATCCTCGGTGCCTACGTCACATGGATGACCTCGGGCCTGTTTCAGCAATACTTACCGGGCCTGTTCAACATCTACTTCTTCATTGCCATGGCGATCGCATTTGTCGCGGCCGGATCGCTCGGCATGCTGGTCGAGTGGGCCTTGATACGGCATCTCTACCGACGGCCGCTCGACACGCTGCTCGCGACCTGGGGCCTGAGCCTCATCCTGCAGCAGACCTACCGCTCGGTGTTCGGCGCGCGTGAGGTCGGCGTCGAGCTGCCGCAATGGATGCTGGGCTCGAGGCAGGTCACCGACACGATCGAGATCCCCATCAACGGCATGTTCGTCATGGGCTTGACAGTGCTGATCACGCTGGTCGTCTCCTACGTGCTGTTCTGGTCGCCGTTCGGCAAGCAGGTCCGCGCCGTGGTGCAGAACCGTGTGATGGCCGGCGCCGTCGGCATCAATACCGAGAAGGTGGACCGCTATACGTTCGGGCTCGGCTGCGGCATCGCCGGCATCGCCGGCAGCGCCTTCACCATGATCGGCTCGACCGGGCCGACGGCCGGCCAGCTCTACATCGTCGATACTTTCCTGGTTGTCGTGTTCGGCGGCGCGGCGAGCCTGCTCGGCACGATTGCTTCAGCCTTCACCATCTCGCAGGCGCAGTCGACCATGGAGTTCTTCATGTCCGGCTCGATAGCGAAAGTGCTGACGCTGCTTGCGATCGTCGGAATCCTGATGCTGCGGCCGCAGGGGCTGTTCGCCCTGAAGGTCCGCAAGTGAAATGAGCCGAAGAGCTGAAATGAGCGCCCAGCCATGATGATGGACAACACCCGCTTCCTCAATCGTGCCGACTGGCTCGGTATCGCGGTGCTGGCCCTGCTGCTGGTGGTGATCCTGCCGCTGACGCTCGATGTGTTCCGCCTCAACCTGGTCGGCAAGTATCTCACCTACGCCTTTGTCGCGATGGGGCTGGTGCTGTGCTGGGGCCTCGGCGGAATTCTCAGTCTCGGGCAGGGGGTGTTCTTCGGCCTGGGCGGCTACTGCATGGCGATGTACCTGAAGCTTGAAGCGTCCAGCGTCGCGAACACAAAGATCCAGTCGACGCCCGGCATTCCAGATTTCATGGACTGGAATCAGATCACGCAGATTCCTTTCTTCTGGCAGCCGTTCCACAGTCTGACGCTGACGATCCTGATGATCGTGCTGGTGCCGACGTTCTTCTCCTTCATCATCGGTGCCGCGATGTTCAAGCGGCGTGTCGGCGGCGTTTACTTCGCGATCATCACGCAGGCGATCGCCGCGATCCTGACCATCCTCATCGTCGGCCAGCAGGGCTACACCGGCGGCATCAACGGCATCACCGACCTGCGTACCCTGAAGGGCTGGGACATTCGCACCGACAGCGCAAAAGTGATCCTCTACTTCGTCTGCGTCGCCTGCCTGTTCGGCTGCATCTTCGTCGCGCAGTTCATCCGTCACTCGAAGTTCGGCCGCATCCTGGTCGCCATGCGCGACAAGGAGGATCGCGTCCGCTTCTCCGGCTACAGTGTCGCCAACTTCAAGATCTTCGTGTTCTGCCTGGCCGCAGTGTTCGCTGCCATCGGCGGCGCGATGTTCACGCTGCAGGTCGGCTTCATGTCGCCGTCCTTCGTCGGCATCGTGCCGTCGATCGAGATGGTGATCTACACCGCGGTCGGCGGCCGGCTGTCGATCTTCGGTGCGGTGTATGGCGCGCTGCTGGTCAACTTCGCCAAGACCAGCCTGTCGGAATCCTTCCCGCAACTCTGGCTGTTCGGCCTCGGCGGGCTGTTCATCGCCGTCGTGCTGGTGTTCCCGAATGGCATCGCCGGCATCTGGAAGGACTATGTGCAGGCGCGCCTCGATCGATTGATCAACAAGCGAAAGCCGCAGGCCGCCGCTTGGTCCGGCGGCGCCGTCGCCGACGGCGCACCGGCGGAATAGGGCAACTCATGATCATCGGATACCAGCCACCGGAATTCCTGCTCGCGGTCGAGGGCCTGACGGTCTCGTTCGACGGCTTCAAGGCGGTGAACGACCTGTCGTTCTATGTCGAGGAGAACGAGATCCGCGTCATCATCGGGCCGAACGGCGCCGGCAAGACGACGGTGCTCGACCTGATCTGCGGCAAGACCCAGGCGACGGCGGGCTCGATCAGGTTTCGCGGCAAGGAGCTGACCGCATTGAAGGAGAACCAGATCGTCAAGGCCGGGGTCGGGCGGAAATTCCAGACGCCTTCGATCTATGATGATCTCACCGTGTTCGAGAATCTCGAAATCTCCTATCCGCGCGGCCGCACCGTGTTCGGTGCTCTCGCCTTCAAGCGCGACGCGGCCGTGCGCGAGCGCGTGGAGGAGGTCGCCGAGATGATCTTCCTGAAGGATCGCCTCGACATGAGCGCCGACCTGCTGAGCCACGGCCAGAAGCAATGGCTTGAGATCGGCATGCTGCTGATCCAGGACCCGGAGCTGCTCATGCTCGACGAGCCGGTGGCCGGAATGAGCGTCAGCGAACGGGTGAAGACCGCCGAGCTGCTGCACACCATCATCAAGAACCGCTCCGTGCTGGTGATCGAGCACGACATGAAGTTCGTTGAGGACATCGCCCACAAGGTCACCGTGCTCCATCAGGGCAAGATCCTGTCGGAAGGATCGATGGAGAAGGTGAAGAGCGATCCGAAGGTCATCGAAGTCTATCTCGGGCACTGAGAGCAAGCGAATGCTGGAAATTGCCGACTATCACGTTGCCTACGGCCAGAGCGAAGTGCTGCACGGCCTGAACGTCAACGTCGCGCCGAACGAGATCGTCGCCATCATGGGCCGCAACGGCATGGGCAAGACCACGCTCATGAAGGCGCTGATGGGCATCATCCCGGCGAAGAGCGGCACCGTGCGGATGAACGGCGCGGAGGTGGGAGCGCTGAAGAGCTACGAGCGCGTGAAGCAGGGGCTCGCCTATGTGCCGCAGGGACGGATGATCTTCTCCACCATGACGGTGCAGGAGAATATCGAGACCGGGCTCGTTGCCTCCGGCGACGCGAAGGTGCCGGGCGACATCTATGAGCTGTTTCCCGTGCTGCTCGAAATGAAGGGCCGCCGCGGCGGCAACCTTTCGGGCGGTCAGCAGCAGCAGCTTGCGATTGCGCGCGCGCTCGCGACCAGGCCGAAGGTGCTGCTGCTGGATGAGCCGACCGAAGGCATCCAGCCATCGATCATCCAGGAGATGGGACGCACGCTGAAGCGCATCCGCGACGAGCGGGGTCTGTCGATCGTCGTCTCCGAGCAGGTCTTGAGTTTCGCGCTCGATATCGCCGACCGCGTGCTGGTGATCGAGAACGGCGAGATCGTGCGCGACGAGCCGCGAGCGAGCGTCGATGCGGCGCAGGTCGCGAAGTTTCTCTCAGTCTGAATTTTGTTCGCTAACCCAATTCTTCGCCAACCAAAAGGGGAGCCCAGCCATGCCAGAAACACTGATCAAGGTCGATCTCACCAAGTCGGCCTATGAGAACGACAAGGTGCATAACCGCTGGCACCCGGACATTCCGATCGTGGCATGGGTCAATCCCGGCGACGACTTCATCATCGAGACCTACGACTGGACCGGCGGCTTCATCAAGAACAACGATTCCGCCGACGACGTGCGCGACATCGATCTCTCGATCGTGCACTTCCTGTCGGGTCCGATCGGCGTCAAGGGTGCGGAGCCCGGCGACCTGCTGGTGGTCGATCTGCTCGACGTCGGCCCGCTGAAGGAGAGCCTCTGGGGGTTCAACGGCTTCTTCTCCAGGAAGAACGGCGGCGGCTTCCTCACCGATCATTTCCCGCTGGCGCAGAAATCGATCTGGGACATCCATGGTCTCTACACCTCGTCGCGGCACATCCCGGGCGTGAGTTTTGCGGGCCTGATCCATCCCGGCCTGATCGGTTGCCTGCCGGATCCGAAGCTGCTGAAAACCTGGAACGACCGCGAGGTCGGACTCATCGCCACCAATCCGGAGCGCGTGCCGCCGCTCGCCAATCCACCGTTCGCGGCGACCACGCACGCGGGGCAGGCGAAGGGCGACGTCAAGGCCAAGGTCGGCGCGGAGGGTGCGCGCACCGTGCCGCCGCGCGAGCATGGCGGCAACTGCGACATCAAGGACCTGTCGCGCGGCTCGAAAATCTACTTCCCGGTCTATGTGCCGGGCGGTGGCCTCTCCATGGGCGACCTGCACTTCAGCCAGGGCGACGGCGAGATCACCTTCTGCGGCGCCATCGAGATGGCCGGATGGCTGCACCTGAAGGTCGACGTCATCAAGGACGGCGTCGCCAAGTATGGCATCAAGAATCCGGTCTTCAAGCCGTCGCCGATCACGCCGAACTACAAGGACTACCTGATCTTCGAGGGCATTTCGGTCGACGAGGCGGGCAAGCAGCATTATCTCGACGTGCACATCGCCTATCGCCAGGCGTGCCTGAACGCAATCGAATACCTGAAGAAGTTCGGCTACTCCGGCGCACAGGCCTACTCGATCCTCGGCACCGCGCCGTGCCAGGGCCACATCTCCGGCGTCGTCGATATCCCGAACGCCTGCGCGACGCTGTGGCTGCCGACGGAGATCTTCGACTTCGACATCATGCCGTCGGCGGCAGGGCCGACCAAATTCATCACCGGCGACGTGCAGATGCCGTTGTCGCCGGACAAGTAGTTCCCTGCGCGACGGGTGCGGGACGGCGCGTCTCTGCCGCCCCGCACCACCCGCGCCAGGGGTGTGACGGTGAAGTTAATCGAAGTAGGCCGTCGTCCCCGCGAAGGCGGGGACCCAGTATCCCAGAGCGTCTGAGTATTTATCGCAGGTGCTGCGGTGTACTGGATGCCCGCTTCCGCGGGCATGACGCCGAAAAATTGGCGGAAGGTCGAGTCATGCCAGTCTACGAGTATCTTTGCGAGAGCTGCGGCCCGTTCACCGATATGCGGCCGATGTCTGAATTCGAAATGCCGCAACCCTGCGAAACGTGCGGCGCCACTTCGCCGCGGGTGATCCTGACCGCGCCGAATTTCTCCTGCCTGCCGGCGTCGACGCGGGTCGCCCACGCGACCAACGAGCGCAGCCGCAGCGCGCCGAAGACGCTTGCCGAATACAAGGCTTCACACGGTCCGGGATGCGGCTGCTGTTCAGGCAAGAAACCGGCGCGGCTGATGACGAAGACGAAGAGCGGCGCGAAGGGCTTTCCGACCGCACGGCCCTGGATGATCAGCCACTAAATTGTCAGGGCCGCTCAGCTCTCGGAGGCCTGCGCTGGCGTGAGATTTGCGCGGCGCAGCACGAATGACGATGCCACGTCTGCCGGCGGTACCGGCGCGGGTCGGGTGATTGCCGCCGACTGCTGCTGCAGCAGCCACTTCGCCGCATAGTCCTTGGTCAGGGCCTTGGCGAAACGGCCGATCTCCTCCTCCAGCGCCCGCAGGATCAATGCCCAGTCGCGCGGGCCCAGCTCGTCGGCCGCATTGGAAATTCGCTTCGTCGTCAGGTGCGACGTCTGCCGGTTGACCTTTGCCATGACGCTGTCGGCGACAAAATCCTTGCTCAGCTGATAGCTGGCGGCGGTGAACATGCGGGGATCGAAGTCGCAGGCCGGCCGGTCCTTGAAGAACTCGATCAGATTCCGCGCATGCAACAGAAACGCCTCGACCAGCGCGTTGTGCTCGGCCGCGGGCTTTTGCGCCCGCGCCAGCTCGTAGGTCGCCCGCAGCATGCTGATCTCGTAGGGAAGGTGCTCGGTGAAGAAGTCTTCCTTGAGATGCGGCGCTGGCTTCTTGTTGGTGGTCACGCGACGATCCGCCTTTGCTCCCGACTCAAAAGCACTTTTGCCCATTATGCACCGTCCGGCGGGCCGGCCAAGACAGTGGCGCGAGAGGGGAAAATGCGCCTAGATTCGGCAGATTGATTCGGGTGAGCGCGCCTTATCACCATTGCGAGGCATGGCCGCTCGAAGAACGAAGTCGCCGCCATAGGCGAGCGAAGCGACGCCGTTCTTCGAACGGTGGCGAGCGAAGCGACGCCGTTCTTCGAACGGTGGCGAGCGAAGCGACGCCGTTCTTCGAACGGAGGCGAGCGAAGCGACGCCGTTCTTCGAACGGTGGCGAGCGAAGCGACGCCGTTCTTCGAACGGCTGCGGTTCGCAATGACGCTCTCTTCAGAACTCGCTGCCGTGGGCGACAGCCGATGTTCTTGCCAACATCGTGGATGCGCGACCTGAGGTATCTCAGACTGATCCGTCGAGAAAACTTCCGATGACCAGGACTGGTCACCGCGCGCGGAATTTTTTTGAATCGTTCTAATGCTGTTGGCAGTTTGTTGCCGACTTACAACTCGCTCAAGAATTTCAGGAGCCTCGGCCTCGGTTTAAAACGCTTCTACCATCGCGCGAGCACTGCATCTCGTATGAGAGATCCAGGCATTTGCTGATCATGCTTTGCAGATGCTGGGGACTGGGGATGCAGAATGACGAAGTACAAGCGGGCGATACTGGGCTATTTGATTGGGAGCAGCGTCACGGCACTGGCTTTCGGCTTTACAGAAGATGCGATTGCGCAAGCTCAGCTTCCTCCAGTCACCGTAGACGCGCCACGATCTCAGGACGCAAGAACGTCCCGCCCGGCCAGGCGCGCCGTACGTTCGCGCACTGCTGTTCGTCGAGCTGCAGGGCCCGCGCCGGCGGAGAATCTACCCACGCCACGTTCCAGCACGAGCATCGAGCGGGCGAATGGACCGGTCAGCGGAATTGTCGCCAGACAGAGCGCGACTGGAACGAAGACCGACACGCCGATTCTGGAAACGCCGCAATCCATCAACGTCGTGCCGCGCCAGCAGATCGAGCAACAGGGTGCGCAAAGTGTCGGTGAAGCGATCCGCTACACTTCAGGCACGCTGGGCCAGATTTACGGCGCCGGCTCCGTCTTCGACACTGAAGTGAAGGTCCGAGGTTTCATCGCGCCGCGTTATCTCGACGGCCTTCGCCTGCCTTACGACACGACGATCCAATTTGCGCAGCCGCGAACCGAGCCGTACGGGCTTGAACGCATCGAGATTCTGAAAGGTCCATCGTCCGGAGTTTACGGTCAGGCTTCACCCGGCGGCATTCTCAACATGGTGAGCAAGCGGCCGACCACGGAGCGGCGTGGCGAAGTCGAATTGCAGACGGGTAGCCACGATCGCATTCAAGGTGCCTTCGACGTCTCCGGGCCCTTCGACAGCAACCGCGAGTTCCTCTACCGCATTGTCGGTCTGGCGCGCGACAGCGACACGTTTATCGATTTGAACAAGGAGCAGCGCTACTTCCTGGCGCCGAGCTTCACGTGGCAGCCAACCGTCAACACCAGCTTTACGGTTCTCGCAAACGTGCAGCGCGATCGGCTCAAAGGCCAGGTCCACCAGTATCTGCCGGCTTACGGCACGCTCCTGTCTAACCCGAACGGCCGCATTCCGGTCAGTCAGTACACGGGCGAGCCGGGTTTCGACCGTATCGCCTACGACCAGGCAATGATCGGTTATGAATTCAAGCATCGCTTCAACGAGGTCTTCGAATTCCGTCAGAACTTGCGTGTCGCGGAGGTTGACATCGACATGTTCTCGATGCGCAACGCCGGCACGCTTTGCCCGCTCGTGGGCGGCCACGCGGCCTGCTATTTGCCGGGCGTTGTACCGCCGGTCGATCCTGTGCAACGAACAACGCTGCGTGACGCAAACTTCGTCGGCGGCAGTACCAAGAACTTCGCGATCGACAATCAGCTTCAGGCAGACTTCAGCACTGGCTGGCTAAGCCACAAGGTATTGGTTGGCCTCGACTATCAGAAGACCAAGATCGACACCGACTATAGGGGCACCTTCCCGGGGTTCCCGATCGATGCCTACAATCCCGTCTATGGCCTCACGCCACTCCCGACCAAGGCCGGCCTGATCCCGTTCATCAACACAGGGACCGACAAGGAACAGCTTGGCGTCTATTTGCAGGATCAAATCAAGTTTGATCGCTTCAACCTCGTCCTGACGGGCCGGCACGACCGAGCGAAGTCCGAACTCGTCAACAATCTTGCCAATGTGACTGTGAATCAGGACGATTCCGCCTTCACCGGGAGAGTCGGCCTCAACTACGTATTCGACTTCGGTCTTGCACCATACATCAGCTATTCGACGTCGTTCGAACCGGCCGTTGGCCTTTCGCTCACGTCGCTAACCGGGGAGCCTTTCAAACCGACGACGGGTGAAGGCATCGAGGCGGGTATCAAGTATGCGCCCCCGGGCATGAGGATGCTGCTCACGGCATCGGTGTTCGACATGACGCAAAAGAACGTCATTGTGAACACGCCGACGTTCATTCCATTCCAGATCGGCGGAATCCGCGTCAAGGGCGCAGAGGTCGACTTCCGCGCAAACATCACGGACAACATCGAGGTTATTGCCGGCGGCTCGCACATCATACCGACTGTCGAGGAACACATTAACCCGGCGCTTGTCGGTAACGATGTGCCGATGGTAAACCGCGACAGCGCATTCTTGTGGGGCTACTACAAATTCTCCTATGGACCGCTCGCCGGCCTCGGCCTCGGGGCAGGCGTCCGCTACACCGGAAGCGTGTTCGGCGACGAGGCAAACCTCATTGAGGTTCCTGGCTATACCTTGTTCGATGCGTCGCTGACCTACGACTTCGGCTATCTGCGTCCGGATTTGCGCGGCCTCCATCTGCGAGTGAACGCGATGAACCTCGCCGACACAGTTCACGTAACGAACTGCTTCACCGGGCTTGCCTTCTGCGCATACGGTCAGCCGCGCACAATTCTCGCAACGCTGAGCTACCGCTGGGGCGAAGCCCCGAAGCCGCCGATCATTACAAAATAGAGAATCCACCGCGGCGCGAGCGCCAATTATAAATGGCGCAAGTGCACTGACCAAAATAGGGATCCCGCTTCCTGCGGGATCTCATCAAAGCGATGGCTGAGTTGATGAGCGTCTTGGGTCTTGGCCTTCTTGGCCCGTGGCGTGCTGACGCGCTTCCTGCTCATTGGCTTTTCAACTGCGGTGACCGAAGTCTCCGGGTAGGAGAGGGCTCGTTTGGCCAATTCCCAATATGCCTCAGCTCTCCCTTCCGGAAGCCTTCCCGGAATGTCCACGTCTGCCATAACCTACCAGACTGCGTGAGTATGGAGGCCGTGGCGCTTTCAGCTTGCGCCCTTAAGGATCTGCTACATTGCCCGCCGCCGGCGCTCAGCGAAGGCATGCCCGCGCCTAACGAGACGAAGACCATTTACACGCGGCAGCGGTTGCGCGCGCCGGAGCCTGTTGGGCAGGACGAACGCACGAAGTTCGGAAGCAACGTGGAAAAGGACGGCGTCGAGCTGTCCGCATTGGGCGGTGCATGAGCTGGGCTTGAGCTACGAGTGCCGCCCGATCGAACCCGGCGACTGAAGGTTTCGGCCAGCAGCTTAGGTGCCGTTAGCTGCCGTTCCATTCCGTCGTGCCCGCCGTAGCCGCCTGTGGTATCGATGCCCTATGAAGAAATCCAGGCGGCATCAGCGCCGCGAGACTGCTCGCTCGAAGAAGAAGGCCCAGTTCCAATTCGAGAGCTTCGGGATAAGCGAAGCGGACCATCCAAAGTATAAGGCCGCGATGGCTGAGGCCGCGCGCCTGGCGGAGGCCGAGTTTCCGAAGACGCTGGAGCTCGTGAAGGAACAGCTGCGGCAACACGATCCGATCGGCATCATGGCATGCCTTGTTGGTTACGGCCTGTCCGTCTTCAGCGGGCCAGGTTCGGACCGGAAACCTATCCCGGAGATACAGCAACACCACGCCGAACTCCTACTGGCGATCCTGTTGACCCTTCCTGCCGACCAGTGGACTTCGACGCCCGTGGTACCGGATGTCATGCAGATCATCTTTGACAATGTGCCCAAGCTTTCGGACGCATTCTTCCTGCAGCGGACGCTGGATGGTGAAAGCGCAACGTCCGAGCAGGAGCGAGCCGTGCTGTTCCTGCAGGAGCGCATCCGATTCCACACGATGGGCGTGCGGAATTGGGGTTACTTCGGCGATGTCGTTCAAATCTCGAAAGAGCTCTATGGAGCCATCGATGCGCCCTTTGCCGCACATCACGGGTTTAGCTGCACCGATCTAATTGAAGTGGCGCGCTGCATGGTCGCCGAATTCGAGCGACAGCAGACCGAGCATTGGGACCAACTGCGCAAGGTCCTGAGGGGTCGCAATCCGCGTCAGATCTTCCGCCATTACTTCAAGTACGTGCCGGGGCTAGTTGGAGACGCGGAAACGATGCTCGCAAGCATGCCCGGCATTGACAGGGACGGCGCAAAGGCCGCGGTGATGGCGCATTCCGATCTGCGGCTCGCCAACTTCGGAACATTCGAACCGGCCGAACTTGCCAAGCTGCCGGGACGTGATGTGCATGTTGTTGAGGCGGCACTGCGCGCCATCTCCCGCGCGCCCGGTGGCCTCGCCGAAACAAAGATCGAGCACCTGTTTCTCGGCAATCCGATCTGGGAAGCGCCCGGCGTCGACCTCGGCGAGTCTTTTTTTGTGCCGATGCCGCAGGCCATCTTCAGCCACATCCACCGCATCATGGAACGGCTCGCAAGCGCGGCGGGATTGAAAGAGGCGGTGGAGAAGGCCCGCGCGGAATACCTTGAAAAGAAGCTTGAGACAACACTGCGCTTAGCGCTGCCGGGTTCGGTGATCAATCCCGGTGCCAAATGGAAGGTGGGCGAGGAAGAGTTCGAGACGGACGTTCTGGCGGTGATCGATCGCACGGTCGTTGTCGCGGAGGCAAAGTCGAACCGGCTGACACCGGAGGGCCTGCGCGGCGCGCCTGCGCGCGTGAAACGGCATATTCAGGAAATGGTGCTCGCGCCTTCAATTCAGTCCGAGCGGCTGGCCAATCTGATCGCAGACGCGCGCCGCGGCGATGCAACGGCGCTTGCGACGGTCACGGGACTGGGCATCGAACCGGATAAGGTCGATCGCGTGATACGCTTATCGGTCACGCTCTATGATTTCTCGGTCCTCACCTCAGCCGAAGGTGAACTGAAGAAGGTGGGGTGGGTGCCGGCAGATCATGACTTGGCGCCTACGATCTTGATTGCCGATCTCCAGCGCATCGTCGATATTCTCGATCAGCCGTTGCTGCTGCTGCATTATCTGAGCGAGCGAACGCATTTCCAGAAGGCATTCAACCTGATGGGAGACGAACTGGATTTTCTCGGCCTGTACCTTCAGACCGGCTTCAACTTCGGCATTTCCGACAAGGATGCGATATTTTCGCCGTCCGGAATGTCCGCGCCAATCGATCGCTATTACCAGGGTCTCGACGGCGAACACAGACGGTCCAAGCCGAGGCCTGACCTCAGCCGATTGTTTACTCAAGTCATCGGGCGACTGAACGAGCGGCGACCACCAGGGTGGACCACGATCGGACTTCATCTCCTCAGCGCGGCGAGCCCTTCCGAGCAACGCAGGCTTGAGCGGTCCCTCGACACGCTGCGCGCGATGGTGCGCAAGGACTTCCGCGACCCCAAGCACGTGAACTCGGTGCAGATGCAGCCGCCGCAAAAATACAAGGCGCGCGTAGGGTTCTACCTCTTTCCCGAAGAGCTTCGTGCCGACTACAAGAAGACGATGGAGCACTTGGCGCGCGAGGCGCTGGAGGCGGACGGCGTCGAGGCGGTCGTGCTGTTCGGCCGCAGCACAGAACGATGGGATGTGCCCTACGAAGCGGCACTCTACGCCACGCCTCGCAACGGCAGCTCCTGATGACCGACTTTCAGACCCCCGTTTGCAGTAGGAAAGGCTTTGCATTTTTTGTGGTAAGTCGCCGACGGACAAAGAATCGGGAGCATGTCGTCCCGCGATGGCTCATTGACCTCACCGGCGATCCGAAACGAGTTTGGCACATGGCGGGCTTCATGCTTTGTTTGACGTTTTCATTTTTCCCGAGGCTCGGCCCCAACCTTTGGGCTATAAAACGTACGGGGTTCACCGACGTCAACTTGAAACCATTCGAAATTTATGCCGCGTTCTCTGCGCCAGTTCTCTTCCCGGCCATTCGCGTCGACTTGGCCATGCCTCAGCCAATTTCGGTATGCCCTGGAGAGCCCATAGCGCGCCGAGCGAAGAGGGAGCTAGAATTGCCACATGCCTGAGATCACGATCCCGCGCACTGGCGCGCACCTACGCAAGTTGTTCGAGATACTCCTGTCTTATCCCGAAGGTCTTCAAGCTGGCGAGGCCCTCAAGCAGCTGGCGGCGTCCGCCAAGCTGACTCCGTACGAGGCCGGATTGTACGAGAGCACCGGTACGCCTCGCTTTGAGAAGATCGTCCGCTTTGCCACGATTGATTGCGTAAAGGCCGGTTGGCTTGCGAAGAACAAAGGCATCTGGTCGATCACCGATGCGGGAAAGAAGGCATTCAACGACTTTCCCGATCCAGAAGCTTTCTATCGCGAGGCAATCCGGTTGTATCGAGAATGGAAAGCAGGCGCACCGACCACGCCCCCAGTGGCAAGCCTGGAAGAACTTAGTCCAGCGGAAACCGCAAAGGCCGAAGCCAACATCACTTATGAGAAGGCGGACGAACTAGCTTGGAATGAAATTGAGAACCACCTGCGCGCGACCCCGCCCTATGACATGCAGGATTTGGTCGCCGGTCTTCTAAAGGCGCTCGGGTATCACATCGAGTGGGTGTCTCCCCCGGGAAAGGACGGCGGTATTGACATCATCGCGCACACCGACGCGCTAGGCACGCAAGCGCCGCGAATCAAAGTTCAGGTCAAGGGCGGCTCTCAGAGGATCGACCTCCAAACCCTAAATTCGTTTCTCGCCGTCGTCGACAGCGGTGACGTCGGTCTTTACGTGTCGGTTGGTGGCTTCACGAGGGACGCCGAGGATGCGGCCCGCAAGCAGACGAGTAGGAAGGTTACCCTGATCAATGCCGAGCGCCTAGTAGAGCTTTGGATCGAGGCCTACGGCAAGCTAGACCAAAAGTCGCGCCAGCGACTTCCGCTCTCACCGATCTACTTCCTCACACCCGAGGATTGAGATTCGCTCTGTCCAATTGTTGGCTGCGGCAGCTTTGAGTCATTCGGGTAGTGTCCTAAATTTGGGCGATTATGCGGGATTTGACTGGTCACTAGGTGGCTAGAAAGATTGTTCCCTTCCCCGTACTCTACTTTGGAGAGTGGGAGGGGCCGACGTGCAAGAGACCATTAGCCTGTATCTCGACCTTAAGGAGGGCGAGAAAGCCGATTTTGAGGTGGTAGGACGCAGCGCCGCTGCGTTTGCGGAATTGGTCCGCGAGGTTGCGTTCATTTTGGACCCATCCGTAGAGGTCAAGCTTGAATTCGTTAGCGGGACCGAAGGAAGCACGAGCCTAAATGCCATTCTCCGGACAATCTCCGGCAAGAAGAAACTCGGATCAGATGGCGATGACGACCAGAACAATACAGTTCTTCTGATTGCGATCATCATTGTGGTGGGAGGCTGGTTCACGTCAGACCTCCGTACCTACGGCTTCAACAAATTGATGGACGCATATATTGGCACTGAACAACGAGCATCCCTTAGCGACGAGGACGTCGCGAGGATAACCAACGGCCTTAGAGGGGTGGTGGAAGGAAGGATCGCTAGGGACCGCGTTGAACAGGTCTTCAGCGAGCTACAGCGTGATGACGCGATTGTCAGCGTTGGAACGGTTAGAACTCCAGGTACGAAGCCAACGAATCCAATCCCGCGCTCTGAATTTTCAAGCCGCGCTGGCGAAAGTTCTGTAGTTCAGACCGAAACCGGAGAGCGGAAAAAAAAGACAAGCGAGCGGCTTACTTTAATCAGCCCTGTTCTCACTGAATCGCAGCGCTTTTGGCGCTTCAGAAGTGCGTCAGGTGAGTACGGTTATGCCATGAGGGACGACAAATTCTTACGTGAGGTCCTTTCCGGTAAGCGGAAAATTCCGATGAAGGAAGGAATTGAGATTTCCGCCACGGTCGAAACCACCGAAGTGCGCGAAAATAATCTTTGGGTGATAAGGGAGCGCCAGATCATCAAAGTAGAGACCGTGCATCGCCTTAGAGAGCCGGCGGACTTATTTGCGAAGGCGAAGCCAGCGCCTAAGAAGAAGGCCAGTGGCAAAAAGAAGAAGCGATAACCCTAGAACCCAAGCGGCTGGCCGTCCCATGTGCTCGCGAACTAGGTCAAGAGACACCCACACGACAACGCACACCACCGCAATTTGAACTGCGGTGGCAATCTTTGCATTGTTCGTGGGATTCAATGTTTTCATTTCGTTTTCTGAGAGCGCTTCCGCTTACTCTTGCGGCGCTTAGTGCGCCTCAGCACCCTGCTATTGCAGCACGAAGTCCCGCATAATCGCCCTAGTTTGAATTCTCCGGTTTGCTGGCCAACGCGAGTAACTGGGCTAACTCGTCCATCAACCAAGCGCCGTGCTGAACGATTCCCCGAAGTTCGGCATCGGACATAGGTCGATTGGCCAATTCCTCTCGATTCACGCGAAGGGACTCCCTCAGCGTTTCAATGTCTCTGACTAGCTTTTCGCGGTTGGTCATAGGGTATTCGCCGTGATGCTTGTTCTACCAATTCCTTAAGCGAACCATAGCCGATCATTCACGTTAGCAGCAATGGCTGGCATCACGCGTAATGACTTGTGATGCGCACGTTGCCAACCGCTCGCTGTTCGGCCGCTATCGCGGCGGAACATCGCGCCTGGCGGTCAAAATTCAAACTAGGACACTACCGTCATTCGCGGACGTTGGCGCGCATCATCGCGATGTTCGCTTTACGCCGGCGAGCGGACATTCATCGGCACCGACGTTTAGGTCCGATAACGGCCAAGAGCAGATGTTGCGCCCGGGTCCGGCATCGTGACCTGGTTCTTCAACTCACACGGTTTTCCAGCTGGCGGCTTGGTCCCGCCCCGCAAACAGCCTGTCCCACCTGTCGCGCACGGGTCGGACAGACGGCGGCGGCTTCGCCGGGGCCACCATCTCCTGAAGCAGTTGTCCGACGAGGCCGATGGCATCGACCTGGTCGTCGTGACGCCCAGCCGGGAAGCTCAGCAATTCGGCGCGGAAGTCGGCGAGCCACGGCGCTCGCGCCGGCACATAGAGCCCGTCCAGCGCCATGCGGCCGCGCATCGATTGTGCGCGCACCGCCTTGTCGCCGCGCGCGGCGAACTGCTGGCGCGCGACGAAGGCGCCGCGCTCGCGCATTCGCCGTGCGAGGAAGGGCCCGACGCCGGACCGGATCTGGCCCTGTTCCTCCGCCCAGCCGATCGGCCTCCACTCGAGCACGAGATCGCAGAACGCCTCGACCCATTCGTCGGCTGCTGCGCGGCGGCGCCACAGGTCGAGCAGATACATTCGTCCTTCGGCATCGAGGCCGACCACCGCATGCACCGTGTAGTCGCCGCCGCCGGCGGTGACCGCATAGTCCGAGCCGCCGTAGATGCGCAGCGAGTAATGGTCCGGCAGCGTCTCCACCGGACGCAGCCAGTCCGACTTGAAGTAGTCGCCGTCCTCCGGCGCCGGCCGCTGCTGGTACAGCGCGGCCCAGGTGCGCGCGTTGAGCTTGAACGGCGCGAAGTGATCCGGGCCGAACCACTCGGGCCAGATGCGTTCGCCGATCTGCCGGCCGAGCACGTCGTCGGCGCGCTCGGCTTCCGCGGGAATGCATACGACGTACCAGCGATTGCCGTCGCGCCCGTCGACCCAGCCGCTCTCGCCGGCGTAATTTGCGGGCAGGATGCGGCCGGCGATGTCGTCCTCGTGCCAGCGCGTGGTGATGCCGATCTCCCAGCCATTGGGCTTCTTGCGCGTCAGCAGGTCGTCGAAGTAGGCGTCCCACGTCTTCTGCCGCATCAGGCTCGAGTCCGCCGCCTCGCGTCCCTTGATCAGGTCGTCCCAGATGACGCCGTCCGCCCTGTTGCCAGTGATTCCGGTGAGCAGGCCCGCGCCCATGTATTCCGAGCTGTTGGTCAGCGCCCACTCGTCGGCGGCTGCGCTTTCCTTCGAGAGCGCCGCGCCGAAGATCGTCTTGTACGCATTCTGCCGCACGATCGCGCGCGCCTTCCGACCCCACCTGCGCGGCAGGTCGGTCCCGTAGTTGGCGACGATCACCTGCGTGCGGGGAAAGCGGCCCATGACGTGGACGGGAAACAGCACCGACGTGTAGGTCGATTTCGCCGAGCCCGGCGGCATCAGTCCCATCAGCCGCTTGATCTCGCCGTCTTCCACCCGCTGCAGGCAGTCGAGCCAGAGCAGGTGATGCTTGCCGAAGCGCGCTTCCACTGCGGAGAACTGTTCGCAGCTCTCGTCCTCGGGATGGAGCGGGACACCTGGAATCTCGACGCTGCGCGCGAAGGTCAGGAGATTGCTGGCGGCGAGGATATCGCGGGTGGTGTACTTTCGGGAAGGCGAACGGCGGGACAGGGAGGTTCGGGCGGGGTTTTCCATTGGCGTTCCATGCGGGTTGGAAAAGAAAAGCCCGCGGCGCCGTTTCCGGGCCGCGGGCCAGTATCTGTATGCTGGCGTCCAGGTCGCGGACTCAGCGCGCAGCCACAGCAAGACTGTTGCAGACTGCAGTTTTAAGTCTGTGTCGTTCGCAAGAAGTCATCTCGGCGACGAGACGACCCCATGCCGGGCTCCCGTGGAGACGATCGCAAACCTCATTCGTCAAATAGATACAGCGCGAGGTCGCCCGCCACGTCCGGTCTAAGAGCGATTGCCGCTGCAAGGTCTTCGTCGCCACCCGCCGTGTCGCCCCTCTGCTTCCGGAGGAGTCCGCGCGCATAGAGCGCATTCGGATACTTCGGGTCGACACGTAGCGCTGCCTCAAAGTCGGCAGCAGCTTCTTCGAAAGCATCCTGCTTCAGATAGACGCTGGCTCGGCTCGCGAGCGAGGACTTGTTGCCCGGCCAAAGTCTTAGTGCCTCCTGACAGTCGCCTAGCGCTTCGTCGAGCAGCCCAACGGCGCCGCGGACGACACAACGGTTGTTCACAATCCTGAAATCCCTTGGGTCGCGCGCGTAAGCTTCGTCAAGATCCCGCAGCGCTGCGTCATAAGCCGCCTGCCTGTAGTTAGACATGGCGCGCGAGAGAAGGTCCGCAGTCACCAGTCGCCTGTGGGAAGTGCTGCGGTACGAGTGCGCGGCATCGCAACCCGGATCGAGCCTTATTGCATCGTTGAGAGTTTCGATCGCACGCAGGTATTGCCCTTGCCGGGTCAGCGCGGCGCCGCGGACGAGATAGGCCCCGCTGTTGCCGGCGTAGTGCGCAATGGCTTGATCCGCTTCGCGAATGGCGTGGTCGAACGATTGCTTCGTCAGATGAGAGCGTGCCAGTTCGAGGAAAGCCGCAGAGAGATGAACTTTCATCCTTTCGGAAGCGGTCAGGGGTGAACCGGGATCGAGCTTGATGCTTCGTTCGATGTCGTCGCGAGTGCGATCCAGATTTTCCATGCGCGCGAAAGTCATCGCGCGAGCCAGGTAGTAGTGGGGATTGTCGGGATCGAGTTCGATTGCGCGATTGAACTGCGCCAGGGCCTGCTCGAAATCGCCGGCTCCCAGACGACGCCGGCCCGTTTGAAAGGATTCCGCTGCCTCAGGGACAAATCTCACTTTGCGCTGTTCCAGAGAAGATGGCGGCAACTCAGCTTTCCCCGTGCATTTCCACACGATGATCGGCAAGGTCGCCGAAGTCTGCGCCGGGGCAGAACTGCCCCCGACGAGCGTCGTGAAAGCAAACAAGGCAAAACAGGCGGATGCCTTGGAGGGCGGATCAAACCGCCGAATACTCCGGAGAGATACCATCGTAGCGCAACCCCATCGACCTAGTGCACGTTAGCGCAAGGATTGCTCGCGAGCGAGTCGCCCGATGTCCAACAAACTCGCGGCCAGGTCCGTGGTACCTCGCAGTAATGCCCGGGACGCTAAGCAATGATTGCGGGACCGGAAAAGAAAAGCCCGCGGCGCCATTCCGGGGCCGCGGGCGAATATCTCGATGCTGGTGTCTAGCGTATCGGCAACTGGACCAGCAAGCGGAAAATCAGAAATCAAGCAATAAAATATTCATTTCGCAGAATCAGAAATTAAAGAATAGGATTCTACTCTTTGGGGATTGACAAAAGGAACAAAATAGGAACATTATCGACGCGTCTAGCCCCGATGGGAGAGCGAGCGCGCATTCATCTGCGTCTCGGGGCGGGATGCGACGGGTCCGTCGCGGGCCGGCCCGATCCGGAGCACGCTGATGAGGCGCGCCGAGGAAAAGGATGATGACCGGTGCCGAGGGCGGACGGCCCAAGCGGTCCAGCAATACGGTGGGGTCCTCCGTATTCGGTCAAGTGGAGCCGGGCGCGGCTCCCGCTGGAATCCGGCAAGCCGTTAATCCGGCGCGTGCGGAACGCAGGCGAAGACTACGTCTGTGGTCCGGTTCAGCTCAAGCGTTTGGGCTGGACCATCGCCGTGTGCCACGCGTCGGCATACGGATTGCCCGGATGCGACAAGCATACGGGAGCCGCGGGCGCGGCCTTTCGCCCTGTGTTCCGCACGCCCTCTTTCCAAGGGAAGTGCACAGAGAAGACCGGCGTGCCCTGTGGCCGGACAAGAACACGGGGCGATGAAACGCGTCCGTAGATCCTATGGGGTGACAGGTGGTCAGGGGGTAAGTTGAGTTTTGCACCACCAACTCACCTGGAGGATCAACGATGCGAGCTGATCACCCTGACACACCTGCCGGCTGCGAGTATGCCACGAT